>NHCFI02800__coassemble_1319_pt1 | contig 15982 bp, 16 predicted proteins | sample NHCFI02800__metabat2_high_PE_010 | metagenome-assembled genome bin NHCFI02800
CACAGGGCAAACAAAGTGCGCTGGAGAGAGATGTTCAATCTGAGCCGAAAGAAAAAGGCGGGCGCACTGGTTGCCGCGGCCTGCACGACCGTGCTTCTGGCGAGCCTGCTCATGGGATGCAATACGGCATCGGGGACAGAGCGGAGTGTGAGTGAGTCCGGGAGCGTTTCGCCGTACAGCGCACCGCTCGAGTTGGGCGAGCAGGAGGAAACGGAAGAATCTCCGCAATCGGCGCAGGCGGAGCAGATCACGGTTTCTGAGGAAACAAACGGTGAGGCAGCGGACGAGGTCTACTGGCCTGTACCGGATTACACTTATCTCGCGACGAGATTTATGCAAGGCGGTCACCGCGGTATCGACATCTGCGCTCCGAGCGGTACAGCTATTTTTGCCGTTCAAGGTGGAACGGTCACGTTCAGCGGCTATAACGATTCATTTGGAAACCACGTGGAGATTGACTGCGGGGATGGACTCGCGATGCTCTATGCACATTGCAGCGAATTGTATGTGACGGAAGGACAGAGTGTCGCAACAGGAGATCTGATTGCCGCGGTGGGCGCTACGGGAATGGCTTCAGGGAATCAGTGCCATTTGGAGATGACTCGAGACGGAATACTGTTTGACCCGGGGGCGATCCTGACGCTCCCCGATTGAGACGTTGATACACCTTTGATACAATTCTATGTTATGATACTCCGCAAAAGCGGAGGGACGAGGATGAAGCGGAAACGAATCGCCGCCGCACTGTGTGCGGCGGCTCTTTGCATCGGTATGTTCAGCGCGTCGTTTGCCGAGACGCCGGCGGAAAAGGTGGAGCGGCTGCGGCAGGAGAGCGCGGCGGCGGAAGAGAATGTTGAGAAACATGAAGCGGCTGTTCAGACGGCGGCAAACCAGAAAGAAGCGTACACCCAGAAAGTGCAGGCGATCCAGCAGCAGATCGAGATTCAAAAACAGCTTGTGATCGCGCAGCAGGATGTGTTGGACGCGGCGTGCAAGGCTACGGCGGACAAGTTACTGGAAACGGAGCGCACGCGCGCGCTGTTCGAGGACCGGCTCGTTGCCATGTACATCCGCCACAACAATTCGGATCTGGCGACGCTTCTCTCGGTCTCTACATTTGCGGAAGCTGTGAGGTATATCGACAATCTCCGGGCAATCGCGCAGTCGGACACGGAGCTTCTGGAGACGCTGCGAAAACAGAGCGAAGAACTGGCGGTGCGGCAGGCGGAGGAAGAGGCGGCGTATCAGCAGCTTCAGGCCAATCAGGCTGCACTGGAACAGCAGGGCGCGGAGCTGGCCGACGCGCTGCAGAAAGCCGAGGCGGCGTACTCCAAGGAGCAGGCGGATCTCGCCGCAGCGCAGGCGACCGCGACGCAGACCGGGGAAGAGTTGAAAAAAGCGGAAGAGGAATACGCTGCGTGGGTGGCGCAGAACGACAACAGTTCGCCGGAATTTACAGACGGCGTGTTTCAGTGGCCCCTGCCGGGTTATACAAGAGTCTCGTCACCATTCGGATGGCGCACTCTCAACGGAAAGCAGGATTTTCACCGGGGCATTGATCTTCCCGCGCCGCAGGGAACGCGCATTTATGCGGCTGCGGGCGGCGTTGTCTCGTTCAACGCCCATTCGAGTTACGGCAACTGCGTGAAAATCAGCCACGGCGGCGGCCTCGTAACGATCTACGCGCATATGACTGCACACGCGGAATCTTTGTACGAGGGATGCACGGTTCAGGCGGGCGACCTGGTCGGGTACGTCGGCAACACAGGCAATTCCTACGGAAACCACCTTCATTTTGAAGCGGATCTCAACGGTCAACCGGTGAGTGTTTATAATTATCTGGGATAAAGAAAGGGACTGCCCACGCGGGCAGTCCCTTTTTCTTCGAAAAAATTATTCGCACGCGGCCTTGAATTCCGTCCAGACCTGCATGTGCATCTCTTCGGCTTCCGGCGTGATGTTTTCAATCATTTCCATCTCGGTGTTGAACCCTTCGGGGAGCGTCAGGAACGACTTGTACTCCTCTTCGATGAGATCGTCGGCCGCCTGGTTCGTGCAGTAGTAGCCAAGCCACTCGAAGCACTGTTTCGCGACTTCGGGGCGCAGGATGTAGTCGATGAACGCATACGCGGCATCCTTGTTCGGCGCCTGCGAGGGGATGAACTGGGCCATGATGCCGAAGCCGACGCCCTCTTCCGGATAGACGACTTCAAGTTCAGGGTTCGCAAGGCATGCCAGAGTCACCTGGCTGGTATACATCACGGCGGCGGCCACCTCGCCGGAGATCAGGTCATCCTGCACGTTGTCGTTTTTGATCAGACGGATGTTCGGAGCGAGCTCCAGAAGTTTGTCACCGGCGTTACGGATGACTTGTGTATCCGTGACGTTGTAGCTCTCACCCAGAACTTTCAGCGCCATGCCGTTGATGACGCGGTAGTTGTCCACAACGGCGATGTTGTCCGCGAGAGCCGGGTCCCACAGATCAGCGTAGCTCGTGATCTCCACGTCTGTCAGCGAGGGGTCGTACACGAGCGTCATCACGCCTGCGCCGTAGGGAACGGTGTATGCGTCTTCGGGGTCATAGAACTGGCCCTGATACAGCGGATTGACGTTCCCGAGGTTTTCCAGCTTGGTTTTGTCCAGTTCGCTGACGAGCCCTTCGGCGATCGCCGTTTCAATGATGTAATCGTCGGCGATCACAAGGTCGTAATCTCCGCCTTCGGCTGCCTCGAGCTTTGCGAGCATCGTCTCGTCGGTGTCGAAGCTCGAATAGCTGATCTCGTACCCTGTCTCGGCGGTGAAACCGTCCAGAACTTCCTGCGGGAACATGCCTTCCCATGTGTACAGATTCAGAGTGCCTTTTTTCTCGGCGGGAGCGGAACCGGACGTGCCTGCCTGCGAGGAAGCACCGCAGCCGGCCAGCAGGCCCAAGCAAAGCGCAGCGCAGAGCGCCAGAGAAATGCCTTTTTTCATTGTTTACCCTCCTGTGTTTGCTGTGCGCCGCCGCGCATGCGGCCGACGGCGCCGGATATCACAACGAGCAGGATCGTGACGGCCAGCATCAGGGTGCACAGCGCGTTGATCTCGGGCGTCACGCCCGTTTTCAGCGCCGTATAGACCTTGATGGGCAGCGTGTTCACGCCCACGCCCGTTACGAACAGAGAAATGATGACGTCGTCGAAACTCATTGCAAAGCTCAGAAGCATGCCCGACGCAATGGCGGGAGCAATGAGGGGAAGCGTGATGTCAAAGAACACACGGATCTCTCCGGCGCCCAGATCCCGGGCCGCTTCCGCAAGGCTGGGATCCAGCCCGACAAGGCGGGCCTTGACAAGCATATAAATGTAAGGGACACAGAATGCCGTGTGCGCGATGATGAGCGTCGTCATGCCGAACGGCAGGCCGAGAAGGGAGAAGAACGCCATGAACACCATGGCGAGAATGATCTCCGGCGTCATCATCGGCAGCATCGACAGATATTCCATCACGCCTTTGGTGCGCGTCTTGACGCGCGTGAAACCGACAGCGCCCAGCGTGCCGATCACAGCGGCTGCGCACGAGGAGGCCACGCCCAGCACGATGCTGTTCCACAGCGCCTCGAAGAGCGCGGCGTCGGCAAACAGTTCCTCATACCATTTGAGGGAGAATCCGTCCCACACACTCGAGATCTTGCTCTCATTGAACGAGTAAACGACCACGAGGACGATCGGCAGGTAGATCAGGAACAGCACGAGCGCGAGGTAGACCGAAGAAAAACGGAATTTACGTTTCACAGCAGTCCCTCCAGTTCGCTCGAATGTGTGACGCGCTTGTACAGCGAGATCATGAGCGTAGTCAGCAGCATGAGCACGACGGCCAGAGCCGCGGCAAACGGCTGATTGTGCGCTTTCAGAAGCTGATCCTGAATCAGACTGCCCACGAGCACGATCTTGTTTCCGCCGAGGATGTCGGCGATGAAGAACAGGCCCATCGAAGGGATGAACGTCAGGATGATGCCGGACAGAAGGCCGGGCATCGTCAGCTTGAGCGTCACGGTGAAGAAGGCCTTGGCGGGGGAAGCGCCGAGATCACGGGCCGCTTCGATCAGGCTGCGGTCCAGCTTTTCGCAGCTTGAGTACACCGCAAGGATCATGAACTGCAGCAGCGCGTACACCATTCCGACCACGACCGCCGGGTAGGTGTACAGGAGTTTCAGCGGCGTGTCGATGACGCCCAGCGCCATGAGAAGTTTATCCAGCACGCCGTTGGCGCGAAAAACGATCATCCAGCCGTACAGGCGGATCAGGGAGTTCGTCCAGAACGGGATCATCAGGAGAAGCATCAGGCGCTTCTTCCAGGCATCCGAAAGTTTTGCCATGAAATACCCGAACGGATATCCGATCAGCGTGATGAGAATGGTGCTTGTGATCGCAAGCCGGAACGATTCCGCAAAGGTCTGCAGATAAACGGGCTGGAAAATGTTCTTGTAGTTGTCCAGCGTGAACTCCTGCACGACGCCCCACGTTTCGGCGCGCGTCTCGAAGCTCAGAATGAACATGTACACGAGGGGGCCCGCGACGAACACCAGCGTGAATACATACAGGGGGACAAGCATCAGCCAGAGGCTGCGGCACTGCTTCATTCGCTCGCCTCCTCCACGGGGACGGCGCACTCAGCGCGCCATGTAATCCGCACCGGCTGCCCGGGTTCCAGATCAATGTCGATGCCGTGGCGGCTCGCCACCAGCTCGGAGCCGTCGCCGAGCGTCAGCGCGATGCGGAGCATGCCCCCGGCGAAACTCTTCTCGCGGACAACGGCGGGGATGCCGCCTTCCTCGCAGAATTCGATGTGTTCGCTGCGCACGGCGAGCGTCACGGAATCGCCGGGCTGTTTGCCGCAGCCGCAGCACAGGGACGGGACGCACCCGCCCTCGGCGCGCACCTGCAGGACATGGTTCTCCGCGCTTTCGATGACGCCGTGCAGGATGTTGGCCGTGCCGACAAAACGGGCGACGTAATCGGTTTTCGGGCGGTCGTATACTTCCGCGGGCGTGCCGATCTGTTCAAACTGCCCGCCGCGCATCACGGCGATGCGGTCGGACATGTTCAGGGCTTCTTCCTGATCGTGCGTGATGTAGATGAATGTGATGCCCAGCTTTTTCTGAAGCCGCTTCAGTTCGACCTGCATCTGGCGGCGCAGCTGCAGATCAAGCGCGCCGAGAGGTTCGTCGAGCAGAAGGACGCGCGGGCGGTTGACGATGGCCCGTGCGATCGCAACGCGCTGGCGCTGACCGCCCGACAGCTCGGAGGGCATCCGGTCGCCGTATCCCTCCAGCTGGACGAGGCGGAGCGCCTCCTCCACGGCCTGCGCGATCTCCGCCTTCGGCCGGCGGCGGATCTTCAGGCTGTATCCGATGTTCGCCGCAACGGTCATGTGAGGAAACAGCGCGTAGCTCTGAAATACGGTGTTGACGTCCCGCTTTTCGGGCGGCACGTTCGTCATATCGCGCCCCTCGAGCACAACGCGCCCGGAATCCGGCGTTTCCAGCCCCGCAATAATGCGGAGCGTCGTCGTTTTTCCGCATCCGGACGAACCCAGAAGCGTGATGAATTCTCCCGGCTGCACTTCGAGGTCAATGCCGCGCAGCACAGGGGTGTTGTCAAATGATTTGGTCACATGCTCCAAACGTAAAATCGGTTCTGCCATATGTTTTATCTCCAATACGTTTGCTTCTGAAAGATGATTCGAATTATTCTAATTATACCATAAAAGTATGAAAAAGAAGTACGCTTTTTTGCTGTTCCGCGCGCTGAATTTTTAGTTCGGCGGCCGGACTTTCTGGTGAATTCGCACAAAAAGGAAAATGTGTGACACAAAATGCACGCAAGGGCGGAATTCCCGGCCTTTGCATGCGGGGGATTTTGTGATACACTAATAGAAAAGTCTGGGAGGAAGACATATGGACCGTCTGCTGATCCTCGGTGCGGGAGGATACGGAAAAACTGTCGCGGAAGCTGCGGAGCAAAGCGGTGCGTTCGGGGAAATTGCCTTTCTGGATGACGCCGCGCCCGGCGTGCTGGGAAAGTGCGAGGAGTACGCAGCGTTTGCCGGACGTTTTTCGCATGCCTACGCCGCGTTCGGGAACAATGCGCTGCGGGCGGTTTGGCTTGACCGGCTGGAACAGGCCGGTTTTGCACTTCCGGTGATCGTGCATCCCCGCGCCTATGTCAGTCCCTCTGCGCAGATGAGCCCGGGGGCCGTCGTTCTGGCACTTGCCGCGGTCGGTGCATCCGCCGTTCTGGAGCGGGGCGTGATCGTCAACATGGGCGCGATCGTCGACCACGACGCACGCGTTGAGGCGTGCGCACACATTGCGCCGGGCGCGATCGTGAAAGCATCCGTGCATGTGGACCCGCAGATCAAACTGGAGAGCGGAACGGTCGCCGTGCGGCCGGAATAACAGGAATCATACGAAAAGGGGCACGAATATGGAAACTTTGCTGGTTCTCGGAGCAGGCGGGCTGGGGCGCGTCGTGGGAGAAATTGCGCTGGAAACCGGTCTGTACGACAGGACCGTCTATCTGGACGACGCTGTGAGAGGCGGGGAAGTCATCGGCAAATGCGGTGATTACCGGAGCCTTGTAAATACATTCCCTTCCGCCATTGCGGCGTTCGGCGACAACCGCCTGCGCCTGTTCTGGACGCAGAAGCTGCAGGACGCCGGTTTTTCCGTCCCGATGCTCGTGCATCCCCGCGCGTACGTGAGCCCGTCGGCCAGCCTCGGCGCGGGAACGATCATCCAGCCGGGCGCTGTGGTGAGCACCCATGCGAAGCTCGGCCGCGCCTGTCTGGTGAACGCGAACGCGGTGGTCGATCACGACAACATCCTTGAGGACGGTGTGCACGTCAATCTGAATGCGACGGTCAAAGCGTGGTGCCATCTGGAACCGTGCCGCCGCACGGAGGCCAACGAGCTGATCTATGCCACGCGCCGCGCCATCGACGGAGTGGAAGACCCCAATCTGGAAGACGCGCTGTTTGCGTTCAAGCTCGGAGAGAAGGCCAGTTTTGTCAAACCGTTCGGCTCCGGTCACATCAACGACACGTATGCCGTGTATCTCACGGTCGACGGGCACGATGAACTGCGCTATGTCATCCAGCGCATCAACACCGCGGTGTTCAAGAAACCGCAGGATGTCATGGAGAACATCTTCGGCGTGACGGAATACCTGCGCCAGCGCATCCTTGCGCGCGGGGGCGACGCCGACCGAGAAACGCTCAGCTATCTGAAAACAAAAACGGGCGCGTATTATTTTGAGGACGCCGCCGGAAGCCCGTGGCGCTGCTATCACTACATCGACAACTCCGTGTGCATCGAAGCGGCGCGCGACGCGCGTGACTTCTACAATTCCGCGCGAAGTTTCGGCTCTTTTTTGCGCGAACTGGAGGATTATCCCGCCGACACGCTCCACGAGACGATCGAGAAATTCCACGACACCCGCAGCCGGTACGCGGATTTTGAACGCGCGGTGCGCCGCGACGTGAAGAACCGCGCCAAGCTGTGCCGCGAGGAGATCGCGTTCATCACGGCCCGCAAGGCGGACTGCTCGTTTATGATGGACCTTCTGGAGGCGGGAGAACTGCCGCTGCGCGTGACGCACAACGACACCAAACTCAACAATATTCTGTTTGATGCCAAGACGGGCGAGGGGCTGTGCGTCATTGACCTCGACACCATCATGCCCGGTCTTGCGGCGAATGATTACGGCGATTCCATCCGCTTCGGCGCTTCCACGGCGGCGGAGGACGAGCCGAATCTGGACAAAGTGCATTTTGACTATCATCTGTTCGAAGCGTATACCAAGGGATACCTCGAGACGGCAGGTCCGGCTCTGACGGAAAAAGAAAAGGAGACGCTGCCCTGGGGCGCCAAGCTGATGACGCTGGAGTGCGGGATGCGATTCCTGACGGACTTTTTGCAGGGTGATACCTATTTCAAAGTGACCCACCCGACGCACAACCTCGAGCGCTGCCGCACGCAGCTGAGACTGGTGGCGGAGATGGAAGAGCATTTTGACGAAATGCAGTGCACGGTCAGAGAACTGTCCGAACACTGCTGAACAATAACGGTGAAGAAGGGATTTTCCATGTCGGTTCCGACAAGAGAAGAAGCATGGCGCGTGCTGTGCGAACACAACAAGGAGGCGTTCCACCTGCACCATGCGCGCACGGTGGAGGCTGTGATGCGCTGGTTTGCCAATGATCTCGGCTATTCCGAAGAGGCGGATTTCTGGGCGACGGTCGGCCTGCTGCACGATCTGGATTTTGAAGAATTCCCCGGGCAGCACTGCGAGAAGACACAGGAAATGATGCGCGCCGAGGGCTGGGACGAGCGGCTCATCCACGCTGCGGCCAGCCACGGCTACGGCCTGTGCCCGTCGAGCCCCGAGCCCGGGCATGAGATGGAAAAAGTGCTTTTCGCGTGTGACGAGCTCACGGGACTGATCGGCGCGGCCGCGCTGATGCGCCCGTCGAAAAGCGTGTCGGACATGGAGCTGTCCAGCCTGAAAAAGAAGTTCAAGGACAAGAAGTTTGCCGCCGGATGCTCGCGCGACGTGATCCGCGCGGGCGCCCAGCGCCTCGGCTGGGAACTGGACACACTGCTGCAAAAAACGCTCGATGCGATGAAAGCGTGCGAAGCGCAGATCGCCGCGGGCGAAGCATAAGAGGGGAGAAAGACCATGCATATTGAAACACAATGCCTGCACGAAGGGTACAAGCCCAAGAACGGCGACCCGAAAGCTCTGCCGATCTATCAGAGCACCACGTACACGTATGACTCCACCGACCACATCGGCCAGCTGTTCGATCTGACGGCGGACGGACATATGTATTCGCGCATCTCGAACCCCACGGTCGCGGCCGTGGAGGAGAAGATCGCCGCTCTGGAGGGCGGCGTCGGCGCGCTGTGCACCACGAGCGGCCAGGCGGCAACGCTCATCTCGGTGCTGAACATCTGTGTGGCCGGAGACCATCTCGTGGCCGCTTCCACGATCTACGGCGGCACCGTGAATCTGTTTGCCGTCACGCTGAAGAAATTCGGCATCGAGTGCACGTTCGTGAATGCCGACGACGATGAAGAGACCATTCAGAAGGCGTTCCGCCCGAACACGAAGCTGCTGTTCGGTGAGACGATCGCGAACCCCGCCATCGCGGTGCTCGACATTGAGAAATTTGCGCGCATCGCCCACAGCAACGGCGTGCCGCTCATTGTGGACAACACGTTCGCGACGCCGGTTCTGTGCCGCCCGTTTGAATGGGGCGCGGACATCGTCATCCACTCCACCACGAAGTACATGGACGGCCACGCCGTTCAGGTCGGCGGCGTTGTGGTTGACTCCGGCAACTTTGACTGGACAAACGGCAAGTTCCCCGAGCTGTGTGAGCCGGACGAGAGCTATCACGGCGTGACCTATACCAAGCAGTTCGGCCGCGCGGCGTATATCACGAAGGCGCGCGTGCAGCTGATGCGTGATTTCGGCATGTATCCTCCCGCGACGGCGGCGTTCATCCTCAACCTCGGCCTTGAGACGCTGGCCGTGCGCATGGAGCGCTACTGCCGCAACGCCGAGGCGGTGGCCGACTTCCTCGCCGCGAGCGACAAGGTCGAGTTCGTCAACTATCCCACGGTCAAGGGCAATCCCTATGCCGCGCTGCGGGAAAAATATCTGCCGAAGGGTGCGTCCGGCGTCATTTCGTTCTCCGTCAAGGGCGGGCGCGACGATGCCGTGCGCTTTATGGACAGCCTGTCGCTGGCCAACAACGTGGTCCACGTTGCGGACATCTGCACCTGCGTGCTGCATCCCGCGTCGTCCACGCACCGCCAGCTCACCGACGAGCAGCTGGTGGCCGCGGGCATCACGCCGGGCCTCATCCGTCTGTCGGTCGGTCTCGAGCACATCGACGACATCCTCGCCGACATTCAGAAAGGCCTTGACGCGATCTGATGTTTTCTGAAAATCCCGCCGGACAAAAAAGTCCGGCGGGATTTTTTTGATGCGGTGCAACAAATGCGTGCGCAGCACGTCTTATGAACAGGAAACCGGAAAGGAGGGACGGAGATGGACGGAGTCGATGAGCTGTACCGGATGTACAGCGCGGATGTGTACCGGTATCTTTGCAGCATCACGCGCGATGCATCCCTGTCGGAAGATCTTCTCAGCGAGACGTTTGTGCGGGCCATCCGCGGCATCGGCGGGTTCCGCGGCGATGCGAACGTCAAAACGTGGCTGTGCACCATCGCGCGGCACGCGTGGCTCGACGAAATGCGCCGGCGCCGTCCGCAGCTGTCCTACGACGATCTCCTCGCCGGCTATGTGGAGGACGCCGCGCCGGACGACACAGCAAAAAGCGCTCTGAACGCGGCCGTTGCCGCGCGGGCCAAAGAGCTTTTGCACACGCGGCGGCCTGTGGCGGAGAAGGTGTTCCTGCTCCGCTCGCAGGGGTACTCCTTCGCGGAGATCGCCCAGAAGTGCGGCATCTCCGAATCGTCCGCCCGCACGGTGGAATTCCGCACGCGCCGCTGGCTGCGTGAAACTTTGCAACAGGAGGGTTTTTGTGATGACTGAATTGACCTGCGACATCTGCCGCGACCTCATCCCTCTCGTCGTGGACGGCGTTGCGTCCGAAGAAAGCGAAGCGGCCGTGAAAGAACACGTCGCAGTATGCGCGGAATGCCGGGACCTGTACCAGAACGAGCTGGAGCGCGGCATCGCCTCGCTGCGCGAGAAAACGGCCGATGAAAAAGTGCTGCGCCGGGTGCGCATCCGTCTGGCGTGGCAGGGGATGCTGCTGACGTTCGCGGCGCTGGCTGTGACGACGCTGACCGTGCGCACGGTGTTTCTGCTGTGGATGCTTCCCGCCGTGGGCGCGGCATCGTATGTGCTGATGCGCCGGTACAGCCTTGCCGTTCCGGTCCTTGCGGGAGCGGCGGTGCTCGTGTGGGATCGTTCGCTCCTGTCGGGCGTTGTGATGGGCGGCCTGCTCTGCATGGGCATCGTCATTGCCGCGCTTCTGATTTTCGCATTCGGAAAGGAGAAACAACATGATCTCTGAACACATGACGGGAAAATTTCCGTTCCGGCCGGTGCTGCCGCACATCCGGATTCCGCGCAACCGGCTCACGCGCACCGTGGCCGCGCTGCTGGCCGTGGTGATGATCGGAGGGCTCGGCTTTCTGATCGACCGGCAGACGGGCAATCCCATCTCCCTGCGCCTTGCCCAACACGCCGTCGTGCAGCACTTCGAGACGCACCACGAGGGGGAGGGATACGTCGTCGGGCCGATGCGGTTTTTGGGCCGGCGGACGGAAGGCCACTCGGCGCGCTATTACTGCAAAGTGTACAAGACCGGCAGTGTGGACACCGGCTTTTCCGCATTCGTGGAGAACGGCACGGTCTATACGACGGAGGAGTGCGAAACGCTCAGCGGCAGCAACACATACAACCGCTTTATCAATGAGCTCTCCGCCGCGTTTTTCACGGAGGATACCGAGAGCGCACTGCGCGAGGCCGGTATGGGGGATTACGGAAAACTTGTGGATTTTCTCTCGTTCGGAGAGGATGTGTTTGACGCGGAGAATCCCGTGTTTGTGCCGGACTCGGAATTCCGCCTGAACGATCTGCCTCTCCCCACAGCCGTGTGTGTTGAATTTCAGACGGATGATATTTCCGACGAGGCACTGGCCGAGCGGCTGACGCTGCTCTACGAGCTGGCGCAGAAACGCGGTGTGCCGTTCGACTACTATTCCGCAGTTGTGCGGGACGGAACGAGTTATGCCATGAATCCGGTTTACGATGTGCCCGCCGATGTGGTCAAGGACGCCGACGCGCTGGCGCAGTATCTTGCCGACGAACCCCGCATCTCGATGGAACAGGCGCAGGCAAATGCCGCGTGGAACGGAAAACTGAATAACTTTTATTCTGATGCATGGAAACCCTGCGATTGATGCAGTGCAGAAAAGAAAGAGGCCGCGAAGCGTTCAGCTTCGCGGCCTCTTTTGACTGGCAGTGAAATTATGCGATCACGGCGTTTTCGATCAGGAACGTGCCGACGTAGTAGTTCAGCGCATTCATGGCCATATAGGGAGCGCCGAAGAACTCCTCATAGTTTGCGATTTCCTCTTCGGTCGCACCGTCCACCTCGGTGAGGTAATCGGCAACCTTTTCGCTCGTCATCTCCATGGCTTCCTTCTCGGCGATGGCCTGCGTGATGAGCATCTGCTTGGCATAGCTCTCCAGCGCGGCGGCGGAGTTCTCCAGCAGCGCGTCGGTGCTCTCAAGGCCCATCGCGGTGACAAAGTCCTCCAGCTCCATGCCGTACATGGAAGCGTAGGAGCGGTACTGGTTCAGCATGGATTCCTTCTGATACTCCGACACCGCCTCGGGAACCTCGGTGATCTCGCAGTTTTCCATCAGATAATCCCACACGCCGGTGTAGATGTTGTTCTCGCGCAGATTGGCGCGGATGCCGTCTTTCATCTCGTCGACCGTGTTCCAGCCGTTCGTCTCGGAGAGGTTCTCTTTGACGAAATCGTCCGTCAGCTCGGGAACTTCCTGCTCCACGATGTGGTTGATGGTTGTGGAGAACACGGCGTCCTTGCCGGCAAGGTCGGGGTTGTTTTCATACGGATCAGGGAACGTCACGTTCACGTCAAAGGTCTCGCCGGGCATATGGCCGATGATCTGATCCAGAAAATCGTCAATGTAACCGGTACCGCCGGCCGTTACGATCGTGCCGGCGCCTTCCGTGCTGCCGCCTTCGAACTCGACGCCGTCCACGCTGCCGACATAGTCGATGTTGACGGAGTCACCCTCGGCCACCGCGCGGTCGGTGACCTCAACGTCGGTGGCGTAGCTCTGCAGGATGCTGTCCACGTTGCTGTCGACCGTTTCATCGGAGACGGCAACGTCCGTCTCGGCGAGCGGGATGGCATTGTAATCGGCGGGCAGGGTGACGTAATCCAGAGCCGTCACGCCCTCCACAAAACCCTGTTCCGTGAGGCCGGCGCTGTAATCCACCGTGGTGGCTTCCGCCGACGAGGACGAAGAGCTCGACGATGCGGCGTCAGAGCCGGATGCGGACGCAGAACCGGAAGAGGAACTGCTATTGCAGCCTGCCAGCAGGGCGGCGCACAGAGAGCCCGCCAGCAGAACGGAAATCCATTTTTTCATGTTTCAATCTCCCTCAATTTCGAATTACACACACGTGTGAAATCTATTATACACCAAAACAATGGAAAAAAGATAGTCTCTTCCGGTGATTTTGTGTGAAATCATTGGAAAAAAGCCCGGAATGCGCTATACTGAAAACAAACCATTCGAAAAAAGAGGGATGAAACGCATGGATTATTATCAGAGAGCTCTGGATCTGCACGCACAGCACCACGGAAAGATCGAGGTTTGCAGCAAGGTCCCCGTCAAGACGAGGGACGATCTTTCCACGGCGTATACTCCGGGCGTTGCCCAGCCGTGCCGTGAGATCGCGGCCGACCCCGCCGCCGCTTATACATATACCGCCAAGGGCAATCTGGTCGCAGTCGTCACGAACGGCACGGCCGTGCTCGGCCTCGGCGACATCGGCGCGGCCGCGTCCATGCCGGTCATGGAGGGGAAAGCGGTTCTGTTCAAGGAGTTCGGCGGCGTGGATGCGTTCCCGATCTGTCTGGATACAAAAGACCCCGAAAAAGTCATCGAGGCGGTCCGTCTGCTCGCGCCGACGTTCGGCGGCGTGAATCTGGAGGACATCTCTTCCCCGAACTGCTTCTATATCGAGGAGACGCTCGAGCGCGAGCTGGACATCCCCGTGTTCCACGACGACCAGCACGGCACGGCCATCGTTGTCACGGCCGCGCTCATCGGCGCGCTGCGCGTTGTGGGCAAAGAGCTGTCTGATATCCGCGTCGTGGTCAACGGCCCGGGTGCGGCGGGTACGGCCATCATCAAGATGCTGCTGGCCGCCGGCGTGCGCGACGTGATCGCGTGCGACGAGAACGGTATCCTTTATAAGGACCGCGGTGTAGGCATTGCCGATCACAAGGCTATGCTGTGTGAGATCACGAACCTCGGCGATCTGCGCGGCACGCTCGCGGATGCCGTGCGCGGCGCGGACGTGTTCATCGGTGTGTCGGTGGGCGGCGCACTGAAGCCGGAAATGGTGCACACCATGGCTGAGGATGCGATTATTTTCGCCATGGCGAATCCCACGCCGGAGATCACCCCCGAAGAGGCGAAAGCCGCGGGCGCGCGCGTCGTCGGCACGGGCCGCAGCGACTATGCGAACCAGATCAACAATGTGCTCGCGTTCCCGGGTGTGTTCAAGGGCGCGCTGTCCGTGCGCGCGCGCGACATCAACAGCGCCATGAAAGTGGCCGCCGCGCACGCCATTGCCGACCTTGTCAGCGACGAGGAGCGCAATGAGGATTACATCATCCCCGGCGCATTCGACCCGCGCGTGGCCGAAGCCGTGGCCGCGGCCGTCGCCAAAGCGGCGCGTGAGACGGGGGTGGCGCGCGCATGAGAACGGTCTGTGCCGCTGAGATCCGGGATGCCGTCGCGCGCCTGTGCGTGGAGGCCAACCGGAAACTGCCCTGCGACATGGAGTGCGCACTGCGCTCCGCGCGTGAATCGGAGCCGTGGCCGCTGGCCAAAGAGACGCTTGGCACGCTGTGCGAGAATCTCGAGGCTGCGGCGCGCACGGGCCTGCCCATCTGTCAGGACACCGGCATGGCCTGCGTGTTCGCGGAGATCGGCCAGGACGTGCACATTGAGGGCGGCTTCGAGGCCGCTGTCAACGAGGGCGTGGCAAAAGGCTATACGGAGGGGCTGCTGCGCAAATCGGTTGTGCGCGACCCCATCCGCCGCGGCAACACGGGCGACAACACGCCCGCAGTGCTGAACGTGCGCCTTGTCCCCGGCGATAAAGTGCGCATCGTGGTCGCGCCCAAGGGCTTCGGCTCGGAGAACATGAGCCGCATCGCCATGCTCAAACCCTCGCAGGGGGAGGACGGTGTGAAGGACTTCGTCGTCGAGACGGTGCGCCTTGCCGGGCCGAACCCGTGTCCGCCCATTGTGGTGGGCGTCGGTGTGGGCGGCACATTCGAGCGCGCGGCACTGCTCGCGAAGCAGGCCCTGCTGCGCCCGGTCGGAAGCCATCACCCCGACCCGTACTATGCGGCGATGGAAGAGGAGCTTCTCGCGCGCATCAATGCCCTCGGCACGGGGCCGCAGGGGTTTGGCGGGCAGACGACCGCCCTCGGCGTGCAGATCGAAACGTTCCCCACTCACATCGCGGGCATGCCCGTGGCCGTAAACATCGGCTGCCATGTCACGCGCCACGCGGAGGTGATCGTATGACGCAGCATAAAATCACTTGTCCGGTCACACGTGAACAGCTCGAACCGCTCCGTGCGGGCGATACCGTGCTCTTGTCCGGTACGATCTACACGGCGCGTGACGCGGCGCACAAGCGCCTGTCCGCTCTTCTGCAGGAGGGAAAGCCGCTGCCGTTCGACGTGTGCGGCGCCGCGGTGTATTACGCCGGGCCGACGCCCGCGCCCGAGGGAATGCCCATCGGCGCATGCGGACCCACGACTTCCGGCCGCATGGACGCATATGCGCCTGCACTGATGCGCGAAGGGCTGATCGTGATGATCGGCAAGGGTGCGCGCAGCGCGGAAGTGGAAGCTGCCGTTCGCGAGACGGGAGCGGTGTACCTCGCGGCCATCGGCGGCGCGGGAGCGCTTGCCGCCGACTGCGTGCAGAGCGCCGAACTCGTCTGCTACGAGGATCTCGGCAGTGAGGCCATCCGCCGCCTGACGGTGCGCGATATGCCGCTGACCGTCGTTCTCGACGCGCACGGCGGAAACCTCTTCCGGGAGGGCCCCGCGGCGTATCTGGCGTCCAGAAACGCGTGAGGGCACCGTTTTTCCCAAAAAGCACTTGAC
>NHCFI02800__coassemble_1341_pt1 | contig 15715 bp, 13 predicted proteins | sample NHCFI02800__metabat2_high_PE_010 | metagenome-assembled genome bin NHCFI02800
ACCTTGTAGATTTTACAGAATTTGCACTTTGTAAACATTGCGCTCTGTTCGAACACAACGGCAGCTTCTTTCCATGAGTCCATCGCTGTTTCTCCCCCGGCTTCGGAAACTTCTCTTTCCTCTGTGCCGATTTTTATTATAGCACACTCTCTGCGGGCCTGTGCATGTTGTGAGAATCTTTTTGAGCGATCGCCTCCGGCAAAAAAATTCTGTGCAAAAAAACAAAAACCGCGGAGGATATGCAAAGTTTTTTCCGGCGCGCCGCCTTATAATGCAAGTATAGAAACATCTGCCGGCATCGCGCCGGAACAAAAGGAGTGCTGTGTTATGATACGGATCGGCGCCGTCAACATTGATACGTCGCATCCTCTCGGATTCGGCGAAGTTCTGGAAAAAGAAAACCGCGCCCGCTACGTGGGCGTGTACAACGATTCCTTCCGCCCGGACAGCGAAGTGGAGGGCTTTATCTCCCGCTTCGGGCTGGAAAAGCGCTGCGATTCGCTGGAGGAGCTCGCGTCCATGTGCGACATCGGGTTCATCCACGGGTGCGACTGGGACGATCACCTGCGCTGTGCGCTTCCCTTTATCGAGCAGGGCAAGCCGGTGTTCATCGACAAGCCGCTCGTCGGAAATCTGGCGGACTGCCGCCGCGTGGAAGAGCTTGTCCGCAACGGCGCGGTCATCCTCGGCGCGTCCAGCGCGCGGTATGCCTACGAGGTGCAGCAGTTCCTTGCGATCGACCCGGCGGAGCGCGGTGAGATCGTGAATGTGTTCGGCACGGCCGGCGTGGACGAATTCAACTACGGCATCCACATCGCGGAGACGATCGGCGGCCTGATGGGTCCGGGCGCGCAGAGTGTGCGCTGGGCAGGACGCGGCGACGCGGGCGGAAAGTACTGCGAGAGCTATTTCATCCAGTACAAAGACGGGCGCAGCGCGATGTTCAACACGTTCACCGGCACGTGGCAGCCGTTCGTGATCACCATTATGACGACCAAGACCACCTACCAGTTCCGCATGGATTCGAACCGCCTGTACGAGGCCCTCATCCACGAGATCTGCGATTTTATGGAGGGCAAACCGAACCGGATGGCCGATATCAGCACGCTCACCGAGTCGGTCAAGGTGATGCTGGCGGCAACGGCGTCGCGGGCGCAGGGCGGCAAAACCGTCGCTCTGGCCGATCTGACGGACGACATGCCCAGCTACGACGGACGCGTGTTCTGGGAGGGCTACGGCGCCGCGGCCGGCAAGCTGTATGCGCCCTGACCTGATGTGTTCTCCCGTTCCGCACTGTGTACGAAACAAAGAAAGGATGCGAACAAGCGAATGAAACAGTTGAATTTTGCGATCGTCGGCTGCGGCGTGATCGCCTTTACACACGCCAAATCGCTGGAATCCCTGCGTGAAAAGGATTGCGTTCTGTACGGAGCCTGCGACATCATCCCCGAAAAGGCGGACGCGTTCGCCGCCGAACACCACGTGCCCCACGTGTACTACGATTATCATGACGTGATGGCCGATCCCGCCGTGGACGTCGTGTGCGTGTGCGTGCCGAGCGGCACGCACGGCGAGATCTGCAAGGCCGCCGCGGAGGCCGGCAAGGCAATCGTGTGCGAAAAGCCGATGGAGATCACGCCGGAGCGGATCGACGACGTCATCCGCACCGTGGAGCGCACGCACGCCAAAATGCAGTGCATCTTCCAGCGCCGCATGATGCCCGCGGCCATCGCCGTCCGTCAGGCCATCCGCGACGGAAAGTTCGGCCGCATCTGCCTTGCCGGAGCGGATCTGAGATACTACCGCGACCAGGCCTACTACGACAGCGCCGGATGGCGCGGCACGTGGGAGCAGGACGGCGGCGGCGCGCTGATGAACCAGGGCGTGCACGGCATCGACCTGATCCTGTGGATGCTGGGCGATGAGGTCACGTCCCTGTGCGGCCGCGCCGACACGCTGGCCCGCCGCATCTCCGTGGAGGACACCGCCGCGGCCGTTCTGAAGATGAAGCAGGGCGGGCTGTGCGTTATCCAGGGCTGCACCACGGCATATCCCGGATTTTCCACAACGTTCTACATTCACGGGGAAAAGGGCACGGTCGTGTTCAGCGACGACGGCATTCAGGAGTGGACTTTCCTCGACGAAAACGACGCTCCGCCCCGTCCCGACGCCGGAGAGCGTGTCGGCGGCTCGAGCGACCCCGCAAAAATCAGCAACTACGGCCACATCCACCTGCTGGGCGATCTCGCCGATGCCGTGCGCGAGGACCGCGAGCCGTGCATCCCGCCGAGAGAAGCGTCGCTTGCCGTGCGCGTGATCTGCGCGATCTACGAGTCCACCCGGACGGGCGCGCCGGTGACGTTCTGAGCGCCCCGGCCCGTTCACGGAGGTCTTTTGCATGAAAATCGCATTCATCACCGACGAGGTGACGCAGAGCTTTGACGAAGCTGTCCGCTTTGCACTCGCCTGCGGCATTTCCGGGCTGGAGTTGCGCAGCGTCGAAGATACGCCCATCGACCGCATCCCTGAAACAACCCTGCGCGCGTGGCGGCAGCGTCTGGATGCGGAGCATCTGACGGTGTGCTCGCTGTCCAGCACATTTTACAAGTGCAGCCCGGACGAAGAACATGAGGCGGAGGAGCTCGCAAAGCTCGAACGCCTGTGCGACGCGGCCGACATTCTGGGCTGCCCGTTTATCCGGGGCTTCGCGTTCTTCGCCCCCGAGAGCGGCCCTCTGCCGCCGGAGGCGCTCGCCTCCCGCTTTGAGCGCCCCGCCGCGCTGCTGGCTGCGCGCGGAAAAACGCTCCTGCTGGAGGCCGATCCGAGCGTCAACACCTCCAATCACGCGGCGCTTGCACGCCTGCTCGAAGCCATCGGCTCCGAACACATCCGCGCCGTGTTTGATCCGGGGAACTGCATGTACGACCCGCTCGGGGAGACGCCGTATCCGGACGGGTACGAAGCCATCCGCCCGTACTTCGTGCATGTGCACATCAAGGATGCCGTCCGCGCACAGCCGGAGCCCTACTGCGTCAAGGTGGGCACGGGACAGGTCGGCTACCCCGCCCTGCTCCGCCGTCTGGCACAGGACGGGTACGACGGATGGCTCTCCATGGAGACGCACTACCGCAAGGATTCCCGCCTCACCGAAGAACAGATGCGCCTTCCGGGCGGCGCGGGATTTTCCGCGGGCGGCGCCGCCGCCACGGCGGAGTGCATTGACGCCCTCAAGGAACTTCTCCGAAAGGAAGGGATCGCATGAACACACTGCTTCTGCGTGACGCCCGCCTCGTGCAGGACGGCTGCATCACGCCGTGCGACATTCTCATCCGCGGGCAGAATGTAGAATCCATTCTCCCTGCCCGCAGCGGCGCCGCCGCGGACTGCGTCCGCGATCTCGACGGCCTGTATGTGAGCGCCGGATTCATTGACATTCACGTGCACGGCGGCGGCGGGCACGACTTCATGGACGGAACGCCCGAGGCGTACCACGGAGCGAGCGCCCTGCACCTGCAGCACGGCACGACGGCCATGCTGCCGACGACGCTGGCCGCTTCCGCGGACGAACTGCTGCGCGCGTTCTCCGTGTTCGAACAGTGCCGGGACGCATTCCCCGACGGCGCGAAACTGCTGGGGCTGCACATCGAAGGGCCTTACGTCGCCCCGTCGCAGGCCGGCGCGCAGGACCCGAAGTACATCCGCAACCCGGACCCCGCCGAATACAACATGCTGCTGGACGCCTGCCCGCACATCCTGCGTTGGACCGTTGCGCCGGAACTTCCCGGCGCGATGGAGTTCGGCCGCGAACTGAAGCGGCGCGGCATCCTGCCCTGCATCGGGCACAGCGAAGCCGACAGCGACACGGTGCTGGAGGCGATGCGCTGCGGATACAGCCACATCACGCACCTGTACTCGGCGACGTCCACGATCGTCCGCGTGGCCGGATTCCGGCACGCCGGAATCATCGAAAGCGCGTATCTCTACGACGGCCTGACCAGCGAGATCATCGCGGACGGGTGTCATCTGCCCGCGCCGCTGCTGCAGCTGGCCTATCGCCACATCGGGCCGCGCCGTCTCGTTCTCGTGACCGACGCGATGCGCGCCGCGGGGCAGACGGGCGGCGAGAGCATTCTCGGCAGTCTGGAGAACGGCCAGCGCGTCATCCTCGAGGACGGCGTGGCCAAAATGCCGGACCGCACGGCGTTCGCCGGAAGCATCTGCACCGCCGACCGTCTGGTGCGCACGATGGTCACGATGGCGGGCGCGAGCCTGCCGGATGCCGTGCAGATGATCACCGAGACTCCGGCGCGTCTTCTCGGACTGGACGACCGGTTCGGCCGCGTGGAGCCCGGCCGCGCCGCCGACCTCGCCGTGTTTGACCACACCATCCGCATCGCCATGGTGCTGCGTGACGGCGCCGTGCGCTATGAAAACTGAGGAGGAATTTCCATGACCAGAACCATTCCGTTCGGCACTCTGCCGGTGAAGATCAGCGACACCCGGCAGGAGATGGGTCTGCGTGCGGCCGATGAGATCGCCGCCGCGATCCGGAACGTGCTGTCGCAGAAAGAGACCTGCAATGTGATCTTTGCCGCCGCGCCCTCGCAGAACGAAGTGCTCGCCGCACTGATCGCGCGGACGGACATCGAGTGGGGGCGTGTGAACGCCTTCCACATGGACGAATACATCGGCCTTGCGCCCGACGCGCCGCAGGGTTTCGCCAACTTCCTGCGCGCCGCGATTTTTGACCGCGTGCCGCTGCGCACGGTCAACTGTCTGGACGGAGCCGCCGCCTCGCGCGACGCCGCGGCCGAGTGCGCCCGCTATTCAGAGCTGCTGCGGGAATATCCCGTGGACATCACCTGCATGGGCATCGGGGAAAACGGGCACATCGCGTTCAACGATCCCCCCGTCGCCGATTTCGACGATCCGGTGTTGGTCAAGCCCGTGGCGCTGGATGAGATCTGCCGCAATCAGCAGGTCCACGACGGCTGCTTCGCCTCTCTGGACGACGTTCCGACGCACGCGCTGACGCTGACCGTCCCGGCGCTCATGCGCGCAAAGCACGTGTTCTGCGTGGTTCCCGCGCCCGCCAAAGCGCCCGCCGTGCGGGACACGCTGCTCGGAGAGATCAGCACCGCATGCCCGGCCAGCATCCTGCGCCGCCATCCGGATGCGGTCTTGTATCTGGACGAGGACAGCGCCGCGCTTCTTTGACCGCCGTCCTGAATCCAAAAAGAGAGCCGCCGCGGGGAAAACTCCCCGCGGCGGCTTTGTTTTTGGATCGCTTGATGCTTACCAGTACATATTCCAGTCCGGATTGATCAGGCGCGTCAGCGCCTCCATGAAGTAGTAGTCGCCCCAGATGACGCACTCGTCCACACCGGAGTTGGTGCACGTGTTGTACGGCGTTTTCTTCGCATACGTGCCGTGCAGCAGCTGGCCGTTGGAGACGGAGCTGTCCTTCACCTGATAGCCGCGGATCAGCGAAGCCGCGAGCTTTCTGGCGAGCGACGTGTAGTACTTCGCCTCGTCCTCCGGCAGATACTTCGCCATCTCGAGGAAACCGCAGATGACGATGGCCGACGACGACGAATCGCGCGGCTCCGTGTCATCGCCGTTGCCGAAGCTGAGATCCCAGTACGGGCAGATGTCGTCGGGAAGATGGCGCAGGAAGTAGTCGGCCACGCGCTTGAAGTACGTGATGTACTCCTCGCGGTGCGTGTACTTGTAGGCGATCGCCGTGCCGTACACGCCCCACGCCTGACCGCGCGTCCACGCGGAGCTGTCCTGATAGCCCTGGCACGTGGCGCCGTGCGAGAACTCGCCGGTGTCGGCGTCGAAGAAGATCGTGTGCCACGTCGAGTTGTCGTCGCGGACAACGTACTTCATGGCCGTGTGGATGTGCTTTTCGGCCACTTCACGGTATTTCTCATCGCCCGTGACTTCCGTGGCCCAGTACAGCAGGGGGATGTTCAGCAGGCAGTCGATGATGAGGCGGTGGTTGTTGGGGTCGTCCATCGCGCCCCACGCCTGAATGTACTCGCCGACGGGGCGGTAGCGCGTCATCAGCTGATCCGCCGCTTTCAGCGCCGCCTCACGCGCGTGAGGGTTGCCCGTGAGCTTGTACGCCGACACACAGGAAGGCGTGTACAAAAAGCCCATGTCGTGGTGGTCCACATAGTGCTTGATGATGATGCGCTCGAGGAACGAGTCGACCTGGCAGTTGCCTGCATCCAGGAACAGCGCGCGGTCCTCTTCCGTCTTGGCGTTCTCGTAGGCCAGCCAGACCTCACCGGTCCAGAAACCGCTGGTCCAGTCCGTATTGGGGCCCGGCGTATAGAAATTGTTCTCGCTGTTGGCTGCCGGGAAATGATCCCGGAACGCGGGCAGGTTGTTGCGCACCTGCGCCACGCAGCATTCCATCGCTGCGCTGATCTCCGCCTGGCTCGCTTCCGGATGGTTCTCAACCTGCTCAAGGGGAATCCATTTGCTCATTCGTCATTCTCCTTTTTACCACTGCAGCACGGTCATGCGCTGCGGCGTTTTGTCAAGATCGCAGACCATCGTTCTGCCCAGTCCGTAGACGCCGCAGATCCCGTTGTAATCTTCGGTATTGCCCACGTCGTGGTGCAGGAACACGACTGCATAACGGCGGCCGTCCGCCTCGATCTGATACCCTTCCGCTTCCTCCGGAGTCAGCGCGTGCGCGTAGGCGTCATTGTCCACTGTCTGCGGGATGACGCGCACCGGAGAGCCGGTGCGGCGGCGCACGATCACGGTCGTCATCGCACTGCACCGGGCGCCTCTCGCCGTCAGCGCCGCCGTCTCATCGAGGAGGTTGTAGTGGCGTGCGATCGGAGCCGTCTCCAGCTCCGGCAGCACCGCTTTGCCCTGCGCGAATGTGCGCATCGAGAAGCGGCACGCGCGGCCCGCGCCGGCGACGCCCTGTTCTTCCGGCGTCAGGGTGATGTTCTCACCGAAATGGAACCGCTGCGAAACTTCCTCCGGCTGCGGCCCGATCCACGAGTCGTTGATCAGGAACACGTCCATGCCGATGGACACCACGCGGCGGCAGACGAGGACGCCCTTCTCCGCATAGCCGGTGTGGCTGCCCTCGGCAAAGAAGAACTCGCCCTTGCGGCACACGCGGTTCGGCATCGCCTGCGGCAGCGCCTGATAGATCCACGAGTCGGCGCTGTCGGAATACTCCTCCTTGCCGATCATGGGCACGTTGTGCATGGCGCTGGATTTCAGCTCATAGCGCATCGGTGTGTCCGTATACGTGAAGCGTCCGCAGTCCGTCAGGACTTCCTCGCCGCCCAGCCAGAGCGAGACGTGAAGTTTGTCCTGATGGCCGTGGCCGCCGCCGAGCGGGCCGTTCTTGAAGTACAGCCAGTCCGCATGGGCGTCCCAGCCGGAGCGCAACACGACCTGCCCGCTGTCGGACAGTTCCGTGACGTGCTCCTCGCTCGGGATCGTGGGGATCGCCTGATACCGGCGGTCGCCCTCGGCGCCGAAGAGCCAGATGCTCTCAAAATCAAGGCGCTCGAACGCGCCTGCTTTCAGCTCGCCGTCCTCGTACAGGAGCGCCGCTTCGCTGAGCAGATCGCGCACGTCGGTGTCGTCGGAGTCGCCCACCATGGGCTGATGATGCGCCGGGGTCTGGAGGTTCATCGTGGCGAACGCCGCGCGGCGGATGAGATCCAGCTCCTCTCCGTCGAACAGCTCGTCGTTCCAGATGTCCGCGACGCGAAGCACCTCGAGATAGCTCGCCAGCACCTCGTTGTGGTACATCGGCGAGGCTTCCCACTGCATGCCGTCGTCCATGATCTGCGTGTGGAGCGCCTCTTTCAGGAAGAAGCGCGCCCGCTCCAGATCGGCGGGGCGGTCCAGAATCCATGCGATCACGTACAGACCCGTGTACTCCATCACGCCCCAGTTGCTCTTTTTCGAAAAGCCCGTGCGCGGATTGGTTCCGAGGCGCACGGCGTGTGCCTCGAGACCGTCCAGAAAGCGCTCCGCGACTTCCGGCGTCACGGCCGGGCTGTGGGCGCACAGCGCCATCGCGCGCACCCAGTAGTCGGCGCGCAGGCCGGCGTCGAGCGTGCGCCACGTCGTGCTGCCCGCCTCTTCGCGCCAGGGCTCCTTGTCCAGCCAGTCCAGCAGCTGGCGCACGAAGCACTCGGCATAGGCCTCGTTGCCGGTCAGCGCATACGCCTGGCCGAGCGAGATCCAGTAGCGGTGGCGGTTCATCTGGAAGGTGAACTCGCCGTCGCCGTTCAGGATATAGCCCCAGTCGATGCCGTTGTCGAAGTGCACGGGCTGATACGTCTGTTCCATGTCCCACGGGAGCTGGAACAGGAATGTGTCCTCCCGGAGTTCATCCGAAGTTTTCAGCGCCAGCGCGCAGTCCTCCGGCCACAGCTCGCGGCACAGAGCGGCACGCCGCTCCAGTTCCTGCTGTTCGGGCGCCATCAGAGCGCAGAAGCGCTCCCACTGGGCCATTCTCTTTTCTGTCATAACGATTCAGCCTCTTTCAGCCAGTTTTCGGCAAAGCCGTCCTTCTGCTGCTGCATCCATGCGATCACATCCGCCTCCAGCTTCTGCGCCGTGCGGCGGTTCTCCGGCACATCGAGCGCCAGAGGATGCATCTGATGCGGGTCCGCCGCCGTGCAGTACAGATACCGCGCGGGGTGCGGCTTCACATCGTAGCCGAGTTCGATCACATAGGTGTAATCCTGCGTGCGGACGCCGCGCCATCCGAAGCGCTTGGGGTCCTCGCCCGCATCGGCAAAGTTTTTCAGGAAGATGTCGCGGCCCGGGCAGGCGCACAGGTAGCTGACCTTTTCCAGATCCTCGCCGTCCTTCGTGAGGTACACCGAGCAATCCTCACCCTCCACCGTGTCGGCAACGGGCACTCCGAGCAGACCGAGCACGGTCGGCGTCATGTCCTGACTGCCGATGCACGTGCGGCAGTGATGCTTTTCATTGCCCGGAACGCGCACGACGAACGGAATACGGATGGACTCCTCATACCAGACGTATTTGCCCATCAGGCCGTGGGAGCCCATCATGTCGCCGTGGTCGGCCGAGAGCACGATCACGGTGTCGTCGTACAGTCCCTTTTCCTTGAGGTAGTTCACAAGGCGGCCGAACTGGTCGTCGAGCCCGCTGACCGCCGCGTAATACTGCCGCGTGATCAGATTCATCTGCTCAGGCGTATAGTCCATCATCTCGCCCGTGTGATGGTGGATGTGCTCAAGGCTCACATTGTCCTTGAACTTTACCTCCGGGTACAGGTCGAGATATTCCTGCGGCACCTGATCGTACAGGCTGTGCGGCGGATTCCAGGAGATGTACAGCGCGAAGGGATTTTCCTTCGTCCACACATCGTCCAGATATTCGATCGCCTTGTTCGTCTCATGACGGGGCGACCACTCGTCGACGCAGATCATCTCCGGCGTATCGCGCCAGTAGTGCGGCTTCATGTGCACGTCGTACGTGCCGTACGAATACCAGTAGTCGAATCCGTGGCGGCGCACACCCGGCGGCGTGAACGCATCCCAGTTTCGCGCACCGGACGCGGGCTCGGGGCAGTGGTTCTGCTCCGGCTCGTCCAGATGCCATTTGCCGATGTAGGCCGTCTCGTAACCCGCCTGCTTGAGCATCTGGCCGACGCCGATCTCGTCGTCTTCCAGGCGCATGGACAGGCCCGTCTTGCAGTTCGTGAAGATGCCCATGGACAGCGGATACCGTCCCGTGATCAGGCTGGCGCGGTGCGCCGTGCAGACCGGGAACGTGCTGAACGCATGGTCGCAGTATGTCGCGTCCGCACAGAACGCATCCATATTCGGCGTGATGACCGGGTCTTCATGGGCAAAGCCCATGGCGTCCGCACGCCACTGGTCGGCAAACACGAACAGCAGATTCTTTTTCTTGCTCATTCTTTTACCTCAACAACGCGGTCCGCTTCCTCGGCCAGCACATTCTCATCCAGATCCAGCCCGAAGCCGTTTTTCAGCGTGATGGAGATCGGATTGTGGCTGCTGTCAGTCGCCAGAGAGCGAACGCTGCGATAGTAGAAATCAGACTCGTTTCTCTTCTCCGTGGCTTCCACCCAGCGTGCGCCGAGCCCGGCGGCGAGCTGCTGCCACACGGAGGCCGACGGCCCGACGAGGCTGTCGTCGCCGATCATCAGGTCTGCGCCGAGCTCCCGGATGCGGAGCGCCAGCACGACGGCGTCCACGATCGATCCGGCGGAATCCGGGTGGATGTTGTAGATGCGCCCCATGCCGGAGCAGATGCGGCGGATCGAATTGCGGGAGCCGCGCATCGGGTAGTCGGGGATCAGCTCCAGCGGCGCGACGCGCTTCTGCAGCTCGATCCACTCCTCCGTCTCCAGAAAGCCGGGGTCCTCGCACGCCTCCAGCCCCGCCTCGCGGAGCTGATGGAGCTGCTCGGTGATCCAGTCGAGAGAGGCGGTGCTGTCCTCCGGACGGTAACCGCAGTTCACGTCGCCGATCAGGAACGTCTCCCCGGCCGGGCACTCGCTGCGCACGGCGCGGATGACGTCGCAGTCCAGCTGCGTGTCGCCGAAGAGTTTCGCTTTAATGAACGCGGACTTGCCGGCATTGCGGGCCCAGCGGGCGCTCTCCGTCACTTCGTCCACCTTGTCGCTCAGAATGACATGGACGCCGCAGACGGGATGGAGCTCGTCCAGGCCGAGCAGATGGTTGGAGGGCACACCCTCCAGCTTTCCGCACAGATCGACCAGTGCGATCTCGAGCATCTCCACGAGCTGCTCGGGCCACTCGCCCTGATGGGTGCGGTTGGCAAGCACCGCCTGTCCGGCGGAAAGGCCCAGAAGCGTGGATGCGTTTTCACCCCACTCCTCAAGGCCCGCCTCCGGGTGGTTGACAGACAGGATGCACTCGCCGAAGCCGACGGCTCCGCCGCCGGACACAGCCGCAATGACATGCTGGCGGCTGGTCCAGGTGGCGCAGCTGAAGCGCTTGACGGCATAGATATTTTTCAGATACAGGCGGACGGACGTGATGCGTCCCTCCACGCCCGCCAGACGATCGAGGATCGTCTGGCGGCAGTTGTCATAAACCTGCAGTTCGGATTCCAACAGAAATCATCCTTTCACGCCGCCGGTCAGGCCGCCGACGATGTATTTGCTCAGGCACACATAAAGAATAAACGTAGGCAGGAACACGATGATAACCGATGCGAACAGACCGCTCCAGTCGCCGCTGTACTGCATGCTGTTGATCATCGAGAACAGGCCGAGCGCCACAGGACGCAGACTGTCGGAGTTGACGAACATCAGCGAGAGGAAGTACTCGTTCCAGATATTGACGAAGTTGAAGATCGTCACGGTGATCAGGCCGCCCTGCGCCATCGGGAAGACGATCTTCCAGAAGGTCTTGATCGGGTGGCAGCCGTCGATGGCGGCCGCTTCCTCGTAGGAGCGCGAGATGTTTTCGAAATACGCCATGAGGAAGATGGTGGTGTACGGGATCTTCGTCGCCACGAACAGCACGATCAGGACGATGCGGTTCGGGATCGGATCACGCAGCAGGCCGGCACGGGCCACGATCATGTACAGAGGAATGATGACCATGATGACGGGAACGCCGGTCGTTGCGGCAAGCGTCGTCTTGATGAGCTTCGAGCCCGGGAACTGGAAGCGCTGCAGCACGTACGAATACGGGGCGCAGACCAGGATCAGCAGGGCGCAGGAGATCACCGAGTAGATCAGCGAGTTCATGAAGAACACGGACACGTTGCCGGCCGTCCATGCGCGGGCGTAGTTCTCGACGTGGACGCCGGAAGTAAAGCCGAAGACGTTGCCGGTGAAGATGTCGGACGTCGTGGACAGGCTGGCGGCGATAACCCACAGCAGAATGACGGCGGTGAAGCCGACCCAGAGCACGAGCACCAGATAACTGGGGACGAGCGAAAGCTCTTTGCGCAGGCTGTAGGAGCCTACGAAATTCTGTTCTTTCTTCTTAGATTTCACGATGGCCCCTCCTTAGAATTCCAGATCGTCGTTCTTGATCAGCTTGTTCACGATGGTGAACACGATCACGATGAACAGGCAGAGCATAACGCCGATGGCCGCCGCGCTGCCCGCGTCACGCACAACGTCGCCCGTGTTTTCTGCGCCGAACAGCTTGTCGTACATGTAGATCATCGGGACGACCGTGCTCGTATCCGCCGAGATCGGGGAGAAGAGCTTCGACCAGATGAAGAAGCCGGACACGCTGATGGACCACATGATGATGTTGGTGCGGAAAATACCGCGCAGCAGGGGGAGCGTGATGCGGAAGAACTGGCTGACTTTGCCGGCGCCGTCGATGCTCGCGGCCTCATAGAAGTCCGGGCTGATGCGCTCGATGCCGCTGACCCAGATCAGCATGAAGTGGCCGATCATACCGAAGCAGTAAGAGAGCAGCAGGGCCCAGAACTTGTGGTCCGCGTCAAGCCACTGGATGTTCGCAAGGAAGTCCAGATGCAGCGCGCGGAAGAACGTGGTGAGGAAACCATAGGAAGAATTGAAGACATACTGAATCCACATGGTCGCCATGGCCACGGCGCTGATGACGTTGGGCAGGTAGATGGCCGCCTGGAAGAAGCCTTTGCCGTGCACGCCGCTTTTCAGGATGACGGCGAGCAGAAGCGACACGCCCAGCGTGATGCATCCGCCGATGACAAAGATCTTGAACAGGTTGATCCAGGATGTAACGTACAGCGGCGTCTGCAGCAGGCTGACGTAGTTTCCGATTCCGTTGAACTTCCATTTGCTGATCGGGTCCGTGATCTCCTGAATGGAGAAGAAACTCATGACCAGTGTGCGGAAAATCGGGTAAATAAACGTAGCCAGGAAGAAGATGGTCGCTGGTCCTGCAAACGCAATGATCATGCTACGATTCCGTTTCATATGCAGTTCCTTTCCTTGAAAAAAGTGGCGGACAGCCGTCAAAGCTGTCCGCCATACCGTAGTTCCGTCTTAACCCTTGGACGCAGCCAGCATATTCGTAACGAATTCTTCCGCAGTGCAGGTGCCTGCATACAGCTTCATCAGATTCTCTTTCAGCGCCGGGGTGATGTCGGGATTGTTCTCGAGGCCGCCGGAGGTGGCGAAGATCTCGGTGCAGTTGTCCATATAGGGCTTGGCATCCATCAGCTGCTCGGGCCAGGACGTGTTGTTGATGTCGGCGGGCAGAGCAAGGCTCTCCTCAGACAGCTTCGCATCCCATTCGCCGCGGGTCAGCATCGTGATAAGAGCAAACGCAGCCTCGGGGTTCTCGCACTTGTTGGTGATTGCAAAGCTCTGGTTGCCGATAACCATGGCCTCGAGGCCGTTGATGCCGTCAGGCAGCTCGGGATAGCCGAAGAAGCCCCACTGGAAGTCCGGTCCCGTGATGCCCTTGGTCTCGTTGACAACATAGGTGCCTACGCAGTACATGGCAGCTTTGCCGGTGGCAAGCTCCGTGTTCTGACCGGTGGGCCATACGTTGGAACCGACCTGCGTGGAGAAGTAGCCCTTCGAAGCGAGCTCTTCGAACGCCTGAGCCGTCTCAAGGACTTCCGGGCGATCCCAGCCGCCGTTGTTGACGACGTCCTTGACTTCCTCGTCGCCGATCAGGCGGGCCAGGTGCATGCCGAAGGCCTGCATGGCATACGCGTCATCCGTGGTGAGCGGAGTGATGCCCGCGTCCTTCAGGGTCTGGCAGACAGTCAGGAACTCATCCCAGGTGCTGGGGACTTCCGTGATGCCGGCCTGCTCGAACAGACCCTTGTTGTACATATAGCCGTTGGCCTTCATCTGATAGGGGATCTCATAGAGCTTGCCGTCTTCGTAGTAGCTGCGGCTCAGCTCCATCATAACGGGGTTGGTGTCCTTCTCGTAGTCGTTCTCAGCCACGAGATCCTCCAGGCAGAGGATGCGGTCGCCGTAGTTGCTCTTGTTCTGCGCGCCGTCGAACATATCGACCTGCTGGTCAGCGTCCAGAGCGGGGATCAGGCCTTCCTTGATGCCCTTGCGGCCCTTGAACTGAAGATCGACCTCAGCGCCGGTCTCCTCTTCAAACGCTTTAACCGCCTCGGTGATGACAACGCCCTGAGGCTCAGTGGCTTCCCAGTTGGACCAGTACACCAGCTTGACGCCTTCGAACTCACGATCACCGGAAGCCGTGCTGCCGGCGGTGGAACCGGCGGTGGAGCCCGCTGCCGAAGAGCTCGCGCTGCCGCAGCCAGCCATCATCGTCGTCAGCATTGCGCCGCAGACCATAACGACTCCCAGTCTTTTCAGTACCTTTTTCATCGTTTTACCTCCAAGCTATGATATTATTCGAGCGTTCATAGAAGCTCAAATTACTACGGATCACGACATCGATCTGGCAGTCGAAGCGCCTCGGCGGCTCGATGTTCTTCACCACACGGTCCACAAGGATGTGCATGGCCGCATATCCTTTCATGTAGGCCGCCTGATTGAGAACCGCCTTCAGCTGCCCCTTTCTGAGCATATCGGATGTCGATTGGTTGAGGTCGGTCCCGACCACGGAAACGCGGTCGGCCATCCCGGCCTGCTCCACCGCCCGAACCATGGGAACATTGTCGTGCGATGTGAGCGCATAACAGGCGACAGTCTCCGGATGCTGTGCAAGAACCTCACCCACAGCTTTGCAGATCCGGTCGTCGGACTCGGAATCATTGTAATACCCCTCGACCACATAGACCTTCAGATCCGGTTTGTTTTTTGCAAGACAGCCGATGAAGCTGTTCACCTTGTTGATGTGTATTTTGGAATCCGTACGGCCGCTCGTGATCACGACGGCGCCTTTGTCCGGCACGATCATGCTCACGAACTCCCCTGCGGTTTCTCCCAGTATTTTTTCGTTTGCCGGCACGCAGTAAGCGCCTTCCGGCTCCTTCAGTTCGTCGTCGACGACTACCAGCATCGTTCCCTGTGCGATCAGCCGCTGGAACTGAAGCAACACGCGCGGCTGGCGCGTAAAAGAAAAGGTGATGACTCCCGCGAAGGCGTCTCCTTCGTCTGCGATCTGCCGGAGGATGTCATACTGCTCATCCTCGCTTTGGCAGACAAATTCCTCCACCTCAACGTTCAGGCCTTTGACCTCTTTGAGACTGGCCCGCATCCCCTTCCAGATATAAGCAAAGTAGAGCCCGCCGTCCTGCGGAAGGACCACGGCAACGCGTGTGGGCTTCCGCTTCAGGGAAGCCGCCGCGTAGTTGATCTCGTATCCCATCTCTTTTGCCGTCCGCAGGACCTGATTCCGCAGCTTATCGCTCACGCCCTCCTTGCCGGACAGCGCACGATGCACGGAAACCGCGGAGATATGCAGCCGGTTCGAAATATCCTTGATGGTGACCGGACCGTCTTTTTGTAAATCAGCGTGAGCGTCCATGGCATTTTTCCCTTTATGCATCCAGATATTGGCTTTGCTTTTCTTCGCCTGAACGGTGTCGTTCGCCGCTAAAAGACTCGTATCCATACCAGTTTCTCGTTTACGTTATCGTTTACGTTATCGTTGTGCTTTGCCTGTGTCTTTAGAATACTCTTCGCGGATAAAATCGTCAAGGTTCGATTTTCACACATTTTCCTCATTTGGATTGTCTAAAATGTCTAAATTCGGGAATGTATTGGTTCAAATAGTTTTATATTTTGTCCTATTGGTCTTTT
>NHCFI02800__coassemble_1373_pt1 | contig 15231 bp, 9 predicted proteins | sample NHCFI02800__metabat2_high_PE_010 | metagenome-assembled genome bin NHCFI02800
GTGCTGCTGTCGGGTTACCGCGAATTTGAGTATGCACGGGAAGCAATCCGCTGTCAGGTGTATGAATATCTTCTGAAACCGGTGGACAGCGATGCAATCCGGCGCGTATTCGAAAACATCCGCCGGGAACTCGACGAAGCGGCTCATGAGGAACAGCTGCTGCGCAGTTTCGGAGAAGGTGAATATGAGCAGATTCTATCGCTGACACGTGCCGTCACCGGTTCCGTCCTGGGAGAAGGCGAGGAGGCGTGGATGGCATATGCACGTCTCAAGCCCGTGATGCTGAATGCGCCCGCGGAAGTTCGCGAAGTTCTCGTGAAGAGGCTGCTCGAACAGCTGCAGAGCAAGCTCGTGCTTCGTGCACCGCAGCTTGCGGAGCGTTTCAGCACTCAGCTCCGGTCCTTGAATCTCAGTGACCCGGACGGTGCGCACCGCCAGTTGCTGGAGCTGCTGAGCGGTTTGAATGACGACCTTGTGTCAGGCAATTTTGTCAAACCGGAGCGCCGCGCGGCGGATGACAGCATCGCCAAAGCGTGCAATTATATCAACAACCATCTGGGGGATGAATTTACATACCGGGACGTGGCGGAGTTTGTTCACCTGAGCCCGAGGCATTTTATCCGGCGCTTCCGCAGTGAGATGGGAGAGACATTCACAGACTATCTGATGCGTGTCCGTCTTGAGGGCGCGCAGCGCCTATTGGATGAGGGGCAGGCGAATGCTGCGAACGTCTCGGCGGCAGTGGGATACCGGGACGACAAGTATTTCCAGAAGCTGTTCAAGAAGCACGTGGGATGTACGACGCGCGAATACGAGCGCAGAAAGCAGGGAGAGACAAGATGAAACGGAAAGCAGCGCACAGGCCGTCCATCCGGAACATCTGGACTTATCTGAGGGATTACCGCTTCAGCAGCATCCTGCTCAAGTATTTTCTGCTTTTGTTCCTGTGCCTTGTGCTGCCGATTACGCTTGTTGAGATGTGGTTCAGCCGGCAGCAGAAAGCGCAGGTCTACGAGGAAATCATCAAGCGCAACGAAGCATCGCTGGCTCAGGGGTACAGCAGTGTTTACTCCATTCTCAAGTCGTCCAAAAATCTCTCATACAGTTTGTCGGCAAATGAAGACATCCGTTACCTCGCTGTTCAGTCGTCCTATACAACCGACTCCGTCGCTCGCCGCGACAGCCTCACGGATATGCTGGCGGTGAGCTGCAGCGCAAATTCGTATATTGATTCCATCTATATCTATTTTGCCAACACCGGTATGGTCGTGACCAATCTCGGCTCCACGCCCTTTGAGAGCTTTGAGGAAAAAGATGTTTTTTCGATTTTCTCCCCGGACATGCCCAAACGCAACATTCTCTTGTCGCGCATCAAGAAGGGCTGGTATCCGTATCTGCTCACCGTGTTGTACCCAGTCAGCGACGGGCGGGGCGGCGAGGTCGGCCTGGTGGCGGTCAATCTTGACGTGGAAAAACTGGGGGACTACATCGGGAGCGGACAGTACCGGAACACAGATTACTCGCCGAGACTCTTTATCTTCGACCGCGAGATGCAGACACTGGTGTACAGCGATGAGTACCGGCTGCTGCAGGAACCGGAGGAGGCGTTCGAATTGTGCGCGCTTGATCCGTGGGAAGGAAGTTTTTCCGACGTCTGCACACTGTGGGGGGATCGTTACGTCGTCTCGGCCTTTGAGTCGGAGGATGACGGCCTGCGCTATTTCTATGTGTCGACAATGAGCGAATTTGAGGCGCTCAGCCGGGAGACCGACCTCCGTATGATCCAGATCGCGGCCCTGACGTCCGTAATCTGCCTTGTCATTGCGTTCCTTCTGTCGGTGTGGGTGTACCGGCCGGTCAAACAAACGCTGCGCGTATTGTCCGAAGTGTCGATGCTGACGGACTGGGACAGAAAGGAACACGTGGATGAAATTGAGGCGATCCAGCGAAGTATCCTGTCGGCGAAAAAGGAAAACGACGAGCTGAACGCACAGATTCAGGAGCGAATCGTGAGCCTGCACAACGCGCAGATCTGCGCGCTTCAGGCACAGATCAATCCGCATTTTCTGTTCAACACGCTGGAATCGATCGCGAACGTTGCGGCGCTTCTGCTCGATGGAGACAATAAGGTCACGGAAATGATCTGTACGCTCGGCAAGCTGATCCGCATCAGCCTGTCGAACGAGAATTATCTCGTCCCTCTGCGCGAAGAACTCGAACATGTAAATCTCTATGTCAAACTGGTGGATTTCCGTTTCCACGGCCGCGTCACACTGCATCAGGAAATCCCGCCGGAGATGGGGGACGAGCGCATCGTGAAGCTGACGCTTCAGCCGCTGATCGAAAACGCGATCCAGCACGGGCTGACGCATAAGCGCAGCGGCGGCGAGATCTGGCTGCGCGGCGAGTGCAGAGACGGTGACAATTTTCTCTACGTCACGGACAACGGAGAAGGCGTTGCGCCTGAAGAACTTGAAAAGCTGACGGAGCGCCTGAAGGAATCGTCTGTCAGCGGAGGCAGCCATATCGGCCTTCGCAATGTGGATCAGCGTCTCAAACTGATTTTCGGGGAGGAGTACGGCCTTTCCCTGAGCCGCTCCGGGGAGGGCGGATTGTGCGTGACCGTGCGGTTCCGCTCCCTGTGAGAAACCATGACAAGAAGCCGCCCGGCGCTCATGCGGAAAGCGCCGGGCGGCTTCTTCCGTGCGGTGTGCAACACGTCCTCTTTGTCTCCGGCCTTGTCCTCTCGTTCGGTTGAGAAGACAGAGACCGAACAGTACAATAAATACAGAAACAGACGCAGATGGAAACAAAATTTATGGACTGTGACGGAAAAGGAGTGGATATGATGCGGGTGAAAACAGCGGCCGGTCAGGCACAGCCGTCTGTCCTGACAAAGAAAAAGAGCATCTGGAAGAACAAATCCAACTGGGAGCTGCTGCTTCTCTGTCTTCCGGCGCTGATCGGCTACATCGTATTCAATTATGTTCCGATGAGCGCGGCTCTTGTCATTCCGTTCAAAGACTACAAATTCAGTCAGGGCATTTTCGGGAGCGAATGGTGCGGACTGGACAACTTCAAGTGGATTCTGACCTCAACGTCCATGAGCCGCGTCCTGCGCAACACCATTCTGTACGGTGCGTGGTTTATGATCATCGGCCCGGTCGTGAACGTGATCATTGCGCTGTTGCTGTTCGAGATCCGAAACCGCAAGGCGCTGAAGACGTATCAGACGATCATCACGTTTCCGAATTTCATGTCAATGGTAATTGTGGGATATGTTGTGTATGCGCTGCTCAGCCCCAAGACGGGACTTTTCAATCAGGTCCTGACGTTCTTGGGTATGCAGCCGGCGGACATGTACATGGACCCTGGGCGATGGCCGGTGATCCTCACTCTGGTGAACTTGTGGAAGGGCGTCGGCATGGGATCAATGATGTATTTCGCCTCGCTGATGGGCATTGATACATCACTGTATGAGGCTGCCGAACTGGACGGTGCGAACCGCTTTCAGAAGATGCTTCACATCTCGATCCCGCATCTCATTCCGCTGGTCTGCATCTTTACGATCATGGGCGCGGGAAGCCTGATCAACGGCAATTTTGACTTGTTCTACATCATTCCGCGCGATACCTCGATCTTGTATGAAACCACCGACATCCTGAACACATATGTTTACCGTGCGCTGTCCGACGGTTCGTATGCGATGGGTGCAACGGTCGGTCTGATCCAGTCGGCGGTCGGGATGCTTCTTGTCGTCGGAGCCAATCTGATCGTCAAGAAGATCTCGCCGGAGAATTCAATGTTCTGAGCAGGGAGGAAGAATCATGGGAGTTCGCAATGTGGAGCGGAAAAGCCTGTTCCCGGTTTTTCTGCACCTGTTTTTCATCCTGATGTCCGCGTGCTTTGTGCTGCCGCTCATCGTCGTGATTTCGGCGTCCTTTACAAGTGAGGAGTGGTTGAACGCAGGGCACGGCCTCAGTCTGATCCCGCACAACTTCACGACGGCTGCCTACCAGGCGGTTTTCAGCAATGCGGAGCGGATCATCCGCGCTTACGGAGTGACGATTGCACAGGCGTTTCTCGGAACGGCGATCAGCTGCGTCATCGCGGGCATGGCGGCCTACGCGCTTTCCCGCAGCAATTTCCAGTTCCGCAAAGTTCTCACGGGCGTGATTTTCTTTACGATGCTTTTCTCGGCAGGTATGATCCCGACGTACATCATCTACTCCAAATATTACGGCATCAGCAATACGTTTTGGATTTACATTCTGCCCGGTATGGCGGGCGGCGCCTGGTACACGATGGTATTCCGCACGTTTTTCAAAAGTCTGCCGGAATCGCTGTTTGAGTCTGCGCATCTCGACGGAGCCAGTGAGCTGACGATTTTCTTCCGCATTGTCGTCCCGCTGTCCACACCGGTGTTTGCGTCCGTCGGATTCATGATCCTCGTGGCCAAGTGGAACGACTATACCACGTCAATGATCTACATCCGCGAGGAAGATCTTTACACGCTGCAATATCTGCTGCAGAGAATGATGGACGAAGCCAAGTTCCTGAAAAGCCTGTCGCAGAGCGTGATGGGAAATATCATGCTGAATACGCAGAACACACCCAGCGAGACGCTCCGCTACGCGATGTGCGTTGTCGCAGCAGGACCGATGCTTCTGATTTTCCCGTTCTTCCAGAAATACTTTTCGCAGGGCCTGACCATCGGCGCTGTGAAAGGATAAACACGGAAAGTTCCCTGCGCGCAGGGAAACGATATATACAATGCACAAGGAGGAAACAAGAGTGAAAAAGAGATGGACAAGCGCATTTCTTGCGGCGCTCATGGCGGCGTCCGCATGTCTGAGCGGCTGCGGTTCCGCCGGTTCGGGGGCACAGGCATCCGCCTCAGGATCTCAGGCGGACGGTTCGTCGGAACTTGAACCCGTCACGATCCAGATGTGGCTGGGCGGTCCCGGCAAGCAGAAGGATTCCGATATGGTTTGGGAGGCATTCAACGAGAAACTGCAGGAATATGTCCCCAACACCACGGTTGAGATCACCGTCATTCCGACGTCCGAGTACGCGGAGGAGTACAATCAGATGCTCGCCTCCGGCGAAGCGGTCGATCTCACGTGGATTGCCAGTTGGGTCACCGGTTCCACGGAACTCATCCGCGACGAAAACCTGATGCCGCTGGACGATCTGCTCGATCAGTACGGCCAGGGAATCCGCGAGACGCTGGGCGACGAAGTGATCGACATGCACCGCTATTCCGAGGACGGAAAGCTCTACTATCTGATTGCCTGGCAGGGCCTGTACAGCAATGTGCGCGCTTTCAAAGTCCCCACTGAGCTCGCCGAGCTTGCGGGCGACACGTGGCTCGAAGATACGCAGGCGGTCGTCGACAAGTGGTGGAACCACTACGAATCCACGGACGATCTGCAGGCGGTGTTCGACCAGCTCGACATTTATCTCAGCGCGCTGAAAGACAACGGCAAGCTGTACGGCGGCATTGCCCAGAACGTCCTTGGCGCATGGCTGTATCCGCAGCGCTTCTCGTCCGAGAACAGCCTGCAGGCTTACAACGTGGGCGTTCAGCACATGGACGACACCTTTACGGTGATTGATGCCATCCAGAGCGATTATTTCCGCGTCTACGCCAAGAATATGGCCGACTTCTATAAGAAGGGCTATATCCGCTCCGACATTGCTTCGCTGGAAACGGGCGCCCTGAGCTTCGTGACGAACGGCGAGTACACGCCGAACACCCTTGTCATGGATACGCATAACGCCCTGACCGACGACACCGCTGAGATTTACAGCGCTCAGGCAGGCACGGACATCTCCCTCATCCAGATCGAGGAAAAGGGATATCTGAGCCGCGGCGACGCGACCGCGACGGCCATTCCGTACTGCGCGGATGAGCCCGAACGCGCCATGATGGTCCTGAATGCCCTGTACACCGAACCGGAGCTGTATCAGCTGCTGATTTACGGCATCGAGGGCACGCATTACACGGACAACGGCGACGGCACCATTACCACCCCGTACGGCAACCAGGGACAGTCCGATTCCGACTACGGCCTGTGGAAATGGACGATCGGCACCTGCAAGAACTCCCTCGTAACGCAGGCCGACACTCCGGGGTACTATGAAGAACTGGAAGAGAAAGAGAAGGACGCCCTTGTCAGCTCGTTCGTCAACTTCACGTGGGATGACAGCGCTGTGGCCGACGTTATCGCTTCGCTGCAGGCCATCGACGGTGAATACAAGGATATGATCGACCAGGGCTATACCGGAGACAACTGGGAGGCTACGCTGGATCAGTGGATCGCGGAGCGCAAGGCGGCCGGTGTGGACCGTGTCATCGAGGATATGCAGGCACAGATTGATGCCTATGTTGAGGAGAACAATATCACCTCCTGGATCAGCAACGGCTAAACGGACACACAAAGAAAACGGGAGGCGGCAAAAAGCCCCTCCCGTTTTTTTATGGGTGTGAGAGGAGAATGGCATGAATTATCAAGTCAAATGGCAGGAGGCGGAAGTGCCTGTGCGCACGGCAACCGTTTATCCGAGCCCGTACTGCGCCGAGGAAAAAATGGAATATGTGCAGTTTCCGTGGCACAAAGCGGCAACGCTGCGCGTCTGTTCCGCGGTTCCGGTCCGGAGCGCCATCGTCCGACCGGCGGGCGCAGGCATTGCGGCGCGCATAGCGGACGGCGTCATCGAACTGGAGATTACCCGTCCCGCCAAGCTGTCGCTGGAGATCAACGGCAGCACAGAGAACAATCTTCTGATCCTGCCCGAGGAGGGAATGGATGCTCCCGCACCGGAGGGTACAAATGTCGTCTGCTTCCCCGAGGGAGTCCGTGAAGCCGGTATTGTCACGATTGACCGGGACGATACGATCGTCTACTTCGCGCCGGGTGCATATGTACACGGGAAACTGACGCTGTCGGGCTGCAGCCGTGTGACGGTGTGCGGATACGGCGTGCTTTCGATGGAACGCTATCCGTACGAATCGCGCCCGGTCTACGCAAGATGCATCGACGCAGTCGGCTGCCGGGATCTTGTCATCCGGGACCTCACCATTATGGACAGCAATGACTGGAGCCTGCGGGTCATGGGCTGCGAAGATGTTCTGGTGGACAACGTCAAGATCTTCGGATGCCGCGGCAACTCTGACGGAGTGGATGTGTGCGGGTCCCGCCGCGTGACGGTACAGAACGTATTTACGCGTGTGTGGGATGATTCTCTCGTCGTCAAGGCGCTCGACACGGGCGATGCAGAGGACATAACGTTCCGGCACTGTGTTTTGTGGAACGACTTCGCCCGGCCGATGGAAGTAGGCGTCGAATTGCGCGCCGACCGCGTGCACCGGGTAAAATTCGAGGACATCGACGTGCTTCATATGCCCACAGGCTATCCTGTGATGGGCATTCATCACGGCGACCGCGCCGTCGTATCGGACATCACGTTCGAAAACATCCGCATTGAGGATGCCCCGGGGGCGCAGCTGTTCGATCTGCGCATTACACCGTCATATTGGAACCGTGACACAAAGATGGGCTGCATCCGGGATGTGACATTCCGGAATATCCGCGTATTGGGGGCTCCCGGACTGACACAGCTTATGTCGGATTCCCGCGTTGAGGGCTGGGACGAAAAACACAACATCTGCGGCGTAACGGTGGAAAACGTTGACCTGTGCGGCAAAACACCCGCTTCGGCGGAGGCGCTCGGCATCCGGACCACACCGTTCGCACGGGGGGTGAAGGTCATCCCGCATCCGTCGCTCGAGCCGGTGCGTCTCGTCAAAACAAAAGTGCGAACCGCAAAAGAATTTGAACTCCGGGAGGACGGATTGTACGAGGGCGAAATCGAAATCGTGCTGAACAGTTTTGCCGGAAAACCTGTGGAAAAAGAAGTCTGGCTGCGCTTGTCGCCCGAGACGGACGGCGGCAGCGATCCAAAGCCGGAACACGTCCGGCTCGAACCGGGCGGGGAGTGCGTGTTGTCATATCCGCTCGTGCTCGCACCGGGCAGGTACCTTGCGGCGGTGCAGTCGCGCGACCCGGAGATTGCGTATTCCTGGCTGTTTTTCCGCCTGGACTGGAACCTTGCTCACGGCGGCGTGAGGCGCTTTGTCAACTACCGCGGCGAGAGCGCCGGTCCGGTCCGTATGCGCGCGGAAGCGGACGCGCTGGTGCTCGAGAGCCCGATTCTGCGTGAGAAGGGCAGTTCGCTCGTTCTGTACGCTGCACTGCCGGTTCCGTGTGAGCGCGGCGAGGCGGTTTTTTCCGTTGAAGAGACGGACTACGGCCGCTCGCCCGCAATTCTGAACGGTGCACGCGGCCTTGAGGCGGCGCCGCAGATGCGCTGCCCGCTGGAGATCACGATGGTATTCCGGGCGCAGCCGAAGACGGAGACCGTCACGTACACCGCGGAAGGCGGCGGAGACGGAACTGCACGCATTCCGCTCGCATTGCTCGGTATCCCGGGAGATGCAAAGGAGTTTCTGCTGGAGATCGAGGCGAGGACCCCGGCGTTCGCCGGACAGCGCTGTCCGATGACGCTGTTCCGCTCCCCGTCTCCGCAGACGTCGGCGCACATGTTCTGCCGCTGCCTCCTTGAAAACGGGGAAGCGGAAGAATGAGAAAAGCATATTTTTTCGTCTCGATGCAGGGCAGCGACGCTTCATCCGGCACACGGGCGAATCCGTTTGCGACGATTGCTGCAGCACAGGCTGCGGCGCGGCGCTGTGCCGGGCCTGCCGTGGTTGAGGTCCTGGCGGGCACGTACCGGGAACAGCTTGTGTTCGACGCAAGGGACAGCGGAGATACCTATTTCACACGGGAGGGCGCGTGCCTGTCCGGCGGCATCTCCGTGCCGTACGCCCGGACGGCGCCGGTATCCGGCACAGCGGCGGTGCGCTTCCCGGAAGATGCCGCAGCGCACATCCGCTGCATCAGTCTTGAGGCGCTCGGCGTTGCGCGCGAAGAATTTGAGACAGCCTATCCTGTCGGCCGGTACAGCACAGGGGAGCGGTACGGCGCGCCGTCCGGATGGAATATTGAAGTGTTCGAAGACGGCAGCCGCATGATTCCGGCGCGCTGGCCGAATGAGGGATTCGCACACCTTGCGGGTGTGGCCGATCAGGGGCAGCCTGCCGAGTTTCCGCCGCAGTGTTACCATGCCGGCTGGAGCGAGTTGAAAAGTCCCCGGGCGGGAGCATATCTCGCCGATGAAGAGACGCGCCGCCGGGCAGGACGCTGGCGGCATCCGGATGATGTGTGGCTGTACGGATATTTTTACTGGGACTGGGCCGACTCTTCCACTCCGGCCTCGCTCGACCCGGAGACGGGCGTCCTGACGCCGCGCTTTGTCAGCAGGTTCGGTGCGCGGGAGGGCGCGGCGTATTTCTTTTACAACATTCCGGAGGAGCTGGATGCCCCCGGTGAATACTGGCTCGACCGAGGGACCGGCGAACTGTATGTGTACCCGCACCGCGGGGACAGTACGTTCAGCATCTCCGTCGCACGCGCGCCGCTGGTGCGGCTGTGCGGTGCATGCGGCATGACGTTTGAAGGGTTTACGCTCACGGACGTACGCGCCAGCGCCGTGGATGTGCAGGGGGACGGCAACGTATTCCGCCGCCTGACAATCCGCAACGCCGCGGAACACGGCGCAGTCATCCGGGGGCGGCGCAATGTCATCGAAGAGTGCGAGATCTCGGACACCGGCTGCTGCGGCGTCCGTCTCGAGGGTGGCGACCGGGAGACGCTCACCCCCGGAGAAAACGAGGCGCGCGATAACCGGATCCACGACTTCGCGCAGACATACCGCACGTATCAGGCCGGTGTTTCGCTCAGCGGCGTGGGCAACCGGTGCGCACACAACGAGATCGCATCGGCGCCGCACGTCGCCGTATGGTATGAGGGAAATGAACACGTCATCGAGTACAACCACATCCACGACGTCGTTCTCGCGTCCGGAGATGCCGGGGCTGTCTATTCGGGTTTTGACTGGGCGGCCCACGGAACGGTCATCCGGTACAATCTCATCGAGCGGGTCGGTTCGGAATCGTTTGCGGCGAACGGCATTTACTGGGACGACGGCCTCTCCGGCCAGACGGCATACGGCAATGTTCTGTCCGGCGTGCGCGGGTGCGCATTTCTCGTCGGCGGCGGGCGCGACAACACGATCCGTTCGAACTGCATCCTCGGGGCGTGCGAGTCGCCCGTCTGGTACGATGCACGCAATCGCGACGGCCTTCTGCACGGCGGCTGGGCGGGTGCGTCCTGCAATACGCCGGATGCGCCCCACTGGAAAAAGCTGCGCGCAGTACCCCGGGAATGTGGTGTCTGGCGCAAAAGATATCCGTCCCTTGCGCGCCTTACCTGCGATTTCTCCGATCCGGACGATCCTGATTTCCCGCTCAACCCGGCCGGTTCTGTCGTGGAGCGGAACGTGATCATTCACCCGGAGAAACGATCGGGACACATTGATGAAGCTGTGCGACGTTACAGCCGGATCGGCGAAAATACGGTTTATCTCTCTGCACGTGAGGCGGGGTTTGACGAAGAAACTCTCAGCTTTTCACCTCCGCGCGAGGAATTTGACGAACATCTGAAACAACATGCAGGCCCGCGGAAAGTGCGGGAAAAATCGGAGGAGTGAACGGAAAATGTTCAAAATTCTGTTTCAGGGCGATTCCCTGACGGACGCGTGCCGCGACAAGGAATGCAAGGATGTCGACACCAACAAGCGGCTTGGGGTCGGTTACGTGAACCATGTGGCGGCGTATCTGATGAGCGTAAACCCGGAGATCCGGGTCAAAAACAACGGCGTCAACGGCAACCGCATCGTCGATCTGTATGCGCGCTGGACGGAGGACACGCTCAACGAGGAGTTTGATCTGTTGAGCATCCTGTGCGGCGTCAACGACGTGGGGTTCCAGCTGCGGCTCAACCGCGGCGTGGAGACGGAAAAATACCGCTATATCTACGACCGGATGCTCTATGAGGTGCGTGAGCGCCGACCGGAGGCGAAAATCGTCCTGTGCGAGCCGTTCCTGTTCCGGCTCCGTCCCGAGGAGGTCTCGTACGGAACGGACATCATCGAAAACTGGGATACGTGGTATGGTGAGATCTGCCGCCGCGCCGAGGTCGTGGACGAGATGGCGGAGAAATACGGCGCGCTGCTGGTGCCGTCGCGCCGCCTGTTCGAGGATGCGTGCCGCCGCGCGCCCGGCAGTCACTGGTCGGTGGACGGCATCCATCTGAGCCCGGCCGGAAACGGACTTCTGGCGCGCGAATGGCTGCGCTGTGCGGAGGGAGCAGGTTATGTACCGGTTTGACGATGAAAAACGCGAAATTTCCTTTGACGACTTCCGAACCCCGACGCCGTGGATGAACTATCTCTCCAACGGCACGTTCCACGCGATGATCTCGCAGGCGGGCGGCGGCGTGGCATTCTACCGCTCTCCTCAGATCTGGCGCATCAACCACTACCGCTTTTTCCACCTGCCGACAGACCGCAGCGGATTTTATATTTACATCCGCGACGGGGAGGACGTCTGGTGCCCCACGTGTGAGCCGTGCGCCACGCGCCCCGAACGCTGGCGCGGATACCACGGTATGGGCTACACCGGTTTTGAGGCCGTGCGCCGCGGGCTCGAGGCCAATGTGCGCTATTTTGTGGGCAAATACGAGAATGTCATGATCTGGGACATGACGCTTTCTTCCGACCGGGACAGAACAGTGCGAATTTTTCCGTTTGTTGAACTCGGAATGATGGAATTTATGCGCGAACTGCAGTGGCAGTGCTATAATAAACATCAGCTGGCATGTTATCCGCTGGAGGATGTGCTCGTCTACAAGTACGGTGTGGAGAATCAGCCGAAACCGGACGAGACGCCGCTTGTGTTTTTTGCATCGGATGCGCCCGTCTCCGGTTTCGACTGTGACCGCGACATGTTTGTGGGCAGCTATCGCAGCGAGGAAAACCCCATCGGCGTCGAGCGCGGCGAGCTCTCCGGCTCATCGATGTACGGCGGCGACCCGTGTTTTGCGCTTCAACTCGATGTGCAGCTGAAAGCGGGGGAGAAAAAGAAGATCCGCGTATTCCTCGGCACGGCGATGACGGAAGACGAGATCCGGGCCGCCGTGAGCCGCTGCCGTGAGGAAGGATTTGCGGAAAAATCGTTCCTCGCGCTGCAGACGGAGTGGAAGAATTATTTCTCTGCGTTCCAGTGCAGCGTGCCGGACGCGGACGCGCGCCGCATGATCAATACATGGAATCCCTATCAGGTGGAGCGCAACTTCCAGTTCTCGCGCAATATCAGCTATTACGCCACCGGCACGTTCCGCGGCGTGGGCATGCGCGACACTGCGCAGGATGTGCTGGCGATGATCCCGCTCGACCCGCAGCGCGCAAAGGAAAAAATGCGCCTGCTCTTCACGCAGCAGTACAAGGACGGCCACTGCAATCACTACTTTTTCCCGATCGAGGGATGGGACCCTGTGACGCGAATTCACTCGGACAACCATCTGTGGCTCGTGCTGGACGTGTATCAGCTTGCGATGGAGGAGGGAACGCTTGATTTTCTCGATGAGGTCCTTCCGTACTACGACGGCGGAGAGGGGACCGTGTGGGAACATGTGAACCGCTCCGTCGACTTTACGGCTTCGCACATGGGAGAACACGGTTTCCCGCTGATGCTCAGTTCCGACTGGAACGACATGCTGTACAAGGTGTGCCGGAAGGGCAAGGGTGAGAGCATCTGGACGGCCATGCAGTTCGGCACGGCGCTGACGATGATGCGCGAACTGGCTGAACTGCGCGGCGAGGACGGCGCAAAGTTTGCGGAGCTGTACGAGCGCCAGCGCGAGCTCGTCAACGGATGCGGCTGGGACGGCGCGTGGTTCCGCCGGTGCATCACGGACGAGGGCGTGTTCATCGGCTCTGCGAGCGAGCCGCAGGCGAAGATCTGGCTCAACACACAGAGCTGGGCCGTCATCAGCGGACTCGGTGACGCGGACAAGCAGCGCAAGGCGATGGACAGCGTGAAGGAACTGCTCGACACCGACCTCGGCATCCGGAAGATCCATCCCGCGATGCAGGACTATCCCTCGAAAGAGGACCCGCTGACATACTACAACAAGGGCTGCGGTGAGAACGGCAGCGTCTTCTGCCATGCGAACACGTGGGCCATCATCGCGGAGTGCATGCTCGGCCGCAGTGCGAACGCGTGGAAGTATTACAGCCAGCTGATGCCGATGCGCGCGCAGGCGAAGGCGGGCGCGGAGCGCTACCGCGCCGAGCCGTACGTCTACGCGTCGAATATCTTCGGCCCGGAGAGCGACCGCTTCGGGCTTGCCAACGTGTCATGGCTGACGGGCACGGCGGCATGGATGTATCTGGCCGTGACGCAGTATATGCTGGGGGTGCGCCCCGCGTGGGACGGGCTCGTCGTGAAGCCGTGCCTCACGGAGGAGATGCTGCCCGCGCAGGTGGTGCGCCGGTTCCGCGGAAACACATATCGCATCACCATCCGGACAAATGATGACGTCTCGGTTGAACGGATCTGAGACGTCTCAAAATAAAGGAGAGTGTATTCAGATGATTTTCGAACCGTATGACAGAATTGTCTTTGCAGGCGATTCCGTGACAGACATGGGCAGCGATCAGCCGGTCGGCGAAGGATTGTTCGACAGTCTCGGCAACGGCTATGTCCGCGCGGTGGAGAACCTGCTGTCGGCTTTTTATCCGGAGATCCCGCTGCGGATTACCAATTCGGGCGTCTCCGGCAACAACAGCCGCGACCTGCTGGCGCGATTCCGGCGCGATGTTGTGGATCTGCATCCGGACTGGGTCTCCATCTGCATCGGCATCAACGATGTCTGGCGCCAGTTCGACTGCCCGGGAATGGCCGAGCATCATGTCACGCCCGAAGAATACGAGGAGAATGTCCGCAAGATGATCCTTGCGGTCAAGGATTCCGTCAAGGGTGTGTTCATTCTGTCGCCGTACTATATTGAGCCGAACCGGCAGGACAGGATGCGCGCCCGCATGGATGAGTACACGGCCGTATGCCGCCGGCTCGCGCAGGAATACGGTTGCCGGTTCGTGGATTTTCAGGCGATGTTCGAAAGGTATTGCGCCGTGCGCCACTCGGCGTCCGTCGCGTGGGACCGCGTACATCCGAACCAGATCGGTTCGATGCTGATGGCGCGGGAATTTCTCGATCAGTGCGGTTTCGATTTCACGAAGCGCTGACAGAAACGGAGGGTGAATGCCATGTTTTCGACGTGCCTTTCCTCGCTGCCGAAAAATCCCGGCGGCGTCTCCGCAGCACTTTCGCCCGATGCGATGGAACGTCTTCCGCAGCCGGTGCGCACCCTGTATCTGGAGCGTGCGCGTCACGCCGCCGACGCGCCGCTGACGCAGCTGCTCGCGTCACAGTGGCTGGCGTTTGCGCGCACGGGGGACAGGGCGGTCTATGAAACGCCGTACTTCGAGCGCCGCCGCCGTCTGAACGACCTTGTCTGCGGCCTGCTTCTCCGGGATGATCCCCGCTGGATGGATGAAGCGCTCAACACGATCTGGGCGATCTGTGAAGAGAGTGCGTGGCAGGTTCCGGCACACAATGTTTACATACGGGATGCCGTGCAGAACACATGGCCGGATTTGTCGCGCCCGGTCGTCGATCTGTTCGCGGCCGAAACGGGTGCGCTGCTCGCTTGCGCGGATAACGTGCTGGGAGACAGGCTGCCGGGAGAGGTGCGCGCGCGCATCGGTTCCGAGATCGGACAGCGCGTTCTGACACCGTATCTGAAAGAACAGTTCTGGTGGATAGGCGACAGCGGCACACATCTGAACAACTGGACGCCGTGGTGCACGCAGAATGTGTTGCTGTGCGCGTTCACACAGCCCGCGGAAGCCGCGGTGCGCAGGGCAATCATTGCGAAGGCTGCGCATTCGCTGGATTGTTTTCTGGACGAATACGGAGAGGACGGTTGCTGCGCCGAGGGGGCACAGTACTACGGCCATGCCGGGCTGTGCCTGTTCGGATGCCTTGAACTTTTGTGCCGCGCTGTGCCCGGAGTGTTTGATGCGCTGTGGAAAGAGACGAAGCTGCGCAACATGGCAGCGTATATCCGGAACATGCATGTCGGAGGACGCTACTATTTCAATTTCGCGGACTGCTCGCCGTGCGCCGGGCGGCGGAGTGCA
>NHCFI02800__coassemble_1391_pt1 | contig 15027 bp, 28 predicted proteins | sample NHCFI02800__metabat2_high_PE_010 | metagenome-assembled genome bin NHCFI02800
CGGCACGCGGGACGTCTCGGCGGACCGCATGAAGCCTGAAGAGCGGGCGCAGCTGGAGAGCGTACTGAAAGAAATGCAGGAGCTGTGGCGCGCGGGCGGTGAGCCGACGGCGGTCATCTCCGCCGACGGGCGCCCCACGGAGTTCTCCTTCCTGCCTCTGACGCAGTACACGGGCGGCGCTTCACTTGTGCGCTTTGACTCGTATTCCGAGCTTCTGGAAGGCTACTACGCCTCCAAGGACAAGGCGGAACGCCTGCGCCAGAAATCGAAGGACCTGCACAAGACGGTCAAGAGTATGCACGAGCGCGCTGTGCGCAAACTGGCGGCGCGCCGCGAGGAGCAGCAGAAGAGCGAGGCGTCCGACGAGCTGCGCGTGTTCGGCGAACTGCTTTCGGCGAACCTCTGGACGATCAAAAAGGGCGACCGCTCCGCGACGGTGACGAACTACTACGACGGCAGCGAGGTGACGATCCCGCTCGACGTCCGGCTCTCACCGACGGAAAACGCGCAGAAGTATTTCAAGGAATACAAGAAGCGCCGCACGGCGGCAAAGATGCTGACGGAACTCATCGAACAGAGCGAACACGAGATCACGTATCTCGAGAGCGTGCTCTATGAGGTGGAATCCGCCCGGGGCGAAGCGGAACTCGGCGAGATCCGCGCGGAGCTCAAAGCGCAGGGCTACTTGAAGTATTATAAGGTAAAAGACAAAAAGCAGAAGCCGGCCGACGTGCTGCGCTACCGCTCGTCCGACGGCTTTGCCATTCTGGTCGGCCGCAACAACGCGCAGAACGACAAGCTGACGCTGAAGACGGCGCGCGGGCGCGATGTCTGGTTCCACGTCAAGGACGCGCCGGGCAGCCACGTGGTTGTGATGAGCGAGGGCAGGGAAGTGCCCGACTCGACCAAGACGGAAGCGGCGGTCCTTGCAGCGCTCCACTCCGGGAGCGGCGAGAGCGGCGCCAAGATCGCCGTCGACTACACGGAGGTCAGGAACGTGTGGAAAGCGAACGGTGCAAAGCCCGGCATGGTGCTGTACGACAACTATGAAACGGCATACGTCGTGCCGGACGCGGCTCTCGCCGAACGTCTGAAAGAACGCTGAACGGTTCTCTTTCCCGCCGGAAGCCCGGCGGGAAAGAGAATTTCCATGTGCACGAAAGACGTGATTCAACAATGAAATTTGTGCAAAATGCTGAAAATTCGCAAAATCGTAAAAAAGCACAAATTTTTCAGAAAAAGTCTTGCATAATGACGATGGTTTTGGTATTATGATTAAGCGACTGCGAATGCCCTGTATTTTCAGAGGAGAACGCAGGGCAGATATGCGATGACGCGGGAGGTTGCCACGTTTCACGTGGGTTTTTCCGCCGAGTATGTCCGATCAAGAACCGGGCGAAAGAATATCGAATGCAAAGGGTTATGTTCACGGGTGCATTTGCGCGCGCGAACCAATTTCCGCAAACTTTGCGTCTGAGCGCTCCGGAGGAACTGCATGCGGTTCACCGGTTTTTCTGATGCAAAAGTGTGGAACACCCGGCACAGTGTTCGGTATCGAACAACGCGCCCCAAGCAAAATTTTACAGGAGGCGAACAAAATGGCAGTCAAGGAGAAAATCAGAATCCGTCTGAAGAGCTACGATGCGTCCCTCATCGACGCTGCGGCAGAGAAGATCGTGGAGACGGCCCGCCGTACCGGCGCCCGCGTTTCCGGCCCGATCCCTCTCCCCACGGAGCGCGAGATCGTCACGATCCTGCGCGCTGTCCACAAGTACAAGGACAGCCGTGAGCAGTTCGAGATGCGTACGCACAAGCGCCTGATCGACGTTCTGAAGCCGTCCAACAAGACGGTCGAGGCTCTCACGAGCCTGCAGCTCCCCGCTGGCGTTGAAGTCGAAATCAAGCTGTAATCTCTTACATCAATAAAGAGAATACCGCGAGAGTTCGTTTTCAACCGAAACGGAGAGGTCATGTTGGTATCACACAGCGGATATCAACCAATAACCTATAGGAGGCATAAAAAATCATGCAAAAAGGTATCATCGGCAAGAAAATCGGCATGACGCAGATCTTCGATGAGAGCGGCAAAGTCGTTCCCGTTACGGTCGTGGAAGCCGGCCCCTGCACGGTCGTGCAGAAGAAGACGGTCGAGAGCGACGGCTACGTGGCTGTCCAGCTCGGCTTCGGCGATATCTCCGCCAAGAAGGTCACGAAGCCTGCGAAGGGTCACTTCGCGAAGGCTGACGTCGCCCCGAAGAAGACGCTGCGTGAGTTCCGCCTGGCGGACATCAGCGCCATGAACGTCGGCGACATCCTGAAGGCTGACGTCTTCGCCGCGGGCGACCGCATCGACGTCGTGGGCACCAGCAAAGGTAAGGGCTACGCCGGCACGATCAAGCGCTGGAACGGCCACCGCCTGCGCGAGAGCCACGGCACCGGCCCTGTCTCCCGTCACGCCGGTTCCATGGGCGCCTGCTCCTCGCCGTCCCGCGTGTTCAAGGGCAAGAAGCTGCCCGGTCACCTCGGCGCTGAGCGCGTCACCATCCAGAACCTGAAAGTCGTCAAAGTTGACGCAGAAAACAATCTCATCGCCATCAAAGGTGCGATCCCCGGCCCCAAGGGCAGCGTGGTCTGCATCTCCGACAGCGTGAAGGCGTAAAGGAGGAAAGCAATCATGGCACAATTTGACGTTTTGGATATGAACGGCAAGAAGGTTTCCACCGTTGAGCTTTCCGACGCCGTGTTCGGCATCACGCCCAATGAGCACGTGATGCACCAGGCTATCGTGAACTTCCTGGCCAATCAGCGCCAGGGCACGCAGAGCACCAAGACCCGCAGCGAGGTTTCCGGCGGCGGCCGCAAGCCGTGGCGCCAGAAGGGAACCGGCCGCGCTCGTCAGGGCTCCATCCGCTCTCCGCAGTGGACGCACGGCGGCGTCGCGCTCGGCCCCAAGCCCCGCGATTACAGCTACCGTCTCAACAAGAAGGTTCGCCGTCTGGCGCTGCTCAGCGCTCTGAGCGCGAAGGCTCAGGCCGGCGAGATGGTCGTCATCGACAAGATCGAGGCCACCGAGTACAAGACCAAGACGGTCGTCAACATGCTCGCGGCCATCGGCGCGGACAAGAAGGCTCTGATCGTCACCCCGTCCGTTGACGCGAAGCTCGTCAAGAGCGCCGCGAACATCCCGGGTGTGAAGACTGCTACGGCCGACAGCATCAACACGTATGCTGTTCTGAACGGCGGCAAGTTCGTCGTCAGCGTGGATGCCGCCAAGAAAATCGAGGAGGTATTTGCGTAATGAAAACTCCTGCTCAGGACATCATCCTCGCCCCGGTCATCACCGAGGCTTCCATGGCCGGCATCGCTTCCAAGAAGTACACCTTCAAGGTTGCGACGAGCGCCACGAAAGTTGACATCGCCCGCGCTGCCGAAGAGCTCTTCGGTGTGAAGGTTGCGAAGGTCAACACGATCTCGGTCCGCGGCCGTTATCGCCGCCAGGGTATGCACGGCGGTTACACCGCCGCCTCCAAGAAGGCCATCGTCACCCTGAAAGCCGACTCCAAGGGCATCGATTTCTTCGAGTCCATGGTGTAATGAGAGCCTGAGAAAGGCTCGCCTATGGAGATATGACTCCGATAATCACTTCATAAGAAAGAGGAAAGAACATGGCTATCAAAAAGTATAAACCGACTACGCCGGGTCGCCGTGGCATGACGGTTACCGACTATTCGGTGCTCTCCAAGGTCGCGCCCGAGAGAAGCCTGCTCGAGCCGATGAAGAAATCTTCCGGCCGCAACAACACCGGCCGCATCACCGTCCGTCATCACGGCGGCGGCAACCGCACGAAGTATCGTGTGATCGACTTCAAGCGCGACAAAGTGGATATGCCCGCTACGGTCAAGACGCTTGAGTACGACCCGAACCGTTCGGCTCACATCGCTCTCGTTCAGTACGAGGACGGCGAGAAGCGCTACATCATCGCTCCGGAAGGCCTGAAGGTCGGCGACGTCGTGATGAGCGGCGCGAATGCGGACATCAAGCCGGGCAACTGCCTGCCGTTCGCGAACATCCCCGTCGGTACGATCATCCACAACATTGAGCTGTATCCCGGCAAGGGCGCCCAGCTCGTCCGCTCCGCCGGCAACATGGCGCAGCTGATGGCGAAGGAAGGCAAGTACGCTCTGGTTCGTCTGCCGTCCGGCGAGATGCGCAATGTTCCCCTGAACTGCATCGCCACGATCGGCCAGGTCGGCAACGTGGATCACGAGAACGTGAACATCGGTAAGGCCGGCCGCAAGCGCCACATGGGCTGGCGTCCGACGGTCCGCGGCTCCGTCATGAACCCCTGTGATCACCCGCACGGCGGCGGTGAGGGCAAGAGCCCGGTCGGCCGTCCCGGCCCTGTCACTCCGTGGGGCAAGCCTGCGATGGGTTACAAGACCCGCAAACATCATGCCCGCTCCGATAAGTTCATCGTGAAGCGCGCCAACAGCAAATAAGGAGGAGAGCAGACAATGGGTAGAAGTGTTAAAAAAGGACCTTACGTCCAGCCGGTGCTGCTCAAGCGCGTTCAGGCGATGAACGAAGCCGGTGAGAAACGCGTGCTCAAAACGTGGAGCCGCTCCTCGACCATCTTCCCGGATTTCGTGGGCCACACCTTTGCCGTGCACGACGGCCGCAAGCATGTTCCCGTGTATGTCACGGAAGACATGGTTGGCCACAAGCTCGGCGAGTTCGCCCCCACCCGCACCTTCAAAGGCCACGCGGGCGGCAAGACTACCGGTAAATAAAGGATAGGAGAGGATTACAATGGAAGCAAGGGCACATCTTAGATACGCCCGCATCGCGCCCCGCAAGGTTTCCGTCGTGCTGGACCTCATCCGCGGACAGGACCTTGACAAGGCGATGGCGATTCTGCAGTACACCCCGAAGGCTGCCTCTGAGCTCCTTTACAAGCTGGTGAAATCTGCGGCCGCCAATGCGGAAGCGAACCACAACATGGACAAGAACAATCTGTACGTCGCAGAGTGCTTTGTGACGCCGGGTCCGACGCTGAAGCGTATGCGTCCCCGCGCTCAGGGCCGCGCGTTCAGAATCCTGAAGAGAACCAGCCACATCACGGTTGTTCTCAAAGAGAAAGAGTAAGGAGGTAAAACAGCATGGGTCAGAAAGTGAATCCCCACGGTCTTCGCGTGGGCGTGATCAAAGATTGGGACAGCCGCTGGTTTACGTCCAAGCGCGAGTTCGGCGACACCCTCGTGGAAGACTACAAGATCCGCAAGGTGCTGAAGAAGCAGCTCTACAGCGCCGGCGTTCCCAAGATCGAGATCGAGCGTACGGTTGACGCTGCGAACGATCAGCCCCGCGTGCGCGTGACCATCCACTGTGCGAAGCCCGGCATGGTCATCGGCAAGGGCGGCAGCGAGATCGGCAAGCTGCAGGCTCAGCTCGAGAAAATGATCGGCAAGCCGGTCAATGTCAACATCGTCGAGGTGAACAACATCTCCACGAACGCCCAGCTCGTCGCTGAGGACATCGCTTCCCAGCTCGAGCGCCGCATTTCGTTCCGCCGCGCCGTCAAGATGGCGATGCGCAACGCGATGCAGCCGCGCCGCGGCTCCAACGCCGTCGCCGCGAAGGGCATCAAGATTCAGGTCGGCGGCCGTCTGGCCGGCGCCGACATCGCCCGCAGCGAGCACTATCACGAGGGCACCATTCCCCTCCAGACGCTGCGCGCCGACATCGACTACGGTTTCGCCGAGGCGGATACGACCTACGGCAAGATCGGCATCAAGGTTTGGATCTATAAGGGCGAAGTGCTCAAGGGTGCCAAGCCCCGGGCCCGCAAAGAAGGAGGCAACAAATAATGTTACTGCCTAAGCGTGTGAAATATCGCCGCGTGCACCGCGGCCGCATGACCGGCAAGGCCATGCGCGGCAATAAGGTGTCTCAGGGTCAGTACGGCATTGTTGCCCTCGAGCCCGCGTGGATCACCTCCAACCAGATCGAGGCTGCCCGTATCGCGATGACGCGTTACATCAAGCGTGGCGGTAAGGTCTGGATCAAGATCTTCCCTGACAAGCCTGTCACGGAGAAACCCGCCGAGACCCGAATGGGTTCCGGTAAAGGCAGCCCCGAGTACTGGGTGGCCGTTGTCAAGCCCGGCCGCGTGCTCTTCGAGCTGGCGGACGTGAGCGAGGAAGTCGCCCGCGAGGCGCTTCGTCTGGCTTCCCACAAGCTGCCTGTCAAGTGCAAATTCGTCAAGCGTGAAGAGGAGGCTGAATAAGTATGAAAGCAGCTGAACTGCGTGGTAAAGACGCGGCTGAACTGACCAAAAAGCTGGCCGAGCTGAAAGCAGAACTGTTCAACCTTCGCTTCCAGCACAGCATCAACCAGCTCGAGAATCCGGGCCGGATTGAAGTCGTCAAGAAGGACATCGCCCGCGTGAAAACCGTTCTGCGCAGCATGGAACTCGGCGACGCGAAATAAGAGAGAGGGAGGAAGTAAACCATGGAACGCAATCTGAGAAAGACCCGCGTGGGTGTCGTTGTTTCCGACAAGATGGATAAGACCATCGTTGTCGCGGTGAAGGACAGCGTCCAGCACCCTCTCTACAAAAAGATCATGAAGCGCACCGTGAAGTTCAAAGCTCACGACGAGAACAACGAGTGCGGCATTGGCGACCGCGTCGAGATCATGGAGACGCGCCCGCTGAGCGCCGAGAAGCGCTGGAGACTGGTCAAGATCATCGAGAAGGCGAAATAAGCCTACAGCTTTGAAAGGAGATTCTGTCTTATGGTACAGATGCAAAGCTATCTCAAGGTGGCCGACAACACCGGTGCGAAGGAAATCATGTGCATCCGTGTGCTGGGCGGTTCCCGCAAGAGATACGCCGGCATTGGCGACGTCATCGTGGCTTCGGTCAAGAAGGCGGCCCCCAATGGCACAGTGAAAAAAGGCGATGTGGTCAAGGCTGTGGTCGTTCGCAGCAAGCAGGGCCTGCGCCGCGAAGACGGTTCTTACATCCGCTTCGACGAAAACGCGGCTGTTATCATCCGCGAGGACAAAAACCCGAGAGGCACCCGTATCTTTGGACCGGTTGCGCGCGAGCTGCGTGACGCCGGCTACCTGAAGATCGTCAGCCTTGCTCCGGAATCGCTGTAAGGAGGTTTTACACAGAATGGAAAAAGTTCATGTTAAAACCGGCGACACCGTTATGATCATCAGCGGCAAGGACCGCGGCAATTCCGGCAAGGTGCTGCAGGTCAGCCCGAAAGAGGGCAAGGTCATCGTGGAAGGCCGCAACATGGTCACGAAGCACGTCAAACCCCGCCGTCAGGGCGAGCAGGGCGGCATCGTGAAAGCCGAAGGCGCCATGTACGCTTCCAAGGTCATGCCCGTCTGCCCCAAGTGCGGCAAAGCCACGCGCGTGGGCCATGCGGTGAAGGACGGTAAAAAAGTTCGCGTCTGCAAAAAGTGCGGCGCTGAGTTTTAAGGAAAGGGAGTAGAAGAATATGGCAAGACTGCAGGAAACCTACGCCAAGGAAGTCGCTCCCGCTCTGATGAAGAAATTCAACTACAAAAGCGTGATGCAGATTCCGAAGCTCGACAAAGTCGTCATCAACGTCGGCTGCGGCGAGGCTCGCGACAATCCCAAGATCATGGACGCCATCCTGTCGGATCTGTCCAAGATCACCGGCCAGAAGGCCGTTATCTGCCGCGCCAAGAAGAGCGTTGCTAACTTCAAACTGCGTGAGGGTATGCCCATCGGTGCGAAGGTCACGCTCCGCGGCGAGCGTATGTATGAGTTCGTGGATCGTCTGTTCAGCGTGGCTCTGCCCCGCGTGCGTGACTTCCGCGGCATCAACGGCAACTCCTTTGACGGACGCGGCAACTACAGCTGCGGCATCAAAGAGCAGCTCATCTTCCCGGAGATCGATTACGATAAGATCGACGCTGTCCGCGGCATGGACATCTGCTTCGTTACGACCGCCAAAACCGACGAAGAGGCCAAAGAGCTCCTGAAGGCTCTCGGCGCTCCGTTCGCGAACTGATAGGGAGGGCATGAGAGTTGGCTAAGACAAGCATGAAGATCAAACAGCAGATGGCGCCGAAGTTCAGCACCCGTGCTTACAACCGCTGCAAAATCTGCGGCCGTCCCCACGCTTACCTGCGTAAATACGGCGTGTGCCGTATCTGCTTCCGCGAGCTCGCTTACAAGGGCGAGATCCCCGGCGTGAAGAAGGCCAGTTGGTAATCAACAACGTGCGGCGCGCAAGCGCCGCCGCAAACTTGCAAATGGATGCAAGCACACTGAATTTTCAAGGAGGTTAGTGGCAAATGCAAATCACCGATCCTATCGCGGACCTGCTCACCCGCATCCGCAACGCCAGCACTGCCAAACACCCTTCTGTTGACATTCCCGCTTCCAACCTGAAGAAGGCGATTGCGAACATTCTTCTCGAAGAGGGCTATGTGAAGGGCGTACAGGTCATCGAGGATGACAAGCAGGGTACCATTCGCGTTACGCTGAAATACACCGAGACGGGCGCTCCGGTCATCTCCGGCCTGCGTCGCGTTTCCAAGCCGGGCCTTCGCATCTACACCAACTGCGAAGACATGCCGAAGGTCATGAAGGGCCTGGGCACGGCGATCATCTCCACTTCTAAGGGCGTTATGACGGACAAAGCCGCTCGCAAAGCGAACGTCGGCGGCGAAGTTCTCGCCTTTGTGTGGTAAGAAAGGGGCAAAAAGACAATGTCGAGAATCGGAAGAAAACCCATCGTCATTCCGGCCGGCGTCGAGGTCAGCGTGAATGACCACGTCGTCACCGTGAAGGGCCCCAAGGGTACCCTCAATTCCAACATCCATCCCATGATGAACGTCAAAGTGGAGAATGGTGAAGTAGTGGTTACCCGCCCCAATGACGAGAAGCAGGCCCGCAGCCTGCACGGCCTGACTCGCACGCTCATCAACAACATGGTTGAGGGTGTGACGAACGGCTTCAAGAAAGAGCTTGAGATCCAGGGCGTCGGCTATCGTGCCGCGAAGCAGGGCAACACGCTCGTGCTGAACCTTGGTTATTCCCACCCCGTGAACGTTCCCGAGGTGGACGGTATTACGATCGATGTCCCCGATCCTCTGAAGATCGTCATCAACGGCATCGACAAGCAGAAGGTCGGCCAGTTCGCGGCGGAAGTCCGTGAGAAGCGTCCGCCTGAGCCCTACAAGGGCAAGGGCATCCGCTATGCCGGTGAGTTTGTCGCCCACAAAGAGGGCAAGGCCGGTAAGGGCTCGAAATAAGAGAAGGAGTGAACAAGAATGGTTAATAAACCGGATAAGAACGTCGCGCGCCTGCGCCGTCATCGCCGTGTTCGCGGCAAGATTTCCGGCACGGCTGCGTGCCCGCGTCTCGATGTGTTCCGCTCCTCCAAGCACATCTATGCCCAGCTCATTGATGACGTTGCGGGTGTTACGCTCGTCAGCGCGTCCAGCATGGACAAGGATTTCGAGGGCTTCGGCGGCAACATCGAAGCGGCCCACAAGGTCGGCATGGCCATCGCGAAGAAGGCTGCCGACAAGGGCATCACGAAAGCGGTCTATGACCGCGGCGGTTTTGTGTATCACGGCCGCGTAAAGGCTTTGGCTGAAGGCGCTCGTGAAGGCGGCCTCGAGCTGTAAGGAGGATACAAATGGAAATGATCGACGCATCCACTCTGGAATTACAAGAAAAGGTTGTTGCCATCAACCGTGTATCCAAAACCGTGAAGGGCGGCCGCATCTTTAAGTTTTCCGCTCTCGTTGTCGTCGGCGACGGCAACGGCATCGTTGGTTTCGGTCTCGGCAAGGCGGGCGAAGTTCCCGAGGCGATCCGCAAAGGCATTGAGGACGCCAAGAAGAACCTGCATCGCATCCCCCTGAAGGGCACGACCATTCCCCACGAGATCATCGGCGAGTTCGGCGCAGGCCGCGTTCTGCTCCGTCCGGCTCCCGAAGGCACCGGCGTGATCGCCGGCGGCGCTGTCCGCAGCGTCATCGAAGTGGCGGGCATCAAAGACATCCGCACCAAATGCCAGCGCACGAACAATCCCTGCAACGTGGTTTCCGCCACGATGAACGGCCTGTGCCGTCTGCAGAGCGCCGAGCAGGTTGCTGCGAAACGCGGTAAATCCGTGAAAGAAATCTTGGGTTAAGGGGGCAGTGAACGATGGCTGAAAAAATCACTGTAAAGCTCACGAAGAGCCTCATCGGACGCAGCGAAAAGCAGATCGCTACTGCGAAGTCGCTTGGCCTGAAGAAGGTTGGCGACACCACCGTGCAGCCCAACAACGCGGCGACTGCCGGTAAAATCAATACGATCTCTCACATGGTAGAGGTCACCAACGCGTAAAAGCAAGGAGGTGCATGCGTTATGATGCTTCATGAAATTCGCCCCGCTGAGGGCGCTTCCAAAGCTGCCAAGCGGAAAGGCCGCGGCCACGGTTCCGGCAACGGCAAGACGGCCGGTTACGGCCACAAGGGTCAGAAAGCCCGTTCCGGCGTCAAGAAGGCCGGATTCGAAGGCGGCCAGATGCCGCTGCAGCGCCGCCTGCCGAAGCGCGGCTTCAACAATATCTTCGCGACGGTTTACACCACCGTCAAGCTGAGCGACCTTGAGAAATTCGAGGCCGGCAGCGTCGTCGACGCGAATGCTCTTCTCGAGAAGGGCATCATCAAGAAGGTGAACGACGGTGTTAAGGTGCTCGGCAACGGCACTCTCACCAAAGCTCTGACCGTTCAGGTCGCTGCTTACACAGCCTCCGCCAAGGAAAGCATTGAAAAGGCAGGCGGAAAGGCTGAGGTGATCTAAGTGTTCACAACATTCCGCAATGCGTGGAAGATCGAGGACCTTCGCAAGAAGCTCCTGTTCACACTGCTTGTCATTGTCGTGTACCGCCTCGCCTGCTGCATGCCGGTTCCGTTTATCAGCTCGGATGCCCTGACGAACCTTCTGGGGGACAACGGCAGCCTGCTCGATATCATGGATATGTTCTCCGGCGGCGCGTTCAGCCAGGCAACGCTCGGCGCTCTCGCCGTGCAGCCCTACATCAACGCCTCCATCATCATCCAGCTTCTCACAGTCGCCATCCCGGCGCTGGAGAATCTGGCGAAGGAGGGCGAAGAGGGCCGCCGCAAACTGACGCGCATCACGCGCTATACCGGCGCAGGCATTGCGCTGGCGCTGTCCTTCGGTTACTATTGGCTGCTCCGCAGCCAGGGCGTGCTGTCCTACACTGAAGGGTTCTCCGGTGTGTTTGCCGCTATCGTTATCATTCTCAGCTTTGCCGCCGGTTCCATGTTCATTCAGTGGCTCGGCGAGCAAATTGACCAGAAGGGCATCGGCAACGGCATCTCGCTGCTGATCTTCGCAGGTATCGTCTCCCGTTTCGGCAGCATGTTCAACATGGTGCGCACGTATATCACGCTCGCGCTGGCCGGCATGACGAAGTACTTCTTCTTCCTGCCGCTGCTGCTGATCCTGGCGCTGGTCGTCATCGTTCTGATCGTCATCCTCAACGCCGCCGAGCGCCGCATTCCGGTGCAGTACGCCAAGCGCGTTGTGGGTCGCAAGATGTACGGCGGACAGTCCTCTCACATTCCCATCAAGGTGAATATGAGCGGTGTTATGCCCATCATTTTCGCCTCGGCGATCCTGAGCATCCCCAGCACCATCGGCACGTTCCTGCCGGGTCTGAACAATCAGACGGATCATCCGTTCTGGTACGCTTTCTTCCATCTGTTCCACTCGAACAGCTGGTTCTACGCGGTGATGTACTTCATTCTCATCATCATGTTCAACTATTTCTACGTGGCCATTCAGTACAACCCCGTGGAGATTGCGAACAATCTGCGTAACAACAACGGCGCCATTCCGGGTTATCGTCCCGGCAAGCCGACGAGCGACTTCATCACGAAGGTGCTCGGCAAGATCACCTTCACCGGTGCTCTGTTCCTCGGCGTGGTCGCCAGTCTGCCGTCCATCATCAGCATGATCACGGGCCTGCCCGTGTCGCTGGGCGGCACGAGCTTGCTGATCGTTGTCGGCGTTGCGCTCGACACGTCCCGCAGCCTCGAGTCCTATATGCTGATGCGCCATCACAAAGGTTTCCTTGAATGATTCCAAATCGAAAGGGGAGGCAAGCATCATGAAACTGATTCTCTTGGGCGCGCCCGGCGCCGGTAAAGGTACACAGGCGGAGGTCATCTGCGACAAGCTGGGGATTCCCGCGGTGAGCACCGGCAACATTCTTCGAGAGGCTATGAAGAACGGCACAGAAATGGGCCGGAAAGCAAAGAGCTACATCGATTCTGGCGCTCTCGTCCCCGACGATGTGATCATCAACATCATCAAGGAACGCCTGGCGCAGGACGACTGCAAAAACGGATTTATCCTTGACGGCGTGCCCCGCACGGTGGCGCAGGCCGAAGCCCTCGAGACGATGGGCGTGGACATCGACAAAGTCGTCGACATCGAAGTCGCCGACGAGACGATTGTGAAGCGTCTGTCCGGGCGCCGCGTCTGCTCCGCCTGCGGTGCGAGCTATCACACCCTGTATAAGCCCAGCGCAAATCCGGACCGCTGCGACCGCTGCAACGGGCAGCTGATCGTCCGCAAGGACGATGAGCCCGCCACGATCGTGGAGCGTCTGCGCACCTACCACGAGCTCACTGAGCCGCTGGTCGATTTCTACAAGGAGCGCGGAAAACTCGTTGTGGTGGAAGGTCAGGAAGAGGTTGCCGATACGTCTCGGCTGCTCTTCGAAAAGCTGGGGGTCTGATCCATGATCTCGGTGAAAACCGCAAAAGAGATCGAGCACATGTCGCGCGCGTGCCGCATTTCGGCTGAAGCGCTTCGCCTTGCGGGTGAGGCGGTGAAGCCGGGCGTCACGACGGCGCACATCGACAAAATCATCTACGACTATATCGTCAGTCAGGGAGCGCGCCCGAACTTCAAGGGCCTGTACGGGTTCCCGGGTTCCGCGTGCATCTCTGTCAACGATACGGTCATCCACGGTATTCCCTCCAAGCGCATCGTGCTCCGGGAGGGAGACATCGTCAGCATCGATACCGGCGCTGCGATCGAGGGCTTCAACGGTGACAATGCCGCCACGTTTGCGTGCGGCGAAGTCAGCGAGCGGGCCCAGAGAATCATGGATGTCACAAAAGAAGCGCTCGCCCGGGGAATCGCGGCTGCACAGCCGGGCAACCGCATTGGTGACATCAGCGCTGCGGTGCAGGCGTATGTGGAAGAACACGGCTACTCTGTCGTCCGATCGTTCGTAGGCCACGGCGTCGGAAAGGAGCTGCACGAGGACCCCGAAGTTCCGAACTACGGGGAGGCCGGTCACGGCCCGCGCCTTGTCAGCGGCATGACGATTGCCATCGAACCTATGGTCAACGAGAAGAGCCATGTTGTCAAAACCTTGTCCGACGGATGGACGGTCAAAACGGCCGACGGCGGACTGTCTGCTCACTTCGAGCACACCATCGCCATCACACCGAACGGACCGCGAATCCTTACAAAGCAGGGAGGGTAAAGGCTTGGCAAAAGAAAAAGAAGACGTTATCGAAGTCGAAGGCACAGTAGTCGAGGCGCTGCCCAACGCCATGTTCAAGGTACAGATTGAGGGCGGCCACATCCTGCTGGCCCACATTTCCGGAAAGCTGCGGATGCACTACATTCGCATCCTGCCCGGAGACAGAGTCACACTCGAGATGAGCCCCTACGATTTGACGCGGGGCCGCATCACATGGCGCTCGAAATAATCGGGCGTCGCCGGTAAGGAGGTACGAAACATGAAGGTGAAACCTTCCGTCAAACCCATTTGCGAAAAGTGCAAGGTCATCAAGCGCAAGGGCCGCGTCATGGTCATTTGCCAGAACCCGAAGCACAAACAGCGTCAGGGCTGATTGCACACACCATCCGCACGGCTGTGTTCTTGTCCCGCTCAGCCGGAGCGTCAAACCGAACAGGGATAAAATCAACAGGAGGTGCTTACATCAATGGCACGTATCGCCGGAGTTGACTTGCCGAAAGAGAAGCGAGTCGAAATTGGCCTGACCTATATCTACGGTATCGGTCGCAGCGCCGCTGACGAGATCCTCGCCGCGACGAACATCAATCCCGACACCCGAGTGAAAGACCTTACGAAAGACGAAGAAGCTCTGATCCGTGACTACATCGACAAGAACTTCACCGTCGAGGGCGATCTGCGCCGCAATGTTGCCCTGGATATCAAGCGTCTGGTTGAGATCCAGTGCTATCGCGGCACGCGTCACCGCAAGGGTCTGCCCGTTCGCGGCCAGCGTTCCAAGACGAACGCCCGTACGCGCAAAGGTCCGAAGCGCACAGTCGCCAACAAGAAGAAGTAATCCACTAAGGAGGAACATTCAATGGCAAAAGCCGCTGCTAAAAAAGGCGCCCCCGTGCGCGCAAAACGCCGCGAGCGCAAGAACATTGAACGTGGCTGCGCGCATATCCAGTCTACGTTCAATAACACCATCGTCACCATCACCGACGTGCAGGGCAATGCAGTGTCTTGGGCGAGCGCCGGCGGACTCGGTTTCCGCGGTTCCCGCAAATCCACGCCGTATGCTGCGCAGACTGCTGCCGAGACGGCTGCCCGCGCTGCGATGGAGCATGGCATGAAGACGGTCGAAGTCTACGTCAAGGGGCCCGGTTCCGGCCGCGAGTCCGCGATTCGCGCTCTGCAGGCTACCGGTCTGGAGGTAAACATGATCAAGGACGTTACCCCCATTCCCCATAACGGCTGCCGCCCGCCGAAGCGCCGCCGCATTTGATTGAAAGGAGAACGTAGAACTTATGGCTAAGAATATGCAGCCGATCGCCAAACGCTGCCACGCTCTGGGCATTTCTCCTGCCGTTATGGGCTATGCGAAGAAGACCACGACCCGCAATCCCGGCAGCCAGATGCGTAAGAAGAAGAGCGAGTATGCGATGCAGCTCGCCGAGAAGCAGAAGGTCAA
>NHCFI02800__coassemble_1408_pt1 | contig 14829 bp, 10 predicted proteins | sample NHCFI02800__metabat2_high_PE_010 | metagenome-assembled genome bin NHCFI02800
CTTCGGCGTAGCGGAAGAAGCTGTCGGTGCCGCCCACCAGTTCGCCCAGCTGCTGCTGATTCAGCGAACGGGATGCGCGCAGTTCTTTCAGACGGTTTTCCAGCGGCATATGCCCTCTCCTTTCTGACAATGTTCCGCGTCATTCTGACAACTTTATTTGTCATACCCAGTATAAAAATGACAACGATATTTGTCAATAGGAAATTTGACAAATATCATTGTCAGAAAGAAATTTATTCCGGAAGAGCTTTGAGCAGATAGATGCGTGCCGAGAAATCCGGCATGATGCGCACATCGGGCGCAATGCCGAACCCGCCGAAGCGCTGGCGGCGGCGGATACCCGCATACATCAGCAGGCTGCCCGATGCCGTCATTCCCCCCTGCTCGCACGGGAAGAGTTCCGGAACCTGCCCCAGTTCCGGGAACGCCTGCCGGACCATGGACCCGAAGCGTTCGGTCTCAAGGAACTGCGGACGAACGCCGATCTCATACGTCCGGTCCGGATCAAGACCTGCCAGACGGAGCGGCGGCTGAGCGGAATTCGGGTGCACCAGACTGATCATCTCCAGCACCGCCGCCTGCGTGCGGTCTTCGGATACCACCATCCACGCGCACTCATCCGTCTCAAAAGGGCTGACGAGCCGGTACATCTGCCCCTGCTGGAACAGCACTCGGTGCTCCTTGAACCATGCGATCTGTGCCGCGATGCACGCGGCTGTGCCCGGCGTGACCGCCGTGAGGTCCATCTCATATCCGAACGCACCGAACACTGCCACGTCGAAGCGGCTCTCCAGCGGCGTGACGCGCAGCGTCTGATGGTTCGGCACAGCGGAAACGTGGCAGCCCATCGTGCTCTGCGGATAGCCGAGGCTCGCGCCGGACTGGATGCGGGCGCGCTCCCATGCGTCGGTGTCGTCGCTGAGCCAGATCTGCGGGAAGAAGCACAGCACGCCGAGATCGAAACGGTTTCCGCCGCTGGCACACCCCTCAAACAGAATGTCCGGATGGCGGCGCGTCACCTCGCCGAGCACGCGGTAGAATCCGAGCATCCACGCGTGGGCAAAGCGCCCCTGTTCCTCGAGCGCAGAACTGAACCGGTCGGTGTGGTGGCGGTTCATGTCCCATTTGACATATGTGATCGGCGCGGAGGAGAGCACATTGTCAAGCTGTTCGATCAGATAGTCCTGCACCTGCGTGCGGCACAGGTCAAGCACAAGCTGATGCCGGCTTCGGCAGGGCTGCCCTTTCGGTGGCTGCACGGCCCAGTCGGGGTGCGCTTCGTACAGGGCGCTGTCCTCGTTGACCATCTCCGGCTCCACCCAGAGACCAAAGCGGAGCCCCTCGCGTTCGATACCGGCCGCCAGCCCGTCGAGCCCGGACGGGAGTTTGTCCAGGTTCACGTCAAAGTCGCCGAGGCCGCGCAGATCGCTCGTGCGCCGTCCGAACCATCCGTCGTCCAGAACGAACAGTTCCGCGCCGAGCCCCGCTGCCGTGTGAGCCAGTTGCAGAAGCTTCTCCTCGGTGAATCCGAAGTACGTCGCCTCCCAGTTGTTGACGAGCACCGGGCGTTCCACGCTCGACCACCGCCGGGGCGACACATGCGCGCGCACAAAGCGGTGCATGCTGCGGCTCGCCCCGTTCTTTCCCTCACCGGAGAACGTCAGAACAGCCTCGGGCGTGTCGAACACCTCGCCGGGAGCCAGCGTCCACGCAAAACCCTCCGGCTGGATGCCGGCCTCCACGCGCGTACGGCCGAACGAATCCGTCTCGACCCACTCCTGATGGCTGCCGGAGTAAATGAGGTTGAACGCGTAGACTTCACCCGCGTTCTCGTCTGCGTTTTTCTCCGACAGCAGAAACAGCGGGTTGCAGTAATGCGACGACGCGCCCGTCGTACTGCCGAACGCTGCCGCGCCCGCGGCGAGCGGCTGCGTCTTCGGCTCGAACTCGCGCGCCCACGCTCCCGTCAGCGTTGTGAGCAGAAAACCGCTGCGCGGCAGATCGAGCTGATAGCTCATGGCGCGACGGATCGTAATAGGAGCGCCAGACCCGTTGAGGATGCGGTAGCGGCGCACGATTACGTCGCACTCGTCATAGGGGGTGTACAGCGCTTCCACGCGCACGCCCCACTCGTTTTCAAAGCAAAGCGCGAGGCACTCTCCGCCGCCGTACGCCTGCGGAAGGCCGTCCGCCTCCGGCGAAGCGGGAAGCACTTTCTCCTCCCTCAGCTTCCAGTCGGACACGCGGCTGCCGTCCGGCATTGTGATCTCGAGCGCCGGGCGGCGGAAATCCCCCTTCTCCACAGGCGACAACTCCAGACCGACGTGATGCAGGGACACTCCGGCGTCCCATGTCTCATCGTAGATCGCATCCGTGCAGTAGGACGACGCCAGCTTCTCCCTCAGCGGGCCGGCATCCGGCCGTATTTTCCGCCCGTAGTGAAGCTGCTCGGCCAGATCGCCGCGCCGGGCGATGTAATACCCCGTCCGCTCTGTTTCAATACACCAGACTCCTCGTTCACTGCGAATCATTTTGTCGCCTCCGTTTCACTCCGGCGCTCTTTCAGCGCCTGTGCAATGCGCGCATTTTCTTCGTCCGTCAGCTTGTAGCGGCTGCGGAAGTAACAGATGGAGAATACGAGTCCCGCGATGGGGACCGCCATCATCAGCACCCGCAGACCCATCAGCGTCTGCGCCGTCTGCACCTCGGCTGAAGTATCGAGACCGATCACGTCAATGCCGACGCCCGCGATCAGCACGCTGACGGCGCTGGCCAGTTTCACGACGAACGTCTGCATGCTGAAGATGACGCTCTCGCTGCGTCGGCCCGTCTTCAGCTCGCCGTAGTCGACGGTGTCCGCGAGGAAAATCGTCGTCAGGACCGTCGCAAGCCCAAAGCCGATGTAAATGATGAACGCCACGGCAGCCAGCAGCGGCACGGCCGTGATACCGAGCGCACTGAACGCGAACAGCATTACATAACCTGAGATCGTCACGCAGAGAGAGCCTGACAGGATAGTCTTGCCCGTCCAGCGTTTGCGCAGAATGGGCAGACTCGCCATGCTGAGGATCTGCCCGACGCCGCCGACTGTTCCGAACAGGCTGAACAGGTCGCTGTTGCCCATGTCGTATTTGAAGAAGTAAACGGCGAGCTGCGTCGTCAGATAGAGCGACGCGTTGAACACGATGATGCCTACGACCACGACCATCGCCTGATCGTTGTGCACAAGCGCGGAAAACATATCGCGCACGGAGGGAGTCTCCGTCCGCACCGGCTGCTTTTCCCGGATCAGAAACACGCACACAAGCTCCGTGACGATAAAAACAACCGCAACGGCCGCCGCAAACAGGGCGAATCCCTCGCGCTCATCCGAACCGATGCGCACGACGAGCAGCATCGTGAGCACCGTCGGCACGGCATAACCGACCGCGGCGCAGGTGCGCCCGATGACGGAGAGCGACTCGCGCTCACGCCCCGCTTTTGTGATTGCGGGGATCATGCTCCAGAACGGAATGTCCATCAGAGTATACGTCACGCCCCACAGCACATAGGCGGCGCTCGCATACACCAGCATCGCCGTTCCCTGCACGGAACGCGGCATGGCAAACATGCCGTACAGAATGAGTGCATTCGTCACCGTGCCCGTCAAAATCCACGGGCGAAACTTTCCCATGCGCGTGTTTGTCTTCTCCACGACCACGCCCATGAGGGGGTCGTTGAACGCATCGAACACGCGCGCCACCATCATCATCACGCCCGTGAATGTGCCGCTGATGCCGAGCACCGTGTTGTAATAATAGAGAATGAACCCCGACACGAAGGCATAGACAACATCCTTGCCCATCGCACCGATGCCGTATCCTATTTTCTGTCTGACGTTTTCGCTCATGTGGGTTCCTCCCCGCGCGTCACCGTAAACCGAACCGTCACCGGCGGTGCTCCGTCCATCTCAGCCGTGAGTATTCCCTCCCCGGCCACACCTTTTGTCCGCACATAGCAGCCCGCCATACCTCCCGCGAGCGGCACAGCCTCCGGCCCGACCAGTTCGACCGCGCCCTCCGCTTTCAATCGCACAGCGCGTGAACAATACGTCTGCACCGCCCCGTATTCGTTCCGCGCGCTCATGCGCACGGTCGCCATGTCCCAGCTGTCGCCGTCACACAGCTGCACCGAATCCGCTTCGGCGTGCAGGACCGTTTCTTCGCCCGGCCCGCAGATGCCGCTTGCAATGACCCGCCCGTTCTTCACCGCATCGAACCGCCAGTGGACGACCTCGCCGCCCCAGCTGCCGACATACCGGTAAAAGAGCCGCTGCATGTCGTCGTATGTCATGTGCCCCGCTGTCATGAGCCATGCGGCTTTTGCGAGCACGGACGGCGAGAGCCATGCCGGGCCGAACCGCGCGACGGCATACAGCACGTCCTTGACAAGCGAGGCTTTGCGGTGGGTAAACCCCTCATTTTCCTCCAGCATGACTCCGATCGTGTCGGAAATGAGGACCGGAGGATGCGCAAGGCCGGGATATTCCCCGGAGGGGGTATAACTTCCCACAAATTCGTTGTTCTTGTACAAGCGAACCTCATCGGCGTCCGTGAACACGGCGAACGTACCGATCGCACCCGCCGGATGCTCGCCGATGTCCATGCTGCTGCTCACCGCGAGCACGCCGTGATTCCCCTGCGCCGCATAGACCGCCGCTGCCAGCTTGGGATTGCGGAACATATCGAGAACACCATGGTAGCACACGCGGTCACCTGAGCCGAAATCGCGGTGTGTGTTGTAGTCGAACATACACCAGCCGAACGTGCCCGCGATCCCCGGCTCCTGCGCCGCGTCGCTGAGCACGCGCGCGTGACGCAGCGCATGTGCCAGACGGTGAGCCTCGTCGTCGCCCGGTTTTGTCGGAAACATATGCCCGTTGTATTCGCTGATGAGATAGGGTTTCGATATGTCCGGCGTGACGGATTTTTTGGTGTCGCAACCCCGGTTTGTGCCACAGTGGGCGAAGTCGTTGTAGGCGTACACATCCTCGAGCAGATGGCTCTTTTTGATACACCGCACGCCGCTCGTCGGGCGCGACGGGTCCAGTTCGTGTGCCGTCCGGTTCGTCTCCGCGTACAGCGTGTCGTCGTCCGCACTCTCGTTGATGCGCACGCCCCACAGGATCACGGACGGATGGTTGCGGTACTGTCGGACCATCTCCTCCGTATTCCGCACGGCCTGCCATTTCCACGCGTCGCCGCCGATGTGCTGCCAGCCCGGGATCTCGGTGAACACGAGCAGCCCCAGTTCGTCGCAGCGGTCGATAAAATGGCGGCTCTGCGGATAGTGGCTCGTGCGCACGGCGTTGCAGCCCAGTTCGTATTTCAGGATGTCGGCGTCAAACCGCTGCGCTCTCGCCGGGGCCGCGTATCCGAGATACGGCCAGCTCTGATGCCGGTTCAGTCCGCGCAGCCGCACCTTCTCACCGTTGAGGTAAAATCCGTCGGCGCGGAATTCCGCCGTCCGGAAACCGACGCGCACCGTCTCCGTGTCCACCGTGCGGCCGCCGTCCGTCAGGCGGAGTTCCAGCCGGTACAGCTGCGGCGTCTCGCAGCTCCAGCGGCGGACATTCTCCACATACAGCTCCGGTTCCGCGTCCTGCGCTTCCACAGTGGCCGAGGCGCAAAGCGCTCCGTCGGGGTCATAGAGTTCGGCGGTCAGAGACATTCTCTCCGCGTGCTCCGTCTCCACGGCGCAGAGCATGTGGCCGGCGGCATCCGCGCGCACGAACACGTCCGCGATGCGCGCCGCGTCCGTCACCTCCAGAAACACTTCCCGGTACAGGCCGCGGAACGTCATATAGTCGATCACACCGCCGAACGGCGGGATGTCGAGCGACTCGCGGCTGTCCAGCCGCACGGTGAGATTGTTTGTCTCCCCGATGCGCAGGCTCTGTGTCAGTTCGATGCGGAACGCCGTGTATCCGCAGTGGTGCTCTCCCACCAGTTCACCGTTGCAGTAGACATGCGCTTCGTGAGCCGCGCCCTCAAAGCACACAAACACCCTGCGGCCGCGCCACTCCTGCGGAGCGTCAAACCACTTGACGTATCCGCTGAGTTCCTGATACTGCTCCTCGCTGAAGCTGTTCTGCGGCAAAAGTGCGCCTCCGTGCGGCAGCCGCACCTGTGCAAGAGGTTCGGCGGGTCCCGCAAGCGTTTTCCACTCCTCGCGGAACGGAGCCGCATAATACCAGTCCTCATTCCACCCGTGTTTCATGTACATCCTCCTTCCGCACCAGCGCGCCGCGCATCAGCAGTGCGATCATCTCCTCGAGCGCCTGGGTGTACGCCACTCCCTGCTGCGCAAGCTCGGGCGAGGTGATAAAGTGTTCGATGCTTCCTTCCACCATCGCCTTGAATACCGGAATGCTGAACGGCCGCAGCACGCCCGTCTCCACTCCTTCCCGCAGAAGCGACAGCGCGGCGTCCCATCCGCTTTCAATTCTCTCACAGATGTGCGCGTAGACCTTCGGATACTTGGTCTCCACGCCGTTCAGGCGGTTCCAGTCGATCTCCCGGAACGGCTCCGGAATGACGATGATGAGACGTTCGATTTTCTGTGTCAGCGACAGCGTTTCGTCCCTCAGGATCTCCGCCTCGCTGCGCTTCACCGCATCAAACACATAATCCACCGCGTCCGTCAGCAGCGCTTCCTTGTCCGGAAACAAGACATACAGCGTCTTTTTGCTGACGCCGAGACCGGCCGCCAGTTCGCTCATGGTGAACCGCATCCCCTGTTCGCTGCACAGAGCCAGCGTGTGCAGGATGCATTTTTCCCGCAATTCTTCCATGCGACCTCCGCGGAAACCATATTTTCTTTTTCGGTTTCCTGATGGCTTCAGTATAGCACGCACCCATCCCCTGTGCAACGGCCGCACGTCGTTTCTCCCTTTTGCATAACGCCGCCCGCAGCTCTTTGGCGATTCGGGCAAAGAAATGCCCGGACTGCGAAAAATACGCAGTCCGGGTAAATGCGATGAATTATACGAGGTAATCGGCGGCCAGTGCGGCGATCTCGTCGCGGCGGCCCTTTTTCCACTCGGAGAACGGCAGGCCGGAAGCCTCCACCGTTTTGCCGAGGCGGACGAGGAACTCGGGAATGCTCTTTTCCAGCATCACGCCGAGCGGCTCGCCCAAGCGCTCTTCGCCCTGCTTGTCGCAGCCGAGGATATGCAGCGTAAAGGCGGGATTCGCGACCTTGTCGATCAGCTTGACGCCGCCGTGGAATCCGATCTCTCCCGTCTGATGCGTACCGCAGGAGGACGGACAGCCGGAAATGTGGATCTGCGGCAGCGCGCCGTCGGCGATTTCCGCCTCACGGACGGCATCCACGCAGCTGCGGAGCAGCTGCTGGGAATCACGCACACCGACCTGACACACGGACGCGCCGATGCAGGCGACGGAGGTCTCGAAGAGCGTGCGCGCGCCGTCGGACAGCACATCGAGGACCTGCTGCACTTCGTCGCCGTTCAGATTGATGACATAGAGCGACTCGTCCGGAGACAGGCGGACTTCAACGTCCTCCATATCCTTGATCACCGCGTACAGGCGGCCGAACACATCGGGCGACGGCGTGCCGCCGATGGGATGGTACGCAACGGCATACAGGCCCTCTTGCTTCTGGGCGATGACGCGCTTCGAATCGAAGCTGCGCACGATGCCCTGCTTGGAGATAGCGTTCGCCTGCACGCTGACCTTGAGTTCCGGATGTTCCTTTTTGGCGCGCTCAAGCAGTTCGGAGTACACCGCGTGCAGACCCTCTTCCCCCAGCGTTTCCTGCAGATAGCGGGTGCGGGCACGTCCGCGCTGCTGATAATTTCCGTGTGCGAGGAACATATCGCGCATCGCTTTGACGTGGAACAGAACGTCGGAGGGTTCCACAGCCTGCGCAACCTTCACGCCGAGGCGGGGATTGTTGCCGAGGCCGCCCGCGCAGTACACATCGAACAGGCCGTCCTCACGCGCCACGAAGCCGAGATCGCGGAACGTGGCGTGCGGAACGTTGGCCGGGCCGTTCGAAAAGCAGACTTTCAGTTTGCGGGGCATCTTTTCGGCGTTGATGAGCGTCAGAAGATACTCCGCCGTTTTTTCCGCCCAGGGCACCACATCAAAATACTCGCCGCGCTCGACGCCGGACAGCGGCGACGCCATCACATTGCGGGGATAGTCTCCGCCGCCGCCCATCGTGATGATCCCGTGGCTCAGCGCCTGTTCCATCAGCGCGCAGATCGTCTCCGGCGCAAGGTCATGGAGCTGCACGGTCATACAGGTCGTCAGATGTACTTTCTTCACCTGATGCTCTTCGATCACATCTGCGATGAACTTCAGTTTTTCTTTGTCAATGCGGCCCGCCGTCAGACGGAGACGGAGCATACCGGCCTTGCCGCCGCGCTGTGCGTAGCTGCCGAATTTGCCCGAAAAGCCCTTGTAATCGCCCTTGCTCATTTCCCCGGCGTAAAACAAGCGCGTTTTTTCACGGAACTCACCGAGTTCCTGCATCCATTCATTTTTCATGTTTTTCTCCTGTTTTTCAGTGAGTGTTTTCAGACGAATTCTATTATACCCTCGAAACCGTCTGTTTCACAGCGTTTTTTTCACTCCTGCGTCCTTTTTCCAAAACTTCTGCGAAACAGACAAAAAAAGAGCCCCGCGTAGCGGGACTCTGGGGAAAATTGCTCCCGGATTCAGCTGTCTTTTTTTCCGTGGGAGCGGATCGCCGCGCGCAGCGGGAGCACAAACGCCGCCGGAACACTCAGTTCGTCGATGCCCATGGACAAAAACTCAGGCAGCATCGAGAGATCCGCTGCGAGTTCACCGCAGATTCCCACCCAGATCCCCGCTTTGTGCGCGGCCTGCGCCGTCATGCGCAGCGCGCGCAGAACGGCCGGATGATGCGGGTCCCAATGGCGGCCGAGATCGCTTCTCTGCCGGTCGCACGCCAGAAGATACTGCGTCAGGTCGTTGGTACCGACGGAGAAAAAGTTCACGCGCGCCGCGAGCTCGTCCGCGATCAGCACCGCCGCCGGAGTCTCGATCATAACCCCCGTCTCGAGATGCTCGTCGAACGCCCTGCCCTCGGCGCGGAGTTCTTCCTGCACGCAGCGGCACGCGGCAAGGCACTCCTCCAGTTCCCAGACGCTGGCGATCATCGGAAACATCACCGAGATCTTCCCGTAGGCACTGGCCCGGTACAGCGCGCGGAGCTGCGTGCGGAAGAGTTCCGGACGGCTCAGGCAAACCCGGACGGCGCGCATGCCGAGCGCGGGGTTTTCCTCCGGCGGGAGTCCGAGCGACTCGGCTTTCTTGTCCGCGCCCGCATCCAGAGTTCGCACGATCACGCGCCGCCCCTGCATCGCCTGTGCGACCTCGCGATACGCTTCAAACTGCTCTTCTTCGCCCGGGAGATCGCTTCTGCCGAGATACAGATACTCCGACCGGAACAGCCCGACGCCGCGGCCGTCGTTCTCCAGCACAGCGGAAATATCGCCCGGGGAACTGATGTTGCAGTACACGAGCATCTTCTGCCCGTCCTGTGTGACGTCCTCTTTGCCCACAAGGCTCTTGAGCTCCACACTCCGCCTCTCGCGCCCTTTCCGGCGCTTTTCGAATTCCGCGCACATCTCCTCATCCGGTTCGATGACGAGCTCGCCCGTTTCTCCGTCGATCCACGCGTCCAGACCGTCCGACGCCTCATTCAGCAGCGGACCGAGCCCACACACGGCCGGAATGCCCAGCGTGCGCGCCAGGATCGCCGTGTGGCTCGTGGGCGAGCCGTTCTGCACGGCAATGGCAAGGATGCCGGCCGGGTCCAGCCGGATCGTCTCCGACGGAGACAGCTCTTCCGCCGCGAGGATCACCGGATGCTCCTGTCCTGCGGGGTTCTTTTCTTCCCAGACACCCAGAAGATTCTCCACGATGCGGTGCGCCACATCGCGGATGTCGGCCGCGCGGCCGCGCAGATAGGCGTCGTCCGACGCACCGAGAAGCTGTGCAAAACGCTCTCCCGCCTGCCGGACGGCAAACTCCGCACTCTTCCCCTGACGGATCAGCGCCTGCATCGTTCTGACAAACTCTTCGTCTGCAGCCATCATCGCATGCGCTTCAAACAGCGCGGCAGCGGAATCCCCGATGCGCACACGCGTTTGCTTCGCCGTCTCTTCCAGCTGCCGGACGGACAGGTCCAGCGCGCGGCGCAGCCTGCGCAGCTCCAGCACGGCATCCTCTGCCGTCTCCTGCACCATCCCCGTATTTTTTCTCCGGAAAAAGCGGATCTCGCCCCGTTCGATTCCCTCGGACACACCCTGACCTTTTAAGATCGTCATCGGTTTCCTCCAATCAAAAAGGCACTGCCCGACAGCTGCCGCATCTGCGCATGCAATAGCTGTTTCGGTCAGTGCCTGAAGTCCGGTTACACACCCAAATCGTCGGTCCTGTCAACTTTGATATGAAAATAGCACACCCTTTGTGCAAAGTCAATTCCGGCGGCAGGTTTTCGCTTCTATTCATAAGCGGACAAACGCATTTTTATGCACTTTACCCATGGACAAATCCGGAAAATTACGTCTCGGGCAGAATCATCGAAATTCCCTGTTCCAGCGTCTCGGCGGAGATCATGCCCTGTGCGGCCGCGACAAGATTGCCGTCGCCGCCGACGAAAAAGGTCGTGGGAAATCCCGTGATTCCGTAGGTGCTCACGGCGTCGCGGTCATTGTCAAAATACACCGGGAACGTGAAACCCTGTTCGGCCACATAGGCCGCGCCCGCCTCCTGCGTCTCGTTCAGCATGCTGCCGACGCCGTCCACCATGATGAACGCGATCTCCTCGCCGTACGTCTCATACGCGGACTGGAAATCGGGCATCTCCTGCTTGCACGGCGGGCACGTGCTGGCCCAGAAGTTGATGACGGCCGGCCGGTCGAGCAGAGACGACAGCGTCACCGCTTCGCCCTCTGCATTGTATACGGTGAAATCCGGCGCGGGGATCGGCTCCCCGCCGCTCTCCGCTTCGGACGAGGATGCCGCAGATTCGGAATCCGCAGACGGCTCGGAAGACTCGGAAGGCCCTGAAACCGCGGACGATTCGGAAGCCGCGGACGACGGCACATCCTTTTGTTCTTCTCCGAGCACGGCAAGCCCTCCGCCGCCCGCTCCGAGCGCACGGTAAGCCGCTGTGGCCACGATCAGCACCAGCGCGAACGCAAGCACCAGAAATACGGTTTTCTTTTTTGCACTCATTTCAAGTCCCCTCCCTTTTCATCATGCGGCAAGCGCGCCCAGAAGCGCGCTCAGCATTCCCGTCATCATAGCGATACCGACGAGGATCAGCAGCCCGCCGCACACCGCATTGATGACGCGGTAGTGGCGCTTGATCCAGTTGAACGCGCCCTGAAGCTGGTCGAGCAGCGCGGCGCTGAACAGGAACGGAACGCCGAGACCCAGCGAATAACTGATGAGCAGCAGCACGCCCTTGACGGTCGAGCCCTGCTGGGATGCGAGCATCAGCGCCGAGCCGAGGAACGCGCCGACGCACGGCGTCCAGCCGACGGAGAACACCATGCCGAACACGACGGACGGGAAGAAGCCCGTCTTTTGCACGCCTTTCGAACGGATTCCCCGGAACAGTTCAAACGGCAGCACACCGAGGAAACTCAGGCCGAACAAAATGACGATGAGACCGCTGACGATATTGACGGCCGTCTGGTGCTGGCGGAGCGCCGCGCCGAGCGTTCCGGCCAGCGCGCCGAGAGCGATGAACGTGATGGAAAATCCCAACACGAACCCCACCGCGTTGCGCAGCGCCGAAGCTTTGTTCTCCCGGATCGAACCTCCCGCGAGATACGACAGGTAGATCGGCAGCATCGGCAGAAGGCACGGTGAGATGAACGTGACAAGACCTTCGAGAAATGTGATCAGATATTCCATGAATCGAAAACCTTTCCTTACCTAAATAGATCAGACACAGCATATCATGCGGCCGGGAACATCTTCCGTGACAGAGTCACAGATAAATGCGTGCGTTCGGGATATACTGAACCTGTAAACAAAAACCGGTGACAAAACGCCGCCGGCGTGGTATGATAGAAAGTACAAAGGAGATGAACCTGTTTATGGCAAAGCAGTTTACAAGTTCGAATTTCAACACGGAGGTGCTCTCTTCCGAGACTCCCGTTCTGGTGGATTTCTGGGCAACGTGGTGCGGTCCGTGCCGCATGCAGGGCCCCATCATTGACGCTCTGGCCGCCGAAGGCTACAATGTCGGCAAGCTCGACGTGGATGAGAACCCCGACATCGCGCGCCGGTACAACGTGATGAGCATCCCGACGCTGATCCTCTTCAAGAACGGCGAGGAAGTGCAGCGTTTCGTGGGCGTTCAGACGAAAGAAAAGCTCGCGTCCCTGTTCTGATTCGGATGTGTGTCAAAAAGGGCGGCGGAACTTCGGTTCCGCCGCCCTTTTTCTGTGCATACGGACTCAGTTGAATCCGACCGTCCGCTGCGTGATCTTGTACGCCGTGACCGCGATCCCGCGGCCGAGCTTGCCGGGAAGATTCATCACACGTCCCATGATCCCGCGGCGCAGCTTGCGGTAAATCTGCGCATCGTTCTGCTCGAGGAACTCCCACAGCTCCTGCTTTTTCCGGAAGTTTTCCTCAATGCCCGAGCGCAGGCACAGGATCGAAGAGATCACCGTGATGATCTCGAGATAATTGAACATATAGCCCCTCAGGCGCTTGTTCTCCACCTTCTTGAGATCCACCTGCTGCGCCATCAGTTTGTTGACCTTGATCTGTTGGTCGATGCGGCGGATCATCACGTCCTCCTGCACCGACTGGTCGCCGCGGCCGATGAAGTAGTGGTAAAACACCACGTCAAGATAGTACAGCGTTTTGACATAGGGCAGCGGAACGTAGACAAACAGGTTGTCGACATAGAACGTGTGGCGCGGAAGATCGAGCCCGCAGTCGCGCAGGACCTGCGTGCGGTAAATGACGGAGTGCATGAGGATATACTGTCCCTTGTGAAACACGCCGACATCGTCCCACGTGATGACTTTCTTCTCGGGAATGGCATTTGCATAACGCATCACGCGCTTGTGCTTCGCACCCACCTTATCGTAGATGTAGTTGCTGACGAAGAGGTCCACCGCGCGGTCCGTCTCCACCAGTTCCCGGAGTGTCGCCAGAATCTGTGCGAACGCATCGGTGTCCACCCAGTCGTCGCTGTCCACCACTTTGAAGTAAACGCCCTGCGCGTTGTGAACGCCCGTCATCACAGCCGCCCCGTGGCCGCCGTTTTCCTGATGGATCGCGCGCACAATGCCGGGATACTTCTTCTCATATTCATCGGCGATCTTCGCCGTGTCGTCCTTCGAGCCGTCATCCACGATCAGAATCTCCACATCGTCTCCGCCGGTCAGCAGCGTGTCAATGCAGTGATTCATGTAATCCTGCGAATTGTAGCACGGAACCGCAATGGACAGTAATTTCATCCTTGATCTTCCTTTCCACCAAGCCGCCGCATGCGGGAATTCCGCACGCCCGCTCTTTCGTATATTATATACCGTTTCCCGGCGTTTGTGTATCCGGTTTTCATATTCTTTACGATTTGCGGCGGTGTTTTGCTTCAAATCCGCTTATTTCGCAAACGCGCTGAAAGCAAGATACGTGTGGTACACGTCCAGCTTTGCCACGAGTTCGAACGGCGCATGCATCGACAGCATCGGAACGCCGATGTCAACCGTGTCGACGTTGCGGTTGGCGACGTATTTGGCGATCGTGCCGCCGCCGCCCTGATCGACCTTTCCGAGCTCGCCCGTCTGCCAGCACACGCCCTCTGCATCGAGAAGGTTCGTGACGAACGCCATCACCTCGGCGCTCGCGTCGTTCGTGGAAGACTTGCCGCGCGCTCCCGTGTATTTCGTGACGCACACGCCGCGGTTGAGATAGGCAGCGTTGTTCTTCTCGAGCACGTCCGGGAACGTCGGATCGAACGCCGCGTTGACGTCCGCCGACAGGCACATCGAACGGCGCAGCATGTGGCGGTACACAACGCCCTGCATATCCGCAAGGTCCTGCAGGAAGTGGAACAGGTAGTCGCTGTTCAGACCGGTCACGCCGTCGGAGCCGACTTCTTCCTTATCCGTCAGCACGCAGACCGTGGTGTATTCGGGAGAAGCCGTGTCCATTTCGGCGCGCAGCGCAGTATAGGCGCAGACGCGGTCGTCGTGGCCGTAGGCGCCGATCATGCTGCGGTCAAAACCGACATCGACCGCCTTGCCCGCGGGCACGGCGCACAGCTCGGCGCGCGTGAAGTCGCGCTCGGTGAAGCCGTATTTCTCATGCAGGATGCGCATGACGGCGCGCTTGAAGCGGTCCTTGTCGTCCTCTTCCCCGTCGGGCAGAGATGCCAGCACGATGTTGAGTTCCTCGCCGCGCAGACCGTCAGCCAGCGTGCGCTTGGACTGGTCGGCCGCGAGGTGCGGCAGAAGGTCGGTGACACAGAACACGGGATCGCCCTCGTCCTCGCCGATGCGCACGTCGGCGCGCGTTCCGTCCGCGCGGTAGACGACGCCGTGCAGCGCGAGCGGCGTCGCACCCCACTGATACTTGCGGATGCCGCCGTAGTAGTGCGTCTTGAACAGTGCGAGGCCGCTGCTCTCATACAGAGGATTCGGCTTCATATCCAGACGCGGCGAGTCGATGTGCGCGATGGCAAGGCGCACACCGTCCGAAAGAGGACGGCGGCCGATCGTGCATGCAATGACGCACTTGCCGCGGTTGTCCACATACA
>NHCFI02800__coassemble_1411_pt1 | contig 14802 bp, 12 predicted proteins | sample NHCFI02800__metabat2_high_PE_010 | metagenome-assembled genome bin NHCFI02800
AGCCTCCCCGCACGCAGGGGACGGCAGAAAAGGCCCCCAAACGCCATAAAAAACCTCCCTGCTGCTTGCAGGGAGGTTTTGTCACAGACGTGATTTGAAATCTTCGTAGCCGAACGAGCGCACGACGCTCACCGTGCCGTCGGCGGCGCGGCGGGCGATGGCGGGCAGCGGCATGCCGTTGAACGTGTTCGTCTTGACCATCGTGTAAAGAGCCATATCGCCGAAGACGACCTCGTCGCCCTCTTTGAGCGGCGCGTCGAACGCGTAGTCGCCGATGACGTCGCCCGCAAGGCACGTCGGGCCCGCAAGGCGGTAGACATGGCCGCCCTCCTCCGGTTCGTGCGCGCCGAGCACGGGCGGACGGTACGGCATCTCCAGCACGTCCGGCATGTGGCACGCGGCGGACGTGTCGAGGATGGCGATGTCGAGGCCGTTGTGAACGATCTCCAGCACGCGGCTGACGAGGAAACCGGCGTTCAGCACGACGGCCTCGCCCGGCTCGAGGTACACCTCGACGCCGTAGGTCTCTTTGAGCCGCTGAACGAGCGCCACGAGCGCGTCCACGTCGTAGCCCTCGCGCGTGATGTGGTGGCCGCCGCCGAGGTTGAGCCACTTCATGCCGTGCAGGTACTTGCCGAACTTTTCCTCAAACGCCGCGACGGTGATCTCGAGCGCGTCCTCGCCCTGTTCGCACAGGGTGTGGAAGTGCAGGCCGTCGAGCAGCGGCAGGATGCTCTCGTCGAAGTTTGCGAGCGTCGTGCCGAGGCGCGAGCCGGGCGCGCAGGGGTCGTAGATGGCGTGGCCCTCCTGCGTGGAGCACTCGGGGTTCACGCGCAGGCCGACGGACTTGCCCGCCGCTTTGGCGCGCGCGGCGAATTTCTTCACCTGACCGGGCGAATTGAACACGAAATCGTCGGCGTATTTGAGAAGTTCCTCAAACTCGTCCTCGCGGTAGGCGGGCGAAAAGACGTGCGTCTCGCCGCCGAACTCCTCCTTGCCGAGCCGCGCTTCGTACAGACCGCTCGCCGTCGTGCCCGCGAGCGCGGCGCGGATCTGCGGGTAGAACGCAAAGCCGGAGAACGCCTTCTGCGCGAGCAGGATCTTGCACCCCGCGCGGCGCTGCACGTCGCGCAGGATGTTCAGATTTTTTTCAAGGAGCGCCTCGTCCACGAGGAAATACGGTGTTTTCAGCTCCATCAGTCCACCAGCACCGGGTTCTCGACGACGTTCCAGGGCAGGCCCCACTTGTTGAGCGCGTCCATGTAGGAATCGGGATCGAACTCCTCGGCGGTGTAGACGCCGGGTTTCGCCCACGTGCCGGTCATGAGCATCATACCGCCGATCATCGCGGGCACGCCGGTGGTGTAGCTGATGGCCTGGCTGCCCACCTCGCGGTAGCACTCCTGATGGTCGCAGATGTTGTAGATGTAGGCGGTCTTCTCCTTGCCGTCCTTGACGCCGGTGAAGATGCAGCCGATGTTCGTCTTGCCGACGGTGCGCGGGCCGAGGCTCGCGGGGTCGGGCAACAGCGCCTTGAGGAACTGGATGGGCACGATCTCGCGGCCCTCGTACTCGATGGGCGTGGTGGAGAGCATGCCGACGTTCTCGAGACACTTCATGTGCGTGAGGTAGCTCTGGCCGAACGTCATGAAGAAGCGGATGCGCTTCACACCGGGGATGTTCTTCGCGAGGGACTCGATCTCCTCGTGGTGCAGCAGGTACATGTCCTTGTGGCCGACGCCGTCGAAGTCGTACTCGCGGTGGATGCTCATGGCGGGAATTTCGACCCAGTGGCCGTTCTCCCAGTACGAGCCGGGCGCGGACACCTCGCGCAGGTTGATCTCCGGGTTGAAGTTCGTGGCGAACGGATAGCCGTGGTCGCCGCCGTTGCAGTCGAGGATGTCGATGGTGTGGATCTCGTCAAAGAGGTGCTTCTGGGCATACGCGCAGAACACCTGCGTCACGCCCGGGTCAAAGCCGGAGCCGAGCAGCGCGGTGAGACCGGCTTCCTTGAACTTGTCCATATACGCCCACTGCCAGCTGTAATCGAAGTAGGCGGAGAAGCCCTCTTCCTTGCAGCGCTTTTCGTAGGCGGCTTTCCACGCGGGATCGTCGAGGTTTTCGGGCTCGTAGTTCGCGGTGTCCATGTAGTTGACGCCGCACGCAAGGCACGCGTCCATGATGGTCAGGTCCTGGTACGGCAGCGCGATGTTCATGACGACGTCCGGCTGCACCTTCTTGATGAGCGCGCAGACCTCGTCGAACTTGTCGGCGTCGACCTGTTCGGTGGTGATCTTCGTTTTCGTCGTGCCCTCGAGCTTTTCTTTCAGCGCGTCGCACTTCGATTTCGTGCGGGACGCGATGCAGATCTCCTCAAAGACCTCGCTGTTCTGGCAGCACTTGTGGATGGCGACGGACGCGACGCCGCCGCAGCCGATGATCAGAGCTTTTCCCATGTGTATGACCTCCTGTTTTAGGTTGTTCCTTGTTGCCTCCCCCCTCCGGGGGAGGTGGGTGAGCGCAGCGAACCCGGAAGGGGCTTAACGCCACCCCTCAGTCCCCTTCGGGGACAGCTCCCCTGCAAGGGGAGCCTTTTTAGACTTCGAGTGCCAGCAGCATCTCGCGGATGAGCTTGCCGGCGGCCGCGGTGGACGCACCGGTGGAGTCGTAGTGCGGCGAGAGCTCGCACGCGTCGCACGCGACGACGTTGGCCGCCTGGCACACGAGCGTGGCGGCGCGGCGCGCCTCGTCGAACGTCACGCCGCCCGGTTCGGGCGTGCCCGTGCCGGGAAAGACGGACGGGTCCATCACGTCGAGGTCGACCGTGAAGTACACGGGTTTTCCCTCGAGCGCTTTCAGCGTTTCCGCGAGGCCCTCGAAATCAAATTTGCGCGTTGTGACGTGGTCTTTGCCCCAGCGGAACTCCTCGCGGTCGCCCGAGCGGATGCCGAACTGGAAGATGCGGCCGTCGCCCACGAGCTCGTGGCAGCGGCGGATGACGCACGCGTGCGAGAGCTTCGCGCCGAGGTAGTCGTCGCGCAAATCGGCGTGCGCGTCGAAGTGGACGATGTGCAGGTCGGGGTAGTGCTTCACGGCCGCGCGCACCGCGCCGAGCGTGACGAGGTGCTCGCCGCCGATGAGGAACAGGCGCTTGCCCGCCGCGAGGATCTCCTCCGCGCGCTCTTCGATGGCGTCGAGCGTTGCGGAGGTGTCGCCGTAGGACACGTCCACGTCGCCCGTGTCGAGCACGGCGGCGTCGATGAGGTCGCGGTCGAGGTACGGGCTGTAGCTCTCCAGCCCGAACGACTCGCTGCGCACGGCGTGCGGGCCGAAGCGCGTACCGGGGCGGAACGAGGTGGTGGAATCGAACGGTGCGCCGAAGAGAACGGTGCGCGCGCCCGAAAAGTCCTTGTCGCACTCAAGGAATGTCAGCGTGTTTTTATTCAACATCTTCCAGAAGCTCCTCCACATACGCGGGGATGTAGAACGCGCCCTTGTGGAGCGTCGTCGTGTAGTACCGCGTCTTGATGCCCCGCATGTTCCAGCGCGTCTCGTTGAGGTCGCGCAGCGGGTGGTATTTCTTGGACGCAAAGCCGAACAGCCAGTGGCCGGACGGATACGTCGGGATGTGCGCCTGATAGACGCGCGAGATGGGGAACGACTCCACGATGCGCTTGTGCGCGCGCTGGCAGGCGACGGCGTCCTCGTCGTAGAACGGCGACTCGTGCTGGTTGACCATGATGCCGTCCTCGCGCAGCGCGTGGAAGCAGCTGCCGTAGAATTCGCGGGTGAACAGGCCCTCGCCCGGCCCGAACGGGTCGGTGGAATCGACGATGATGAGGTCGTATTTGTCGTGCTTGTCGCGCACGAAGCGCACGCCGTCCTCGTAGTGGATGGAAAGACGGGGGTCGTCGAGGCGGCACGCCGTCTGCGGCAGGTATTTCTTGCAGACCTCCACGACGAGCGGGTCGATCTCGACCATGTCGATGTGCTCAATTTCCGGGTAGCGCGCGAGCTCGCGGATGACGCCGCCGTCGCCCGCGCCGATGACGAGCACGTCGCGCACCTTCGGGTGCACGGCCATGGGCACGTGGGTGATCATCTCATGGTAGATGAATTCGTCCTTTTCGGTGAGCATCATGTAGCCGTCGAGCGTCAGAAAGCGGCCGAACTCGGGCGAATCGAACACGTCGATGCGCTGGAATTCGCTCTTGCCGCTGTAGAGCTGCCGGTCGATGCGGATGGACAGCTTGACGTTCGGCGTCTGCATCTCGGAAAACCAGAAATCCATACTCTCTCCTTCCCCCGCCCGTCAGGTGCACAGCACGTGCAGCTTTTCGATGGCGGCGTCGGCCGGGCCGGTCATGGAGCAGCCCTTGGCCTTGGCGTATTCAATGTAGTCCAGAATCTGCGGCGTGATGCGCTCACCCGGCGCGAGCACCGGGATGCCCGGCGGGTAGCACATGACGAACTCGCTGCACACGCGGCCCTCGGTCTCGCGCAGCGGCAGCTGCTCGGTGCGGGCGTAGAACGCGTCCTGCGGCGTGACGGCCACGTCCGGCGCGATGTACTCCTGCTTCATCAGCCCCGCGCTCTCGCCGCGGCCGAAGCGGCGGCGCACTTCGCTGAGTGCGCTCACCAGACGCTCGGTCTCGCGCGGGCGGTCGCCGATGGAGAGGTACGCGAGGATATTGCCGAGATCGCCGAATTCGATCTGGATGTCGTACTCGTCGCGCAGCAGGTCGTAGACCTCGATGCCCGCGAGCCCGACGTCGAGCGTGTTGACGGCGAGCTTCGTGACGTCGAAATCGAACACCGAATCGCCGTTGATGAGCTCGCGCGAGAAGGCGTAGTACCCGCCGATGGCGTTGATCTCGCGCCGGGCGTACTCGGCGAGGTCGATGACGCGCGCGAACGACTCGCGCCCGCGCAGCGCGAGGTTGCGCCGCGAGATGTCGAGGCTCGACAGAAGCAGATACGACGCGCTCGTCGTCTGCGTGAGGTTGATGATCTGGCGCACATGGCCCTCATCCATCGCGGGCCCGGCGAGCAAAATGCTGCTCTGCGTGAGGCTGCCGCCGGATTTGTGCATCGACACGGCGGCCATGTCCGCGCCCGCGGCGATGGCGCCGACGGGCAGGTCCTCGTGGAAATACAGGTGCGTGCCGTGCGCTTCGTCCGCAAGGCACATCATGCCGTGGTCGTGCGCGATCTTCACGATGGAGCGCACGTCCGAGCAGATGCCGTAATACGTGGGGTTGTTCACGAGGATGGCGCGCGCGTCCGGGTGCGCGGCGACGGCCTTTTCCACCTCCGCGACGCTCATGCCGAGCGGGATGCCGAGGCGGTCGTCACAATCGGGGTTGACGTAGACGGGCGTCGCGCCGCACAGAACCAGCGCCCCCATGACGCTGCGGTGCACGTTGCGCGGCAGGATAATTTTGTCGCCGCGCCCGAGCGCCGAGAGCACCATGCTCTGCACGGCGCTCGTGGTGCCGCCGACCATCAGAAACGCGTGCGCCGCGCCGAACGCCTCGGCGGCGAGCTGTTCCGCGTCGCGGATGACGGACACGGGGTGGCACAGGTTGTCCAGCGGCTTCATCGAGTTGACGTCGATGGAGACGCATTTTTCGCCCAGAAGCTCCGTGAGCTCGGGGTTGCCGCGCCCGCGCTTGTGGCCGGGCACGTCGAACGGCACAACGCGCATGCGCTTGAACCGCTGCAGCGCCTCGTAGATGGGCGCGCGTTCCTGAGAAAGCATAGAAATCACCTTTTTCAAAGGATTCTTGGCTCCCCTCGCAGGGGAGCTGTCCCCGAAGGGGACTGAGGGGTGAGCGGACAGCGCCCCTTCCGGGTTCGCTTCGCTCACCCACCTCCCCCGGAGGGGGAGGCAAACTGTGCCCTCCCGCAGGGGACGGCTGTAAAAGGCAACAAACGCGTCTTACACCCGCTCAGACGGGGGACGCATTCTCTTTCCGAAAGTAGGGGACGGTTGTAAAGGGCACGTAGCGCATCCTACACCCGCTCAGACGGGGGGACGCATTCTCTTTCCGAAAGCAGGGGACGGTCACAAAGGCTCCCCAACGCATCAGTAAATATTTTTGCCGGAATAGATCTCGATCATCTCGCGACGGAGGTTGTTTGTGATGTCGAGGCGCGTGGTGGGCGGCAGCTCGTAGACGTCGGTCTTGAAGAGGTAATTCTGGAGGTCGATGTCCTTGATCATCATGCGGGTGTGGAAGAGGTTCGCGGCGTAGACGTTCATGTCCACGGCGTCGTAGCGGGCGAGCGTCTCGGGCGAGATGTATTCCTGAATGGAGCGCACCTTGTGGTCGAGAAAGAGCTTCTTGCCGTTGACGTCGCGCGTGAAGCCGCGCACGCGGTAATCCATCGTGATGATGTCGGAATCGAACGAGCCGATGAGGTAATCGAGCGTCGACAGCGGCGTGATCTCGCCGCAGGTGGCGACGTCGATGTCCACGCGGAACGTCGCGAGGTACGTGTCCGGATGATATTCGGGATACGTGTGCACCGTGACGTGGCTCTTGTCGAGGTGGCCGAGAATGGTCTCGCCCGCGGGCGTCTGCGACCCCTCCGCGATGAGGATGGTCACGCTCGCGCCCTGAGGATCGTAGTCCTGCCGGGCGATGTTGAGCACCGTGGCGCCGATCATGTCCGTCAGCGTCGTGAGGATGGTGGTGAGACGCTCGGAATTGTACTGCTCGTCGATGTACGCGATGTAGTCGCGCTGTTCGCGCGCCGTCTTCGCGTAGCACACGTCGTAGATGTTGAAACTCAGCGCCTTCGTGAGGTTGTTGAACCCGTACAGCTTCATCTTTTCGCCCATTGCGCAGATACTCCCCCGCTTCGATTTTTTGACAAAAAAACAGGCAGCGTGCCCAAGCGCACACTGCCTGTGAAACATCTTAAAAAAACGACCCGCCGCGAAAGACATGCCCTCGTCGGCGTTCGGCGCAACGCGCCGGGTTTGCGTTTCCTTTCAGAGTTTTCCGTGCAAATACCGCTTGAACTCTTATTGACCGTTTTACAAGTTGATGTGCGCCGCAAAGCGCACCGGTTGTAAAGTAACCAACTCATAAAATTGAGCTTTTAACTCAATCAATAATGGCGGCGTGCCGCCGTTCGGCAGTTGACCCGGCTGTCCGTATGGCCTGAAAGCGGGCGAAACGCCCGCCCAACCCCTTGCGGGGTGGTCGAAATTTTGCATGGATCTCGGAAAAACCCGTATCGCATCGCAGTTAACAGTATAAAGTGCCAATGAACAAATGTCAAGATTCCGCCCGCGGATTTGACCGGAAATTTACACGCTTCACAGCCGTCTGCCGTCCGCGCGCTTCAAAAATGCCATGCACGCGAACGCGGCGGCCGCGCTCGCGGCGGCCGCTGTATGCAGCGCGCCTTCCGGCAGCGCGCGGGAAACAAACGGCAGCGCCAGCGCCGCCGCGCTCATTCCGAGCGCCGCGAAACCGTAGTTCACGCCCGCGTGGCGCTGGCCGAAGAGGTCCGTCACCGCGGCGGGCAGCACGGCCGCCTGCCCCGAGTAGCAGAACGTGAGCGCGCAGTACACCGCCAGCACCCACCACCCGCGCGCAAAGGCAAATGCCGCCGACAGCCCGCCGAGCGCGGCGTAGAGAAGGAGGTCGGCGGCTTTGCGGCCGATGCGGTCCGACAGCCACGGCATCGAGAGCCTGCCCGCCGCCGACGCGGCGCTGCCCGCGACGACGCACCACAGGCCCCCCGCCTGCCCGAGCCCGCGCTGCTGCGCGAGCTCGACGATGACGGGGCTGAAGAGAAGCACCGGCGGCGCGGCGAGCGCCACCGCCGCCGTGAGAAGCCGGTATTGCTTCGTGCGCAGCATCGCGCGGGGCGAAAGGTCGCGCCCGTCGCCCTCCGGCGCTTTGAAATCCGACGGGTTTTCGAGCAGCGCCGCCGAGATGCCGCACACGGCGAGCTGCAACGCGCCGAGGGCGAAAAACGCCGTGCGCACGCCCCAGCGGCCGATGAAAAAGCGCCCCGCGAGCGTGAGGAACGCGCCCGACGCGCCCATCGCGAGGCCGATGACGCCCGTGGCGAGACCTTTGCGCTGCGCGTACCACTTCTGCGCGCACGAGAGCACGGCGGGCGTGAGCAGCGCGCATCCGACGCCCGCGGGCGCGGCAAAGCACGCCCAGAACGCGAGCGCCGAACCGCCCGGCACAAACGCCGCGGCGAAAAAGCCGCCCGATACGAGCGCCGCCCCGGTGAGACCCGGCGCACGCGGGCCTTGTTTGTCCTGCCACAGGCCGCCCGCGACGCACCCCGCGCCGTAGAAAAAGAGATACACGCTGAACGCGGCGGCGGCCGCCGCGCCGCCGATGGCGTAGCCGTCCGCGACGCTCTGGCGGAACACGCCCCACGACGCGGGCACGCCCGTGACGAGCTGCACGAGCGCCCCGGCCGCGAGAATGACCCACGGACGGCGGCGCAGAAAGTTTTGCACACGAAACGCCCCCTTTGTGGAAAAGTATTCCCGGCCGGGCGCTTTTTCATGTGCAAAAAAGAGCGGCGCGGCGAAAACTCGCCGCGCCGCTCCCGGACGCTTTGGGGTATACGGGGCAAAGACTCAGTCCTGCCCGAGGTTGTGATAGAATTCGCGGACGCACTCGGCGCCGAAGGCCTCGTACGTGCCGTCGAGAAGGTGCGCGATGCCCTCGGTGCGGAGTTTTTCCCAGCTCTCGGACTCATGCCGCACGAGGATGGGATAGTACCACACGCCGTTCGCGTCGGCGGCGTCCTTGTCGCCGGGCGCGTCGCCCACCATGAGCACCTTTTTGGGGTCGTAACCCTTTTTCAGAAGCTCGGCGATGCAGTGCGCCTTCGTGCCGGCGTCCTGCGCGAGCAGGATGTCCACGTGCTCGGCAAGGCCGAAGCGGTTCCACTCCTCCTCGACCGCGCCGCGGTTCGCGCTCGACACGACGGCCACGTCGGCCGCTGCGTGCGCGGCGGCAAGGCCCTCTTTCGCGCCGCCGAAGGGCTTGACCTCCTCGGCGGGCAGAGCGCGGATGGATTCGTTGACGGCCTTCGACCACGCGAGGGCCTTCGCGAAGATGGGGTGCGCGCCGTTTTCCGCCTCGCGCCCGACGGACGCGTTCGAGAGCTCTTTCGCGGTTTTGACCCACGCGGCGAACTCGGCCGCGCCGTCGACGGGCGTGTACTTCGCGTCGATCTCGCTCAGGGCCTGCGCGAGGCCCTTGAAGCGGTTGACGCCGCGCGTCATCGTATAGAGGTTGATCTCGTTCCAGCGCTCGAGGATGGGCCCGCGCCACGCGTCCAGGCCCCACTCGTCGACCATGCACGGGCCGAAGCAGCGGAAGTGCTTGATGTCCATGGTGTCCATGGCGCAGCCGTCGGAGTCGACGCAGATCAGATAGTCGTGCTTTTTCTCAAATGTGTCAAAGATTTCAGCCATGGATGACCTCCGATCACAGTTCGCCGCGCTTTTTCTTCAGGGCGATGACGTTGGCTTCAACGGTCTTCTTGTCGAGCGGGTACCACAGCAGCAGCACCAGACCCAGCAGCAGGAAGCCGGCGGCCGGGACGAGCGTGGAGATGTTGAACACGCCCTCGAGGACGTCGGGGTCGTACGCGGTGGCGGCGGTGTAGCCCACGAGGGACAACAGGCCGCCGGTGAGGCCGGAGGACGCCGCCTGGCCGAGCTTGCGGGCGAAGGAGTACACGGCGTAGACCGTGCCGTCCTCACGCACGCCGTTCTTGAGCTCGGAGTAGTCGATGACGTCGGTGATGAGCGCCCAGCAGAACATCGTGAACATCGCGATGCCGAGATAGGACACCATGTAGAACGCCACGAACACCCACACGTTCTGCGGGCGGACGATGAACGCGCCCACGAGGCCCGCCACGGAGATGAAGCTGGCGATGATGCTCATTTCGCGCTTGCCGACCTTGACGGCGATGGGCTTGGCCACGGCCGCGATGACGAAGGTGAGAGCCATCGTGAGCAGCGAGGACAGGCTCTGCACGTCCGGCGCGGAGTAGTAGTTCGGGAAGACGTAGTTCGCCATGCCGGTGAGGGTGAGCTGCGCGAGCAGCATCAGGATGGCGGCGGCGATGATGGACACGAGCGCGCGGTTCGTGACGATGCTGCGCAGCATGTGGCTGACGGTGGATTTCGGGGCGTTCGGGTCGATCTCGGGGCGCACGCGCTCGGTGGTGAGCGAGTAGCACAGCAGGTAGCAGATGACCGCGCCGATGGAGAACACGCCCGCGATGAGCATGAAGCGGCTGCCGTTCAGAACGCTGTTGCCCTCAACGGTGTCGTACGCGATGAGCGGGATGCCCGCGCCGATGACGACGCCCGCGAGCGTCGCACCCATGGTGCGGAACGTGGACAGGGACTGGCGGTCGCCCGGGTCGGCCGAGATGGCGGAAGCCATGGAGCCGTAGGGGATGTTGATGGAGGTGTAGAAGATGGAGCCCCACAGGATGTAGGTGACGAACAGCCAGCCGATCTTGAAGCCCATGGGCATTCCTGCAAGACCGCTCTGATAGATGAGGAACGAGGCGATGGCCACGGGGCCGCACATGCGGCGGATCCACGGCTTGAACTTGCCGACGGGCGTCATCTTGCTGGCGTCGCAGATGCGGCCCATCGTGATGTCGGTGAACGCGTCGACGACGCGCGCCACCATCATGACGACGCCGACGATCCAGCCCTCCACGCCCATGATGTCCGTGTAGAACTTCATGAGGAACATGGAGGACAGGATAAAGGTGAAGTCGTTGCCGAAGTCGCCGAACATGTAGCCGATCTTATCCCGGATACCGAACGGACGCACGGCTTTCGCGCTTTTTTCGTTGGACATGATCTTCTCTCCTTTTTCTGATGACGCCGGAGCGGACACGCGCCCGCTCCGGCTCTGATCAATGGCTTACGCCTTCTTCACTTTCGTCAGCAGGCCGTTGATGTAGGCCGGGGCTTCCTTCGGCACGCGGTTGCCCGCAAGCTTGAGGATCTGCTCCAGCGGCATGCGGCCCAGCATGCCCATCATGTTCTTCATGGATTTGCCCGCGGCTCCGCCGCCGCCCATCTGCTCGAACAGGCCGTTCAGGATGGCTGCGGTCTCGGGGTTCGCGAGGAGGTCTTTCATGTTGTCCTTGATGGAATAATATCCGGCGGGGAATTCCATCTTCGGCGCTTCGATGCCCTCGAACCAGTTCGTCACGCCCTCGGCCTCGGGGTTCTCGTCGGGCAGGACATAATCCGCGTTCGGCTCGGCAACGCCGCGCAGCGTGATGGTGTCCTCGCACGCGCCGGCGCGGGCGGTGACGGTGTTCTCGCCGTCGCGCAGAGCGATATTCTCAAACACGAACACGTGCGCGCCCTTTTTCGTGCCCACTTCCTCGCCGTTGACGAAGAGCGTCACGCCCGGCTGGTTCGAGTACACTTTGACGTTGCGCTGGCCGGGGGCGCGGTCGACAAAGCGGCTGCCCGCCACGCGCACGAACGCCTCGTCGGACCACCACGCCTTGCAGGCGTAGAAGCTGTCCTTCTTCGTCTTGCGGTCATAGGTGACAAGGCCCTTGTTGTTGCGGCCCTGCACGCCGCCCTCGTCGCGCGCGTCGGCCGCGAAGTCGAACATGTTCCACACATGCGTCGACCACAGGTACGGGCGCGTCGCGAATGTCTCGAGCATCTTCTCGTGGTAGTGTGCCTGATACTCCTCGGAGTAGTCGCGCACGCGCGGCTCGGCCGAGTGCCACTTCAGCACGCCCTCCGCGCCGTACTCGGACACGCCGAGGCACAGCTGCGGGTTCTTCGCGTGGAACTCATCGAGCCACGGGCCGTTCTCCTCGACGTCGCCCATGTACCAGCCGAAGTAGTGGTTGTAGCTCAGCACGTCGGTGATGTGGTTGTGCTCGGAGTCCATCGGGGTCATCGAGACCTGCGCCATCGTCGTGAGGCGGGACGGGTCGAGCTTCTTTGCCAGCGCGTGCAGCTCTTTCAGGTTCTCGACGAGCGCGTCGGAGTCGCCGCCGATGAGGATCTCGTTCGAGATGCCCCAGAAGCAGATGGCCGGGTGGTTGTAGTTCTGCGCGATGAGCTCGGTCATCTGGCTGATGGTGTTGTCGTGCGCTTCCTTCGACTCCATGAACACGCTGATGAACGGGATCTCCGCCCACAGCACCATGCCGGCGCGGTCGCACAGCGTGTAGAAGTACTGGTCGTGCTGGTAGTGCGCCAGACGGATGGTGTTCGCGCCCACCTCACGGATCAGCGAGAGGTCCTCCTCGTGGTCGGCGCGGCTGATGGCCCAGCCCTTGTCGAAGCGGTCCTGATGGCGGGACACGCCGTGCAGCGGGTAGCTGCGGCCGTTGAGGATGAAGCCCTTGTCGGGGTCGACGGAGAACGAGCGGAAGCCGAACTCGGCGTCGACACTGTCGACCGCCTCGCCGCCGCGCACGATGGTCAGGCGCGCGGTGTAGACGGCGGGGTTCGCCGTGCCGTCCCACAGCTCGGGGTTTTCCACGTGCGTCCCGAGCACGGTGTGCTCTGCGGCATCCGCCGTACAGCGCGCGGCCTCGGCGCCGTTTTTGTCGAGCAGCACGCACTCGACGGCGTCGCCCGCCTGCGCGTTCACGGTGAACGCGTCGACGCGCACGCTGCCGTCCCCGGCGTTCGGCGTGACGAACACGCCGGACGTGCCGGATTTCATGAGGTCGAAGTGCGTCTCATTCACTTCGATGAACGTCACGTTGCGGTACAGGCCGCCGAAGAACGTGAAGTCCGCCTGCTGGGGATAGATGTCGGCGGCGACGTTGTCCACCTCGACGCGCACCTCGCGGCAGCCGGCGTTCATCGCGTCCGTCACGTCCACGCGGAACGTGGAGAAGCCGCCCTTGTGGCTGCCGAGCTCCTTGCCGTCGGCGTACACGGTGGCGACGTGGTTCGCGCCCTCGAACTGCAGATAGCGGCGGGTGCCCGCTTTGGGCTCGGGCAGTGCGATGCGGTACGCGCACGTGCCGCGGTAGTAGTCGGCGCCGCCGTCCTGACCGTCGAGATTGTTCCAGGTGTGGGGAAGCGCGACGCTCTCCCAGTTTCCGCTCTCGGGGTGTTTCGCGAACAGGGCGGAGGTGATGGTCGTGAGTGTTCTCATGGTATCGGCTCCTTTTCTTCTCTAAAAGGGCGCACTCGGGCGCCGGACAGGTTCTCTTAGGTTCAGTGTAGCGCCGTTTTCCGTACAAGCGTTAGGATTTCTTTCATATGAATAGCAAAAATTTTTGAAAATATAAATCTTTGCAAAAAATCTTCCAAAACAAGCCAAAAACGCGCTATAATATACTAAATTGACGAAGGAGGAACGCACCATGAACGGCAGCGGCGCCCATGCGGACAAACTACATTATTTTACGGAGGCGGCCAATCTGTTTCTGGACGCGCCGCTGTTCTACGTGAGCCGGAAGCTGATCCCGAACGACTACATCGACCGCACGCTCGTGCCCGACGCGGTGGGCCGCAGCTACGACGAATTTCTGTACGGCGGCACGCTGTTCGACTGCCCGCCGCGCACGGTGTGCGAGGTGTCGACGGCGTTCCGCGTGTGCTTCGCGGTGCTGGAGCTGGAGCGCGAGGACGGCTACGCCGTGCTGGGGCCGTACTGGCCCGAGGACGCGGGCGCAATGCCCGAGCTGCGCGAGCTTCTGGTGATGAACGGCGTGCCGCTGAGCGAGTGCGAGGGGTACCGCGCATACTTCGAGCGCCTGCCCGTCATCAGCCGCGTGCGGGCGCACGCCATGCTGACGGGCCTGCCGCTGGCGCTGTACGGCTGGATGCCCGACCCGCAGCCGCGGTCCGTCACGCTTGACGCCGCTCAGCAGCCCTGCCCCGTGTTCGAGGAGGACGTGACGGCCGCCCGCGCGCAGGCGCTGGAGCAGCGCTACGAGTCCGAGCGGAGGTTCATGGAGGCGGTGGAGCGCGGCGACGACAGCGCCGTGCGGGAGATGACCATCATCCGGCTCGACCGCCTGCCCAACCGTCTGCGCAACCAGAAGAACCTCTCGTTCGTGCTGAACACGCTGCTGCGCAAGGCCGCGGAGCGCGCGAAGGTGCACCCGCTGTACATCGACGGCATCAGCGCCAAGTGGGCGGTGCGCATCGAGAACGCGCTCACGCTCGCCGGGCTCGAGCCGATGCAGTACGAGATGATCGTGGACTACTGCGCGCTGGTGCGCAAGCACTCGCTGGCGCGCTATTCGCCCAACGTGCGCGCGGCCATCAACTACATGCACTTCCACATGTCCAGCCCCGACCTGTCGCTCGGCGAGATCGCCAGGAACGTGGGCGCGAACGCGAGCTACCTGTCGCACCAGTTCAACCAGGAGGTGGGCATGAGCGTGCCGGAGTACATCGCGCGGCTGCGCGTGCGCGAGGCGCAGAACCTGCTGACGGGGCGCGCCGAGCTGCAGGTGGGGCAGATCGCCGCGGCCGTGGGATTCCAGGACGTGAACTATTTCTCGCGCACGTTCAAGCGCATCACCGGATGCACGCCGACGCGCTACCGCGAGGGCGGGCACGCCATCCCCTGACGCGCGCGATTTGCACCGAAAAGTTGCATATTTGATGTTTCATCGTATGGTTTTCCGTTTTCCGCCCGCGGCGCTGCTCTCCGGCCCGCACAGGCGGCGGCCAGACGCCGCATTTGTTTTGAACATCTGCACATAATTTTTGAGTTTCGGGAAAAAATACTCTCAATTTTTCACAAAAGCAACTCGACCTGCTGATTT
>NHCFI02800__coassemble_1424_pt1 | contig 14631 bp, 16 predicted proteins | sample NHCFI02800__metabat2_high_PE_010 | metagenome-assembled genome bin NHCFI02800
GCTGGCGCTTCTGGCGCTTGTAATAGTGCTCGCGGTCGCCCCGCTGTTCCTGCGGCCGGATGCGGAGTTTGGCGGCAGTGACGACGCGGGCAGCCGGATGGTGGAAGAAATCCGCGGCGGGGAGTATGAGCCGTGGTTTACACCGGTTTTGGAACAGATTCTGGGCGGAGAACTGCCCGGAGAAGTGGAGAGTCTGCTGTTCTGTGTGCAAACAGGCATCGGCGTGGGAGTGATTTCCTTCGGCTTCGGATATCTTGTCGCGCGCAAAAAGTATTCTTCTCCGGAAAGGCAGTGAGATGAAGCCCGTTTCCTTTTTTTCGGGTGTTCTCGGCGGCTTTGTCACCTGGAGCCTTTTTGCGGGGGCACTGGCCCGCCCGCTGCCGCTGGCGGCGGGCGCGGCAGTCGGGCTGTGGCTGTCGCTCGGACATACGCACGAGTCGGTTTCCCGGACAGAGCAGCTGGCGCGCACGTCTGCGTTTTTTGAAGTTCACCCCGCGCTTAAGGTGTGGGGAAGCTGCGCGCTTCTTTTGCTGTGCCTGTTTGCCGCAACGCCATGGCCGCCGCTCATTTTATTTGCCGTGATGTCGGCATTGATCTGTGAGCGCGGCCGAAGATGGCACGATTACCGTGCGGCGCTGACTGTTCCTGCGCTGTTTCTGGCGGCCGGAGTGCTCGCATTGCTCTGGGAATATTCTTCGGTTCCGGAGGGAACGGCGATGATCCCGTTTTTCAGCGGATGGTTTGTTCTGCGCCCCGCTGCACAGTGCACGGCGCGCCTTGTGATGGCCCGTGCACTCGGAGCGCTCGGATGCCTCTGTTTCATCCGCTTTACAACGCCCGTTTCGGAACTGCTGCAGGTTCTTCGCGCCGCCCGCATTCCGGAGACGGTGATCGACCTTGCGGTGCTGATGTACCGGTATATTTTTCTGCTGTTGGAGACGCACGCCGCAATGCGCGACGCAGCGGCCAGCCGTCTCGGTTTCGGTTCGTTCCGGCGTGATCTGCGGACAACGGGCATCCTGTACGGCAACCTTCTCGCGCACAGCTTCCGGCGCGCACAGGCGTCGTTTGATGCGATGGAGAGCCGCTGTGCCGGGGGAAAACTTCTTTTTCTGACAAGGAAAAAGCCGCTCCGCGCAGTGCATCTGGCGGGATTCGGCGTGCTTCTTGTTGGAATGACCGCAGCGCTTGTGTGCGGCGGATGAACGGAGATGAAACATGAGGGAGATCCTTCGTTTTGAAGATGTATCATATTCCTATGAGGAGGGACGCGCCGCGCTGGCCGGGGTGACTGTTGCGCTCGGAGAAGGGGAACGTGTGGCTGTGCTCGGGGAAAACGGTGCGGGCAAATCCACATTCTTTCTTCTGGCAAACGGCGTGCTTGTTCCGCAGACGGGATGTGTTTATTTTGAATCGAACCCCGTCGGAAATAAAACGGAGAGTCTCAACACGCTGCGGCGGGGCGTGGGTCTTGTTTTTCAGGACCCTGACGTTCAGATCTTCGGCGGGACCGTGGAGGAGGAAATCAGCTTCGGCCCCATGAACCTGAACATTCCGCTCAGCGAAGTGAGAGTGCGTGTGGACGAAGCTGTGAACAGTTTTGCGCTCGAAGAGTACAGGCAGCGCGTCCCGCATTCCCTGTCCGGAGGGGAGAAGAAACGCGTCACGCTGGCGGACGCGCTTGCGATGCAGCCGAGAGTGCTTTTGCTGGACGAGCCCGCATCGTCGCTCGACCCGGCCAACGCGAAACTTCTTGAAGAAAATCTCGCGATGCTCGCCGCACGAGGCATCGCGCTTGTCGTGGCTACGCACGACGTCGATTTTGCGTGGCGCTGGGCGCAGCGCGTGCTCATTTTCCGCAAAGGAAAACTCGAAGCAGACGGGGCGCCCGAGAACATTTTTGCCGACGCGGCGCTTTTGCACCGCTGCGGTCTGGAACAGCCGCTGCTGTTCCGCGTTGCAGAGATTTTGAAGCTGCCTGCCGTGCCGCGCACGGCGGAAGAGCTGGAACAGGAGTGGAACTCATGAAACAGGCGTTGCTGGTCGTCAGTTTCGGCAGCAGTGTTGCGCACGCGCGGCGCGAAATCGCTGCCGTGGAGCAGGCGCTTCGGAGCGAAACACCCGGACGCGATTTCTTCCGGGCGTATACAAGCCCGACAATCCGCCGGATTTTGCAGCGCGAAGGGGAACAGGTCCCCGGTCTCGGCGAGGCGCTTGACAATCTGCGCGTGCAGGGCTATGAGGACGTGGCGGTTGCCGTCACGCACTTGCTGTACGGATATGAATACGACCGGATACAGCAGGAAGTTCAGGCGCACAGAGCAAATTTCCGCAAGTTGGTGCTCGGCCGTCCGCTTGCGGCGGATACGGAGAGCCTGCGGGAACTTGCGCGCATCCTGCCGGAGTGCTATCCGGCGCACGGAGATGCGCTCGTCCTGCTCGGACACGGAACGGAACATCCGGCGAACATGATGTATCCCGCGCTGCAGACAGCGCTTCGTCTGACAGGCAGGAACGACGTGTATGTAGGAACTGTGGAGGGCTGGCCCGGATTCGAAGACGTTTTGTCCCAGCTGCGCGCCGACGGACGGCGCAGCGTCCTGCTGGCGCCGTTTATGTTGGTAGCGGGCGACCACGCGCGCAACGACATGGCAGGTGCAGGCCACGACAGCTGGAAGAGCCGCCTCGAAGCGGCGGGCTTCGAAGTCCGCTGTCAGATGGACGGGCTCGGTTCCATGGAGCGCGTGCGGGATCTCTACCGTGCGCATCTGAGAAGCTCTCTGGAGGCGGAAGAGCAGAATGGCATTTGAGCACTATATTCAGTCGGGCGGCAAACGTCTGCGCTGCGGGTATACGACCGGGACGTGCGCGGCACTCGCCGCATCCGCCGCGGTGAGGTTCCTTTTGAGCGGAGAGACTCCGCACGAGGTGTCGCTGACGACGCCGAAGGGGTGGAGCGTCACCGTTCCTGTGTGCCGTGCGGAGATGCGCGGCGGCACAGCGGTTTGTGCTGTGCAGAAGGACGGAGGGGACGACATCGACGCCACAAACGGGCTTTGGATCGAGGCGCACGTCTCGAAAACAAACGAACCCGGAGTCGCGGTGGACGGAGGTGCCGGAGTCGGCCGTGTCACAAAACCCGGGCTCGATCAGCCCGTGGGCGCTGCGGCGATCAACCGTGTGCCGCGCCGCATGATCGAAGAAGAAATACTCGGCGTGTGCCGCGAGCTCAGTTATGAGGGTGGCATCCGCGCCGTAATCTGCGTTCCGGGCGGCGAGCAGATTGCCACGAAGACGTTCAATCCGCAGCTCGGCATCGAGGGCGGAATCTCGATTCTCGGCACGTCGGGGATCGTTGAGCCGATGAGCGTGCAGGCGCTCATCGACACTGTGACGCTGTCTCTGCGTCAGGCGAAAGCACAGGGCGCGCGGCGCGTCGTGCTCACGCCCGGCAATTACGGGGAGGACTTCCTGCGAACGTTTGCTCCGGCATCCGGCGTCCCCGTGGCGAAATGCTCCAATTTTATCGGAGAAGCGCTGGACGAAGCCGCCGCGCTGGAGTTTGAAGACGTTCTGCTTGTCGGCCATGCGGGAAAACTCGTCAAGCTGGCGGGCGGCATCATGAATACGCACAGCCGCTGGGCGGACTGCCGCACGGAACTCTTCTGCGCGCACGCTGCCGTTTGCGGCGCATCGCGGGATATTTGTGCAGAGCTGATGCAAGCGGCCACTTCGGACGCGTGCCTGACGATTCTGCAGCAGGCAGGTCTGCGCGAACCGGTGATGGAAAGCCTGCTGGAGGCAGTTGAGGCGCATCTTGTTCGCCGCGCCGCGGGCGCATACCGCGTTGGCGCGGTATTGTTTACAAATGAATTCGGCTTTCTCGGGCAGACGAAGTCGGCGGCCCGGATTCTTGCCGACTGGAGAGGACAGACAACATGACCAAAGGTATCTTTTACAGCGTCGGAGTGGGGCCGGGAGATCCGGAACTCATCACGCTCAAGGCGGTGCGCACATTGGAGCGCTGCCCGGTGATCGCCGCGCCGCAGACGAAGAGCGGGGAAATGCTCGCGCTTTCCATTGCGCGGCAGGCGGTGGATATGGACGGGAAAGAAATCCTGCCGCTGCATTTCACAATGACGCGCGACCGCGCGCAGCAGCACGCCGCGCACGAAGCGGCCGCGCAGGAAGTCGCCCGCCGTCTGGACGAGGGATGCGACGTGGCAATGCTGAATCTCGGCGATGTTTCCATTTATGCCACGGCCATGTATCTTGCGCAGATTTTGTCAGAGCGCGGATACGAAACGCGAATGATTCCCGGCGTGACGAGCTTTTGCGCCGTGGCGGCGCGTCTGAACGAGAGCCTCACCGATATGGATACGACTTTGCACATCGTGCCGGGTTCGAGCGCGCAGGCGCTGAGCGAGACGCTCTCCATGCCGGGAACGAAGGTTCTGATGAAGTCCGGCCGGCAGATGCCCGGCGTGCTGAAAGAACTGGAGCGCGCAGACCTCTTGCACACAAGCGCCATGGTCTGCAACTGCGGACTGCCGGGAGAACAGGTGTATCACGATCTGTCGGAATATCCGGCGGAGACTTCGGCGGGCTATTTTGCAACGATCATCGTCAGGGAGGAATAACAATGGTCCACTTTGTAGGCGCGGGCCCCGGTGCGCCGGATCTGATCACGCAGCGCGGGGCGAAACTGCTGGGCGGTGCGGATGTTGTGATTTACGCCGGGAGCCTTGTGAACCCGGCGCTGCTCGGCTTGTGCCGTGAGGGATGCTCTGTGTACAACAGCGCCCAAATGACGCTCGAACAGGTGCTGGACGTGATGAACAACGCGGCTTCGCGCGGCCTGGACATCGTGCGTCTGCACACAGGCGACCCGTGCCTGTACGGTGCGATCCGGGAACAGATGGATGCGCTCGATGCGCTGGGCATTGCCTATGACGACACGCCGGGCGTCTCGAGTTTCTGCGGCGCGGCGGCGGCCGCCTGTGCAGAATACACGCTGCCCGGCTTCAGCCAGAGCGTCATCATCACACGTATGGCGGGCAGAACGCCGGTGCCGGAGCGCGAGAGCATTGCGGCGCTGGCGGCGCACGGCGCTACGATGGTGATTTTCCTGTCCGCCGGGATGCTGGAAGGGTTGCAGCGGGAGCTTCTGCGCGGTGCCTACACGGAGGAAACTCCGGCGGCAATCGTATACAAGGCGAGCTGGCCGGAGGAGAAAGTCGTGCGCTGCACGCTCGGAACGCTCGCCCGTGCGGGACAGGAAAACGGAATCTCAAAAACGGCGCTCATCCTTGTGGGCGACTTTCTCTCCCCCTGCTACGAGCGCAGCAAACTGTACGACCCGTCTTTTTCAACCGAATTCCGCGAGGCGACCCGATGAAGACGGAACTGCTTGCGTTCACTGAACAGGGGTTCAGTCTGGCGCAGCGCCTGGCACAGGCGCTGGACGGTCGGGCGCAGCGGTGCACGCCGCCGCTGACGCTGGCCGCATGGACGGCACAGGCATTCAGCGCGGCGGATGCGCTCGTCTTTGTCGGTGCCGTCGGAATTGCCGTGCGCGCCATCGCGCCGTATGTCCGAAGCAAAGCGCAGGACCCGGCTGTTGTCGTGGTGGACGAGTGCGCGCGGTTTGCCGTTCCCGTGTTGAGCGGCCACCTCGGCGGGGCAAATGATCTCGCGCGCAGAATCACACAGATCTGCGGTGCGGTTCCCGTGATCACTACGGCGACCGATTTGCACCGTGCGTTTGCCGTTGACGAGTGGGCGAAGCGGCAGGGCTGCACGGTGGCGGACCCCGGCCGGATCAAACTCGTCTCGGCGAAAATCCTGCGGGGAGAGACGGTGTTGTTCCGCTCGCCGTGGCCAGTGTCGGGCGAAGTACCCGGCGGCGTGCAGGAGGGAGCGCCCTGCGATTTTGAACTGACTGTCTGTGCAAAGGACAGCGGTGCTCTGCGCATCGTTCCGCACATTGCCGTGCTGGGATTCGGCTGCCGCAGAGGCGTTTCCGTGCAGGTCATTGAGAATGTGTTTTCCTCTTTTTTGCGGGAGAGCAGTCTCAGTGAGGAGGCTTTTGTCAAGGTGTGCAGCATTGATCTGAAAGCGGATGAGCCCGGGCTGTGTGAATTCTGCCGGGCGCATGGACTTGCGCTGGAGACATTCAGCGCCGAGGAACTTCGGCAGGCGGAGGGGGAGTTTTCCCCGTCAGCGTTTGTCAAGAGTGTGACCGGTGTGGACAACGTCTGCGAGCGCAGCGCCGTGCTCGGAAGCAAAGGTGCGCTGTTTCAGCGAAAATATGTGAAGAATGGGGTTACCATGGCGGCGGCACTCGCGCCGTTTGCCCCGGATTGGCGGTGGTATGATGAATAAGGTCTACGTGGTGGGCATCGGCCCGGGCGGGGAAGAATACATGACGCGGCAGGCGATCGCTGCAATGGAGCGCGCGGACGTGCTGTGTGGCTACACCGTATACATTGATCTCGTGAAGCCTCTTTTTCCTGGAAAGGAGTGCTTTACAACGCCGATGACGCGCGAGATCGAGCGGTGCCGGTGGGCGCTGGAAACGGCGCGCGGCGGCCGCACGGTAGCGCTCGTGTGCAGCGGCGACGCCGGTGTGTACGGTATGGCGGGGCCGCTGTTGCAGCTTGCGGAAGACTACGAGGATGTGGACGTTGAAATCGTCCCGGGCGTGACGTCGGCGCTCAGCGGAGCGGCGGTTCTTGGTGCGCCGCTGATGCACGATTTCTGTGTGATTTCTCTGTCCGATCTTCTCACGCCATGGGAGCAGATTGAGCGGCGGCTTGCGTGCGCTGCCGCGGGTGACTTTGTCATCTGCCTGTACAACCCGTCCTCGCGCAAGCGGGCGGATTATCTGCGCCGTGCCTGCGACATCCTTCTGCGTGACAAAAGCCCTGATACGATCTGCGGCTGGGTGCGGAACATCGGCAGAGAAGGTCAGCAGCACAAGCTCCTGACGCTCGGCGAGCTCCGGGAGGCGTCGCTCGATATGTTCACGACTGTGTTTATCGGCTCGAGCACGACGCAGATTGCGGCGGGGCGTATGGTGACGCCGCGGGGATACGAGGCAAAGCAGCAATGAAAATTCTGTTGTTCGGAGGCACGACGGAAGGCCGTCTGCTCGCGAAGGAACTCTCCGCAAACGGACACGATGTGACGGTATGTGTGGCGACGGAGCTCGGCGCGGAAGAACTCGCGGAGATTCCCGGCCTGACGGTGCAGACCGGGCGGCTCGAAACACAGCAGATGGCGCAGCTCGTGCGTGAATTTGATCTCTGCATCGACGCGACGCATCCGTATGCAAAAATCGCAAGCGGGAACATCCGGGAAGCCTGCCGGGATGCGGGCGTTCCCCTGAGAAGAGCACTGCGGGAAGAAAGTCCCATGCCGGACGGCTGTATGGCGTTTGCTTCGGCAAAGGAAACGGCGGCGTTTCTGGCCGGCACGGCGGGAAACATTCTTCTCGCAACCGGAGCAAAAGAACTGGGAGCATATGCCGCGCTGGATGCTTCACGGCTGTACGTGCGCGTTCTGCCGACGTCGGAGAACATCGTAGCGTGTGAGCGGATGCACATCCCGCACAGCAATATCATCGCCATGCAGGGCCCGTTTTCGAGGGAACTGAATGAAGCGATGCTGAAACAGTTTCATATTGCATATTTCGTGACAAAAGACGGCGGCGGCCCCGGCGGGTTCGACGCCAAAGTTGAGGCCGCGCGCGCGGCGGGAGCGCAGCTCATCCTGATCCGGCGGCCCGCGGACGCGGGCGAGAACTGGGCGGACATTGCACGGGATCTTGGGAGGAAAACAACATGAAGGTGACGCTTGCAGCATCGGGCGGCGGAACGAAGGAGACTATGACGGTTCAGTGCGCGCGGGCTCTGGAAGATGCGCAGTACGTGATCGGCGCCGGACGTCTTCTGGCGATGCTCGGCCCGGAGTGTTCTGCGCAGAAAATCGAAGCGGTATATCCGGATGATGTTTGCCGCGAGGTGCTGGCGCGGAAAGAAATGGCAGCGCATTGCGTTGTCCTGTACAGCGGCGATACCGGCTTTTACTCCGGTGCGTCGCCGCTTGTGGCTGCGCTGCGTGAAAACGGGATAGAAGTTGAGGTGCTGCCGGGTGTTTCGAGCGTGCAGCTCTTTGCGGCAAAGCTGGGCCGTCCCTGGCAGGACTGGAAATTGGTTTCCGCGCATGGAACACAGTGCGATGCCGCAGCGGAACTGGACGGCAGACCTGCGTTCTTTCTGACAGGCGGGCGGCTCGGCCCGGCGGAACTCTGCCGTCAGCTCTGCGATGCGGGGCTCGGTGACCTTCGCGTTTTTGTGGGTGAGAATCTCTCCTACCCGGATGAGCGCGTCACGGAAGGCACGGCCGCAGAGTGTGCGGAAAAGAGGTTTGCGCCGCTCAGCGTTCTTCTCGCGGAATCCGCCCCGCAGTGCACCGGACGGACACCGGGGTGGCCGGACGACAGCTTTGTGCGCGCCGACGTTCCGATGACAAAGCAGGAAGTGCGTGCGGCCGCGCTTGCAAAGCTCGGGGTGCGGCCGGGAGACGTGTGTTGGGACGTCGGGGCGGGAACCGGCAGCGTCAGCGTGGAACTTGCGCTCTGTCAGAAAAACGTGCGCGTCTGGGCGGTGGAATGTGAGCCGCAGGCATGTGCGCTGATTCGCCGGAATCAGGAGAAATTCGGCGCGCGGAATCTGACGCTTGTCGAGGGACGGGCGCCCGAAGCCTTGGACATTCTGCCGGCGCCTGACGCTGTTTTCATCGGCGGCACCAAAGGCGGGATGCGGGCCGTTGTGGACGCTGTGCTTGCGAAGAATCCGTCCGCGCGCGTCTGTATTTCAGCGATTGCGCTGGAGACGCTCTCGGCGGCCGTGGAGGCGCTTGCGGCGCACGGACTCGACGTACAGGTGACGCAGATCGCCGTCAGCCGGACGCGGCCTGCGGGCAAACTGCATCTTCTCATGGCAAACAATCCGGTCTTTCTGATTGCGGGGAACTGCTCATGATCGCGTGTATGCTTGCCGCACCGGCGTCCGGAACGGGCAAGACGGCCGTGACGTGCGCGCTTCTGGCGGCGCTCGCCAAAAGAGGGCTGTCGCCATGCGCGTTCAAATGCGGTCCGGACTACATCGACCCGATGTTTCACCGCTCGGTGCTCGGTGTGGAGAGCCGGAACCTCGACCTCTTTTTCTGCAGCGGGGAGCGGCTGCGTGAACTGTACGCGCGCGGCAGCGCCGGACACGGTGCGGCGGTCGTTGAGGGCGTGATGGGATATTACGACGGAGTCGGCGGCACGACCGACCGCGCGAGCGCGTGGCATACAGCGCATACGCTCGGCCTGCCGGTCATTCTTGTGATCCGCCCGCAAGGCTCCAGCCTGACGCTCGTCGCGCAGGTGCGCGGACTCATGGGATTCCGCACACCGCACCACATCGCGGGAATTCTGCTCAACCGCTGTTCGGAGATGCTGGCCAAAAGCCTTGCGCCGATGCTGGAGCGTGAAACGGGGCTTCCTGTGCTCGGATTTCTCCCCGAAATGCCGGAGGCGGCGTTTGAAAGCCGCCACCTCGGTCTGTTTACGGCGGGGGAAATCAGCGATCTCTCCGCGCGTATTGATGCGATGGCGCAGCAGATGGAAAAGACGGTCAATCTTCCGCGTCTGCTCGCCCTGTGTGAATGTGAAGTACCCTGTGCGCCTGTACCGGAAACGACCGCCGGGCGCGCGGTGATTGCCGTGGCAAAGGACGAAGCGTTCTGTTTTGTCTATGAGGAGACGCTGGAAGCGCTCCGGGACGCGGGTGCAAAGATCGTGCCGTTCAGCCCGCTGCATGATGCCGAATTGCCGCGCGAGGCGCAGGGGTTGTACCTTCCCGGCGGGTATCCGGAACTGTATACACAACAGCTTTCGGACAACACCGCCATGCGCCGCGCGGTGTCGGATGCGGTGCGGCGCGGAATGCCGACGGTCGCGGAATGCGGAGGCTTTTTGTATCTTGGGCAGCATCTGGAATCTGCCGACGGAACCGTGTATCCGATGGTGGAAGCGCTGCCCGGCGACGGCGTGCGCCGAAGCCGCCTTGTGCGGTTCGGGTACGCGGATGTCACGGCCCGGCAGGACAGTATGCTGTTCCGGGAGGGAGAGTCATTCCCCGCGCATGAATTCCATTACTGGGACAGCACGGCGAACGGTTCGGCGCTCGCGGCGCGCAAACCCGTCACGAACCGGGAGTGGGAGTGCGCATTCACCGGGCCGTCGCTGTACGCCGGATTTCCGCATCTGTATTTTGCGGGCTCTCCGGTTCTGGCGCGGCGCTTTGTGCGTGCGGCCGAGGATTTTTCAAAGCAACATCAATGCGAAAGAAGCGAAACAACATGAATCTGCAGGAGCTTATCAAAGAGATCACACCGGAGGATGCATCGGCGCGCGCCCGGGCACACGACCACTGGTCGGCCTGCGCAAAACCCCTCGGCGGGCTCGGGCTGCTCGAGACAGTACTTGAGGACATTGCGGCGCTCACGGGCAGTGAAGAAATCAGTCTTGCGCCGCGCGCGGTCGCTGTGCTGTGCGCGGACAACGGCGTGGTGGCGCAGGGCGTGACACAGACCGACAGCAGCGTGACCGCAGCCGTCGCGCGGAATCTTGCCGGACACCGTACGTCTGTGTGCCGAATGGCAAACGTCGCGCACTGCGATGTGATCCCTGCTGATTTCGGAATTCTGGATTTTGCGCCTGTTCCGGGCGTTCTGGACAGACGCATCGGAAACGGAACGGCAGACATCACCAAAGAACCGGCGATGACGCGCGGGCAGGCTGAACGGGCGATCCTCGCGGGAGCACAGCTTGTTTTCGACTGTGCCGATCAGGGTTACAAGCTGCTTGCGACAGGAGAAATGGGAATCGGCAACACGACGACGTCCAGCGCCGTTGCAAGCGTTCTGCTCGGACGCGCTCCGGCGGAGATGACGGGGCGGGGCGCAGGCCTTTCCGACGCCGGGCTGCGCAGAAAAATCCGTGCCATCGAGCGCGCCGTTGAGCTTCATGCGCCTGACGTGAAAAACCCGGTTGATGTGCTCAGCAAAGTAGGCGGATTTGACATTGCGGGACTGTGCGGAATGTTCCTCGGCGGTGCGGCCCGCCGCGTGCCGGTGCTCGCGGACGGTTTTATCAGCACCGTGGCGGCGCTGTGCGCTGTGCGAATCTGTCCGGACGCGGCGAAGGCTGTGATTGCAAGCCACGTCTCCGCAGAACCGGCGGGGCAACTGCTTCTGGATGCGCTCGGGAAAAAGCCGCTGATTACCGCCGGAATGCACCTCGGCGAAGGAACGGGCGCGGTGGCAGCGATGCCGCTGCTCGACATGGCGCTCGCCGTTTACGAGGAATGCTACACATTCGAAGAGGGCGGCATCGAGGCATATACGCCGCAGCAGGAGGGCTGAACATGTTTACGCTTGTCTCAGGCGGCGCGGCCAGCGGAAAAAGCGAATATGCGGAGAGCCTTGTCCTGAGCTGTCCATCCGAGATGCGGTATTATATCGCCACGATGATGCCGTTTGACGACGAGTGCCGTGCGAGAATTGCAAAACACCGCGCGATGCGCGCGGGCAAAGGATTCGAAACCGTGGAGTGTCCGCTGAAATTAGGGTTCGTGGGGCTGCCGAAGCGTGGGACGGTTCTGCTGGAATGTCTCGGCAATCTCGCCGCCAATGAACTCTATGCGCCCGATGGCGCGGGCGACGGTGCGCTGACCGCCATTGTGTCCGGCATCGAGTCACTTCTTGCGCAGTGCAGAGACCTTGTGGTGGTTACGAACGACGTGTTCAGCGGCGGGAATCGCTATGCGGATGACACGGACCGCTATCTGCGGCTGCTCGCGGCGGCGAACCGCGCGCTCGCGCAGAGGGCGGACGCTGTTTGCGAAGTCGTCTGCGGTCTGCCGTATTATCATAAAGGGGGCGGGAATCTTGCTCGTTTTTGAAACGATCGCGGTGGCGTTTGCGATGTTTTCGGCAGTTCCGGTCCCGCAGCCAGTCTGGAATGAGAAGAATATGCGCTATGCGCTCTGTGCGTTTCCGCTTGTCGGTGCGGTGTGTGCGCTCGTGTGGGGCGGATGGCTGGCGCTGTGCGCATGGCTGGAACTGCCGCAGCTGCTGCGGGCGGCAGGGCTGTGTGTTGCCCCGGTACTCGTGACGGGCGGCATCCATCTCGACGGGTATGCAGACACCTGCGATGCGCTTGCCAGCTGCGCCTCTGCCGAGAGAAAACAGGAGATTTTGAAAGACCCGAACTGCGGAGCGTTTGCTCTCATCCGCGTGTGCACGTATTTCGCAGCGTATCTCGGGCTCTGTGCGACTGTGCGGAGCGATGTGCAGACAATGTGGTGCATGGGTCTTGCTTTCGTATTGGAGCGCGCTCTGTCCGGCCTGGCCATTGCGGTGTTTCCGCTTGCAAAGAATACAGGCCTTGCGCACACGTTCGCATCGGGAGCCGATAAAGCGGCGGTGCGGCGCGTGTTGATTCTTGTATCGGTGTGTCTCGCAACCGGAATGATCGCGGCCGGAGGAGTTTCCGGCGCGGCGATGGTGATTGCCGCCGCCGCGGTTTTTCTGCGCTACCGACATGTGGCGCGCACGCAGTTCGGTGGAGTTTCCGGCGATCTCGCCGGGTGGTTTTTGCAGAAAGCGGAACTCTGGATGCTGGCGGCGCTGGTGATCGCCCAGATTGCGGAGGGAAAACTGACATGATTTTTATTACGGGTCCGCTGTACAGCGGTAAGCAGGAGTATGCAGAACAGCTTCTGCAATGCGGAAGAGAAGAAGTGAAAGGCCGAATCGTCCGGGACGTGCAGAATCTTGCGGTCAGCGCGCAGAATCTCGAGGCGCTGGCTGACGAGCTGTCACACTATGAAGCCGTCATCGCAACGGAAGTCGGCGGGGGTGTTGTTCCCACTGATCCCGGTGAGCGTGAAGCGCGCGAAAAGGCCGGGCGGCTGGCCTGCCTGCTGGCGCAGCGCGCGGAGTGCGTTGTGCGCGTCTACTGCGGAATCCCGGTCGTATTGAAAGGAACACTGAAACCATGACGATTTATTTGCTGCGCCACGGCCAGACGGAGTATAATGTGGAAAAGAGATATCAGGGGACGCGCGACATTCCGCTCTCTGACGCGGGCCGCGCGCAGCTTCGTCCCGCTGATTTTGAGCCTGAAAAAGTCTTTGTCTCTCCGCTCTCGCGCGCGGTCGAGACCGCACGCATTCTCTTCCCGAATGCGGCGCTTGAAACCATTCCCGATTTCCGGGAAATGTGTTTTGGAATTTTCGAAGGACGCAATTACGTGGAGATGGAGCACGATGCCGACTATCTCGCGTGGGTCGGAGAGGATTGCATGGGACGCTGTCCGGGCGGCGAGAGCCGTGCGGAATTCTCAGCGCGCACATGTGCGGCATTCGAGCAGCTTGTGGAACGCTCTCTGCGGGAGGGGCGGCAGAAGCTCGTCATCATGGCACACGGCGGAACGCAGATGGCCGTGATGGAACGCTACGCAGTCCCGCACCGCGATTACTATTCCTGGTGTGCGGGAAATGCGGCCGGTTTTGTTCTGGACGCGGCGAGATGGCGGACGGAAAAAAGACTGGATCTGACGGGAGAAGTGTCGTATGCCGTGGATATGTAACGGGGAAATCGTTTTTGCGGCGCTGATCGGGTTCACTGTCGATCTCATTCTCGGCGATCCCGTATGGATGCCGCACCCGGTTGTCGCAATGGGAAAGGTAATTTCCACGCTGGAAAAATTTCTCCGCAGATGCTTTCCGGCGACGCAGCGCGGTGAGCTTGCGGCAGGCGCCGTGCTTGCGCTCATGCTCCCGGCCGGAACGCTCCTCATCTCCTGTGGGGCGCTGTGGCTGTGCGGCCTGGTGCATCCGTGGCTGCGTTTCGCGTTGGAGGTGCTTTGGTGCTGGCAGGCGCTCGCGATGCGCTGTCTGCGCGACGAGAGCCGAAATGTGTACCGGGCGCTGAAAGAAAAGACACTCGACGATGCGCGCCGCGCCGTTTCGCGCATTGTGGGCCGGGATACGCAGGCGCTGACGGCTGAGGGCGTGGCGAAGGCGGCAGTCGAGACCGTTGCGGAGAACTTTTCGGACGGAGTCGCGGCGCCGATGTTTTATATGCTGATCGGCGGCGCGCCGCTGGCGCTTTGCTATAAAGCGGTCAATACGATGGACAGCATGGTCGGCTATAAGAATGAGCGTTACCTCTATTTCGGGCGGGCCGCCGCGCGGCTGGATGACGTGGTGAACTGGCTTCCGTCCCGCCTTGCGGCGATGCTTCTGATCGCAGCGGCGGCGCTGACCGGACATGACGCTCACGGAGCGGCACGGATCTGGCAGCGCGACCGGCGCAATCACGCCAGCCCGAATTCCGCGCAAACGGAATCGGTCATGGCAGGAGCGCTCGGAGTTCAGCTCGCGGGCCCGGCGTATTATTTCGGCAAACGCTACGAAAAGCCGACAATCGGAGACGCACAGCGGCCGGTCGAGCCGGAAGACATCCTGCGCGCGTGCCGCATGCTCTACGCCGCCGGTTGTTTGTGTCTGC
>NHCFI02800__coassemble_1457_pt1 | contig 14219 bp, 10 predicted proteins | sample NHCFI02800__metabat2_high_PE_010 | metagenome-assembled genome bin NHCFI02800
TTTTTTGTATCGGGTGTCGACTTCTTTATCTGTATCTTTGCACGGAGCATTTGCTGCCGTATGATAGAAGAAAGAAGTGCGCTCCCTTACAGGGAGCGGCCGCGAAAAGGAGGCTGTGCGCAATGCTCAACGACGCGCAAAACCGCAAGCTGCTCGCCAAGCTGCGGCGGGCACTGGAGACGTACGAACCGTATTTTTTCACCGGAGTTTCAAAGCTGCCGTTCCGGATGTACGAGACAGACGAGCGGCTGCACGCCATCCCGGACGACGCACTGTTTGAATCGCCGGAAACGCGCACGGCCGGAACCGCATGGGGCGGCGAGGGCCGGACGTGCTGGTTCTCGGCCGCATTTACCGTCCCGCCCGAGCTGGATGGGCAGACGCTGTATCTGCGCCCTGACGTCGGCGGCTATGAGGCGATGCTGTGGGTGAACGGTGTGCCGCGCGGCACGTTTGCCACGAAAATCGTGGTGACGCGCCACGGCAACCATTACTGCGACTGCATTTGTACGCACGCGCGGGCGGGCGAGACGCTGCGTCTGCACGTGGAGTTCTACGCCGGGCACTATGTGATCGGCGAACAGCCGTTTGAAGAGCGCGTCCGCTCCGATTTTCACTTTGATGCAAAGGCGCTCACGGTGTGTACAAAAAATCAGGACGTGGTGGACTTCGCGCTCGACCTGCGCATCCTTCTCCAGCTGGCGGACAAGCTGCCAGCTTCCTCCTTCCGCCGCGCCGGAATCCTCAATGCGCTCACGCAGGTGCACCAAGTGCTGTGTTACGACCCTGACGCTGCCGCACAGGACGTCTGGCGCGCATCGCTGAAAGCGGCACGCAAAGCGATGGCTCCCGCGCTCGCGCAGACGAACGGCGACAGCGCGCCGACGGCCGCGCTCGTGGGGCACAGCCACATCGACACGGCCTGGCTGTGGCCCCTCGACGAGACGGTGCGCAAGATCGCGCGCACGACGGCAAACCAGTTCAGCCTGCTCGACCAGTACCCCGAATACCGGTTTGTGCAGAGCGCGTCGTACCACACATGGCGTATGGAGCGCGACTACCCCGCCGTTTTTGACGAGCTGCGCCGCCGCGTGGCCGAAGGCCGGTATGAAGTCAACGGCGCGGTGTGGGTGGAATGCGACTGCAACATTCCCTCGGGCGAGGCGCTCGTGCGCCAGTTCCTGTGGGGACAGCGATACAATGAGAGCCGCTTCGGCAAAACGTCGGACGCGTTCTGGCTGCCCGACACGTTCGGATACAGCGCGGCTATCCCGCAGATCATGCGCGGCTTCGGCGTGAAGTATTTCCTGACGACGAAACTCGCATGGAACGATACGAACGATTTCCCCTACGACACCTTCCGCTGGACGGGCATAGACGGCTCGCAGGTGCTGACGCACTTCTTCGTCATCGACACATGGCCAGACGCCGCAGGGCTGCTCGAGCGCGTGGACGGCATCGGCTACCGCGACTGCATCCGCTGCAAGCAGGCCTCGGACAAGCGGCTCGTGGCGTTCGGCTATGGCGACGGAGGCGGCGGCCCGCAGTTTGAGATGATCGAGGCGGCGCGCCGCCTTGCGGACCTCGAGGGATGCCCGAAAGTGACATATGACTCCGTGAGCGGCTTCATGCAGACGCTGGAACAGAATGCCGACCGCCTGCCGGAATACGACGGCGAGCTGTATCTCGAACTGCACCGCGGCACACTGACGAACAAGCAGCAGATCAAAAAGAACAACCGCATGGCCGAGAATGCGCTGCGTATGCTGGAACTTCTCGAGTGCGAGGCCGCCGTGCGCGAGCGCCGTGCCGCCTCCGGCGAGAGCCTGCGCGGGATGTGGAACACGCTGCTGGTCAATCAGTTCCACGACATCCTGCCCGGCAGCTGCATCGCACCGGCGCACGACCAGTGTCTTGCCGAGATGGGCGCGATGCTGCGCGAGGCAGACGAGCGGCTGCACAGCGCCGCGCACGGCGCGGACGCCGGAACGTGCTACACGCTCTGGAACGCCGTGGACACACCGTACAAAGACGTGTGCTATCTTCCTGACGCACAGGGGATGGACTGCCCGCTGCCGGGCGTGACGCTGCAGGACGTGCAGCGCCCGGACGGCACGCGCGTGACAGCGGTACAGGGCCTGTGCCTGCCGCCGCTCGGCAGCATCGCCATTCCTCTCCGGGAGAGTGCGCGCCGCGCACAGTCCTCTCCGTTCCGGCTTGAGGGCGACACGCTCACGACTCCGCTTCTCCGTGTGCGCTTTGACGGCGAGGGACGCATCGTCTCGTTTGTGACGCTCTCCGACGGTATGGAGTGGTGCGCCGGGCCGTTCAACGAACTTCTCTTCGGCGAGGACGTACCCGCCGGATGGGACGGTTGGGACATCGACGCCGACTGCATGATGAAACTGCGCCCGGACGCGCGGCTTGTGGAGCGCAGCGTCACGGCCGACGGCCCGGTGGAATTCCGCATCCGCTGCGTCTACGCGGTGTGCGAACGCTCCACGCTCATGCAGGACATGGTGTTCCGGGCGGATTCGCCGCTCGTGGAGTGGGACTGCGTGCTGCGCTGGAACGACAGACACCGTCTGCTGAAAGCGGCGTTCCGCACCAATGTTCGCTCGAACTTCGTGCGCAATGAGATCCAGTTCGGCTGCATCCAGCGCCCGACGACGCGCAACAACACCCGCGAACAGGCAATGTTCGAGGTGTGCAACCACCGCTACACCGACTTGTCTGAGCCCTCGCGCGGCCTTGCTCTCCTGAACGACTGCAAATACGGTGTGAGCGCCGAGGGCGGCACGCTGGCACTGACGCTCGCAAAAGGCGGCATGCGCCCCGACGACCGCGGCGACGAGGGCGTCTACACGTTCCGGTACGGCATCCTGCCGCACGCCGGGTTCTCCGCTGATGTGACACGCGCGGGCATGCGGTTCGACCGCCGTCCCCTCGCCGTCCCCGGCGCGCTCGAGCAGCCCGCGTTCCTCTGGACGGACGCGCCCGCCGTTGTTGTGGAGACGGTGAAACCCTGCGAGGACGCGTGCGTTGCCGTCATCGTTCGTCTGTACGAGTGCGAGGGAACGCGCACGGCGGCACATCTGCTGGCCGGGTTCGGCGTGACGCACGCTGAGGAGTGCGACATGATGGAGCGTCCCGTGCGCCCGGCCGATCTGTCGCAGCCGCTCGCCTTTGCACCGTTTGAGATCAAGACACTGAAACTCTATTACCGTGAGGAGGATGCCCTGTGAACATCGAGAACAAAACGATTTCCGACCGCGCCCGGCGGCGCGCCGCGGACCTTCTTTCCCGAATGACGACGGAGGAAAAAGTGCGCCAGCTCGGCTGCACGCTGCTGTCGGGCTGCGACGAAGTGCTCGACGAAAAGGACTTGCGCGGAGGCATCGGCGAGATCGCGCTGATGGACATTCGCTGCACGCCGCACGAACTGGCCGGACGGCTGCGCGAGGTACAGGAGTATGTGATGAGCCGTTCGCGCCTGCACATCCCGGCGCTGTTCCACTGTGAGGCTCTGAGCGGGCCCGTCGTTCCCGCCACCTGCCTGTTCCCGACGTCCATCGGGCTCGGCGCAACATTCGCGCCCGACACTGTGTGCGGCATGGCCGACACCATTCGCCGCCAGATGCGCGCCATGGGCATCCTGCATGCGCTCTCCCCGGTTCTGGATGTGGCGAAAGATCTGCGCTGGGGGCGCATCAACGAGACCTACGGCGGCGACCCGACGCTCTGCGCCATGATGAGCTGCGCGTTCGTGGACGGATTGCAGGGCAGAGACCTCAGCACCGGCGTTGCCGCGACCGCGAAACACTTCCTCGGCTATTCGCAGACGGCGGGCGGGCTGAACCTGACGCGCACCCTCGCCGACTCGCGCGAGCTGCGCGAGGTGTTTGCCAAGCCCTTTGAGGCCGCCATCCGCCGCAGCGGCATCCGCGCCGTGATGAACAGCTATTCCGAGTGGGAGGGCCGTCCCGTGTGCGCGAGCCGCGCGCTTCTGACCGATCTTCTCCGCACGCAGCTCGGGTTCGAAGGCGTTGTTGTGAGCGACTACCGCTCCATCCAGCGCCTGCTTGACGACATTCTGGCCGTGTCGCCGGACATCGCGTCCGCCGCGCTTGAATGTCTCGAAGCCGGGCTCGACATGGAACTGCCCGACCGCCTCGGCTACGCAGAAGACCTGACGCAGATGTTCCTCGACGGCCGCGCCGACATGACGTGGCTCGACCGTGCGGCGCTGCGCGTGCTGACGCTGAAATATGAGCTGGGCCTGTTTGACGACCCGATGCCCCAGTGGGACAAGTATTCCGTCGCGTTCTCGGACACGTCCGAAGCCGAGCGCGCCGCGACGCGCCAGACGCTGACGCTGACGAAGAACGACGGTCTGCTGCCGCTGAAACAGGGCACGCGCGTCGCGGTCATCGGGCCGTGCACGGGCAGTCTGCGCCTTCTGTACGGCGGCTACACACTGCCGTCGATGCTCGAGATGTTCCGCATCACGGGCGACAGCGACCAGATGGCGGGCGTAACGGGTTCTGCCGCTCCCCGCCCCGTGCGCAAATACGACCTCGCGGCCACCGACCGCGCCGTGCGCGAGGCGTGCCCGCAGGCGAAAACCGTGTTTGAAGCGATGCAGCTGCATTTCCCGGACTGCACCTGGACGCAGGGCTGCGATTACCTCGACCCCGCCGTACAGGACTTCGACGCCGCACGCCGCGCCGCGCGCGAAGCCGACGCCGTTGTGTTGTGTCTGGGCGGCAAGAATGGCTGGGGCCGCCACTGCAATACGGGCGAGGGCAACGACTCCGCCTCACTCGACCTGCCCGGCGCACAGGAGGCGCTGGCGCGCGCCGTGATTGCGGAAAACCCGCGCACCGCCGTGGTGCACACGGACGGGCGGCCGCTGACGAGCGAGTGGATCTATGACCACGCCGCCGCAGTCCTGGAGGCGTATATGCCCGGCACATGGGGCGGCGAAGCTATTGCGGACGCCGTCGCGGGCGTGTTCTCCCCCGCCGGACGTCTGCCGCTCGACCTGCCGCGCTCGGCCGGACACGCGCCGGTCTTCCATGCGGAGCACTGCGGCTCCACGGGCGAGAGCTTCGTGGCCGGGGCGCTCAACCGCGACGGATACATGTTCTCGTCGAATACGCCGCTGCGCCCGTTCGGCTACGGCCTGACATACACGCAGTTCAGCTACTCCGCACTGTCGCTCACCGCACAGCCTGACGGACGCGCCGAAGCCGCCGTCACGGTGCGCAACACCGGCGACGTTGATTCCGACGAGGTCGTCCAGCTCTACGGCCGCGACGTGCTGGCGGGTGTCGTCCGCCCGGCGCAGCAGCTCATCGGCATCTGCCGCGTGTTCATCCCCGCGGGCGAAGAGCGCACCGTGCGCTTTGCATTTCATCTCAACCAGTTTGCATTCCCCGACGAGCACGGCGTGTGGAAACTTGAAGCGGGCGAGTTCCGCTTCTTCGCTGGAAGCCACAGCGCCGACAAGCGCGCCGAGGCGTCCTGTACCCTCGCACACACACGCGCGCTTGACCCCGCGCTGCGCGAGTTCTTTGCCGAAGCTAGCGTCGATACCTGATCCTGTCCGACACATAAAAATCGGGCGGCGTTCCCGGATTCCGGGGAGCGCCGCCCGATTTCTCATGCTTTTTTGTCACAAAGGCAATACACAAGAAGCGCCGGGGAGGGCGATGCGGAAGGTCTCCCGCGCGTCGCGCCCGTGCACGAGGCTGCCGCACACCGCGTTCTCGCGCGTGCAGGCCGTCAGCACAAGCGCCGTGCCTGCCAGCGCCGCGATGTGGCGAGGCCAGTCGCCCGTGTCCCACTCCGCGCCCCGCTGCAGGCCGTTTTCGGTCAGCCGCCACGCCGACACCGTGTTCGGCCCGCGGTTGCACACGTATATCTTTCCGGATACATCGTGGCATGCGCCGCCCGGGAAGTTGCGAACCGTTTCGCCCGGCACACCCGAGGCCGCTGTCTCCGCCTGAACACATCCCTCGCCGTCCAGCGTGCGCAGCATGCCGTCCAGTTCGTACACGCACAGCCGTTCCCCGTTTCCGAGGGCGAGGAGCTGCCGCGGCCCGCTGCCCGCGGGCTGCGGGATGCGCTCGGGGTCGCTGTCCGGCAGCCATCCGTCCAGATGCACGCGATACACGCTGTCGCGGCCGAGGTCCGCCATCCACAGGAATTCCCCGTCCGCCTGCGTCCAGTGCGCGTGCGCGCCCTCGCCGGGATGGAACTGCCACAACACCTGCGTCAGCGCCGCATCTACGGCAAAGAAATCGCCGCTCTCAAAGCAGCTGCCGTACACAACGCCGCCGTGCGCGTACAGATGGCACAGCCCCTTTCCCGGCGTTTTCATCGCGCGCACCGCGCGCAGCGTTTCTCCGAGCAGTTCATACATCGTGATGTCCGCGCCGTCCGCACGCTCCGACACCGCGTAGATCCGCCCGTCCATGCCGCGGCAGCAGAAAGACGGCGCGCGGCCGTGGCGCACGCCCGACAGGCGGCGCGCCGCGCCATCTCCCGTCACTTCATACAGGACGATGTCCTCCCGTCCTTCCGCTCCGTATCCCGAAAAGAGCACATGCCGTTTTTCCACGCTCTCACGCTCCTTTGTGTCTTCTTATCCGTACACACGCGCGATCTCCTCGCGCATGATCTCCACCCAGCGGCTCGCGTTGCGCGGGCTGCCGCCGAGTGTGTGGTTGTCCTTCATAATGAATTCGCAGATGCCGCCCTTCGTCTGTTCCACCGCGCGCCGGCAGTCCGCCCGGACGACGTCCTCATCCATGTGCGGCGATGCCAGCGGCGTCGGGCTCGGCTTCACCGACGCAATGTACGATCTGCCCAGCTGCTCGGGCACTTTCGACCAGTCCGCCCACGGCGACACCGATACCTTGCGCAGATGCGGCAGTTCCTGCACGAACTTCCAGCGCGGGTCGTACGCTTCGCAGCAGCCGTAGCACGACAGCGCGAACCGCTCAAGGATCTTCTTGTGGCGCGGAAAGATGAACTCCCCGTAGATCTCCGGGTTCACCTGCGCCGTCTCCTGGCTCTCGCAGAACCCCCACATATCCTGTGTCGTCACCGCGCGGCCCGTCACAGACGCGATGTCGCTTGTGAACCCGAATCCGCCGCTGCCCGTGTACACATTGCCCGTGTTCTGCGCCAGCAAGCCGTTTTTCTCCAGAAAATCGAGCATTTTCAGTTTGCCTTCGCACAGCATGTCGAGCATCCGCTCCGCCCACTCCGGCTCCAGCAGAAAGTCGCACATGAAGTTTTCCATTCCGCGCAGATCGACGTAATCCCAGCACAGCCCCAGCGTCCACCACCATGTGTTGTTTCGCCGCACCGTCAGCACACCGTCGAACACATTGTGCGCCAGCTGCATCAGGATCTCCGATTCCTTCCAGTCCATCACGATCTCCGGGTGATGCACCTTCTCAAAATCCGTCTCGAAATCCTCGATCGCCGGGTCCACGATGTAACTTCCGCTCTCGCTCGTGCGCTCTTTTTTCAGTTCTACACCCCATCCCGTGTCCGTGTAGCTGTACGGCACGTCAAAGAGGGTGTCGATCACGCGGTCGTCCTTCAGCTCGTTCGCCCAGTAGATTTTCTTGCGCAGCGCCATCTCCCACACCCGCGCCAGAGGGTCCGTACACTTGAGTGTGTGCGCCGGGATCATCTCGTTCCAGCCGTTCTCCGGGTCGATGAACACCGGGGGACGGTCTGTTTTGAGGTCATTGTGCGCTGTCCACAGCGCCGCCTTTTCCGCCATCTCCGGCCGCTGTGCGATCTCGGCTACTTCTTCGCCCAGCCGGCGCAGCACCTCCGTCTCCTCTTTTGTGAAGTCAAGCCGTGTGTCCATCGTCTTCACAAGAGGATAACCCGCCGCGGTCTGTTGTGTTGCGGCATCCTTCGCAGGGTCCAGCATCCGTATCCCTCCTTGTCAGCGTCTTGAGTCAAACTCGTGCACCGCGTCGATCATCGCCGCGATGTTCTCCACCGGCGTGCCCGCCTGAATGTTATGCACTGCGTTGAACACGAAGCCACCGTCCTTCGAGAAGATCTCGCACCGGCGCAGAACCTCGTCGCGCACCTGTTCCTTTGTGCCGAACGGCAGCGTTTTCTGCGTGTCCACGCCGCCGCCCCAGAACGTCAGGCGGCTGCCGTACCGCTCTTTCAGCACTTTCGGGTCCATGCCTGCCGCCGAACACTGCACCGGGTTGATCACATCGAAGCCTGCCTCGATGAACAGCTCCATGAAGCGCTCCACCGCGCCGCAGCAGTGTTTGAAGGTCTTCCAGTTTGTGTTCTCGTGAATCCAGTTGTTGACCTTCTTGTAATACGGCATGTACAGTTCCCGGAACGTCTCCGGCGAGCAGAACGTTCCCGTCTGCGTGCCGAAGTCCGTCCCGCACGTGAACACCACGTCCACATACTGCCCCGCCGCCGCGTTCAGTTTCGCCAGGTTCCTCAGCGCAATGTCTGTCTCGCGGCGGAACAGCTCATGCACGAACTCGCGCCGTATCACAGTGGACACATACCACTCTTCCACTCCGCGGATGCCCTTCGGGTGCTTCAGCGCCATGCCCGGGATGAACGCCACGTCCCCGAGCCCTGTGCCGCCGAAACTGCCTACCACCGCGCGCCCCGTTGCGTGCGCGCGCAGAATTTCGCCCTTCAGATACTCCACGTCCGCATCTGTAAATTCCGCGTATTCCTCGAGGTTGTCCTCCACGTTCAGCTCATCGTCATCTACTTCGCCGCCGCGTTCGATCGCATCAAAGTAGAAGCCGCCGTGCGGCATGTGCCCGCTCGGCTCGCACCTCGTGTCTCCCTGAGGATAGATGTACGTGTCGCCTTTTTCGTCTTTCGTCACGTTGAAATGCTTCGACACCAGAACTTCCTGCCCGCTGTCAAGGCGGTATTCCTTCCAGTCCTCGTTCGGGAATCCGAAGAGCGTATCGCGTCCGGCCGCGGCTTCCGTGTCCACCCCCATCGCCTGTTTCAGGTCTTCTTCGATCAGCCCCAGCATCTGGTACGGCTCATACACCTTCACCGGCCGCTTTTCCAGCCCGTAATACTCCCGCAGCTGTGCGACGCAGCTCGCATGCATCCCCGAGCAGTTCGTGCCGCCGAAATCGATGGGGATCCTCGACGGCGTTCGGTGTTCCAGCGCGTCCATCACTTCTTTTCGCATCTTCGTCTCCTCCTTCCCGTTCCTTCCCGTCTCAGCTGTCACACTGCGAATCGTGTGCCTTGATGCTCGTTCCGCCGTCCACGAGGATGTACTGCCCCGTGATGTACGCGCCCATATCCGACGCCAGGAACAGCGCCGTGTTCGAGATGTCCGCCATCCGCCCCGGTTCCAGCGGCTGGCACTTCCGGCACACTTCCCAGAACGCCTCTTTTTCCTCTTCCGTCTTCATCTCATCCACCGCGTCGAACATTACGTCGCTCATGATCACGCCCGGGCAGATCGTGTTCACCCGCACGCCGTACGGCGCATAGTCCAGCGCCATCGCGCGCGCCGCCGCGTTCATCGCGCCCTTCGCGCCCGCATACAGCATATTTCCCGGCTGTGTCAGTACACTGTGGATCGACGAAATGTTGATGATGCTGCCCGTCCCGCGCTCGCACATTCCCGGCGCAAACTGCCGTGCGAACCGCAGTCCGCTCAGGTAGTTTGTCTCGAGAAGCCGGAACATGTCCTCGTCCTTATATTCGTCCGCACGGCAGTGGCAGTTCACGCCCACCGTGCTCACAAGGATGTCGATGCCGCCGCTGTCCCGCAGAACTTCGCGCGCCGCCGCCTCGCTCTGCTTCGCGTCCGACAGGTCGCACAGGTATCCTCTGCACACGCCGCCCTCGGCGCCGATCTCTTCCTGCGCCTCGCGCACCCATTTCTCATTGCGCCCGGCAAAATACACCTGCGCGCCCTGACGCGCGAACAGAAGTCCGATGCTCCGCCCGATGCCCCGCGCGCCCGTCGTGATGAATACGCGTTTTCCCTCCAGCATCCGGTTGTAATCCGCAATGCCGCTTCCATAGCTTTTCTCGATCATATCAGCACCTGTCTTTCTCCGCCCGGCGCGGTAAATGTCTCGATATCGAACCGCATCAGCATCTCGTCGATCGCTGCCTTGTCGCCCTTTGCCGCACGCAGCTCCACGCTCCAGTCCATACCGCGGTATTTCTCCGCTTCCGGTTCCGTGTCAATGAATTCCAGAAGCTCTTTCATCATCGCTTCATTCCACACCGGCGCGTCCACGTCCGCCGTCGTGTACTCCCCGCGCCGCAGCTTCGGGAACGCGTACAAATCGCGCACCTGCATCTTGTACGCGTTTTCGATCACGAAGTCCACCATGTGGCTCGGCACAAACAGGATACCGTTCTTTGTTCCGATGACGATGTCGCCCGGCAGGCACAATGCATCTCCGATGCGGCACGGCCCGTTGAACGACGTGAGCTCACAGTCGCGGATGGGCGTCGGGTCCACGCCGCGGTAATACACCTGCGTGTCGATTTTCTGCATCTGCTCGACGTCGCGCACACCGCCCCACACGACCGCGCCGCCCGTCACCGTCCGCGCGCGGATGGCCGTCGTCAGGTTTCCGCCCACAAACGTGCCCTTGAAAATCTTATCGTACAGGTCGCACACGACCACGTCGCCCTCGCGCAGGCTGTCGATGACCCACTGGTTGCAGTCGCCCTTCCAGCCCTTCGCGCGCGCCGTGTCAAACGCAAGGCGGCGCATGTCCGGCCGCTGCGGCATGAAGCAGCACGTCACCGCACGGCCGTACAGCTTTTTCCCTTCGTGCAGCGAATGCATCCCGCCCTGGAACTGGAATCGGTATCCGCTGAAATACAGCGGGTGCCAGATCTCTTCCTGCGTCAGCGTCTTCAAGATCTCGATTTTTTCATCGCTCACTTTCGGACGGCCGTCCTCGAACCGCTCGCCTTTCCATTCGCGCGTCAGTTCGATCACGTCGTCTCTCTCGTTGAATCTCATGACGTCAGCCCTCGCTTTCTTTCCACAGAGTCCATCCGCGCAAAAGTCCCGGCGCGTGCCAGTACGCCTCCGGCGCCTCCCGCCAGTCGGGCATACTCCGCGCCTCCGGATCATATACCACTTCGCCCTCACGCAGCGTCGCCACGCACTCGAGCTTTTCCGCACCCGTCTGCCGCGCGCCTCCGCAGTCCATGAACCCGAACGGCCCTTTTCGAACCCGCAACACAGCGATGTCCGCGCACGCGCCCACATCGAGCGTACCGAGTTCCGGGTGCGACACCGTCAGCGCCGGCGCGCGCGTCACACGGTACAGTACGTCTTCCAGCTTCATCCCGAGCGCCATGAACTTGCTCGCCACATACAAAAGGTCGATCACCGGCCCCGTCACGTTCTGATGGTGCATGTCCGTCGAGATCGTGTCCGGCGCAAAGCCGTTCTCAAGGCATCCCGCCGCCTGGCGGAACCAGAAACTTCCCGACCCGTGCCCCACGTCGAACCGCACGCCGCGCGCGCGCTGCTCGAGCATGTACGGCTGCATCTTCCCCGCTTCATCGAGCAGAGGGAACTGCTGCGCGAACACATGCGTGTGGATGTCGCCCGGCCGCAGCCGCGCTAAAATATCCGGATAGCTGCGCTCCGGCACGATGGGGATGCTGTCCACCATCACGATCTTTCCGCACGCAGACGCCGCTTCGAGCGCGCCGTCGATCGACGCCCACGCCGGATGCTGCGCGTCCTCATGCTTTGCCCAGTAGTGTGCGCTCTTCACGCCCACCACCACGTCCGGCCACGTATTGGCAATGGCCGCCGCAATCTTCGGGTTGATGTCCGCCACCGCCTGTTCCGACGATGTGTAGTGCATCCCCTTCGCCGCGATGTCGATGAACGCCAGCACGCGCACCTTCGTCGCGTCGATGACGTGCTCCTTGAAATCGCCGAAGTTCCGCCAGCCGCACGTCCCGGCGTCCACCGCCGTCGTCACGCCCGCGCGGAACATGTGTTCCTCCGCGTTCGTCGTGCGAAGCGAGTCCGCGTGCGGGTACGGGAACACCGGGAAAATGTGGCAGTGCAGGTCCATCAGGCCCGGCGATACCACACATCCTGCAACGTCCATCTCGGTGTTGGCCTCTCCCTTGAGGTTTTTGCCGCGCGCCGCGATGCGGCCGTCCTTGACCGCCACATCCTCTTCTTCCAGTGTCCCGCGGCACGGGTCGTACACCGTGCCGCCGCGCAAAATCAGGTCATACCGTTCCATCGGCATTTCCTCCCTCTCGGTTCCGGTACGCATCCGCCAGAACGAAGATCATCTCCACTTCCACGGGGATGTTGTGGTTCGGCATGTTGCGCGTGCCCATCACGGTGCGCGCGTGCTTGCCGCGCTCCTGCAGCACCGCCATGCACACGTCCGAAAAGCCGTCCGCCACTTTCTCCGGCGCGTCAAAATCGCGCCCGCAGTTTACCAGTGCCAACGCCCGCACCATGTGGTGGATGCAGTCGAGGCTGCCGTACCGCTCCTGCACCGCGCGCAGCAGCGTCTTGGCGCATTCGCCCGCCGCGAGGTAGCCCTCCTCCAGCGTCAGGTCCTCGCCCACGCGCCCGCGGTACAGCGGCTCGTACGTGTTGATATCCTCCGGACCGTGCCCCGACACATACACCACGCCGTCCGTCTCCCGGATGGGGATCAGCGGTTTGTAGCGCGCGAAGCGCTGCACGGTCTCATGTCCGTTCTCCCGGATCTCATGCACCGTCGCCATGTTCTCCCCTCCTTATCTGCGCACCTTCACGATCGCGTCCACGCACACCGGCATATTGCCCTCCAGCACATACGCGCCCATCGCGGCGCGCGCGTGCTGGCCGCGGTGGCCGAAGATCTCCACCATCAGGTCCGAGAACCCGTTCATCACCGGCGGCATGTTGTAAAAATCTCCCGCGCTGTTCACAAGGCACAGCGCCTTCACGAAGTAGTCCACGCGGTCGAGGCTGCCGATGTACGCCTTCATCGTCCGCAGCATGTTCAGCCCGCACAGGCGCGCCGCCTCATACGCCGTCTTTTCGTCGATCTCCGCTCCCACGCGCCCGACGTACACCGGCTTGCCCGTCTCGTCCACCGGATAGTGCGCCGACAGGTACAAAAGATCGCCCGCAAACACCGCTTCCACCGCGCCCTTGCCGCGCCAGTCCGTTCTCTGCAGCTCGATCCCGAGCTGTTCCATCCGTTTTTCCGTCGCTCCCATGCTTATCCCTCCGTCTGTTCCAATGCCGCGCGCGTCGCTTCGCACACGCGCTTCGCCTCTTCTTCACTCAGCAGCAGCGGGTTGAAGATGAACTCCGACCCGTCGTCCGTCGTGCCGATGTAAACGCCCGCGCGCCGCATCTTCTCCGCGGCCTGCGCCGCGCTGCCGTGCGCCGGTTTTGCAAACGACCGCCACAGCTTCTGGCCCACCGGGCCTTCATCGCTGCGCCGCACCTGCGTGCATCCGCACGCGCGCGCCGTTTCTTCCCACAGTTCACACAGCGCCGCGCGCTTTGCGTGCGCCTTCTCTTCGTCCTGCGCGAGGTAGTCCCGCACCGCAACGTACAGCCCCGCCATCGCTTCGCGCGAGGTCTTGCACCCGCGGCACACGCCGTCCCGCGGCGGGCCCCAGCGCCGGCAGCGCTCGATCCACTCGCGCTTGCCCACGACGAGCCCCGAGTCCTGCGGGCCGCACAGCGTCTTGCCGCCGCTGAAAATCGCCATGTCCGCGCCGAATTCCGCCGTGTACTTCCACAGGTTTTCCGCCGGCGGATTCTGCGCCGCCGCGTCCACGATCACCGGCACGCCCTTCGCGTGTGCGATGCGCACCACTGTCTCCAGCGGCAGCGACGCGGCACGCCCGTGATAGATGAAGTACGCCACCGCCGCTGTGCGCTCCGTGATGGCTGAAGCGAATTCGTCCTCGTCAGGCGCTTTCGTTTCGCTGCCCGTCCACACAAGCTTCGCGCCCGCCGTGCGCAGGCACGAATCGTACGAGTTGTGCTGCGCGCGCTGCACAACAATCTTACACCGCGCGCCTGTATCCGGCAGAGCCTCGAACGCCTTTTCGCTGTCCATCGCCAGCGCCGACGTCGCGCACACCATGAGGCCGCCCGCCGCGCCGTTTGTCAGGTACGCCGCTTCGTTGTGCGTGAGCTTCGCGAT
>NHCFI02800__coassemble_1525_pt1 | contig 13658 bp, 10 predicted proteins | sample NHCFI02800__metabat2_high_PE_010 | metagenome-assembled genome bin NHCFI02800
GCTCCATGATGGGTTCCGGCGGCCTGATCGTCATGGACGAGGACACCTGCATGGTCGATATCGCGAAGTTCTTCCTCGAGTTCACGGTCGACGAGTCGTGCGGCAAGTGTACGCCGTGCCGCGTCGGCACGAAGCGCCTCTTGGAGCTGCTCAATAAAATCACCGACGGCAAGGGCACGATGGAAGACCTCGACAAGATCGAGGAGCTCGCCGAGTTCATCAAGGCGAACAGCCTGTGCGGTCTCGGCCAGACGGCCCCGAACCCCGTCCTTTCGACGATGCGCTATTTCCGCGACGAGTACGTGGAGCACATCGTGAACAAGCGCTGCCCGGCGGGCGTGTGCAAGGCGCTGCTGAACTACAAGATCGACCCCGTCAAGTGCAAGGGCTGCACGCTGTGCGCGCGCACGTGCCCCGCGGGCGCGATCAGCGGCACCGTGCGCCAGCCGCACTCCATCGACACGACGAAGTGCGTCAAGTGCGGCGCGTGCGTTGAGAAGTGCAAATTCGGCGCCATTTCGAAAGGTTAAGGGAGGAACTTTGCCATCATGGATACTGTGAACATCAAAATCAACGGCGTCTCCTATGAGGTCGCCGCCGGCTCCACCATTCTGGAAGCCGCTCACAGCGTTGGCATCGAGATCCCGACGCTGTGCTATCTGAAAGAGATCAACGCCATCGGCGCGTGCCGCATCTGCGTGGTCGAGGTCAAGGGCGCGAAGAGCCTTGTGACCGCGTGCGTCTACCCCGTCAACGACGGCATGGAGATCACCACCAACAGCGCGAAGGTGCTGGCCGCGCGCCGCACGAACCTCGAGCTGCTGCTCTCCACGCACGACCAGAACTGCCTGTCCTGCGTGCGCTCCACCGACTGCGAACTGCAGAAACTATGCCGCGACTACGGCGTCAACGGCCAGCGCTTCACGGGCGACCGCGAGGTGTACGCCATCGACGACTCCGCGCCGCACATGATCCGCGACAACAACAAGTGCATCCTGTGCCGCCGCTGCGTGGCCGCGTGCAAGGCCAACCAGGCCGTCGGCGTCATCGGCCCGACGGAGCGCGGCTTCTCCACGCACATCGCCTGCGCGTTCGAAGCGCCCCTCGGCGAGAGCCCGTGCGTCTCGTGCGGCCAGTGCATCACCGTCTGCCCGACGGGTGCGCTCACCGAGAAGGACGACACCGGCCGCGTCTGGGAAGCGCTGCACGATCCCGACAAGTACGTCGTCGTGCAGACCGCCCCGAGCGTGCGCGCCACGCTGGGCGAGTCGTTCGGCATGCCCATCGGCACGAACGTCGAGGGCAAGATGGTCGCCGCGCTGCGCCGTCTCGGCTTCAACGCCGTGTTCGACACCGACACCGCCGCCGACTTCACCATCATGGAGGAGGCCACGGAGTTCGTCGAGCGCGTCAAATCGGGCGGCGTGCTGCCGATGATCACGTCGTGCAGCCCCGGCTGGGTCAAGTTCTGCGAGACGTATTACCCCGACATGATCCCGAACCTGTCCACGTGCAAATCGCCGCAGGGCATGTTCGGCGCGCTCACGAAAACGTACTACGCCGAGAAGATGGGCCTTGACCCGCACAACATCGTCTCGGTGTCCGTGATGCCGTGCACCGCGAAGAAATTCGAGGTCGGCCGCGACAACATGAGCGCCGCGGGCGAGGGCATGCCCGACATGGACATCTCCATCACCACGCGCGAGCTGGCCCGCATGATCGAGCGCGCGGGCATCCGCTTCGCCGACCTGCCCGACGAGGACTTCGACCCCGCGCTGGGCGAGTCCACCGGCGCGTCCGTCATCTTCGGCGCGACGGGCGGCGTCATGGAGGCCGCGCTGCGCACGGCCGTCGAGCTCGTCACGGGCGAGAGCGCGCCGAGCGTCGACTACCATGACGTGCGCGGCACGGCGGGCATCAAGGAGGCCACCTATGAGGTCGGCGGCCTGAAGCTGAACGTCTGCGTCGCGTCGGGCCTGTCGAACTGCGACGCGGTGCTCAAAGCCGTCAAGAGCGGCGAGAAGCACTACGACTTCATCGAGTTCATGGCCTGCCCGGGCGGCTGCGTCAACGGCGGCGGCCAGCCCACGCAGCCCGCGAGCGTGCGCAACTTCGTGGACCTGAAGAGCCTGCGCGCCAAGGCCCTCTACTCCGAGGACGAGGCGAAGGTCATCCGCAAGAGCCACGAGAACCCGCTGATGAAGAAGATCTACGCCGAGTATCTCGGCGAGCCGGGCGGCGAGAAGGCGCACCACATCCTGCACACGTCGTACGTCAAACGCGAGAAGCTGTTCTGAGTTTTCCGCGCATCCATTCCGGTACGCAACGGGGCGTGCCGGCGGGGAAAAGACCCGCCGGCGCGCCTTTTCTGCGCAAAAAACGAGTTGATTTTTGCCACGCGTTCGCCTATACTGAAAGTGGGAAAAATCGTTTCTCAGGGAGGCAAAAGACCATGAAGAATTTCGTCATCACGATCGCCCGCGAAAACGGCAGCGGCGGCCGCGCCATCGGCGAGGCACTGGCAGAAAAGCTGGGCGTTCCGTTCTACAACCGCGACATCCTGCGCATGGCCTCAGACGACAGCGGCATCAACGAGAGCCTGTTCGCGAACGCCGAGAAGAGCTTCCGCAACACGCTTCTGTTCCGCGTGGCCAAGGACGCGTACAACGGCGAGGTCATCCCGCCCGACAGCGACAATTTTGTCTCCAACGAAAACCTGTTCCGCTATCAGGCCAAGGTGATGCTGGGCCTTGCCGAGAGCGAGAGCTGCGTGATGATCGGCCGCTGCGCCGACTTCATCCTGCGCGACCGTCCCAATGTCCTGCGCGTGTTCATCCATGCGCCCGAGGAAGTGCGCGTGCGCACGCTGATGGAGCGCCACAACCTCACCGAGGCCGAGGCGCGCCGCCACATGCGCCAGAAGGACAAGCGCCGCGCCGACTACTACCGCGCTTTCACCGGCAGCGACTGGCGCGACGCCGGGCACTACGACATCTGCTTCGACTCCGACCACATGGGCCAGGACAAGATCATCCGCTTCATTATGGGCTATATGAACGTGTGCTTCGAGGACTAAAGCCTACATATAAAAACCGGCGCGGCAAAAACTGCCGCGCCGGTCTTTCTGTTTGCCTTTAGTCCCGCAGGAACGCTTTTTTCACGGGTTTCCAGATGAACAGCGCGATGGCAAAGTCCACGCAGCTGTGCACCAGCGTGCCGATGCCCACAAGCCCCACGACTGTCGTGAGGAACGAGCCCTCCACCGAGCCGCCGAACCAGAACCACGTCACCACGAGCGCCTCACACACGCCGTGGATGATGCCCGTCACCAGCGCGAACGCCGCCGCGCCCGCAGGCTTTTCGAGCAGTTTCGTGCTGCCGTGCAGCCAGTACGCGCCCACCGCGACGAAGACGATCTGCACCGCCGCGCGCAGCACGACGATGGGCGGGAAGCCCGCCAGCACGAAGCCGAGCGTCGTGCCGACTTCCACCGTCAGGCCGACGGCGGGGGAGATGAACATGGCGAGGAACACCGCCACGTGGCTTGCGAGCGTGAAGCTCATCGGGCCGATCTGCACCTTGACCGGCGAGATGACGGGAACAAGAATACCGACGGCGCACAAGAGCGCCGCGACGCACAGTTTGCGGATCTTTTCGTGGGACATGATACTTCCTCCTCTTACCCGGACACTGTCAACATTGGTGTCTTGACACATAGCATGATACACAATCCGCATCGGCTTGTCAATGGCAATTTGCACAAACAAAAACAGGGGATGAGCGGTCGGCGTGCGCTCTGTTTCCAAACCGGCTTTTACCGGCTTGACAGGCCGCGGGGCAGGGGCTGCAATTACTTAGGAACCGAAACAAAACGGAGGGGAAACGCATGGACCGCACGTTCGGCAACGCGCTCATCCTCGTCGTCGTGTTCGAACTGGCGCTCACCGCGGTTCTCTTCGCTTTCACCGACCCGCTTCTCACCCTCTTCGGCGCGACGCAGACGGCGTGGGTGTATGCCCGCACATACTACCGCATCGTGTCGCGCTCGGGTGCCTGTTTCAGGGGCTCACACAGCTCTTCTGCGACTTCGTGCGCGTGTCCGGTCATCCGGTGCTCGGCATGTTCGTCACGGGCGTCGGCGCGGTGACGAACATCATTCTGGACGCGGTGTTCGTGGCGGGGCTCGGCCTCTGTGCCGTGCTCGTCGCGCGCGAGCAGCGCGTCCTCCGCGCCAAGCGCCCCGCGTGAACCAAAGCGCCCTCTCCCCCCGGGAAAGGGCGCTTTTTGACGCTTCCGGGCACGCGTCTGCCACCCGCGCACATTGACAATGCGGGATTTGCGCATATAATGAAAGAGTATTACTTTGCTTATTTTTCAGGAGGCCTTGTTTCATGGCACAATCCGTTTCCTTCGTGCCGGTTCTCATCGGCGCGGATATGAACTGCTATTCCGTGGCGCGCGCGTTCCACGAGGCGTACGGCGTGGTGAGCCACGCGTTCGGCCGCTGGCGCATGGGCGACACGATGGACAGCCGCATCGTCAAGTGCACCTATATCCCCGACATCGACACGCCCGACACGCTCGTCAGGACCGTCACGGACTTCGCAAACGCCCACGCGGACAAGACCTGCATCGTCATGGGCTGCACCGACGACTACGCCGGCCTGTTGATGGAAGTCAAGGGCCGCCTGCCCCAAAACTGCATCGCGCCGTACATCGACGCCGATCTGCGAGACAAGCTCGTCTCCAAGGCCGATTTCTATAAAATGTGCGACAAGTACGGCATCCCGTACCCGAAGACGTTCTGCGCCACGAAGGCGCTGCCCGCTTCGGAACTCAGCGAGGACAAGATCGGTTTTTCGTATCCCATCATCGTCAAGCCGTCGTCGAGCATCCTCTACTGGAAATATCCGTTCGACGGCATGAAAAAGGTCTACGTGGCCAACACTCCCGACGAAGCCGCGTCCGTCCTCGGCGAAATTTACGGCTCGGGCTATCCCGACATTGTGATTTTGCAGGATATGATCCCCGGCGCGGACTGCGAGATGCGTGTTCTGACCGCTTACTGCGACAAGAACGGCAAGGTGAAGATGATGTGCCTCGGCCACGTCGGCCTCGAGGAGCACACGCCGAAGGCGCGCGGCAACCACGCCGCCATCATCACCGAGTACAACGAGGAGATCATGACGAAACTGCGCGATTTCCTCGAGGACATCGGCTACACCGGCTTTGCGAACTTCGACATCAAGCACGACACGCGCGACAACACCTACCGCGTGTTCGAGATCAACCTGCGCCAGGGCCGCTCGAACTACTACGTCACCGGCGCGGGGCTCAACATCGCGAAATACGTCGTCGAGGACCGCGTGCTCGGCCGCGACCTCGGCGAGTGTCACATGCACAAGGAGGCCTCGTTCTGGCACTCCGTGCCGCGCCGCGTCGTGTGGAACTACGTCAAGGACCCCGCGTTCGTCGAAAAGGCGAAGCAGCTCGTGCGCGAGGGCAAGGAGACGACGAGCTTCGGTTACAAGCCCGACCTCGTCACGAACCCGAAGCGTCTGGCATATCTCATCGTGCACATGCACAGATATTACAAAAAGTATAAAACGTACTGCAAATAACAATTTGGGAAAGGGGGCGCTCTTCCTTGCAGGAAAAGACCCCGAAGGTTCTGGGCATTCTGGGCGGTCTCGGGCCGATGGCGACGGTGTACTTCTACGAGCTTCTCACGATGCACACCAAAGCCGCGCGCGACCAGGACCACATCGACGTCATCATCAACTCGCGCGCCACAACGCCCGACCGCACGGCCTACATCCTCGGCGAGAGCGGCGAAAACCCGTTCGACATCATGGCCGAGGACGCGAGGCGGCTTGTGACGTTCGGCGCGGACGTGCTGGCCATCCCGTGCAACACGGCGCACTATTTCTACGACCGCCTCAACGAGACGATCCCCGTGCCCATCCTGAACATGATCGAGGAGACGGTGCTGCGTGCGAAATCGCTCGGGTGTCGCAAGGTGGGCATCCTTGCCACCGAGGGCACGGTGAAGACGCGCACGTACCAGCGCGTGTGCGAAGCACACGGCATCGCGTGCGAAGTGCCGGACGACGAGCACCAGCGCATGGTGATGCAGGTCATCTACGACGACATCAAGACGGGCCGTCCCGCGGACATGGAGAAATTCTGTGCCGCGGCGCAGAGCCTGACCGACGCGGGCTGCACGCGGCTGATCCTCGGCTGCACGGAGCTGTCGCTCGTCAAGCGCGAGCAGAAGCTCGGCCCGCTGTACATCGACTCGATGGAGGTGCTGGCCGAACACGCCATCCGCACGTTCGGCAAAACGCCCATCGGATTTGAAACGGAGTGAAGACAGTATGTGTGGATTTGTCGGATTCACTGGCATGACAAACGACCGCGAACACGACCTCTCGCGCATGATGGACCGCATCGTGCACCGCGGCCCGGACATGGGCGGCACGTATTTTGACCGCGACGTGGCGCTCGGCTTCCGGCGCCTGTCCATCCTCGATCTGACCGAGGCGGGCGCGCAGCCGATGAAGAGCGAGGACGGCAACGTCGTCGTCGTGTTCAACGGCGAGATCTACAACTTCCAGTCCCTGCGCGCGGAACTCGAGGCGCAGGGCCACACCTTCCACTGCGGCGCGGACACCGAGGTGCTCGTGCACGGCTATGAGGAGTGGGGCGACGACCTCGTGTACCGCCTGCGCGGCATGTACGCGTTCGTCATCTGGGACAAACAGCGCCGCCGCCTGATGGGCGCGCGCGACATCTTCGGCATCAAGCCGTTCTACTACTATCCCATCGCGGACGGCGGGATGATCTTCGGCAGCGAGATCAAGAGCTTCCTCGACCACCCGAAGTTCGTGAAGGAAGTCAATCCGGACGCGCTGCTGCCGTATCTCACGCTGCAGTATTCCGCCACCGAGGAGACGTTCTTCAAGGGCGTGTACAAGCTGCCCGCGGCGCACTATTTCACGCTCGAGGACGGCAAGATGACCGTCAAGCGCTACTGGGACTGCACGTTCAAGGAGCAGCGCACCGATTTTGAGACGTGCGCCGAAAAGCTCGACGGCGTCGTGCACGAGTCCGTCGCGGCGCACCGCATCGCGGACGTCGAGGTCGGCGCGTTCCTCTCGGGCGGCGTCGATTCCAGCTACATCGCCGCGTGCCTGATGCCGGACGACACGTTCTCCGTCGGCTTCGAGCAGCACAAGTTCAACGAGACGAACTACGCCGCCGAGCTCAGCGAAAAACTCGGCATCACGAACATCCGCAAGCTCATCACGGCCGACGAGTGCTTCGGCGCGTTCTCCGACATCCAGTACCACATGGACGAGCCGCAGTCGAACCCGTCGAGCGTGCCGCTGTGGTTTCTGGCAAAACTCGCGCGCGAACACGTGACGGTCGTTCTCTCGGGCGAGGGCGCGGACGAGCTGTTCGCGGGCTACGAGTGGTACGGCGACACGCCCGCGATGGAGAAGTTCAAAAAGACGCCGCTCGGCGTGCGCCGCGCGGCCGCGTCCGTCGCGAAGCACCTGCCGTACTTCAAGGGCAAGAACTTCCTGCTCAAGTGTTCCGAGCGCCCGGAGGACTACTTCCTCGGCCAGGCGCTCGTGTTCCCGGAGGCGGAGGCCGCCGCTGTCGTGAAACCCAGGTACAGCCACGGCCCGCACCCGCACGAGATGGCCGCGAAGTACTACGCCCGCGTCAAGGACGCCGACGAGGTCACGAAAAAGCAGTACCTCGACATGAACATGTGGCTGCCCGGCGACATCCTTCTGAAAGCCGACAAGATGTGCATGGCGCACAGCCTCGAGCTGCGCGTGCCGTTCCTCGACAAGGAGGTCATGGCGTTCGCGGGCACCGTCCCGACGGACTACCGCATTCAGGGCACGCACACGAAGGTCGTGTTCCGCCATGCGGCGAACAAATCGCTGCCGGACGAGTGGGCCAACCGCCCGAAGAAGGGCTTCCCGGTGCCCATCCGCTTCTGGCTGCGCGAGCAGAAATACTACGATATCGTCAAGGGATACTTCACCGCGCCGTACGCGTCGGAATTCTTCGACACGGACGCGCTGATGAAACTGCTTGACGACCACTTCCACGAGAAAGCCAACAACCAGCGCAAGATCTGGACGGTGTTCACGTTCCTCGTCTGGTACGAGCGCTTCTTTGTGAAGGAGAACGCGTGAAAAAACAACGCAAAAAGTATCCGCTCTCGGCGCACCTCATCGCCATCGCGCTCGGCATTGTTGCCGGCGCGGCCATCGGGTTTGCCATCGGGCCGCTGATCGACGCGCTCGGCACGAGCCCGGGGCAGTCGCTTCTGATCCTCGGCGCGGCGCTCGTCGCGCTCGTCGTCGTGTGGAACCTCACGGTCGTCGTCCACGAGGCGGGACACCTTGTGTTCGGCCTCGCGACGGGCTGGCGCTTCGTGTCGTTCCGCATCGGCCGCCGCATCTTCGTGCGCAAGGACGGCAAAATGACGCTGCGGCGCTACACCATCCCCGGAACGGGCGGCCAGTGCCTGATGGAGCCGCCGTCGGATGAGCCGCCATATTTTCTCTACAACTTCGGAGGCCCCTTCGTGAACCTTCTGCAGGGGCTGTTGCTCCTCGTGCCCGCGTCCGGGTTCGTGCGCCTTCTGTGCGTGGAGGCCGGGGCGCTCGGGCTGATGGTTGGAGTGATGAACCTCATCCCGTTTCGACGCCTGCCGACGGACGGCGGCAACCTGCGCCGCCTGAAACAGAATCCGGCCGCGCGCCGCGCGCTCGTCACGATGATGCGCGTCAACGCCATCCTGACGCGCGGCGGCTCGATGCGCGACGTCCCCGCCGAGTGGCTGCCGGACGGCGCGCCCGCGGACGGGGAGGACCCGCTCGTGCTGTCGGACTACATCGCGGCCGCCGACCGCACGCTCGCGCTCGGCGACTGCGAGGGCGCGCTCGCGCGCTATACGTATCTTCTCGAGCACTGCCCGCAGATGTACAATGTTCATAAGAACGAGGTCGCCTGCTATGCGCTGATGCTCGAATACCTGCTGCACGGGAATACGGAAAAAGCGAAAGAGCTCGACACGAAGGAGCTGCGCAGCTACGAGAAATCGACGGCGCTGTATCCGTCGCGCGCCGCGCTCGCCTATGCCCGCGCCCGCGCGAACGGGGAGACGGGCGAAAAAGAGCTCGCCGCGTTCGGCAAAGCGGCTGCGGGCACGCCGTATCCCGGCGACGCGGCCGACCTCAGGCGGATGCTCGCGGAACTCTCCGCGGCTGCTGCCCCCTGATGTTTCGTCATGTTTATCATCGGCGCGTTCCATTCGCGCGCCGTTAAGAGAGGAATCTTGCATATGGAAAACAAAAAGTATTACATCACCACTCCCATCTACTATCCCAGCGACAAGCTGCACATCGGCCACAGCTACACCACCGTGGCCTGCGACGCGCTGGCCCGCTACCACCGCGCCAAGGGCGAGGACGTGCTGTTCCTGACCGGCACCGACGAGCACGGCCAGAAGATCCAGGACAAGGCCGCCGCGAAAGGCGTCACGCCGCAGCAGTACGTCGACGAGATCGTCGCGTCCATCAAGGAGCTGTGGAAGCTGATGAACATCTCGAACGACCGCTTCATCCGCACCACCGATCCCTACCACGTTGAGACCGTGCAGAAGATCTTCCGCAAGCTGTACGAGAACGGTGACATCTACAAGGGATGCTACAAGGGCCACTACTGCAAGCCGTGCGAGAGCTTCTGGACGGACAGCCAGCTCAAGGACGGCAAGTGCCCGGACTGCGGCGGCGATGTGTACGAGGCCGAGGAAGAGGCCTACTTCTTCAAGACGAGCAAATACGCCGACCGTCTTTTGAAACTCTACGAGGACGTGCCCGACTTTATCCAGCCGGAGTCCCGCAAGAACGAGATGATCGCGTTCATCAATCAGGGCCTGCAGGACACGTGCGTCTCCCGCACGAGCGTCAAGTGGGGCATTCCCGTTGACTTCGACCCCGCGCACACCGTCTACGTCTGGGTGGACGCGCTGTCGAACTACATCTCGGCGCTCGGCTACGGCAACGAGCAGTATCACGACTACGACAAGTACTGGCCCGCGGACATCCACATGGTGGGCAAGGAGATCCTTCGTTTCCACACCATCATCTGGCCCGCGATGCTGATGGCGCTCGATCTGCCCCTGCCGCGCCGCGTGTTCGGTCACGGCTGGCTGCTGCTCGACGGCGGCAAGATGTCGAAGTCGAAGGGCAATGTCGTCGACCCGGTCGTGCTGTGCGAGCGCTACGGCGTGGACGCCATCCGCTACTTCCTGCTGCGTGAGATTCCGTTCGGCAACGACGGCGTGTTCTCGAACGAGGCGCTGATCGCGCGTATCAACTCCGATCTCGCGAACGATCTGGGCAACCTGCTGTCCCGCACGGTCGCGATGGTGGAGAAGTACTTCGGCGGCACGCTGCCCGAAGAGCGCGAGGCGGGCGAGTTCGACGACGACCTCGCGGCCGTCATCTCCGCGATGCCGGAGAAGGTCACGAAGTGCATGGACGATCTGCTCATCCCGCAGGCGCTGGCCGAGATCTTCAAGGGCATCCAGCGCGCGAACAAGTACATCGACGAGACCGCCCCGTGGGTGCTGGCGAAGGACGAGGCGAAGCGCCCGCGTCTGGCGATGGTGCTGTACAACCTGTGCGAGTCGCTGCGCTATGTCGCGACGCTGCTCGCGCCGTTCCTGCCGTCCACGACGCCGAAGATGGCCGAGCAGCTCGGTCTCGACGCCGCGGGCCTGACGTACGACGCGCTCGGCGGATTCGGCGCGCACGGCACGTACACGGTGCACAAGGGCGACGCGCTCTTCCCGCGCATCGACGCGGAGAAGGAGCTCGCGGAGCTGCACGCCGCCGAAGAGGCGAAGAAGGCCGCGGCGGAAGCCGAGGCCGCGAAGGCGCAGCAGCCCGCCGCGCCCGAAGCTGCGGCCGAGCCCATCGAACATCAGCCGGAGATCTCCTTCGACGATTTCTGCCGCGTGGAGATGCGCGTGGCGCGCGTTCTGGCGTGCGAGAACATGAAGGAGAGCAAGAAGCTGCTCAAAATCACCGTGTTTGACGGCGAGCGCGAGCGTCTCATCCTCTCCGGCATCGCCAAGTGGTACAAGCCCGAGGACCTCATCGGCAAGAACGTCGGCATCGTTGCGAACCTCGCGCCGCGTCCCATGATGAAGGGCAAGTACGTCAGCGAGGGCATGATCATGGCCGCCGACACCGACGACGGCGGCGCGTCCGTCATGTTCTTCCCGTCCGACGTCCGTCCCGGCAGCGGCATTCATTAAACAGGCCGTCTTCCTCTCTGTCACCGTCCCCAGCGGGCGGGGACAGACGCGTGCCCCGAAGCCGATCTGCTGATTTTGACAGGCGCAGGTTGCCCCCTGTTACCGTCCCCAGCGGGCGGGGACAGACGCATGCCCCGAAGCCGATCTGCTGATTTTGACAGGCGCGCACTATCCTCTGTCACCGTCCCCAGCGGGCGGGGACAGACGCATGCCCCGAAGCCGATCTGCTGATTTTGACAGGCGCTCACTATCCTCTGTTACCGTCCCCAGCGGAAGGGGACAAAATGCCTCCCCTATGAGGGCTGCGCCCGCAGGCGCGTGTCGGAGCGCAACCGATGCGAAGCATCGGCTCTTAGCGCGAAGACTGAGGTGCCCCGAAGGGGCGGAGGGGTGGACTCGCCCCGAAGATGAAACCAACACAAAAACCCCCGTGCTCCTTGCGGAGCGCGGGGGTTTTCTGTTGAAATCTTACCGCAGCACCAGTTCGCCGTTCTCGGCGTCCACGGTGAGGGTCGTGCCGGGCATCGGGTCGCGCGCGATGATCTCGCGGGCCACCAGTGTCTCAACACGCGACTGGATGAAGCGCTTCAGCGGGCGCGCGCCGTAGATGGGGTCGTAGCCGCCGTCCACGATGGCCTGCTTCGCCGCGTCCGTCACCTCGAGCGTCAGCTGGCGGTCGGCCAGACGCGCCTTGAGGTGCGTCAGCAGCAGATCCACCACGCCGCCGATCTCTTCTTTCGTCAGCGGTTTGTAGTACACGATCTCGTCCAGACGGTTCAGAAACTCCGGACGGAACGACTGCTTCAACAGCGCATCCACCTGAGCGCGGGCGCTCTCGCTGATCTCGCCGTCATGGATACCGTCGAGGATATACTGCGAGCCGAGGTTCGAGGTCAGGATGATGATGGTGTTCTTGAAGTCGACCGTGCGGCCTTGACTATCTGTAATACGGCCATCATCCAATACTTGCAGTAATACGTTGAACACGTCCGGATGGGCTTTTTCCACCTCATCGAACAGCACAACGCTGTACGGTTTGCGGCGCACGGCCTCGGTCAGCTGGCCGCCCTCGTCGTAGCCGACGTATCCCGGAGGCGCTCCGATGAGGCGCGACACGGAGTATTTCTCCATGTACTCGCTCATATCGATGCGCACCATGTTCTTCTCGTCGTCAAACAGGCATTCGGCCAGCGCCTTGGCGAGCTCGGTCTTGCCGACGCCCGTCGGGCCGAGGAACAAAAAGCTGCCGATGGGGCGGTTTTCGTCCGCGATGCCCGCGCGCGAGCGCAGGATGGCCTCGCTGACTTTCTGCACGGCCTCATCCTGACCGATGACGCGCTTGTGCAGCACGTCGGGCAGGTGCAGGAGCTTCTCGCGCTCGCTCTCCATCAGCTTCGCCACGGGGATGCCCGTCCAGCGGCCGATGATCTTTGCGATCTCCTCCTCGGTCACGCGGTCGCGCACGAGGCCCGGCTCGGCGCCGGCTTTCTCGGCCTTGGCCTCCTCGGCCTCCAACTCCTTCTGCAGAGCGGGCAGGCGGCCGTATTTCAGCTCGGCCGCGCGGTTCAGGTCATACTCGCGCTCGGCGCGCGCGATGTCCGCGTTCACCTGCTCGATGTCCTCGCGCAGTTTCTGCACCTTGCCGATGTCGGCCTTTTCATTCTCCCAGCGGGCGCTCATCTCGTTGAACTGCTCGCGCATCGCGACCAGCTCTTTCTGCAGCGCGGCCAGACGCTCCTTCGAGAGGTTGTCGGTCTCCTTTTTCAGGGCGGCCTCCTCGATCTCATGCTGCATGATCTTGCGGCGCAGGTCGTCCAGCTCCGCCGGGGCGGAGTCCATCTCGGTGCGGATCATGGCGCACGCCTCGTCCACGAGGTCGATGGCCTTGTCCGGCAGGAAACGGTCGGAGATGTAGCGGTTCGAGAGCACGGCCGCCGCGATGAGCGCGCCGTCGTGGATCTTCACGCCGTGGAACACCTCATACCGCTCTTTCAGACCGCGCAGGATGGAGATGGTGTCCTCCACCGTCGGCTCATCCACCATCACGGGCTGGAACCGGCGCTCGAGCGCGGGGTCCTTTTCAATGTACTGACGGTACTCGTTCAGCGTCGTCGCGCCGATGCAGTGCAGCTCGCCGCGCGCCAGCAGCGGTTTCAGCAGGTTGCCCGCGTCCATCGCGCCGTCGGTCTTGCCCGCGCCCACGATGGTGTGCAGCTCGTCGATGAAGAGGATGATCTCACCCTCGCTCTTCTTCACTTCCTGCAGGACGCTCTTCAGGCGCTCCTCGAATTCGCCGCGGTACTTG
>NHCFI02800__coassemble_1549_pt1 | contig 13355 bp, 9 predicted proteins | sample NHCFI02800__metabat2_high_PE_010 | metagenome-assembled genome bin NHCFI02800
CTCGTGCGCATCGACAACATCATCGACCGGCTCGACGGTTATTTGAGCCGCAACAGCGAGGACGGCGCGTTCACCACCGAGATTCTCATCCCGCAGGTGTGATGCAGTTCGTCCCCCGGAACATGCAATTCGTCCCCGGAATGTGCCGGGGACTTTTTGCTGTGATACGGTATCATCGAGGTGAGACACACAATGGAACAAAACCGAAAACCGGTGTACTCCGTCGGGCGGAATCTGACGTTTCTGCTGCGTCTGGCGTGGCAGGAGGCCAAGAGCGTGCCCTTTTACTGTCTGGCGCTGGCCGCGGCCACGGCGGGCGTCACCATCGCGCTGATCGCCCCGGTGGTGCTGCAAAGGGTGGAACATCACGCCGTGCTGACCAGTCTGGTCGGCACCATCCTTGTGTTCGGCGCGGTGCTGTTTGTGCTGTACGGGCTGCGGGAGTATCTGGACGCGAACACCATGTTCGGGCGCATCTGCGTGCGGATGCGGCTTTTGCGGATGATCTCGGACAAGATGGCCGGGACGTCCTTTCCCAACACGCTGGACACGACGTTCAACCAGCGCGTCAAACAGGCCGCGACCTTCTGCGAGAACAACAGCTCCGCCGCCGAGGCCATCTGGGCCACCCTCACCGACCTGCTGACGAGCCTGATGGGCTTTGCGGTGTATCTGGCGCTGTTGTCCGGTCTGCATCCGGCGCTGCTGGCGGTGGTCATCGCCACCACCGTCGTGGGATACTTTGTGCGGCAGCGCACCGCGCGCTGGGTGTACAACCATCAGGAGGAGCAGGAGCGGTATCTCGGCCAGATGTATTATCTGAACAAGACCGTCACCGACCGCGCCTTCGCCAAGGACCTGCGCATCTTCGGGCTGAAACCGTGGATGGACGAGGTGTGGGAGCGCGTGATGCGGCTGTTCCGGGATTATCTGAAGCGTCTGGAGATGCACCGGCTGTGGAACGACGCGGCCGACCTTGTGCTGACGTTCGCCCGCGACGGCATCGCCTACGCCTACCTGATCGCACTGGCGCTGCGCGATGGGATGCCCGCGTCGCAGTTTCTTCTCTATTTCACCGCAGTGAGCGGGTTTACCCAGTGGGTGGGCAGCATTCTGGAAAAGGGCGCCGAGCTGCACCGGCAGTCGCTGGAGATCTCCCGCCTGCGCGAGGTGCTGGACTGGCCGGAGCCGTTCCTCCTCGAGAGCGGCAAGCCCGTGCCCCGCACGCCCGGCATGGCGTGCGAGATCCGCTTTGACCACGTGAGCTACCGCTATCCGGGCGCTGCGGCGGACACGCTGCACGGCATCGACCTGACGATCCGCGCCGGGGAAAAGCTGGCCGTCGTGGGCCTGAACGGCGCGGGCAAGACAACGCTCGTGCGTCTCGCGTGCGGCTTTCTCGACCCCACCGAGGGGCGCGTGCTCTTCAACGGGGAGGACGTGCGCACGCTCAACCGGCGCGATTACTACGCCCTGTTCTCGGCGGTGTTCCAGAACTTTTCCATGCTCGAGGCGAGCGTTGCGGAAAACGTGGCGCAGCGCACGAGCGGCATCGACACCGGTAAAGTGTGGAAGTGCCTGGAGCAGGCGGGCCTGACCGAAGCGGTGCGGGCGCTGCCGCACGGGCTTGACACAAAGCTCGGACGGCGGGTGTTCGAGAACGGCGTGGAGCTGTCCGGCGGACAGACGCAGCGCCTGATGCTGGCGCGGGCGCTCTACAAAGACGGGCCCATCCTCGCGCTGGACGAGCCGACCGCCGCGCTTGACCCCATCGCCGAGGACGACATCTACCGCAAATACAATGAGATGACGGACGGGCGCACGTCCCTGTTCATCAGCCACCGGCTGGCGTCCACCCGCTTCTGCGACCGCATCCTGTTTCTGGAACACGGGCGCATCGCCGAGCAGGGCACGCACGAGGAACTGCTGGCGCAGGGCGGCGGATACGCAGACCTGTTTGCGGTGCAGAGCCGCTATTACCGGGAGGGAGGCGAGGCAAATGAATGAGAACGCGGAAAACACCTGCGGCTACCGGGAGGCATGGCGGCTGAATCTCCGCACATGGAAGATGTGGATGCGCCGCTGCCCGGGTTACTTTCTCTCCGCCGCGCTCAGCGCGGCCGGGCAGGCGCTCGCACCCTATGCGACGATCTGGCTGTCCGCGCAGGTCATCGGCGAACTGGCCGGCGGGCGCGACCCGCAGCGGCTGGCGTTCTGGGCGGCGCTGACGGTGAGCCTCACCGCGGCCATGTCTCTGGTGAACGGGCTGCTGAAGCGCTGGGCCAATTACGCGGAAAACGAACTCTCCGTTCAGAAGCTGCGCCCCCTGACGGACAAGATGGCCTCGCTCGACTACGCGCAGATCGACCGTCAGGAAGTGCAGGATCTGTATCAGCAGGTCCGGCAGAACGACAACTGGAACGGCTGGGGCGCATACCTTTCGGTGATGTTTTTCTCCGATTTCTGCAAGGCTGTCCTGCAGGTTCTGGGCGGCGTGGGCTTCACGCTGACCCTGTTTTTCACCGACGTGCCCGCGGGCAGCCCGCTCATGGCGCTGAACAGCCCGCTGTGCATGCTGGGCGTTCTGGCCGCGATGATCGCGGCGGTGCTCGCCTCCAACGCCTGCGGAAGCCGAGCCGACCTGATTCTGAGCCGGCAGGCGTCCGCCGTCCGGGAGGGCAATCGCTATTTCAGCTTTTTCGGCATGATGGCGTTTGACGCGGACCGCGCCGCCGACCTGCGGATGTACCGGCAGCAGGAATCCGTCTGCCGCCACTACATGCAGAACCACAGCTTCACGACCCGCTCGCCCATCGCGCGGCTGACGCGCGGCAAGCGCGGGCTTCTGCGCGGGCTGTCGCAGTCGTTCTCGGCGCTGCTCACATGCGCCGTGTACCTGTTCGTGTGTCTGAAAGCGTGGGCCGGGGCGTTCGGCGCGGGCGCGGTAACGCAGTATGTAGGCGCGGCGAGCCAGCTGTTCGGCGGCATCTCGCTGGTGCTGGAAACATTCGGGCAGATCCGCGCGAACGGCGCGTTCCTGCGGCTGACCTTTGAATTTCTCGACCTGCCGAACCCCATGTATCAGGGCAGCCTCACGACCGAAAAGCGCTCCGACCGCCAGTATCAGATGGAGTTCCGGGACGTGTCGTTCCGCTATCCCGGCAGCGACGCGTGGGCGCTGCGCCACGTGAACGTCTCGTTCCGCGTCGGCAGCCGCCTTGCGGTCGTCGGGCCGAACGGCAGCGGCAAGACCACATTCATCAAGCTGCTGTGCCGGCTGTATGACCCCACCGAGGGCGAGATCCTTCTGAACGGCATCGACATCCGGAAATACCGCTACGACGACTACATCGCGCTGTTCTCGGTGGTCTTTCAGGACTTCCGGCTCCCCTCCCTGCCGCTGGGCGAGAACGTGGCCGGGGCCGTGCAGTACGACCGGGAGAAAGCACAGCGCTGCCTTGCCGACGCGGGATTCGAGCTTCGCCCGGACAAACTTCCGCAGGGGCTCGACACGTATCTGTATAAAGATATGGAGGAGGGCGTGAACCTCTCGGGCGGCGAGGCGCAGAAAGCCGCCATCGCCCGGGCGCTCTACAAGGACGCGCCGTTCCTCATTCTCGACGAGCCCACCGCGTCGCTCGACCCCATCGCCGAGGCGGAGATCTATGAGAAGTTCAACGCCATCGCCGGGGACCGGACGGCCGTCTACATCAGCCACCGGCTGTCCTCGTGCAAGTTCTGCGACGCCATCGCCGTGTTCGACCACGGCGCGATCGTGCAGACCGGCACGCACGCGGCGCTCGTCGCGGACGAAACGGGATTGTACCACACGCTCTGGCAGGCGCAGGCACAATATTATACAAAGCCGTGACAAAGGCGGGTACTTTTGTAAAAGTACCCGCCTTTCGTGCGTTCCGGGCTGGACAGTGGCGCAAACGGCCGGACTGTGCTATACTGTTTGGCGTACCTCCTCGCAGCACATCCTCTGTGTGACGCGGAGGTTTCTGACACATACTCTATCCGCCGGCCGCTCTGCACACCCGGCGGAAAATACGAACAAAGGAGTCGATCATATGGCACAACCCGTTCTGGACCGCAGCGAGACCGCTGAGGAGTTCAAGTGGAAAATCAGCGACCTCTACCCCACCGACGACGCATGGAGCGCCGAATTCGACCGTCTGCACACGGAACTTGACGCGCTGGCCGGTTACAAGGGACGCCTCGGCGAGAGCGCCGCGGTGCTTCTGGCATTTCTGCAGGCGAGCGACCGCATGGAAGTGGACAGCGGCCGCATGCTGTCCTACGCGTTCCGCAAGACTGACGAGGACACCCGCAACGCGACCTATCAGGAGATGAGCGCCAAAGCGCGCAACTTCGTGGTGGAGTGGGGACAGGCCCTCGCGTTCGTGACGCCGGAAGTGCTCGCCGTGGAGGACGAGCGCATGGAGTCCTTCTACCGGGACGAGCCCGCGCTCGAGCACTACCGTCTGCTTCTGACGCGCATCCGCCGCCAGAAAGAGCACACGCTGCCCGCCGAGGGCGAGGCGCTTCTGGCCGCCGCCGGGAGCATGGGACAGGCGCCCGGAAACATCTTCGCGCTGATGAACAACGCCGACATGACGTTTGAGGACGCCGTGGACAGCGAGGGCGTGCGCCATCCGCTGACGCACGGCAGCTACATCGCCCTGATGGAATCGTCCGACCGAGCGCTGCGCGAATCGGCGTTCCGCTCGCTGTACGCGGGCTACGGCAAAATGAAGAACACCTGCGCCGCCGTTCTGGGCGCGCAGATGAAGCAGCTGCAGTTCTTTGCCGACGCGCGCCGCTACCCCTCCGCGCTGCACGCGGCTCTGGCGGAGACGGAAGTGCCGGTGGAGATCTACCACAACCTCATCGAGACGGTACACGCACACCTGCCCGCCATGCACCGCTATGTGCGCCTGCGCAAGCGCCTGCTGGGCTTCGACAAGCTGCACTACTATGATCTGTACGCCCCCATCGTGGCCGACGAGAACATGGAAGTGACGTTCGACGAGGCCAAGGACCTCGCGCGCGAAGCGCTCAAGCCGCTGGGCGAGGAGTACCTCGGCATTCTGAACGAGGGCTTTGCGAACCGCTGGATCGACGTATACGAGAACACGGGCAAGCGCTCCGGCGCGTATTCCGCCGGTGTGTACGGCGCGCACCCCTTCGTGCTGCTCAACTACACCGACACGCTGAACGACGCGTTCACGCTCGTGCACGAGATGGGCCACGCGCTGCATTCGTATCTGTCGAACCGCGAGCAGACCCCCACGTACGCCGACTACAAGATCTTCGTGGCGGAGGTCGCCTCCACGTGCAACGAGGCGCTGCTGATCCAGCATCTGCTCAAGGGCACCCAGGAGCCGCGCCGCCGCGCGTATCTCATCAACCACTTCCTCGAGCAGTTCCGCTCCACGCTGTACCGTCAGACCATGTTCGCCGAGTTCGAGCTGTGGTGCAGCGAGCAGACCCGTCAGGGCCGCGCGCTGACGGCCGAGTCCCTGTGCGAAAAATACGGCGAGCTGAACCGCCAGTACTACGGCGAGGACATCGAGGCCGACCCGGAGATCGCTCTCGAGTGGGCGCGCATCCCGCACTTCTATTACGATTTCTATGTGTATCAGTACGCGACGGGCTTTGCGTCCGCGGTGGCGCTGTCGCAGCGCATCCTCAGCGAGGGTCAGCCGGCCGTGGACGATTACCTGCACTTCCTCAGCGGCGGCTGCTCGGCCGATCCCGTCTCGCTGCTGCGCGGCGCGGGCGTCGACCTGTCCACCCCGGCTCCCATCGCTGAAGCGCTCGAGTATTTTGACCGCCTGATCGCGGAAATGGAGGGCCTGATGGCTCAGTGAGGGTGTTTTTCGGCCGTTTTGGGCGGAAAACGGCCGGATCCTTTGTAGAAGCGATGTATTTTTTCTCATTTTCACTGAATTTTCTGTAAACTTTCACCAGTTATCGCTTTAATTTTTTACAAATACAGAGTTTTAGTTGCTTTTTTCCCTCGTTCTTGTTAGAATAAAAACAATCTCCGTCGGAGCGGCAGGGTAGGTTTAACCTTTCACTGTCCGCCCCAGCCGGACAAAATCCACTATAGTGGAACAGGAAGGAATGCGCGCATGAAAAAGACAAGACTTTTGTCTCTGCTGTTGGCGGGCGTCATGACGGCTTCTCTGGCCGCCTGTGGAAGTCAGTCCACCGTCACCAACAACACGGACAGCACGTCGGCGAGCAGCACCGCAGTGAGCGAAGGCACTCGCCCCACGGAGCCGCAGGGTCAGCTGGTCATCGGCACCACCACGCAGATGGGCAACGACTTCTACGACCCCAGCTTCTCGAACAACGCCACCAACTACAAGACGTACGACCTGATCCATGGTTACGGCACCGTTGTCTCCGACAAGGAAGGCGCCTGGGTCTATGATCCGACCGTTGTGGCCAGCCACGAGGAGACCGAGAACGAAGACGGCACCAAGACCTACACCGTCACCATCAACGACGGCCTGGTCTGGAGTGACGGCACCCCCATCACGGCGAAGGACTATGTCTTCCAGCTGCTGCTGGAGAGCTCTCCCGAGATGAACGGCGTTGACGGCTATCCCAGCCAGGCCGGCTATCCTCTGGTGGGCTACGACGAGTTCTTTGCCGGCGAGACCGAGTACTTTGCCGGTGTGCACCTCGTGGACGACATGACGTTCTCCGTCACCGTCCGTGCCGAGGAGCTCCCCTACCACTATGACATCACCTACGCTTCCGCGATGCCCCGTCCGATGCACGTGATCGCTCCGGGCTGCGACGTGGAGGACACGGCGGAAGGCGCCACCATCACGGGCGACTTCACCACCGAGCTGCTGCTTGAGACCATCAACAACAGCACCACCGGTTACCGCTATGCCCCGGCTGTCACCTGCGGCCCGTACCTCTTCGATTCCTTCGACGTGGCCAGCGCCCAGTGCACCCTGACGATCAACCCCGATTATGTCGGTGACTACCGCGGCGTGAAGCCCGTCATCGAGAAGATCATCATCAAGACCGTCAAGACCGACACGATGATCAACGAGCTGAAGTCCGGCTCCGTCGACCTGCTGTTCCAGTGCAGCGGCGCCGACACCATCAACGCCGGTCTGGACCTTGTCGATGCCGGCGAGGCTCAGGACAACACGTTCTTCCGCAACGGCTACGGCAAGATTCAGTTCGACTGCAGCCAGTTCCCGACCGACTCTGAGAACGTCCGCAAGGCGATCGCCTACTGCCTGGACCGCAACGAGTTCGCGCGTCAGTACAGCGGCGGCTACGCTTCTGTTGTGCACGCCTACTACGGCCTGGCTCAGTGGGAGTATCAGCAGTCCAAGACCTGGATCGACCAGAACCTGAACACCTATGAGAAGAACCTCGACGAAGCCAAGAAGCTGCTGGAAGAGGACGGCTGGACGCTGAACGCGGACGGCAGCGCGTACTCCGGCACCGGCCTGCGCTACAAAGAGGTTGACGGCGAGCTGAAGCCGCTGGTCATCGAGTGGGCCAACACGGACGGCAACCCCGTTTCCGACCTGCTCGCCACCATGCTGCCTGAGGCTATGACCGAGATCGGCATGCAGCTGAATCCCACCACGATGGACTTCCCGACGCTGCAGACCGCCATCACCCACAGCGGCGACAAGATCTACAACATGTACAACCTCGCCACCGGCTTCTCGCTGGCCAGCTCTCCGTGGTACTACTACTCCACCGATCCTGTCTGGATGCAGGGCGGCTACAACAGCAACTGGATCGCCGATGAGGAACTGGCTGCTGCCGCCGAAGCGCTGAAGGCGATTCCGTATGACGATAACGACGCCTGGCTGACCGCCTGGCAGAACTTCATCCTCATCTGGAATGAGAAGCTGCCTGACATCCCCCTGTACTCTGATGAGTACTACGACTTCTTCTCCAACAGACTGCACGGCTGGGAGTCCACCTCCGTCTGGGAGTGGTCCCGTGCTGTTCTGGATGCTTGGGTTGACGCCTAAGTCCTATTCAGTCTGACAAGCGTCCGGCGGAACCCCGCAGTGTGACCGGGTTCCGCCGGATTTTCCGTATTAAAGCATTTTCCGCACGGCGTGCGGCGGACGGGGTCTGCTGCACGCCGCATGTGCGGTGCAAGCCCCCATACCCTTGAAACGGAGGAACGGTGAATGGGAAAAAGTAGATATCTGCTCAAGCGCTTGATCTACATTATATTTGTATTCTTTATCATCTCGATCCTGATGTTCGCCATCTACAAATCCATGCCCGGCAACCCTGTCGATATCATGCTGGGCGACAGCAAAACCACGATGAAGCCTGAGGCGTATCAGGCACTTTACGAGCAGACTGTAAAATCTCTCGGCCTTGACAAACCCCTGCCTGTGCAGTATTTTGCGTGGATCTCCAACATGCTCACCGGTAATTTCGGCTATTCCACCCAGTACAAGCAGGAAGTCATCAATGTGATTGGCGCTCCTATGGCCAACACTGTAATGTTGAATATCCTGACCATGTTCGTGGTCTTTTTGATTTCGATCCCCCTGGGCATTCTCACCGCCGTGCGCAAGAACAGCGTATTCGACAAGAGCGTGCAGGTGCTGACGATCGTGGGTTACAGTATCCCCACCTTCATCATCGCCCTTCTGGCCATCTTCCTTCTGGCCGTCAAGTTCCCCATCTTCCCCATCAGCGGCGTGAGCACGGCCGGTTCGACAGCCACCGGGCTCACCGCCATGCTGGATAAATTGCATCACATGGCGCTGCCCGTGCTGGTCATGTCCGTGTCCGGTATCGGCGGCATCACCCGTTACGTGCGCGCCGCGATGATCGACGTGCTGCGCATGGACTATATCAAGACCGCGCGCGCAAAGGGCCTTTCGGAAAAGGTCGTCATCTACGTGCATGCGTTCCGCAACGCGCTGATCCCGGTCGTCACCGTCACGACCTGGTGGGTCGTCGGCCTGTTCGGCGGCTCCATCGTCATCGAGTCCGTGTTCCTGTGGCCCGGCCTCGGCAAAATGCTCATCGACGCGCTGCTGCAGCGCGACTTCGCCGTCGTTCTGACCATGCAGATGTTCTATGTCGTTCTGTCCCTCGCGGGCAACGTCATCATGGACATCGCCTACACGATGGTCGACCCGCGCGTGCGGCTGGACAGCTAAGGAGGTTTGAGGATGCGAAAAAACAAAAAGAACAAACGCTCCACGGCGTCCATGTCTGCGCAGCGTGTGCTTGTGGGCGGTCTGCCGCAGGAGGAAGAAGAGGTCCTGCAGAGCCCGCTCCAGATGGTGATCAGCTCGTTTGTGCGTGACAAGATCGCCATGACGGGCGTGATTCTGTTCGTCTTTATTTTCCTGTGCTGCGTGATCCTGCCGTTCTTCTTCCCCATCGACCTGTATTATCAGGACGTCACGCAGGCAAACGTGGCCCCGGGCTTCGGCATGCTGAAAGTTCCCGCGCAGCTGAAAAACAATGCGCAGGACATCTCGGTCGGCAGCTCGTTCTCCGTGGGTCTCGACAAGGACGGCAACGTCTACGAATGGGGCACTTTCCCCACGGAAAAGCTCAAGAACATCCCGAGCTCCAGCGAGACCGGCAAGCTCGTTCAGGTCTCCGCCGGCCTTGACCACGTGGTGGCTGTCAACGAGGACGGCCAGATCTTCACCTGGGGCAACGACCGCATGGGTCTTGCCACCGTCCCGATGGAGCTGCGCACGGGCGGCAACGACATCAAGCAGATCCTCGCCGGTTACCAGATCTCCCTCGCCCTCACCGAGGACGGCCAGATGTACAACTGGGGCAGCGACTATCTGCTGAACATCACGTACCCCGAAGGCGTGCAGGGCAACATCGACAAGTTCGCGGCCAGCACCAACATCGTCATGGTCCTGACCAAGGACGGCGAGGTCGTTCCCCTCACGGGCAAGGCTTCCGCCTACACCAACGTGCCTGAGGAGATTCAGGGCGACGTGGTCGATCTTGCTCTGACGGACGAGGCTGCTGCGGCCGTCACCTCCGACGGCCGTGTCCACACGTGGGGCAACAACATCAAGAAGGGTCTTGACGTCCCCGAGGACATTCAGGGCCAGGTGGTCTCCGTCACCGGCGGCCGCTACCACTTCACCGCCGTTCTGAAGGACGGCACCGTCCGCAGCTGGGGCGACAACACGCACGGCCAGGCCAATGCGCCGGAAGGCGTGACGGTCTCCTCCGTGGACAGCGGCTACTACGCGAACTACGCCATCACGGAGGACGGCTCCGTTGTAGCGTGGGGCCTCAAGGGCTACCTGATGGGCACCGACGCGCTCGGCCGCGACCTGTTCCGCCGCATTCTCGTCGGCGGCCGCATGACGATGACCGTCGGCGCCATTGCCGTCATCATCTCCACCATCATCGGCATCGCCGTCGGCGGTATCTCCGGCTACAAGGGCGGCAAGGTGGACAACCTGCTGATGCGTCTGACGGAGATCGTCTCGTCCATTCCGTTCCTTCCGTTCTGTATCATCCTGTCGTCCATTCTGGGCAACTCCATCAGTGAGACGCAGCGCATCATCCTCATCATGTGCATTCTGGGCCTGCTGTCATGGCCCGGCATCGCGCGTCTGGTGCGCGGCAGCGTTCTGGCGGAGCGCGAGCAGGAATTCGTCACCGCTGCGAAAGCGCTCGGCGTGCGCGAATTCGGCATCATCTTCCGCCACATCGTTCCCAATATCATCACGGTCATCATCGTCAACGCGACTCTGAACTTCGCCACCTGCATGCTGACGGAGTCCTCGCTGTCGTTCATCGGTTTCGGCGTCACCGAGCCGAATGCCACCTGGGGCAACATGCTGACGGGTGCGCAGAACGGCCAGGTCATCGAGAACTACTGGTGGCGCTGGGCGTTCCCGGCCCTGATGCTCGGCATCTGCACCATCAGCATCAACTGCATCGGTGACGGCCTGCGCGACGCCATTGACCCGAAATCGAAGGAGAGGTGAGAAACTCATGAGTCTGTTGGAAGTCAAGAATCTGCACACCTATTTCACCACCAAGAAGGGCATCGTCAAGGCAGTCAATGACGTCAGCTACACGCTGGAAGCGGGAAAAACGCTCGGCATCGTCGGCGAGTCCGGCTCCGGCAAGAGCGTCTCGGCCATGAGCATCATCAAGCTCCTGGACGGCAACGGCTACATTGACAGCGGCGAGATCCTGTTCAACGGCCGCAACATCCTCGAGGCCAGCATCAAGGACCTGCACCACATCCGCGGCAATGAGATCTCCGTCATTTTCCAGGAGCCCATGACCTCCCTCAACCCCGTGTTCACGGTCGAGCGTCAGATCGGCGAGGTCCTGCGCCTGCACCAGAACATGGACAAGAAGCAGGCCGCGCAGAAGGCGGTCTCGCTGCTCGCCGACGTGAAGATCCCCAACCCCGAGCGGGTGGCCAAACAGTATCCCTTCCAGCTGTCCGGCGGCATGCGCCAGCGCGTCATGATCGCCATGGCGCTGGCCTGCAAGCCGAAGCTGCTGATCGCCGACGAGCCCACCACGGCTCTGGACGTCACCATTCAGGCGCAGATCCTGAAGCTGATGAACGAATTGAAAGCCCAGACGGGCACGTCGATCCTGTTCATCACGCACGACCTCGGCGTCATCCATGAGATGGCGGACGACGTGGCCGTCATGTACTGCGGCCAGATCGTGGAGAAGGCCGACGCAAAGACCATCTTCCACAACGGCGTGTATTCGCACCCGTACACGGAGGGTCTGATGGTCTCCATCCCCCGCCTGAACACGCCCAAGAACAAGCGTCTGGAAGCCATTCCCGGCGCCGTCCCCAATCCTTTGTATCTGCCGGTGGGCTGCAAATTCGGCCCGCGCTGCAAATACTGCACGGAAAAGTGCAAAGCCAGCGAGCCTCCCCTGCACGAGGTGGCTCCCGGCCATTTCATCCGGTGCTTCTATCCGGAAAAGGCGGTGAGAAACAACCATGGAGAATGAAACACGCAACGTCCTGCTGACCGTCCGGGACCTCAAGCAGTACTTCCCTGTCAAGAAGACGAAACTCCGTGAGAAGCAGCGCTATGTCCGCGCCAACGACGGCATTTCGCTGGACATTTACGCCGGTGAGACGCTCGGCCTCGTGGGCGAGTCCGGATGCGGCAAATCCACGTTCGGACGCACGCTGCTGCAGCTGTATCCGCAGACGCACGGCGAGGTCATCTACCACAAGGACGGCAAGGACATCGACCTGAAAAAGCTCTCCAAAGAGGAGATGCGCGTCCTGCGCAAGGATCTGCAGCTGATTTTCCAGGATCCGTATTCCTCCCTGAACCCGCGCATGACCGTCGGGCAGATCATCGGTGAGGGCCTTGTCTCTCACGGTGTGTTCAAACGCGGCGATCCCGCCATGCGCGACTATATCTTCAAAGTGATGGAGAGCTGCGGTCTGGCCACGTATATGTTCGGCCGCTATCCGCATCAGTTCTCCGGCGGCCAGCGCCAGCGCATCGGCATCGCCCGCAGCCTGGCTCTGAATCCGTCGTTCGTGGTCTGCGACGAGGCCGTATCGGCGCTGGACGTTTCCATCCAGTCGCAGATCCTGAACCTGCTGACGGAGCTGAAGGAAAAGCAGAATTTGACGTATCTCTTCATCACGCATGACCTGAGCGTCGTCAAATACATCAGCGACCGCATCGGCGTGATGTATCTGGGCAATCTGGTGGAGCTGGCTCCCACGGAAGAGCTGTTCGCCAACACGATGCACCCCTACACGGAGGCGCTGCTGTCGGCCATCCCCGTGGTGGACGAGGACGACAAGCGCGAGCGCATCCTGCTGGAGGGCGACATCCCCAGCCCGGTCAATCCTCCCTCCGGCTGCAAATTCCACACCCGCTGCCGCTACTGCCAGGAGAAGTGCAAGAAGGAAGTTCCCGAGTGGGTCGATGTTGGCAACAACCACTATGTCGCCTGCCACTTCCCTCTGCACCGCAAGGGGTGAGTTTCCATGCTGTTCGGGAAAAAGATCGACCGCGTCCTCAACGTCCGAAAGGCCGAGGAGCGCTTCGAAAAAGAGCGCGAGGAACTGCCGCTGGAGAAAAACGACCGTCCGGCCATGATCCTGGCCGCGCTGATCGTGTTCATCCCGGTGTTTCTCGTGATCGTCGGAATCCTGCTGCTGGTGCTCTACCTGTTCTTCTTCCGGCATCTGTAACAGAGCCGGAACACCGTTCCTCAATCAAAAAACTCCCGTCTGATTCTCAGACGGGAGTTTTTTCCGGGGAATTCTACCCTATGTGAGTCAGCTGCCCACCTCACAGCAGTTTTGTCGTTTTTCCGAATCTTGT
>NHCFI02800__coassemble_1614_pt1 | contig 12844 bp, 12 predicted proteins | sample NHCFI02800__metabat2_high_PE_010 | metagenome-assembled genome bin NHCFI02800
TGAATTATTCCATTCCGGAAATCCTGCGAAAAGGGTAAGATAAGACTCGCAAGGAGGCCTCCCGCCAAACGGGATGGCAAAGAAAAAGGAGGAAATACGATGAAGATGAAGAAACTTCTCAGTCTCGCGATGGCCGGCGTGCTCAGCGCTTCGCTGCTGGCCGGATGCGGCGCCGCATCGTCTTCGGCGGCAGGCACTGCAAGCGGTTCCGGTTCCGCGGCCGGCGAGGAACCCATCACTTTGAAATGGTCTGTGTGGGACATTGATGCAACTGCGTACTATCAGCCCCTCATCGACGCATATACCGCCGAGCACCCCAACGTCACGATCGAAATGGTCGACCTCGGCTCCACGGATTATCAGACCGTTCTGGCCACGCAGCTGGCCGGCGGCGCAGATGATCTCGACATCATCTCCGTAAAGGATATCCCGGGTTATTCCAACCTCGTCAACCTCGGCATGCTTGAGCCCCTGAAGAGCTACACTGACGCAGCCGGCTTTGACACCACGCAGCTCGGCGGCACGGTGGAGCAGATCACGGTCGACGGCGACTTCTACGCCCTGCCTTTCATCCAGAGCTTCTGGGTCGTGTTCTACAACAAAGATCTGTTCGACGCGGCCGGCGTGGAATATCCCACGAACGACATGACGCTCGAAGAGTATGACGCTCTGGCCCGTCAGCTGACCAGCGGCGAAGGCGCTGAGAAAGTCTATGGCTGCCACTATCACAACTGGCGCAGCTGCGTGCAGCTGTTCGGCATTCTCGACGGCAAGAACACGATCGTCGACGGTACTTATGACTTCCTGCAGCCGTACTATGAGATGATCCTCGCCCAGCAGGACGACGGCATCTGCATGGATTACGCCACCATCAAGACCGGCAGCATCCACTACTCCGGTGTGTTCTACAACAATCAGTGCGCCATGATGAATCAGGGCAGCTGGTTCCTCGCCACGCAGATCGCGGCCGTCAAGTCCGGCGAAAGCCTGGCCACGAACTGGGGCATTGTCAAGTATCCGCATCCGGAAGGCGTCGAGGCCGGCACTACGCTGGGCACGATCACCTCTCTGGGTGTGAACTCCAAGTCCGCCAACAAGCAGGCCGCGTTTGACTTCATCGAGTTTGTCGCCGGCGAAGAAGGCGCGAAGATCGTTGCCGAGACCGGTTCCTTCCCTGCTCTGTCCAGCGACGAAGCGCTTGACATCATCGCTTCCGTCGACGGCTTCCCCACGGACGAGAACAGCCGTGAAGCTCTGAACACCGTGAAGACCTACCTCGAGATGCCCATGCATGAGAAATCCGCCGACATCGAGGTCGTGCTGAACCAGGCGCACGACAACATCATGACGGAGAACTGCACCATCGAAGAGGGCATTCAGGCCATGAACGAAGGCGTACAGGCCATTCTGAACGCCTGAGGCAAACTCTGACCAAAACCGTCTGAAACACCTTATGGCGGGGCGGGAACTTTCCCGCCCCGCCTGTTTTGTAAAAATGGAAAGGAGAAACTCCGAATGCCGGATCTGACAAAGACAGGCGCGGCAGCGCCTGCGGCAAAAAAACGCGGCATGAAAAAGGAGACGCGCGAAGCGCTTGTCGCCTACTCCTTCATCGCTCCCAACTTCATCGGCTTCTGCGTATTCACGCTTGTTCCGGTCGTCGCGGCCCTCGTGCTTGCGTTCATGGAATGGGACGGCGTGCATGCCGCCAAATTTGTCGGCATTGACAACTTCGTCCGCATGGCGAGCGACCCGAACTTCAAGGCTGCCTTCTGGCACACGATCGAATATGTCATCGGCACCGTGCCCACGACGATCGTCTGCGCGCTCGCTCTGGCGATTCTTCTGAACCAGAAGATCTTCGCCCGCAACTTCTTCCGCACCGTATCCTTCTTCCCGTACGTCGCAAGTCTCGTGGCCGTGGCGGCCGTGTGGAATATGCTGTTCAACCCCAGCATGGGTCCCGTCAACCAGCTTCTTGCCAGCTTCGGCGTTGAGAATCTTCCCAAGTGGGCGGCAGGCAACGACACCGCCATGCTGACGGTCATCATGTTCAGCGTGTGGAAGAACATGGGCTATTACATGGTCATCTTCCTCGCCGGCTTGCAGGGCACGAACCCTGAGCTGTACGAGGCCGCCAGCCTCGACGGTGCGAACAAATGGCAGCAGTTCTGGAACGTCACGCTCCCGCAGCTGGCTCCCACGACGTTCTTCGTCACGATCATGGTTGTCATCCAGTCGTTCAAGGTCTACAATGAGGTGTACATGATCACTCAGGGCGGGCCGGGAACCAGCACGCTCGTGCTCGTGTACCAGATCTACAACGAAGCCTTCATCGGCACGCCGGAATACGGCTACTCCTGCGCCCTGTCGATGGTCCTGTTCCTGCTCGTTCTGGCCGTCACCATCATCCAGTTCAGAGCCGGCGAGGACAAGGACGCTCCCGCCAAGAAAAAGCACGTCCGGAAAGCGGCATAAGGGGGATTCGTTATGGTCACAACAAAAAAATCTTCGATCTTCGGCAAGATCATCATTTACGCACTCCTGCTTTGCCTTGCGTTTCTGATGCTCGTTCCGTTCGCGTGGATGCTGTCCGCGTCCGTCAAGTACAACAAAGACGTATTCAGCTTCCCGATGAAATGGATTCCGGATGAACTCGTGTGGGAAAACTACGCCACCATCTGGACGCGCATTCCCCTTCTGACGTTCATCCTCAACACGTTCAAACTCACCATCGTCGTGACGATCTTGCAGGTCCTCACTTCGAGCTTTGCGGCGTACGCGTTCTCGAAACTGCATTTCAAGGGCCGCAACGTTCTGTTTCTCGGCTACATCGGCACCATCGCCGTGCCCTGGCAGGCGTATATGGTCCCGCAGTTCATGATGATGCGCATGTTCCACCTCAACAATACACACCTCGCCATCATCCTCCTGCAGGCATTCTCCGCGTTCGGTGTATTCCTGATGCGTCAGTTCTACGAAGGCATTCCCAACGAGCTGTGCGAGGCCGCCCGTATTGACGGCTTGTCGGAATACGGCATCTACCGCCGTATCATGCTCCCGCTGAGCTTGCCCGCGATCTCGACGCTCGTCATTTTCACGTTCGTCACAACATGGAATGACTACCTCGGACCCCTGATCTATCTGAACTCCACGGAGCTCAAAACGGTCCAGCTCGGCCTGCGCATGTTCATCACGCAGTATTCCAGCGAATACAACCTCATCATGGCCGCCAGTGTGGTCAGTCTCATCCCCGTGCTCATCGTGTTCCTGTCATTGCAGAAATACTTTGTGCAGGGAGTGGCTTCCTCCGGTCTGAAAGGCTGATGCTGCAAATTTACGGGACAGCCGGTTTCACACCGGCTGTCTTTCCGTGTTTCAAAGGAGTTGTTGACGAATGGCGCCTTCCCTTCAATTTGACCGATGGGCCGGCGGCGCACGCCGCTGCGTCACATTCAGCTACGACGACGGCCGCACGTTTGACCGCCGCCTTGTGGAGATCTTCAACCGCACGGGCTGCCGCGCGAGCTTTCATTTGAACAGCGCCAATTTCGGGAAAGAGGGGTATGTGGAGATTGGTGAGATCGCGCAGCTGTACGCCGGACACGAGATCAGCGCGCACACGCACACACATCCGTTTCTGAACGAAATGCCCTCCTCCCGCGCAGTGTGGGAAATCATGGAGAACCGGCGTGTGCTCGAATCGGCCTGCGGATACCCGGTCCGCAGCATGAGCTGGCCGTACGGACAGGCCGGAGACACCGCCGTCGCCGCCGCGATGAGCTGCGGCATCGAGTACAGCCGCGGCGTCGCGGAGCGGCGCAATTTTGAACCTCCCGCAGACTTCATGCGCTGGGAACCGACGTGTCACCACAACGCCGCTCCCGAACTCGTCGAGGCGTTTCTCGCGCGCGACTACCCCAAGAAACAGCAGCTTCTGTACATCTGGGGACACTCGTATGAATTCCCGCGCGACGACAATTGGGATCTGATTGAGAATGTGTGCGAGCGTCTCGGCGGCCGGAGCGATACATGGTATGCCACCGGGATTGAGATCAAGGACTACATGACCGCGCAGCGCGCGCTGTGTGTGAGCGTCGACGGCTCGATGGTGCGCAATCCTTCCGGCGTTGACGTGTGGATTTCCGCGGACGGTGAGGCCGTCTGCATTCCGTCCGGAAAAACTGTCACATTATAACAAAGGAGCTTTTGTATGAAACAGTTTGATCTTCCTGCGCTGACGCGTGGCGAGGCGCTCGCCGCGCTCAACACCGCCGCGGCCATCGTGCGGCAGAATCTTCCCCTCTTCACGCACGCGTGCCAGAACCACTCGAGCGTGAACGACATCTACCCCGCGTGCAAGAACGACCAGTGGACGTGCGGCTTCTGGCCGGGCGAAATCTGGCTGAGCTATGAGCTGACGGGCGACGCCGCATTCCGCGACGCGGCGCTGGTGCTCGTGGACAGCTTTATGGACCGCATCGTGAACAAGGTGGAGGTCGATCACCACGACATGGGCTTCCTGTACTCGCCCTCCTGCGTTGCGGCGTACAAGCTCACCGGCAGCGAGACGGGCAAACAGGCCGCCATCCTCGCGGCCGACCAGCTCATCAGCCGCTTTCAGGAGAAAGGGCAGTTTCTTCAGGCGTGGGGCAAACTCGGCGCGGCCGACAACTACCGCTACATCATCGACTGCCTGCTGAACGTTCCCCTGCTCTACTGGGCGACGGAGACGACGGGCGATCCGAAATACGCCGGCATCGCACACCGCCACGTGACAACATGCCTCGCAAATTCCATCCGTCCCGACGGCTCCACGTACCACACGTTCTTCATGGACCCCGTCACCGGCGGCCCCGTGCGCGGCGCAACGTGCCAGGGCTATAAGGACGACTCGTGCTGGGCGCGCGGTCAGGCATGGGGCGTGTACGGCACGGCGCTGAGCTACCGGTACACCAAGCGCCCCGAATATCTCGACGCATTCCGCCGCGTGCTCGCATACTATCTCGAGCGCCTGCCCGATGACCTCGTGCCGTACTGGGATATGACGTTCATCAGCGGCGACGAAGAGCCGCGCGATTCGTCCTCCGCGTCCATCGTCGCGTGCGGCCTGCTGGAAGCGGCCAAATACGTCGGCGAGGAAGAGGCCGCGCAGTACAAAACGCTCGCCGCGCAGATGCTCGGCAGCGTTGTAAAGAACTACGCCGTCAAGGAGGGCCCGGCTGGTATCGGACTTGTGCGCCACGGCACGTACAGCAAGAAGAGCCCATACAACACCTGCACGCCCGAGGGCGTGGACGAGTGCGTCTCGTGGGGCGACTACTTCTACATGGAAGCGCTGACGCGCTTTGTCCGCGACTGGGAACTCTACTGGTGAGGAGACGAAAACGATGCTGAACACGAAACAGGATTTTGTCCGCTGGATGCACACGATGCTCGACCCGCTGCGCCCGCTCTACTCCGAGGGCGGCGCACGCCTTTGCATCGGCGGCGCGGGTGTGACGTACCCGGACGTCACTATTGAGATGGAGGCGTTCTCCCGCCCGCTGTGGGCGCTCGTCCCGTTCTGGGCGGGCGGCGGAAAGGACGAAGCGTTCGTCGAACTTTACCGGCGTGGCCTTGCCGCCGGCACCGATCCCGAGAACCCCGAATACTGGGGCGGCTTTTCCGACTATGACCAGCGCTTTGTGGAGATGGCGGCCATCGCGTGCGGTATGATCTTCGCGCCTGACACGCTTTGGGAGCCGCTGGCGCAGAAGGACAAAGAACACCTCGCCGCGTGGCTGTATGCCATCAACGAGTACGTCATCCCGGACTGCAACTGGCAGTTCTTCATGATCCTCGTGAACATCGCGCTGCGAAAGCACGGCATGAAGTACAGCGCCGAAAAGCTGGAGTCCGGCCTTGCGAAGATCGAGAGCTACTACCTCGGCGACGGCTGGTATCAGGACGGCGGCTCGTGCCAAAAGGACTACTACATCTCCTTTGCGCTGCACTATTACGGCTTGCTATACTCCGCCGCGATGCAGAAAGAGGACCCTGAGCGCTGTGCGCGCTTTGTCGAACGCGCCGAGCGCTTCGCTAAAGACTTCATCCACTGGTTTGCGCCGGACGGCTCCGCCCTGCCCTACGGCCGCAGCCTTGCGTATCGCTTCGGACAGGCCGCGTTCTGGTCGGCGTATGTGTTCGCGGGCTGCAAGGGCATTTCCCTCGGGGTGGTCAAGGGCATTCTGTCGCGCCACCTCGAGTGGTGGAGCGCGCAGCAGATCACCGACCGCGACGGCGTTCTGACGGTCGGCTACGCGTACCCGAACCTCATCATGGCAGAGCGCTACAACGCGCCCGGCTCGCCGTACTGGGGCATGAAGACGCTGCTGTGCCTTGCGCTGCCGGACAATCATCCGTTCTGGGCGGCGGACGTTGAACCCCTGCCGCAGCTGGAGACGCTGTATCCCATCGTGCGCGCGGACATGCTGATGCAGCACCGCTTCGGCGACACGATCGCTTATTCCGGCGGCGTGTGCGAGCGCTACGGCCACGGCCACGTGCCGGAGAAGTACTCGAAGTTCGCGTACTCCACGCACTTTGGATTCTCGTGCGCGCGCAGCCAGATCGTGCTGCACGAAAACTGCCCCGACTCAATGCTTGCATTCGTCATCAACGGCTCGGACTACGTGTTCGTGCGCGAGTACTCGCTCGAGTGGGAGATCACAGACACGTGTGTCGTGAGCACATGGTCGCCGTTCCCCGGAATCACGGTCAAAACGACGGTCACGCCGACCGAAAGCGGACACACACGCCGCCATGAGATCGACTCCGCGTACGGCTGCACCGCCTACGACTGCGGCTTCGCCGTGCAGAAGTTCTGCGAGGGCTTTGCCCAGCGCGCCGAGGGCGATTCGGCCACGGTGGAAAACACGTCGGGCGGCTGCACAGTGCGCGGCAACGGCGAGGGCTGCCTTGTCGGAGCCGACCCAAACACGAACGTTCTCTACAAGAACACCGAGATTCCCGCGGTGCGCTGCCGCATCGAACCCGGCCGCACGGTTCTGGAAACCTGCGTGACCGCGTGGGTCAACCCGTGACACATAGGGCAAAAACGCCCGCAGCGTCCGGTTCCGGACGCCGCGGGCTCTTTTTTCTTTTGCGAACCAATGGTATAATGAAATTGTCAACAGCAAATGCGGCGCACGTGGAAAACTGCACGCCGCACACAGGGAGCGGATAAAGATGCGTTGTATTGCGGGCGTGGGGATTCTGAACTGCGATCTTCTGTTCAGCGGATTGCAGCGGCTGCCTGAAGAGGGCGAGGAACTGTTCTCAAAGGGATTTGATCTGCAGCTCGGCGGCGGCGTGCCCGCTGTTATGATTCATCTCAGCCGTCTCGGGATTCCGGTGAGACTTGCCACCTTTCTCGGAAACGACCGCTTTTCCCGCTTTGCGCAGGAATGTCTCGAACGCGAGGGAGTTTCTTTCCGGAATCTCCATCACGGAAACGGAATGCCGCTCAATGTGACCTGCGTGGCCATCACTCCGCGTGACCGGACATTTCTCTCCTACCGCGATGACGTCCCCGTTACGGACGAAGTTCTGGAGGAAATGTACCGCGAATGCCGCGGCGCCGCCATCGTGCGCATGTACAATGATTTCTATGAAGTCTACGCCAGACTCAAACGCGAACAGCCGGACACGGTCTTTGTGCTCGACACGGAATGGGATGAGTCCCTGTCCCTGAAAATGCTCGGACCGTATCTGGAGCTTGCCGATTACTATACGCCCAACTGCAAGGAGGCGCTGCATCTCACAGGCACGGACGACCCGCACCGCGCGGCTGAGGTCCTGTCGGATTATTTCGACGCCGCCATCGTCAAACTCGGAGCAGACGGCTGTCTGCTGCGCCAAAACGGCGCGGAGGAAGTCATTCCCGCCGTCCCGGGCGTTGAAGCCGTCGACGCCACCGGCGCGGGTGATGCGTTCAACGCGGGCTTTCTGTACGGACTTTATCACGGATACCCAATAGAGGACTGTATTCGGTTCGGGAACATCACCGGCGGGGAATGTGTCCGCCACATCGGATGCCTCGCCGGCCGCATGAGCGAGGAGCAGCTGCTTTCTTCTTTTTCCGCTTTTTGAATTGCAGACCAATTAACGGGCCGCCGGCAAATGCCTGCGGCCCGTTTCTTCTGACCGGAATTTACTCCGGATCGTTTTCGAGATTTTCCTCCAGAACGCCGTCGACGAACTGCCGCTCCTCCTGGTTGAGGGGGCGGAACGGCGAGCGCGGATCTCCGACGGGGTACCCCTGTTCGGCGAGGATGTACTTGATCGACGGGATGAGGCCGACAGAACACAGAGCCTGCATGATGTTGTTCGCTTTTTCCTGAAGCTCCAGTGCACGGCCGGTCTCGCCGGCCAGATACGCGCTGCGGATCTTCAGAAAATGCGGAAGCATGAAGTTGAACGTGCTGCCGATGGAACTTTTGACTCCGAACGCAAATCCGGCCACCATGGTCTCGTCAAATCCGTTGAACACCTGGAGTTCCGGGTTGATATGACGGATGCGCTCCAACTCGTACAGGTCTTTGTTCGTGTGCTTCACACCGAGAATGGCGCCGCTGAGGAACAGTTTCTGATAATGCGGATTGGACGGGTCAAAAAGCTTGCCCGTATTGCCCGGGAAATTGTAGATGAGGACAGGCATCCCGATGGCGTCGCTGATCTCATAATAGTAACGGCACACGTCTTCGGGCGTAAAACCGTAGTAGAACGGCGCGGTCGCAGCGATTGCATCGTAACCCATATCGAGCGCGGCGCGGGCAAAGTCCACCGCTTGTTTCACGCTGATCGCGCCTGCATGAGCGATCAGAGTCGTGCGGCCGCAAAAGCGCGCTCCGGCCTCGAAACAGCGGATGCGCTCCTGCGGGTCAAGCAGGAAACACTCACCGCTGCTCCCTCCCACGAACAGTCCGGCGGCACCTTCACTCAGATTGCGCTCCATCACGCGCGCTGTTGCGTCGGCGTCCACATTTCCACGGCTGTCAAACGCGGTAACACTTGCTGAATAAATCCCCTCGGGCAAAACAGGAACTGATTTCAAAACCGATCACTCCTTTTTCTCCGTCTGCGCCCCGGTACTTCCACCGGTCCGTCAGAGCTGGGTCGGGCGGTCTCTGCGCCCCTTTCCGTTACGTTCATCATAAGAAAATTCGCACGTAAAGTCAACATAAAAAAACGGACTCCGCCGTGCAGTCACGGACGAAAGCGCATACATTCTTTCACCGTGTCATACGCAAGTTTCGGACGGCGGTAGCGGTCCACAACGCCCTTGTTGTTCTCGCACTTCGGACGTTTTTCCGCCCATTCCTCACAGACCTTTGCATCGCAGAACTGCCAGATGTAGCAGCCGCTCACATCGGGCGATGCGAAGTAGGCGCTCATCTGTTCGCGCAGCAGGTCACTCTGACGCTCCTCGCTCCACATCACTTGCGCGCGGTCGTGGAAGCCGTACACAGCACCCGCACCGAACTCGCTGATGATCAGCGGTTTTCCGTCCCCTCCGGAACGCTGCACCCACTCTGAGATCTGGCGGATGTACACGTCGGGAGGCGTGTCGTGGTACCAACCCGCGTAGAGGTTCATGGAAACGACATCCACAAGATCGAGGCAGATATCCGTGAAGAATTTGCACGATGCAAAGGTCACCGGACGCGATGCATCGAGGCTGCGCAGCAGCGCGAACTGTTTTTCGTAGCAGCTGCGGCCCAGATGTAGACGGACGGATGATTGAAATGCTGGCACACCATCTCGCGGATGCAATCCTCACACTGCCGCTCGAAGTTCGGATTGCGCATCCGGTCCTCCTCAAGGCCTCGCACGTGGTTTTCCTCCCACACGAGGAATCCCCACTCGTCACACAGATTGAGAAAGCGCTGGTCGGACGGATAGTGCGTGACACGCACGGAGTTGCAGCCGAGATCACGCAGGATCTGGAGATCGTACACCATCGCTTCAAACGGCACGGCGCTCCCGTACACGGGCACATCCTCGTGGCGGCAGAACCCCTTTGGGAACACCTCCCGTCCGTTGATGCACAGCCGGTTCTCCTGAACCTCCACGGTGCGGAATCCCGTGCGCTCAATAAGATCGTCCACCGCTTCCCCGTTCCGGTACAGCACCGTGCGCACCTCGTACAGTTCGGGCGAATCCGGCGTCCATTCACGCACATTTTCCGCGTCCATCGCCACGGAAAACAGGCCATGCTGCGTCACTTCTGCACGGCACGTTTTTTCTGCAAGCGTGATTTCCGCACACAGCGCAGTATCACGTCCGCAGCGGACACGCCCCTCCGCGCGCAGCGTCCACCCCTTCTCCGTCCGGACCGGCGTGAGGTGCACCCACTCGAGAAAATCCTCGCCGACAAAATCCATCTGGACAGGACGGTTGATTCCGTTGTAGGAGAAATAGTCGTTCGGGATGTGAAGTGCGGAATCCTCGTCGAAGCGGTTGTCCACGCGGACGCGCAGCGTGTGACGCCCCGCTGCCGCACCCGGCACAAAGGCAGTAAACGCCGTGTACGCATTGTAATGCTGCGCAACTTTTCCCCGTCCCAGTAGACTTCTGCACGGAAACTCACGCCGTGAAACGTGAGAAGCACATTCTGTGCCTCACTGAGCTGTACATCGCGTTCATATAACAGGACTCCCTGGAAATTCTCATATCCCGGCAGACTTTCGGCGCAGCCGGGAATGAGGATGCGTCCCACGGGCGCGCCGTCTGTCCGCAGAACACGCCAGAAACCGCCGAGCTCCGTGCTCGGGCGCAGGATATGCGTGTCAAACGTTCGAATCATAAGAACTTCGTCTCCTTTGCGGCGGTCTTTTTTCTGATTCTAATTATATCCGCACATCCCGTATCAAAACAAGAGCCGGAACTGCATATGCAGTTCCGGCTCTTGTTTCTTACCCTTTGATCGCGCCCGAGATGATGCCGCCGATGATGTATTTCTGAAGGCAGAAATACAGAATCAATACCGGGATCATCGACAGAACGAACACAGCAAACGCCAGCCCAAGTTCAATGCTGTTCTCTCCGAAGAAGTAGAACTGCGTCAGCGGAATATTCCGAACGGCTGTCTTCTGCAGGATCGTCACCGAGATCTGGAAATCATTCCAGACGTTCAGAGCGTTGAGCACGACCGACGTGAAGATGATCGGACGCATCAGCGGAAAGACGATGCGCCAGAAAATACCATACTGCCCCGCACCGTCAATGGCGGCCGCCTCTTCCAGCTCTTTCGGGATGGATTTGACAAATCCCGTGATGACCAGAACCGTAAATGCAATCTGGAAGCCGACCTTCACAAGCGTGAACCCGTAGATGTTGTCGAGCATATTCAGCTGCTTCAGATCGGTGTAGAGCGGTGTCATGATAGACTGGAACGGAATGATCATTGCGCCCAGCATCAGATAATAAACGGCGTTGTAGAAACGGTTGTTCTTGCGCGCGATGATGTACGACGCCATGCTGCACATGATTGTCAGCAGCAAAACCGCCAGAACGGTGGAGATGGCGCTGTTTTTCAGCGCACACCAGAAGTTCGACATTTCAATGCCGCGCGTAAAGTTGTCCCAATGGATGGTAGTGGGAAACGCAAGGCGGTTGAACGTGATCTCCTGCTTGGATTTCACCGAATAGATCAGCGCGATGTAGAACGGGCTGACCATGATGAGCGTCACAAGGATTTTCAGGACCGCGGAGACATACCGCGTCCATCGCTTCTGTCCGATCACAATTCCACCTCCCGGGAGCGCAGCACGCGGGCCGCCACTGTGCTGATGATGAAGATAGCGAAGGTGAACACAATGGCGATCGCCTGACCGTAGCCCGCGCGGAAATATCCGAACAGGTTGTTGTAGACGAGCGAACGGCCCGGACCGCCCTTTGTTGCGGCCATCGGGTAGTCGAACACCTTCATACCCCACGCCAGCAGCAGCGTGATGTTTGCGGTAATCGCCGGCGCGATCATCGGCAGCGTGATGCGCGTGAATTTTTTGATGGCCGGACATCCTTCGATGTCAGCCGCCTCATAATAGTCCGAGGAAATTCCCTGAATGGCTGCAATGTAGATCACCATGCAGTAGCCGGCGTCGCGCCAGATGCTGATGATGGCAAGGCCCAGGATGACCCACTGCGGGCTGCCGAGAGGACTCGGGATATTGAAAATCTCGTAGAACACGTCCGTGTAGATATATCTCCAAACGAACGAAGAGAGCACAAGGCTCAGACAGAACGGCATGAAGATCAGCGTGCGCAGCACGTTGTTGAATTTGTTCACCTTGGAGAGCATGACGGCAAACGCCAAACCGAGAACATTTGCCCCCACCAGCGTGAAGATCGTAAACAGGACCGTATTTTTTGCCGCATTCGTCACGTTGGGGTCCTGAAAAATCCGCTTGTAGTTGTCCAGCCCGACGAAAACCTTCTCCACGCTCATGCCGTCCCACTCCATCATGGAGATCGGGAATCCCTGAATGAACGGGACTACCACAAACAGGACGAAAAACAGCAGCGCCGGCAGAAGGAACGTGAAGCTGACAAACTCTTTTTTCAGCTTTGATGCTTTCATGCGCACACATCACTTCCTTTACAATAAGTCGTTCCCTTCAAAAAGCCGCGTTATTATTTGTACGGCAAACAATAACGCGGCTTTCCTGTATCTGTGTCAGACTGTCGCGGTCATCAGGAGCTGATGAGAGAGATCTCCGTGTCGATCTCCGAGATCAGCTGATCGACGTCCATCTCGCTCGGGTCCAGCGTCGAGAAGAGCTGGAGCTTGGTGCGGAAG
>NHCFI02800__coassemble_1618_pt1 | contig 12779 bp, 10 predicted proteins | sample NHCFI02800__metabat2_high_PE_010 | metagenome-assembled genome bin NHCFI02800
TCAGAGCAGCGCCGCCACGGCGTCGCCCATGGCCTCGCAGCCGCACAGCGTGCAGCCCTCGGCCATCATGTCGGCCGTGCGCAGACCGGAGTCGAGCGCTTTCGTCACGGCGTCCTCGATGTTCTGCGCCTCGGTGTCCATGCCGAAGCTGTATTTCAGCATCATCGCGGCGGACAGGATCGTTCCGATCGGGTTCGCCTTGTCCTGGCCGGCGATGTCGGGCGCGGAGCCGTGGATGGGCTCGTACATGCCGCGTGTGCCGTCGCCGAGCGAGGAGGAGGGGATCATGCCGATGCTGCCGGTGATCATGCTAGCCTCGTCGGACAGGATGTCGCCGAACATGTTTTCCGTCACGATCACGTCGAACTGGCTCGGGTCCTTCACGATCTGCATCGCCGCGTTGTCGACGAACATCTCGGAGTACTCCACCTCCGGATACTCGGCCTGAAGGCGGTGCATCACGGAGCGCCACAGGCGGCTGGTGTCCAGCACGTTCGCCTTGTCCACACACGTCAGTTTTTTGCGGCGCTTCATCGCCGTTTCAAAGCCGATGCGGCCGATGCGCTCGATCTCGTGCTCAGCGTAGTACATCTCGTCGGTGGCGACCTTCTCGCCGTCTTGTTCCACCGTCTTGTGCTCGCCGAAGTACACGCCGCTGATGAGCTCGCGCACGACCATGAAGTCGATGCCCTTTTCCACGATCGAGGGCTTCAGCGGGCTCGCGGCCGCGAGCTGCGGCCAGAGCTTCGCCGGGCGCAGGTTCGAGTAGAGCCCCATTCCGGAGCGCAGGCGCAGCAGGCCTTTTTCCGGGCGCTGCGGGCCGGGAAGACCCTCCCACTTCGGGCCGCCCACCGCGCCCAGCAGCACGCTGTCGGACGCGAGGCATTTGTCCAGCATTTCCTGCGGCAGCGGGTCGCCCCACTTGTCGATGGCGCAGCCGCCCATGTCCACTTCTTCATAGGTGAACGTGTGGCCGTATTTCTCCGCCACGGCGTCCAGAACTTTGACGGCCTGCGCGACGATCTCCGGCCCGATGCCGTCGCCGCGGATCAGCGCGATGTGCTTGCTCATACGTTGCCCTCCTTCGCGCGGATGCTGTTCATCAGACCGCCCGCGCGGATGATGTCCTGAATGAACGGGGGGAAGGGCTCCGCCTGATACGTCTCGCCCTTCGTCACGTTCGTGATGACGCCGGTGTCGAAGTCAATGCTCACCTCGTCGCCGTTTTCAATGGCATCGCTCGCGGCCTCGCACTCGAGGATCGGCATGCCGATGTTGATGGAGTTGCGGTAGAAGATGCGCGCGAAGCTCTTCGCGATGACGCACGACACGCCGCACGTCTTGATGACGAGGGGGGCGTGCTCACGCGATGAGCCGCAGCCGAAGTTCCAGCCGCCCACGATGATGTCGCCCTCGTGCACGTTGTGCACGAACTCGGGGTCGATGTCCTCCATGCAGTGTTTGGCGAGCTCTTTCGCGTCCTGGCTGTTCAGGTAGCGCGCCGGGATGATGACGTCGGTGTCGACGTTGTCGGGATATTTGAAAACTTTTCCGTTTGCATTCATGTTACTGCACCTCTCTCGGATCGGTGATGTGTCCCGTCAGCGCGCTGGCGGCGGCCACGGCCGGGCTGGCCAGATAGATCTCGCTCGTCACATGGCCCATGCGGCCCACGAAGTTGCGGTTCGTCGTGGACACGCAGCGCTCGTGGTCGGCGAGGATGCCCATGTATCCGCCGAGGCACGGGCCGCACGTCGGCGTTGAGACGACGCAGCCCGCGTCGATGAACGCCTCGGTCCAGCCGTTCTGGATACACGCCTTGTACACGGCCATCGTGCCGGGGATGATGATGACTCGCACGCCGTCGGCGACGTGTTTGCCTTTCAGGATCTCATAGGCGGCCTGCATGTCCTCAAGACGGCCGTTCGTGCAGCTTCCGATGACGACCTGATCGATCGCGATGTGCTCGGATTCCTTCGCAGTGTGCGTGTTCTCCGGCAAATGCGGCCACGACACCGTCGGCTCGACAGAGGACAGGTCGATCTCGATCGTCTCGTCGTACACGGCGTCCTCGTCTGCCTCGTACACCTTCCACGGGCGCTGGCTGCGGCCGGTCAGATACTGCACGGTCACGTCGTCGACGGGGAAGATGCCGTTTTTCGCGCCGGCCTCAATGGCCATGTTGCAGATGCACAGGCGGTCGTCCATCGACAGGGACGCGACGCCCGGGCCGGTGAACTCCATGCTCTTGTAGAGAGCGCCGTCCACGCCGATCTTTCCGATGATGTGCAGGATGACGTCCTTGCCGCTCACGCGCGGCTGCAGCTTGCCGGTCAGCACAAAGCGGATGGCGGCGGGAACCTTGAACCACAGAGAACCGGTCGCCATCGCGGCGGCCATGTCCGTCGAGCCGCCGCCCGTCGAGAACGCGCCCAGCGCGCCGTAGGTGCAGGTGTGGCTGTCGGCGCCGATGATGGCGTCGCCCGCCGTCACGATGCCCTGCTCGGGAAGCAGCGCGTGCTCGATGCCCATTTTGCCCACATCGAAGAAATTCACGATGCCGTGCTCGCGCGCGAAATCGCGGCACTGTTTCGACTGCTGCGCGCTCTTGACGTCCTTGTTCGGCACAAAGTGGTCGAGGACGATGTTGATGCGCGTCTTGTCAAAGACGGACGTGAATCCGGCCTTGTTGAACTCGTTGATGGCCACGGGCGTCGTGATGTCGTTGCCCAGAACCTCGTCCAGCCGCGCGTTGATCAGCTGTCCCGCGCGCACTTCCTCGAGACCCGCATGTGCGGCGAGGATCTTCTGCGTCATGGTCATGCCCATTGTTTTGCCCCTCCTGTCGCGGTGTGTCCGCGTGTTATTTGTTGTTGATGGCGCTCACCAGCGCCTTGATGCTCGCGACGATGATGTCGTTGTCCGTGCCGGCGCCCCATGTGACCGTGCCGTCGGCCCACTTCAGGCCGACGTATGTGGCCGCCTGGCTCGTGCTGCCCGTCGTCAGGCTGTGCTCGGTGTACGCCTCGATGGAGAAGTCCATCCCCGTTCCGGCCTTGATGGCGTTGCTCACCGCGTCCAGACGGCCGTTGCCCATCGCGGACAGCTCACGCTGCTGGCCGTCCTTTTCGATGGATATGACGGCGAAAATGCCGCTCTTCTGGATGTAGTGCGCCTCGGTGACGTTCAGCGGATGCGTCTTGTTCAGATAGCACTGCTGGAACATCTGGAACACTTCCGGCGGTGTGAGCTCCTTGTGCTCGTGGTCGGACAGGTCCTTCACCGCATAGCCGAAGTGCTCGCGCATCTTCGGCGGCAGGTTGTAGCCGTAGCGCTGTTCCAGCAGATACCCGATGCCGCCCTTGCCGCTCTGGCTGTTGATGCGGATGACGTCCGCGTCGTACGTGCGGCCGACGTCCGTCGGATCGACGGGGATGTACGGCACCGTCCACTCGTGCAGATTGTGCTCCGTGCGCCAGTGCATGCCCTTGGCGATGGCGTCCTGATGGCTCCCGGAGAAGGCCGCGAACACCAGTGCGCCTGCATACGGCGTGCGCTCGTAGACGTGCATACGCGTCACGCGCTCATACAGTTCCACGATGGCGGGCATGTCGGAGAAGTCCAGCTTCGGGTCGACGCCGTGCGAATACATATTCATCGCAAGCGTGATGATGTCCACGTTGCCCGTGCGCTCGCCGTTGCCGAACAGCGTGCCCTCCACGCGGTCCGCGCCCGCCAGCAGCGCCAGCTCGGTGTCGGCCACGGCGCATCCGCGGTCGTTGTGCGGATGCAGGCTCAGCACCACGCTGTCGCGGTATTTCAGGTTGTCGCTCATGTATTCGATCTGGTTGGCGTAGATGTGGCTCATGCTCATCGCCACGGTGACGGGCAGGTTGATGATCATGGGCTTGTCGGGCGTGGGCTGCATCACGTCCAGAACGGCGTTGCACACCTCCAGCGCGTATTCCGGCTCCGTGCCCGTGAAGCTCTCGGGGCTGTACTCAAAGAGGAAGTTGCCCTCGTATTCGTCGGCCAGCTGTTTGACGAGTTTCGCGCCGTCGACGGCAATCTGCTTGATCTCCTCCTTGCTCTTCTTGAACACCTGCTCGCGCTGCGCCACGGACGTGGAGTTGTAGAAGTGGATCACCGCACTCGGCGCACCCTTGACGGCTTCGAACGTCTTGCGGATGATGTGATCGCGGCACTGCGTGAGCACCTGGACGGTCACGTCGTCGGGGATCATCTCGCGCTCGATCAGCGTGCGCAGGAAGCGGAACTCCGTCTCGCTCGCGGCGGGGAAGCCCACTTCGATCTCCTTGAAACCGATCTTCACCAGCAGGTTGAAGAACTCCAGCTTCTCCTCGAGGCTCATCGGAATGATGAGGCTCTGGTTGCCGTCGCGCAGGTCGACGCTGCACCACGCAGGCGCTTTCTCGATGTGGTCTTTTTTGACCCAGCGGTATTCCGTCTTGGGCGGATTGTAATATCCGATGTGATACTTGGTGACGTCCATCATAGTACATTCTCTCCTTTTCCTGATTGCTGCGGCGCACGTCCGGGGGGAGGGAAGACGTCAAAAAGCCCCCGTCTCCCGAAGAACGTATCGTCTTCGAGAGACGAGGGCTTTCAAAGTTCAAAAGCACCCGCGGTACCACTCTCGTTGCCCCTTCAAAGAAAAGGGCCTCTCAGCATGGTCGGCCTTCCGGCGAACCATTCTCCCTGTAACGGTGGAGCTCCGTCTCCGCCTACTGCTGTTTCAGCGAAGCTGCTCGGGAGCGAGTGAACAGACACTGCATCGCCGCCTCTCACCAACCGGCAGCTCTCTGAAGGTGCGCGTTGTCTGTTGTTTCTCCGTCTGCGCATTTTTCTGTTAATGTCGCTATTTTACAAAATCGAATGCGGATTGTCAAGTACCCGTGCGACGCTTTTTTCATTTATCACGAATATTTAGTCATGAGTTTGTGCAGGTTTTACATGCACACGCGCTCGTTGACCAGCGTGAAGCCCGCTTTCGTCAGCTCGCTGCGGATCTCGTCGATCTGCGCCTGGTCGCGCGTCTCGAGCCCGATCTTAAGGAAGCAGCTCGTGACGGACATGCTCGTGTCGCCGCGGTCGTGGTGGACGCTGACGACGTTGCCGCCGCAGCGGCTCACGATCTCGCTCACGCCCTGCAGCTGGCCGGGCTTGTCCTCGAGCGCGATCATCAGGTTCGCGTTGCGTCCGCTCATCACGAGGCCGCGCGTGATGACACGGCTGAGGATGTTCACGTCGATGTTACCGCCCGAGATCAGGCACACGACCTTCTTTCTTTCGAGGGGAAGTTTGTGGAACATCGCCGCGGCGACGCTCACCGCGCCCGCGCCCTCGGCGATCAGCTTCTGCTTTTCGATCAGCGCCAGGATGGCTGCGGCGATCTCGTCCTCCGAAACTGTCACCACGTCGTCCACGTACTTCTCCACCATCTGGTACGTTGTGTCGCCGGGATGCTTCACGGCGATGCCGTCGGCAAACGTGGAAACCGTATCGAGCGTGATCTGGTGGTGTTCGTGCAGGCTGTTCGCCATGCTCGGCGCGCCCGCTGCCTGAACGCCGTACACCTTGCACGTCGGCTTGAGCGACTTGATGGCAAATGCCACGCCGCTGATGAGCCCGCCGCCGCCGACGGGGACGATCACCGCGTCCACATCCTCGAGCTGATCGAGGATCTCAAGGCCGATCGTACCCTGTCCGGCGATGACTTCGTCGTCGTCAAACGGGTGGATGAACGTCGCGCCCGTCTCCTGCTGGAGCTTCAGCGCGTACTCGTATGCGTCGTCGTAAGCGCCCTTCACAAGGCACACTTTTGCGCCCAGCTTCTTGGTGTTTTCCACTTTGCTGATCGGCGCGCCGTCCGGCATGCAGATCGTGCTGGGAATGCCGTTTTTGGTGGCGGCCAGCGCCACGCCCTGCGCATGGTTGCCCGCGCTGCACGCGATGATGCCGCGCGCCTTGTCCTCCTCGGACAGCTGGCTGATTTTGTAATAGGCGCCGCGCAGCTTGAAACTGCCCGTCACCTGAAGGTTCTCGGTTTTCAGATATACGTTCGTGCCGGGGCACAGGTCGGGCGCCGCGATCAGGTCGGTTTTGCGGGCCGCCTCTTTCAGTACGAACGCTGCGTGATAGACTTTATCCAGTGTTACCATTTCCACACTTCCTCCAGTGATTCAGACGATGAGCCGCGCGCGGCGGCTTGAAGCGGCGGAAAAGCCGCGCTATAATAAGGGGAAAAGAGCCGGGCACAAAGGTCCGGCCGGACAGGGGAGGGAAAACCCAAATGGAAAAACAAAACTGTGCGCTGCGCCTGCGGGGGCTGGTCGTGTTCCGCGGCCTGCTCCGCGATGAGACGGTCAGCGCAATGCTCCGCCTTCTCGAGACGGACGCGCACGACCGAGCCGCGTTTGCCGATGCCTACGGCGCGTTCTGCACGCTTCTCTTTGCAAAGACGGACGACTGGTCGTCCTATCTTTCCAAATGCGTGCTGGAACATGAAGATCTCTACGTCGTGCGCCTGTGCGCGGAGGGAAACGTGCCGGATGCGCTCGCCCGTGCACTGGACGAGGAGCTCGCGTTCCTCGGCGGCCTGTGCGGCCTGAGCGCGGCCGACGTGAAAGGGGAGGATGCGGCGCTCGCGTTCCTTCCCGAGTGGCGCGCATCGGAAACCGATCTCGCCGCCGCGTACCGGGAGCGCATTGCCAACGTCCACAAGACGGGATACGGCATGTTCGCGCGCTGGCATGTGTTCACCGTCAAGGACGGCGCGCTCATTCCGGTGGAGCACCCCGATCCTCAGACGCTGGACGAGCTGCCCGGCTATGAGGCGGAGCGCGAGAAGATCGTCGCTAACACGCAGGCACTGCTGGACGGCCGCCCCGCGAACAATGTGCTGCTCTACGGCGACGCGGGAACCGGAAAATCGAGCGCGGTCAAGGCCATCGCGAACCGCTTCGCGCCGGACGGCCTGCGCCTCGTCGAGGTGAAAAAACACCAGCTGTATCAGATCCCGAAACTGATGGATTCCCTTGCGGCGAACCCGCTCAAATTCATCCTGTTCATCGACGATCTGAGCTTCACGGCCAACGACGACAATTTCGCGGCGCTCAAGGCCATCCTCGAGGGCAGCGTCGGAGGGCGCAGCGCCAACATCGCCGTGTACGCGACCAGCAACCGCCGCCATCTCATCAAGGAGACGCTGTCGGACCGAGGGGGAGACGACATCCACCACGCCGACACGATGCAGGAGCTGATGAGCCTGTCGGCGCGCTTTGGCCTGACGGTGACGTTCCTGCGCCCGGACAAGGACCGTTTTGTGCACATCGTCACGGAGCTTGCCGAGCGCTACGGCGTCGACGTTCCTCACGACGAACTCATCGTGCGCGCGGAGGCGTTTGCCATCCGCTCCGGCGGGCGCAGCCCGCGCGTGGCACGTCAGTTCATCGAACTGTGCCGCTCCGGCGTTCTGTAATCATCGGGTCTATGAGATTTCCGCCCCGCCTGACGCGGGGCGGATTTTTTTGCAATCGAACCGGTCAGGGCATGACCGCGCCCTGATTGGCGCCGCTGACCATCTTGGCGTAGCGGGCCAGCCAGCCGGATTTGACGTTGGGTTCGGGCGCGACGTACGCGGCCTTGCGGGCCGCCAGCACCTCGTCACTCACCTCGAGCGTGATCTTCGCGTTCGGAATGTCGATCGTGATCGTGTCGCCCTCTTCGACCAGACCAATCGGGCCGCCGCTGGCGGCTTCGGGCGCAACGTGGCCGATGGACGCGCCGCGGGACGCGCCGGAGAAGCGGCCGTCCGTGATGAGCGCGACGGTCTTGTCGAGCTTCATACCCGCGAGCGCGCTCGTCGGGTTCAGCATCTCGCGCATGCCGGGGCCGCCGCGCGGGCCCTCGTAGCGGATGACGACGACGTCGCCGTCCTTGATCTTGCCCGCGTAGATGGACTCGATGGCTTCGTCCTCGCTGTTGAACACGCGCGCCGGGCCGGAGTGGCACAGCATCTCGGGTGCGACGGCGCTGCGCTTGACGACACAGCCGTCGGGGGCGAGGTTGCCCCACAGGATCTGGATGCCGCCCGTCGGGCTGTACGGATCGTCGATGGGACGGATGGCGTTCGTATTCTTGATGTGCGCGCCCTCGATGTTTTCGCCGAGCGTCTTGCCCGTGGCGGTCAGGACGTTGAGGTCGAGCAGGTTCTTTTTCGCCAGTTCGGCCTGCACGGCGGGGATGCCGCCCGCAGCCCAAAGATCCGGCATGTGCGTCGGGCCTGCCGGAGCCAGATGGCACAGGTTCGGAACTTTCGCGCTCATCTCATTGAACATCGCGAGGTCGAGGTCAACGCCTGCCTCCTTGGCGATGGCCAGCAGGTGCAGAACGCTGTTGCTCGAGCAGCCGAGCGCCATGTCGCAAGCCAGAGCATTGCGCAGGGAAGTCTCGTTCACAATGTCGCGGGATTTGATGTCGCGGCGGACGAGCTCCATGATGGCCATGCCCGCTTTTTTGGCGAGCGCCGTGCGCGCCGCGTGGACGGCCGGGATCGTGCCGTTGCCGGGCAGGGCGATGCCCACGGCCTCGCACAGGCAGTTCATGCTGTTGGCGGTGTACATGCCGCTGCAGCTGCCGCAGCCCGGGCAGCAGCCGTGCTCGCACTCGTCGAGCTGTTCGGCGGTGATCATGCCCGCCTTGTACGCGCCGACGGCCTCGAACATCTTCGAAAGGCTGACTTCCTCGCCGCCGTACGTGCCGGCCATCATCGGTCCGCCGCTGCAGACGACGGTCGGGATGTTCAGACGCAGCGCGCCCATCAGCATACCGGGGACGATCTTGTCACAGTTCGGCACGAGCACAAGGCCGTCCAGCTGGTGGGCCATTGCCATCGTCTCCACGCTGTCCGCGATCAGCTCACGGCTCGCGAGAGAATATTTCATGCCGATGTGGCCCATGGCGATGCCGTCGCACACGCCGATGGACGGAATGAGCACCGGCGTGCCGCCCGCCATGTAGACGCCCGCCTTGACGGCCTCGGCCAGCTTGTCCAGATGAATGTGGCCGGGGACGATCTCGCTGTGGGCGCTCACGACGCCGATCAGCGGGCGGGAAAGTTCTTCTTCGGTGTAGCCCATCGCGTAAAACAGGCTGCGGTTGGGTGCGCGCTCGGACCCTTTTGTCACGTTATCGCTGCGCATGATAGTTCACTCCCTCTTTCTGTTGAAAACAGGACACCGGCGGGCGCGGGCAGCCCCGCACCCGCCGGTGTAAAAAACGTATGGATTATTTCTTCAGCCAGGACATCATGTTGCGCAGGTCGGCGCCCACTTTCTCCACGGGGTGCTCGGCCTCGCGGCGGCGCGTGGCGAGGAACTTCGCCTTGCGGCCGCTGCTCATCTCCTGCATGAATTCGCTGGCGAACGTGCCGTCCTGGATCTCCGTCAGAACGCGCTTCATCTCGGCGCGGGTCTCGTCGGTGATCAGGCGCTTGCCGGTGCGGTAGTCGCCGTACTCGGCGGTGTTGGAGATGGAGTAGCGCATCTTGCCGAAGCCGCCCTCGTTGATGAGGTCGACGATCAGCTTCATCTCGTGGATGCACTCGAAGTAGGCCATCTCCGGCTCATAGCCCGCGGCCACCAGCGTGTCGAAGCCGGCGTGCATCAGTTCGCACACGCCGCCGCACAGAACGGCCTGCTCGCCGAAGAGGTCGGTCTCGGTCTCCTCGCGGAAGCTCGTCTCCAGGATGCCAGCGCGGCCGGCGCCGATGCCGCAGGCATACGCCAGCGCGTAGTCTTTCGCGCGGCCGCTGTAATCCTGCGCAATGGCGATCAGGCTGGGAACGCCCTTGCCCTCGACGTACTGGCTGCGGACCGTGTGGCCCGGGCCCTTCGGGGCGATCATGATGACGTCGATGTTCGACGCGGGCTTGACAAAGTTGAAGTGGATGTTGAAGCCGTGTGCCCAGCAAAGGACGTCGCCTTCCTTCATATAAGGAGCGACCTGCTCATTGTAGATGTCGGCGGCCAGCTCGTCGGGAACGAGCATCATGACGAGGTCGCCCGCTTTGGCGGCTTCCTCAATGCCCATCACGTGGAAGTTCGGGCACTTCTCGGCGAACGCGGCGGCTTTCTTCCAGTGGGCGCTGCCCTCGCGAAGACCGACCACGACGTTCACGCCGCTCTCGGCAAGGTTCATGGAGTGGGCGTGGCCCTGGCTGCCGAAGCCGATGACGGCGACGGTCTTGCCGTCGAGCAGGCCGAGGTTGCAGTCGGCGTCATAATACTTCTTGATCATGGGAAAACAACTCCTTTTTCATGAAATCCAGATAATTCAATCGTCCCGTTCGGCAAAGGACGGACGGGCGGTTTGCAGAGACAATCAGCTGAGATGTTCGCTCAGCCCGCCGCGCTCGATGGCCGTGATGCCCGTGCGGCACATTTCGAGGATCTCAAAATCCTCCATCATTTTCAGGAATGCGTCGATCTTGTCCGGTTCACCCGTCAGCTCGAACACCATGCTGCCGGGGGACAGGTCGATGATCTTCGCCTTGTAGATGCCGCCGATCTCCCGCAGTTCGCTGCGGTTTGACTTGTCCGCGGCCACTTTCAGAAGCAGCAGCTCGCGGTACAGGCTGTTGGCGGGATTCAGAACAAAAATGTTGCGCGTCTCTTCCAGACGGGCCGTCTGCAGGATGATCTGCTTGAGAACCTTTTCGTCGTCGTTGACCACGATGGTGATGCGCGAGACCTCGGGTTTGTCGGTGGCCGACACCGTCAGGCTGTCGATGTTGAAGCCGCGGCGGCCGAACAGGCTCGAGATCCGCGTCAGAACGCCGGAGTGGTTGTCAACGAGGATGCTGATTACTTCTTTTGCCATTGCGTCCGCGCTCCTTTCTCACGACATCATGATATCTTCCACGTTGCCCGCGGCCGGGATCATCGGAAGCACTTTTTCGTCTTTGTCGATCACGCACTCGATCCACGCGGGCTTTTTCGAAGCCAGCGCCTCGGCGAACGCGGCGCGGAACTCGTCGAGGGTCTCGCAGTGATAGCCCTTCAGCCCGAAGCCCTCGGCCACCTTGACGTAATCGGTTTTGCGGTGGGGGTCTGTGCTCGAGTAGCGCTTGCCGTAGAAGGCCGTCTGCCACTGGCGCACCATGCCGAGCACCTGATTGTTGAAGATAATGGTGATGACCGGCAGATCATAGCTCACGGCGGTGCAGGCCTCGTTCATATTCATATGGAACGAGCCGTCACCCGTCATCATCACGACGGTCTGGTCGCGGCCGAGCGCCGCCTGTGCGCCGAGCGCCGCGCCGTAGCCGAAGCCCATCGTGCCGAGTCCGCCGCTCGTGAGGAACTTGCGGTCCTTGACATGGCGGATGTACTGGCAGGCCCACATCTGGTGCTGGCCGACGTCCGTCACATACACGGCGTCCGGCCCCGCCAGTTCGCAGCACGAGCCGATGACCTGATGCGGCATCAGGCGGTCGCTGTGATCCTTCGGGCGGTAGTCGATGGACTGCCAGCTCTGGAGCTGACGCATCCACTCGGGATGCGTGGCAGGCTGGATGTGGGGCAAAAGCGCCTTGAGTACAACTGCGGCGTCGCCGACGACGCTGCAGTCGACGTCCACGTTTTTGCCGATCTCGGATGCGTCGATGTCAAACTGGATGCGCACGGCATTCTTCGCAAACGAACCCGGATCGAGCGCCACGCGGTCGGAGAAGCGTGTGCCGATGGCGATCAGCACGTCGGCCTGGCTCGCGGCCTTGTTCGTGGTGTAGCTCCCGTGCATGCCGAGCAATCCGAGGTTCAGCGGATCGCCGTAGCCCATGACGCCGGCGGCCATCAGGGTGTAGGTGGCCGGGATCTGCGCCTTTTGCGTCAGTTCGCGGAGAAGCTCGCCCGCGCCGGACGCGCACACGCCGCCGCCGAAATAGATGAGCGGGCGGGAGGCGCTGTTGATGAGCTGCGCGGCGTGCAGGACGGCCGCCTGATCGTAGCTCGTCACCGGCTCCACCTGAACGGGGGGTTCGGGCACGTATTCCGTGATGGCGCCCGTGACGTCCTTGGGGATGTCGACGAGCACCGGACCCTTGCGGCCGGTCTGCGCGATGCGGAACGCCTCGCGCAGCGTGTGCGCGAGATCTTCCACGCGGCGCACAACGAAATTGTGTTTGGTGATGGGCATCGTGATGCCCGTGATGTACACTTCCTGGAAGCTGTCGCGGCCGATCAGACCCGTGCCGACGTTGCCCGTGATGGCGACCATCGGGACGCTGTCCATGTACGCCGTGGCAATGCCCGTGACGAGGTTCGTTGCGCCCGGGCCGCTGGTGGCCAGAACAACGCCCGTCTTTCCGGTGGCGCGCGCATAGCCGTCCGCCGCGTGCGCAGCGCCCTGCTCGTGGGCCGTCATGATATGCGTGATCTTGTCGCTGGCCTTGTACAGCGCGTCGTACAGATTCAGAACCGCGCCGCCGGGATAGCCAAACATCGTGTCCACGCCCTGCTCGATCAGGACCTGAACGAAAATATCCGCACCGGTCAGTTTCATAGCTCTCTTCCTCCTCGTTCCGGCATCGCAGGTGCAATGTATAAAAAAACAGCCTTCGTCTCTTTGAACAAGAGACAAAGGCTGTGAAAAGCACTCTGCGGTACCACTCTTATTGCCGCTGGAAAGCGGCCTCTCCGCGGGGCCGGTGACCCCCTGCACGCTAACGGGTGCTCCGTCCGTACCTACTGCGCCAA
>NHCFI02800__coassemble_1642_pt1 | contig 12541 bp, 13 predicted proteins | sample NHCFI02800__metabat2_high_PE_010 | metagenome-assembled genome bin NHCFI02800
GCAATGTATGCAAAAAGTGACAACAAGATTACAACTTAATATTGATAATATACAAAAAGCAATATCACTAAAAAATGCAGCAACAAAAATCTTGTAATAAGACCGTCTGATGGGCCATACTGAAAGCACGGAAAATGCGGCGCCGTGCACCGGCGGCGCTGCCGGCTTCCAAGGAAGCCGAAGGTACGGTTGGTTTTTCAGGAGGTTACATAATGAAAAAGGCACTCAGTATTCTTCTTGCTGCCGGAATGCTCGCGACGGCGCTTGCCGGCTGCGGCGCTTCGTCTTCTTCCAGCGCTCCGGCCGCCGGTTCCACGTCCGGCTCCACGGCGTCTGCCGAGGGCGAGTACGCTGGCCAGACCCTGAAGGTCGCCGCCATTGAGACGGCGTACGGCACCCAGATGTGGGAAGACGTCGTTGCGGCGTTCGAGGCCAAGACGGGCGCGACCGTCGAGCTGACGACGGACAAGAACCTTGAAGACGTCATCGACCCGAGCATGAAGGCCGGCGATTTCCCCGACGTCGTGCATCTGGCCATGGGCCGTGAGAAGGCCATGCCCGAGACGCTCATCAAGGAAGACGCTCTGGAAGACCTCACCGACGTTCTCTCGATGAACGTTCTGGGCGAGGACGTGACGGTCGGCGAGAAGATCATCCCCGGCTTCACCGGCAACAACACGACCGATCCCTACGGCGACGGCCACACGTACCTGATGCCGATGTTCTACTCTCCGTGCGGACTGTTCTATGACGCCGGCCTGTTCGAGACCAAGGGCTGGGAAGTTCCCGAGACGTGGGACGAGATGTGGGAACTGGCCGAGACGGCCAAGGCCGACGGCATCAGCCTGTTCTCATATCCGACGGCCGGCTACCTCGACGCCTTCACCTATGCGATGATGGCCGAGGCGGGCGGACAGGATATGTTCAACCGCGCTCTGAACTATGAAGAGGGCATCTGGGAGACTCCCGAGATGACGAAGATGTTCGACGTTCTGACGAAGCTCGCGTCCTGCACCGATCCCTCCGTTCCCTCCAACGCCAACGGCGACAACTTCACCAAGAACCAGCAGCTGATCCTGGACGACAAGGCCCTGTTCATGCCGAACGGCACGTGGGTCGTGGGCGAGATGGCCGATGCGCCCCGCGCCGAGAACTTCAAGTGGGGCTTCATGGCTCTGCCCGCTCTGGAAGAGGGCGGCGACCGCTACAGCTACACCTTCTTCGAGCAGTGCTGGGTCCCCGCGGGCGCCGAGAACAAGGAGCTTGCGAAAGTCTTCATCTCCTATCTGTACAGCGATGAAGCCGCCGACATCTTCGCCGCTTCGAACGCCGTTCAGCCGATCGCCGGCATGACCGACGCCCTGAGCGAGGAGAACCAGCTGTTCTACGCTGTGTACGACAACGGCGCGAAGGCTGCCATCGGCACGTTTGCCGCCACCGATCCCGTCGAGGGCGTCAACATGAAGGATGCCATGTGCTTCACGATGGACAGCGTCGTGTCCGGCACGAAGACGCAGGAAGACTGGGTCAACGCTGTTTCGACTGCCAGCGACGCTCTGCGCGCTGCTCTGAAATAAGTTCCGATTTTCCACCGAACCATCGCGCCTCTGACGCGGCGATCACGCAACTCAAGCGGGCGGTGAGCAAGTGCTCCTTGCTCACCGCCTTTTCAATGGAATGGAGATGACATCATGCAGAAAAACAAGGCACGCAGCCGGTTCATCGTCGCGTGCGTGGCGCCGGCCGTCATTCTGTCGTTTATTTTCCTTGTGGTCCCCACATTCAACGTCTTCCGCATGTCGCTCTACAAATGGGGCGGCTATTCCCCGAACAAGCAGTTCGTCGGCTTTGACAACTTCGTCAAGCTCTTCAACGACGCGAAATTCTTCCAGTCCGTGCGCAACAGCATTTTGCTGATCGTGATCGTCACGATCATCACGATCGGCTTCGCGCTGGTGTTCGCGGCCATCCTCTCGCGCGAAAAGCTCAAGGGACAGAACTTTTTCCGCGTCATCTTCTACATCCCGAACATCCTGTCCGTCGTCGTCATCTCGGCCATCTTCAGCGCCATTTACGACTCGAACTACGGGATGCTCAACAGCTTCCTGTCCATTTTCCGCGGCGCGGACGCCGAGCCCGTCTACTGGCTGGGCGATCAGAAGATCGTCATTTACAGCATCGTCGGCGCGATGGTCTGGCAGGCCATCGGCTACTACATGGTCATGTACATGGCGTCGATGTCCTCGATCTCCGAGAGCCTGTATGAATCGGCGAACCTCGAGGGCGCGTCCCGCATCCGCCAGTTCTTCTCCATCACCATCCCCCTGATCTGGACGAACATCCGCACGACGCTCACGTTCTTCATCATCTCGAACATCAACATGAGCTTCCTGTTTGTCAAGGCCATGACCAACGGCGGCCCGGACGGAGCCACCGAGGTGTTCCTGAGCTACATGTACAAACAGGCGTACACCAACTCGACGTACGGCTACGGTATGGCCATCGGCGTCGTCGTGTTCTCGTTCTCGTTCGCGCTGTCGGCCATCGTCAACGCCGTCACCAAGCGCGAGACGCTGGAATTCTGAGAAAGGGGGAGACATTCATGGTCGATCGCAAACCGACCGGCGGCGAGGCCGCCGCAAAGGCAGTCATGTACGTTGCGCTCATCGTTCTCACGGTGCTCATCGTGATCCCCGTGGCGTGGGTGTTCATGGCTTCCATCAAGCAGAACTCTGAATTTTACGGCAATCCCTGGGCGCTCCCGCAGGGCGTGCACATCCAGAACTTTGTCGACGCGTGGACGAAAGCGCGCATGGGCGATTACTTCATGACGTCCATCATCGTCACGGCGGTGGCTCTGGCCATCCTTCTGGTGGTGGCGCTGCCCGCGGCATACGTTCTGTCCCGCTACAAATTCATCGGCTCGAAGGCGCTCAACACCGGCTTCATGGCGGGGCTGTTCATCAACGTCAACTACATCGTCGTGCCCATCTTCCTGATGTTCGTCACGGCCGACAAGTTCCTCAAAGAGGTGTTCGGCGCGGGCTTCTTCCTGAACAACCCGTTCGTCGTCTCCCTGGTGCTGGCGTCCACGACGCTGCCGTTTACCATCTACCTGCTGTCCGGCTACTTCGCCACGCTCCCGAAGGATTACGAGGAAGCGGCGTACGTGGACGGCGCGGGATACTTCACCACGATGGTGCGCATCATCATGCCGATGGCAAAGCCCAGCATCGTGACGGTCATCCTGTTCAACTTCCTGTCGTACTGGAACGAGTACATCATCTCCATGACGATGCTCTCCGAGCCGGACGGCGCGCGCACGCTCCCGGTGGGCCTGCTCAACCTGATGAAGGCCCAGAACGCCAAAGCGGAGTACGGCCAGATGTATGCCGGTCTCGTCATGGTCATGGTGCCGACGCTGATCCTCTACATCTGCGTGCAGAAGAAACTGACGCAGGGCATGACGCTCGGCGGCCTGAAAGGTTAAAGGAGGCGCAGCAGCATGAACGAATACACCAAAAAGACCCTGACGCTGGTCCTCGCGGCCATCGCGCTCATCGCGTGCCTGTGGCTCGTCGTCCACGGCCATTCCGTCGGCTTTGCCTCCGGCGGGCTCGGCATCGGCGGGCTCCTGTTTGAGCTGGGAGGCCTCGCGGGCATCCTTGTGCTCCTCGGCCTGTACAATCATTCCTATCAATAAAAGAGGGCGCTCCGTTCCGCATCGCGGGCGGAGCGCCTGTGCTGCGCGGAAAGGAGACCATTGCATGAACCGGCCGAACATCATTTTCTATTTTTCGGACCAGCAGCGCTGGGACACGCTCGGCTGCTACGGGCAGAAGCTGGACGTGACGCCGAACCTTGACCGTCTGGCCGCCGAGGGCGTGCTGTTTGAAAACGCATTCACCTGCCAGCCCGTGTGCGGCCCGGCGCGCGCGTGCCTGCAGACGGGGCGCTACGCGACGCAGGTCGGCTGCCACACGAACGCCCGCGCGCTGCCGTTCGGCAAGATCAAAACGCTGGCGCAGTATTTCAACGACGCCGGCTACGACACCGCCTATGTGGGCAAATGGCATCTCGCCTCCGATGCGTACAAGGGCGAGAACTTTGAGACGTGCGCCATCCCTCAGGAGCGCCGCGGCGGCTACAAGGACTACTGGATGGCGTCCGACGTGCTGGAGTTCACCAGCCACGGCTACAACGGCTACGTCTACAACGGCGCGAACGAAAAGGTGGAGTTCACCGGCTACCGCGCCGACTGCATCAACAACTACGCCATCGACTACGTGCGGAATTACGACAAGGATCATCCGTTCTTTCTGTTCATCAGCCAGATCGAGCCGCACCATCAGAACGACCGCCGCCGGTTCGAGGGCCCGGACGGCAGCTACGCGCGGTTCAGCGGCTTTGAGACGCCGGGCGACCTCGAGGACTGCCACGGCAAAGGCGACTGGGAGAAGAACTATCCCGACTATCTCGGCTGCTGCCACAGCCTCGACGCGAACGTCGGCCGCCTCGTCGACACGCTGAAAGAAAAGGGAATGTGGGACAACACCATCCTGTTCTATACGTCCGACCACGGCAGCCACTTCCGCACGCGCAACTCCGAGTACAAGCGCAGCTGCCACGAGGCGAGCATCCACATCCCGCTCATCGCCGTCGGCCCCGGTTTTGAGGGCGGAAAGCGCGAAAAGCACGTCGTCAGCCTGATCGACCTGCCCACCACGCTGCTCGACTGCGCGGGCATCGCGCGGCCCGAGGGCTTCTGCGGGCGCAGCCTGCGCACGCTGATGCGCGGCGACGTGCCCGCGTGGGACGACACGGCGTTCCTGCAGATCAGCGAGGCACAGGTCGGCCGCGCCATCCGCACGCCGAAGTGGAAATATTCGGTGCGCGCCGAGGGCAACGGATGGGACACGGCGGGTGCGGACGTGTACTACGAGGAGTTCCTGTACGACCTCGAAGCCGACCCGTTCGAGAAAAACAACCTTGCGGCCGATCCCGGATACGCGGAGGTGCGCTCGCAGCTGGCGAAACAGCTGTGCGTCAAAATGGCGGAAGCGGGCGAGGAAGTGCCCGAGATCAGACCTTATAAGGAATGGCCGTGAGCCGTTCGTCAACAGGAGGAGACAACATGAGTGAAGTGAAAAAGACAGGGCGCGTGACGATCCCGACGAACCTTGACGTGGTGCCCGAGACGATCGAAGTGCTCAAGCGCTGGGGAGCGGACGCGATCCGCGACTGCGACGGCACGGAGTTCCCGGAGGAGCTGACGAAGGTCGGCGCGAAGATCTACTCGACGTACTACACCACGCGCAAGGACAACGCCTGGGCGAAGGCAAATCCCGATGAGGTGCAGCAGTGCTACATCTCGACGGGCTTTTACACGGCGTCGGAGGGCGCACTGTCCATCCGTCTGATGAAGGGCATCTCGGACGAGCTGCTGGAAGTGAATACGCGCGACGACATCAAGCGCTGGTGGGAGGTCATGGACCGCACGACGGGCGAGCCGCTCGCGCCGGAGGCGTGGCGGTATGAGGACGGCTGCGTCATCATCGACGAGCCCGCGCCGTATCACGACTATTCCGTGAGCTTCCTGGCGTATCTCATCTGGGACCCGGTGCACATGTACAACGCCGTCGTCAACGACTGGAAGAACTTCGAGCACCAGATCACGTTCGACGTCCGTCAGCCCAAGACGCACAAGTTCACGATGGAGCGCCTGCGCAAGTACATCAAGGACCATCCGTACGTGAACGTCATCCGCTACACGACGTTCTTCCACCAGTTCACGCTGGTGTTCGATGAGCTCAAGCGCGAGAAATACGTGGACTGGTACGGCTACTCTGCCTCGGTGTCCCCGTACATCCTCGAGCAGTTCGAAAAAGAGGTCGGCTACAAGTTCCGCCCGGAGTACATCATCGACCAGGGCTATTACAACAACCAGTACCGCGTGCCGTCGAAGGAGTTCAAGGACTTCCAGGCATTCCAGCGCCGCGAGGTGGCAAAACTCGCGAAAGAGATGGTGGACATCACGCACGAGCTGGGCTGCGAGGCGATGATGTTCCTCGGCGATCACTGGATCGGCACGGAGCCGTTCATGCCGGAGTTTGCGTCCATCGGGCTCGACGCAGTGGTGGGCAGCGTGGGCAACGGCTCGACGCTGCGCCTGATCTCGGATATCCCGGGCGTGAAGTACACGGAGGGACGCTTCCTGCCGTACTTCTTCCCCGACACGTTCCACGAGGGCGGCGACCCGGTGCGCGAGGCGAAGGAGAACTGGGTCACGGCGCGCCGCGCCATCCTGCGCAAGCCGATCGACCGCATCGGATACGGCGGATATCTGAAGCTGGCGCTCGACTTCCCGGAGTTTATCGACTATGTCGAGAGCGTGTGCAACGAGTTCCGCGAGCTGTATGAGAATGCAAAGGGCACGACGGCGTACTGCGTCAAGACGGTGGCCGTGCTGAACAGCTGGGGCAAGTGCCGCAGCTGGGGCTGCCACATGGTGCACCACGCGCTGTATCAGAAGCAGAATTACAGCTATGCGGGCGTGATCGAGGCGCTGTCGGGCGCTCCGTTCGACGTGAAGTTCCTGAGCTTCGACGACCTCAAGGCCGACGCGCACGCGCTGGACGGCGTGGACGTCATCATCAACGTGGGCGACGCGGACACGGCGCACACGGGCGGCGCCGTCTGGGAGGACCCGGAGATCAGCGCGATGGTGAAGAAGTTCGTGCACGACGGCGGCGGTTTCATCGGCGTGGGCGAGCCGACGGGGCACCAGTATCAGGGCCGCTTCCTGCAGCTGGCGGGCGTTCTGGGCGTCGAGAAGGAGACGGGCTTCACGCTCGGCTACGACAAGTACAACTGGGATGAGCACCGCGACCACTTCATCCTCTCGGACGTGAAGGACGACGTGGACTTCGGCGAGGGCAAGAAGAGCATCTACGCGCTCGAGGGCGCCGAGGTCCTCGTGCAGCGCGACAGGGAAGTGCAGATGGCGGTGAACGAGTTCGGCGCCGGGCGCGCGGTGTACATCAGCGGCCTGCCGTATTCGTTCGAGAACAGCCGCGTTCTGTACCGCAGCATCCTGTGGTCGGCGCACGGCGAGGGCGAGCTCGAGAAGTGGTATTCGACGAACTACAACGTCGAGGTGCACGCGTATGTGAAGAACGGCAAATACTGCGTTGTGAACAACACGTACGAGCCGCAGGACACGACCGTGTACAAAGGGGACGGAACGAGCTTCGAGCTGCATCTGGACTCCAACGAGATCCGCTGGTACGAGATTTAACAGTTTTTCAAGGCACAAGGGGCCGCCGCATTCGCGGCGGCTCTTTTGGTTCGACAGATTGTGCAAAAAAGGGGAACGGCAAGTGCAAGAAAAACAAAGAGCCATATGATAAGATGTATATAAAGAGAGACGTGCGCGCGGCGCTGTGCGCCCGGCAGCAACGGTGAAAAGGAGAATGCAGCATGAAATTTCTCAATGTGGACATCCCCGTGAAAAACATTCCGGAGCTCGACGAGGGCTTCGTGCCCCTGAGCCTGTTCTTCCGCGAGCATCAGAAAGGCGCGGAAAAGCCGCTGTGCATCGCCGTTGAGCGTTCGGGCGGCCAGATCGGCACGTATGAGACGAAGATCCACGGCACGCCCGAGATGCGGGAAGCAGACGCCTATTACGTCGACCGCCTCGTCAAGTTCCTGCTCTGGAGCTGGGGCGGATTTAAGGTCATGATCTGCGGCGACGACGACATGGCCGCCGTCATCCGCGAGGCGTATTCCGAGAATGGCTCGCGCGCGTTCGACAAGGGCTTCATGGAGCGCGTGTATGAGACCGAGTTCGTCGTCGAGGCTCTGCCGTACGACAAAAAGCCCGCGGCGTTCCAGCGCGCCGAGTCCGTCGGCCGCCACACCAACGGCGGACGCATCGGCTTCGACGCCGGCGGCTCCGACCGCAAGGTGTCCGCCGTCATCGACGGCGAGGCCGTCTACAGCGAAGAGGTCGTCTGGTTCCCGAAGACCATCTCGAACCCCGACTATCACTTCGAGGGCATCATGGCGGCGCTGTCCACCGCGGCGGCGAAGATCATGGAGCACGGCGGCCGCGTCGAGGGCATCGGCGTGTCCAGCGCGGGCGTGTACATCGACAACAAGTGCATGGTCGCGTCTCTGTTCCTGAAAGTCAGCGACGAGGACTTCGACAAGAAGGTCAAGAACATCTATCTGCGCGCCGCCGAGCAGCTGTCCAACCAGCTCGGCTATGAGATCCCGGTCGTCGTGGCGAACGACGGCGACGTGTCCGCGCTCGCGGGCGCGATGGGCCTCGGCGAGAACGGCATCATGGGCATCGCGATGGGCACGAGCGAGGCCGTCGGCTACGTGGACCTCGACGGCAACATCTGCGGCTGGCTCAACGAGCTGGCGTTCGCCCCCGTCGACGGCCAGCCGGACGCGATGGAGGACGAGTGGTCGGGCGACATCGGCTGCGGCGTGAAGTACTTCAGCCAGGACGGCGTCATCAAGCTCGCCCCGCGCGCGGGCATCGAGCTCAAGGGCGCGTCCCCGGCCGAAAAGCTGAAGGAAGTGCAGGCCCTGATGGCCGAGGGCGATGAGCGCGCCGTGAAGGTGTACGAGTCCATCGGCGTGTACCTCGCGCACACGCTGGCGCTGTACGCGATGTTCTACAACATCCGCCACGTCCAGATGATGGGCCGCGTCATGTCCGGCAAGGGCGGCGACATCATCCTCGAGACGGCCACCCGCGTGATGGACGAGGAGTATCCCGAGCTCGCGTTCCGTCCGGAAGCTCCGGACGAGAAGACCCGCCGCGTCGGCCAGTCCGCCGCCGCCGCGACGCTGCCCGAGATCAAATAATTTCCGCAAAACTGATGCACGCCGCGCTGATTTTCAGCGCGGCGTGTTTCTTTTTTTGTCGAATCTGCTATAATAAAAAGGAAGGAGGCGATCCGTATGATCTACGATACGCTGGACAATCTGGAAGAATACCGCGGCATGCTGCCGAATCTCGATACGCTCATCGACTGGCTCAAGAAAAACGGCCTGAGCACGCTGCCCGAGGGCAAGACCGTCATCGACGGGGACAACCTGTACGTCAACGTCATGACGTGCGAGACGCTGCCCGCCGAGGGCCGCTTCTTCGAGACGCACTCGCGCTACATCGACCTGCAGACGGACATCGAGGGCGCCGAGATCTGCGAGGTGACACTCGGCCCGGTGCGCGAGCACAAGCCCTACGACGAAGAGGCCGACTACGCGCTTTACGAGGGCGAGACGACGAGCGCCGTCGTACTGGGTGAGGACCGGTTCGCACTGTTCCTCACGGAGGAGCCGCACCGCCCGACGGTGCGTGCCGCCGGGTGCGACAAAGTGAAAAAAGCCGTGTTCAAGATCGCGTACTGAACAAAAGGAGGGAAGGCGCTGTGAACAGCATCATCATCGGAGTGGCCGGCGGGACCGGCTCGGGCAAAACGACACTCACGCGCCGCCTGAAAGAGCGCTTCGGCGACGAGATGACCGTCATCAGCCATGACAATTACTACAAGGCGCACGACGACATGACGTACGAGGAGCGCAGCCGTCTCAACTACGACCACCCCGACGCGTTCGACACCGATCTTCTGGTCGAGCACATCAAGGCGCTGCGCGCGGGCGAGACGGTCGCGTGCCCGGTGTACGATTTCACGCAGCACAACCGCTCGAAGGAGACGCTCCTCATCGCGCCCACGGGCGTGATCGTCGTGGAGGGCATTCTCATCTTCGCGGATTCGAAGCTGCGCGACCTGATGGATGTGAAGATATTTGTGGACACCGACGCCGACGTGCGCATCCTTCGCCGCATCGTGCGCGATGTGCGCAAGCGCGGCCGCAGCCTCGAGAGCGTCGTGACGCAGTATCTGACGACCGTCAAGCCGATGCACGAGCAGTTCGTCGAGCCGTCCAAGCGGTTCGCGGACGTCATCGTGCCCGAGGGCGGCAAGAATCTCGTCGCGCTCGACATGATCATCCGCCGCGTCGAACATCACCTGCGCGAAAACGCCGCGGAGTAAACGTTCAAGACAAAAGCGCTGTGCCCGGAAGGGCACAGCGCTTTTGTCTTGCAAAACGATCAGCCGCCGATGAGAAAATCGAGGATGTCCCATCCGTCGGAGTTCTGCGCCTTGTACAGCTCGGTGTAGCCGCACTGTGTGCAGGAGATCGTGATGAATTTCTTGTTCTGTACGTCGAAGATCTTTGCGAAGTTGCCGCCCGTGGCCTGGAACTGGTCGTGCTCATAGGTGCGGCATCCGCATTTCGGGCAGATGTATTGCTGCTGCGTCATAAAAAATCCCTCCTGTGCAGGTTTGATTTCAGAATACAACGGGAAACGCATAGATTCAAGCGAGATTCAGCCGTTTGGAGATCATCCAGCGGACGATGAAGAACAGCGCCGCGGTCAGCGCGGCGACAGCCGCCGACGCGCAGAGCATCCACACCGTGAGCGTTCCGGTGGGGTTTGCCGTAAACGAGTTGTAGAGCGAAGCGCCGAGCGGGGAATACGCCGCGATGTACGCGAAGACTCCCACCGCCATGACGAAGACGATCTGAACCAGGAACAACGTCACAAGATAGCACACGACCGTCGCGCCGAAGCGCTGCTGCGGCCACTGCGCGCCGAGCACGCAGATGAAGTACATCCACATCATCGACAGGAAAAGCATCGCCAGCAGGAACAGACCGAACGAGAGGTAGAGCGGCATGCCGGGCCAGAATTCACTCAGCGCCGCGGCGATCTGCTCATCCGAGGACGTGATCACCGTACTGAAGCTCGTGCCGGGCAGAAGAAGGCTGAACAGCATTGCGGCCGCGACCCACACGCATCCGGTGATGAGTTTTGCGCCGATATGCTGCGCGGGCGTGACGGGGAGCGTCAGCATCAGATAGCCCTCGTTGCCCAGCATCCGGTAAAAGCGGATCACCGCGTAGAAATACGCCACAAAAACGCCGGCGAACAGAACGAAGGTCATCAGCGCATACAGCAGCGCCGACAGCGTTTCGAGCCATTGCGGGCCGAGCGGCAGCACATACAGAACGCCGCGCGAGGCCAGCCCGCCGCCGCACAGAAGAAGCGCCGCGCCCAGCAGCGGCAGCATCACGCGCGCCGTCTGCCGGAATTCCCATTTCATCAGTTTTGCAAACATGAGAACACCTCCCTGAAAATGCCGTCCACACTCTTGCCGCGCGTCTCGCGCAGGTGCTCGGCGCTGTCCGCGACGGCTACGCAGCCGTTTTGCAGAAAGAGCACGTCGTCGAGGATGCGCTCCACGTCGCCGATGATGTGCGTCGAGATCACGAGCGCCGCGTCCTCGTTGTACCCCCGGATGATGGTGGACAGAATGTAGTCGCGCGTGGCGGGGTCCACGCCGCCGAGCGGTTCGTCCAGCAGGAACAGCTTCGCATTCCGCGCCATCGTCAGGCACAGCTGCGTCTTTTCCTGCATGCCCTTGCTCATTGCGGAGATGCGCTGCCCCGGCTCGATGCCGAGCGTGCGCAGCATCTCGGATGCCTTCGCCGCGTCGAAATCCTCATAGAAATCGCGGAACAGCGCCACCGCATCCGCCGCGCGGAAGTGCTGCGGCAGGCTCACGCGGTCGGGCAGGTACGCGGTGCACGCCTTTGTCTGCGTGCCGGGCACGAGCCCGCCGATGCGCACCTCGCCGTCCGTCGGCTGCAAGAGCCCCGCCGCGAGCTTGAGCATCGTCGTTTTGCCGCTGCCGTTCGGGCCGAGCAGGCCCGTGATGCGACCGGCCTCCGCGCCGCACGTCAGATTCGCCAGTGCGCGGCGTGTGCCGTATTGCTTTGTCACATTGCTGAATGTCAAGAACGCCATGTTCATTCCTCCCTGATCGCCGCGGCGAGAAGTTCCGCGGCCTCTTCGTTCGTCAGCCCCAGCGCGTGCGCCGCGGCCAGAAATTCCCGCGCGCTGCGCATGGCAAGCGCGCGGCGCGCCGATGCGATCGCCTGCGCGTCGTCCGTCACCGTGCGGCCCGCCGTGCGCTGCGTGCGCACGAGACCGCGCGCCTCCAGCTCCGCCAGCGCGCGCTGCATTGTATTGGGGTTCACACCGGCCTGTGCGGCCAGTTCGCGCACGCCCGGCAGACGTTCGCCCGGGGCGTACGCCCCCGAGGCAACGGCCGCCTCCAGCTGTTCCAGCAGCTGCAGGTAGACCGGCCTGTCCGCCCGGATGTTCCATTCCATGGGCACGACCTCCTTGTGTCACTGTATTAAGCGCTTAAGACAATAATACATCGTCTGCGCGCTTTGTCAAGCATTTTGCCGAAAAAACTTTTTCCCCTTGCATCAGGGCACGAAATACGGTATACTATCGCTTGAACGCTTTTTATTCAGAAAAAACGGATCAACAAGGAGAATGCACATGTTTGAACTGCTTCGGAGATACATCGTGGTGCTGCTTGTGTCGATGGTTCCCGTCATCGAGCTGCGCGGCGCCATTCCCATCGGCGTCGTGGGCCAGCAG
>NHCFI02800__coassemble_1667_pt1 | contig 12306 bp, 7 predicted proteins | sample NHCFI02800__metabat2_high_PE_010 | metagenome-assembled genome bin NHCFI02800
AAGAGCACGGCGCGCACGGCCCAGTCGATGGTCATGGCCATCCACACGCCGAAGAATCCGAGGTGGAACCACAGGCCCAGCACGTACGACAGCGCCACGCGGCACACCCACATCGACACCATGCTCACCACCATCGTGAACTTTGCGTCGCCCGCGGCGCGCAGGGCGTTCGGCAGCGCGAAGCTGGGCGGCCACCAGAGCGTGCACACGCAGTTGTAGCGCAGCACGAAGAGCGCGAGGTCGTACGTCGCGTCGCTCGCCTGATACATGCCCACGAGCGGCGGCGCGGCGAAGAAGATGCCCACGTTCAGCGCCGCCATGCCGATGACCGTCACCAGCATCAGCTTGCGCACGTAATACTTCGCCTGATCGTAATCGCCCGCGCCGATGCACTGTCCGATGACCGTGATCATCGCGAGGCTCATCGCCGAGCCGGGCAGGTTCGAGAACGCGCCGACGTTGTTGCAGATGGCGTTGGCCGTGATGGCCGTCGTGCCGAACGACGTGACGAGCCCCGCCACGAGCAGCTTGCCGATCTGGAACGTGCCGTTCTCCATGCCGGAGGGGATGCCGACGCTGAGGATGCTCCTCAGGATGCCGCCGTCGACGCGCACGCGCCACACGTCCGCGAGGTTCACGGGCTTGTGAGGGTCGAGCAGCAGCCGGATCACCATGACGGCCGCGGCCGCGCGGCTCGCGAGACTGGCGATGGCCGCGCCCGCGACGCCCATATCGAGCCCGAAGATCAGGATGGCGTTGCCGCCGATGTTGATGACGTTCATCACCGCCGACGCGAACAGCGACACCTTGCTGTTGCCCATGCTGCGGAACAGCGCCGCGCCGGCGTTGTAGATGCCGATGAACGGATAGGAGAGCGCCGACAGCCAGAAATACGTCTCGGCTGCCTCCATGACGGCGGGCTCAGCCTTGCCGAACACGAACGTCAGGATGTGCCCGTTGAAGATGAGCACCGGGACCGCGATGGCCACCGAGAGCAGCAGCATCGCGTACATCAGCTGGCGCGCCGAGGTGCAGGCGCTCTCCCGGTCGCGCCGTCCGAGGTACTGGCTGGCCACCACCGCGCCGCCCGTAGCCAGCGCCGCGAACACCTGAATGATGAGCGTGTTGATCTGATCCACCAGAGAAATGCCGGACACGGCCCATTCGCCGTTCACCGACACCATCACCGTATCCGCCATGCCGACCGTCACGACGAGCAGCTGTTCCAGCACCAGCGGCCCGATCAGCTGCGCCAGCGCCCGGTTGGAAAAGCGCGGTTCGGCCGGGGTGGGCGCCGCGGACAATGCCTTCATTCCGATCCTTCCTTTCTGCCTGGATACTTCTGTTGTGCGAAGAAACAAGAACCATTTATTTATCATGCGCCGTTTTGTCCAAAACTGCAAGAGGGACGGCGAAAATTTTTTACGGGTTCACAGTTTTTTTCCGCCGCGCGTGCGTGGACGAGCCGGACAAGCTGTGATACAATAAATCCGACACATCGCACACCGCGCCCCGCAGGACCTCTGTCCCGGCGGGGCGCGGCGTCCGGAACAACCTTTTTTCGTGCGGGAGGGAGCATCAATCATGGAAGAGCAGAACCGTGTTCTGACCGGCCCGGTCTACCGTCAGATCTTGTTCTTTTTCTTTCCCATTCTGTTCGGTACGTTTTTTCAGCAGCTGTACAACACCGCCGACGCCGTCATCGTGGGGCAGGTGCTCGGCACGGAAGCCCTCGCCGCCGTGGGCGGCACGACGGGCGTCCTCGCGAACTTCGTCGTGAACCTCTTCGTCGGCATCGCGTCCGGCACGACGGTCGTCGTCGCGCAGCACTTCGGCGCGGGCAATTACAACGGCCTGCGCCGCGCCGTGCACACATCCATGGCGCTGTCCTTCGCGGGCGGAGCCGTGCTCACGGTGCTGGGCATCGCGCTCGCGCGCGGCGCGCTGGCGCTGCTCGGTACCCCGTCCGACGTCATCGGCCCTGCCACGGTCTACCTGCGCATCTACTTCCTCGGCGTCATCCCGTCGTTCGTGTACAACGTCGGCTCGGGCATCCTGCGCGCCGTCGGCGACACCAAGCGCCCGCTGTACTTCCTCATCATCGCATGCCTTGTCAACATCGTGCTCGACGTGCTGCTCGTCGCGGTGATCCGCATGGGCGTCGCGGGTGCGGCGCTCGCCACCATCCTGTCGCAGCTCGTCAGCGCGCTGCTCACGCTGCGCGCGCTCACGCACACCACGCGCGTGTACCGCTACATCCCCGCCGACACCCGCTTCGACAAGAACACCCTGCGCGCCGTCCTCAACGTCGGCATCCCGGCGGGCTTCCAGTCGAACCTGTACTCCGTGTCCAACATGCTCATCCAGTCCGTCGTCAACTCGTTCGGCACGAGCGTCGTCGCCGCGTGGACGGCCTACGGCAAGATCGACAGCTTCTTCTGGATGGTCACCGCCGCGTACGGCGTGGCCGTCACCACCTTTGCCGGGCAGAACTACGGCGCGCGCCGCTTCGACCGCGTGCGCAAAGGCGTGCGCGTCACCCTCGCGATGGACCTCGTCTCGGCCGCCGCCATCGGCGCGCTGTTCTACACGTTCGCGCCGCAGCTGCTGTCCATCTTCTCGCGCGACGCCGCCGTCATCGAGGTCGGCACCACGATGGCGCGCTTTCTGCCGCCGCTGTACTTCACGTACGTCACCGTTGAAGTGCTCGCCGGCACGGTGCGCGGCTGCGGCGACGCCGTGATGCCCACCGTGCTCGTGGCGCTGGGCGTGTGCGTGCTGCGCGTGGCGTGGGTGCTCATCTTCGTGCCCTCGCACCGCTCTCTCGTCATGCTGTTCGTCAGCTATCCCATCAGCTGGTCGCTCACCAGCGTGCTGTTCGTGTTCTACTATCTCCGCTTCCAAAAGCGCCAGACGCTGCGGGAACAGGCGGCGCGGCGCGCTGCGGAAGAAAAGGAGGCAAGTGTATGAAACGGCTGATGCCGTATCTCCGTCCGTACCGGCGCGAGTGCGTTCTCGCGCCGCTGTTCAAAATGACCGAGGCCGTGTTCGAGCTGCTCGTGCCGCTCGTCGTGGCCGTCATCATCGACCGGGGCATCCCCTCGGGCGACCGCGGGCTCATCCTGCGCATGGGCGGCGTGCTCGTCGCGCTCGGCGCGGGCGGCATGCTGCTCGCGTTCACCGCCCAGTGGTTCTCCGCCAAGGCCGCGTGCGGCTTCGCCGCGTCCGTGCGCCGCGCGCTGTTCTCGCACATCCAGTCGCTCGACTGGGCCGAGCTCGACGCCGAGGGCACGGCCACGCTCATCACGCGCCTCACCAGCGACATCAACCAGCTCCAGAGCGGACTGAACCTCTTTTTGCGCCTGTTTTTGCGCTCGCCGTTCGTCGTCGCGGGCGCGGTCGTCATGGCGTTCGTCGTCGACGCGCGCACCGCGCTCATCTTCTGCGTCACCGTGCCGCTGCTGGCCCTCGTCGTCGCGGCCGTCATGCGCGTCACAACGCCCATGTACCGCGGCGTGCAGAAGCGCCTTGACGGCGTGCTCGCCGCCGTGCGGGAAAACATCACCGGCGCGCGCGTCATCCGCGCGTTCGGCCGTGAGGACGACGAGCAGCGCCGCTTCGACGAGCAGAACGAATCGCTCACCGCGAGCCAGCTCGCCGTCGGCCGCATCTCCGCGCTGATGAACCCCGTCACCTACGTCATCATCAACCTCGCCGTCATCGCCGTGCTCTACACCGGCGGCCGCCGCGTCGACGCGGGCGCGCTGTCGCAGGGCGAGGTCGTCGCGCTCGTCAACTATATGTCGCAGATCCTCGTCGAGCTCATCAAGTTCGCGAACCTCGTCGTCAGCATCACGAAGGCGCTCGCGAGCGCCGGGCGCGTCGAGAGCGTGCTCGCGCGCAAAGCGGGCATGGCGTTCCCCGAGACGTCCGCGCAGCCCGATGCGGGCGCGCCCGCCGTCGAGTTCGACGACGTCTCGCTGCGCTACGCCGGCGCGGGCGCGCCGAGCCTCGAGCACGTGTCGTTCACGCTCGCGCGCGGCGGCACGCTCGGCGTCATCGGCGGCACCGGCTCGGGCAAATCAAGCCTTGTGAACCTCATCCCGCGCTTTTACGACGCCACGTCCGGCTGCGTGCGGCTCGAGGGCAACGACGTCTCGGCCTACACGAAGGATACGCTCCGCGCCATGGTGGCCGTCGTGCCGCAGAAGGCGCAGCTCTTCACCGGCACCATCCGCTCCAATCTGCAGATGGGCGCGCCGGACGCGGACGACGCATCGCTCTGGGAGGCCCTGCGCGCCGCGCAGGCCGAGGACTTCGTGCGCCGGAAACCCGGCGGCCTCGACGAGCCCGTCTCCGCGGGCGGCAAGAACTTCTCCGGCGGCCAGCGCCAGCGCCTGACCATCGCGCGCGCGCTCGCGGCAAAGCCCGACATCCTCATCCTCGACGACAGCGCCAGCGCGCTCGACTTCGCCACCGACGCGGCGCTGCGCCGCGCGCTGCGCGAGCTGCCGTTCGCGCCCGCCGTGGTCATCGTGTCGCAGCGCGCGTCCAGCCTGATGCACGCCGACACCATCGTCGTGCTCGACGACGGCAGCGTCGCCGGCAAGGGCACGCACGAGGAACTTCTCAAAACATGCCCCGTCTACGAGGAAATTTATCAGTCCCAGTTCAAGACCGCGAAGGAGAGAGGGGGCGAGGCGAAGTGAAAGGCCAGTCCGAGACCATCCGCAAAGTGCTCTCGCGCGTGCGGCGCTACGGCGCGCTGCTCGTGCTCTCGCTCGTCCTCGCCGCCGCCACCGTCGCCGCCACACTGTGGCTGCCCATCCTGACAGGCGACGCCGTCGACTGCATCGTCGGCGCGGGAGAGGTCGATTTCGCGGGCCTCGCCGCCGTGTTCGTGCGCATGGTCATCGCCATCGCCGTCGCGGCCGCGTGCCAGTGGGCCATGAACCTGTGCAACAATGCCATGACGTTCCGCGTCGTGCGCGACCTGCGCCGCGAGGCGTTCGACAAGCTGCGCCGCATGCCGCTGCGCGGCATCGACAAGCGCGGCGCGGGCGAGGTCGTCAGCCGCGTCATCGCGGACGCCGACCAGTTCGCCGACGGCCTGCTCATGGGCTTCACGCAGCTGTTCACGGGCGTTCTCACCATCCTCGGCACGCTCGCGTTCATGGTGATGCTCAATCCCGTCATCGCGCTCGTCGTCGTCGTCATCACGCCGGTGTCGCTCGTCGTCGCGGCGTTCATCGCCAAGCGCACCTACTCGATGTTCCGCGCGCAGACCCGCGTGCGCGGCGCCCAGACCGACTACGTCAACGAGCGCATCGAGGGCCAGAAGGTCGTGCAGGCGTTCGGCTGTGAGGACGCCACGCTCGCGCGCTTCACCGAGCTCAACGACGAGCTGCGCGAGTGCTCCGTGCGCGCCACGTTCTTCTCCTCGCTCACGAACCCCGCCACGCGCTTCGTCAACAGCCTCGTGTACATGGGCGTCGGCGTCGCGGGCGGCCTCGCCGCCGTCGGCGGCGTCATCAGCGTGGGCAACCTCACGTCGTTCCTCACGTACGCGAACCAGTACACGAAGCCCTTCAACGAGATCTCCGGCGTCATCACCGAACTGCAGAACGCCGTCGCGTGCGCCGCGCGCGTGTTCGAGATCATCGAGGAAGAGCCCGAGACGCCCGACGCGTCCGACGCCCGCGTGCTCGAGCACGCCGAAGGGTATGTGGACATCGAAGATCTCCGCTTCTCCTACGTGCCCGAGCGCCCGCTCATCGAGCACTTCAACCTGCACGTCGAACCCGGCATGCGCGTCGCGCTCGTCGGCCCCACGGGCTGCGGCAAGACGACCGTCATCAACCTGCTCATGCGCTTCTATGACCCCGACGGCGGCTCGATCTCCGTCGACGGCACCGACGTGCGCGGCATCACCCGCCGCTCGCTGCGCCGCAGTTACGGCATGGTGCTGCAGGACACGTGGCTGCGCCGCGGCACCGTGCGCGAGAACATCGCCTACGGCCGCCCCGACGCGACCGACGAGGAAGTCATGGCCGCGGCGCGCGCCGCGCACGCCCACGGCTTCATCCAGCGCCTGCCGCAGGGGTACGACACCGTCCTCGCCGAGGACGGCGGCGGCCTGTCGCAGGGCCAGAAGCAGCTTTTGTGCATCGCGCGCGTGATGCTCTGCCTGCCGCCGATGCTCATTCTCGACGAGGCGACGTCCAGCATCGACACCCGCACCGAAATGCACATCCAGAACGCGTTCGCGAAGATGATGCGCGGCCGCACGAGCTTCATCGTCGCGCACCGCCTGTCCACCATCCGCGAGGCCGACGTCATCCTCGTGATGCGCGACGGCCGCATCGTCGAACAGGGCCGCCACGACGAGCTGCTCGAACAGGGCGGCTTCTACGCCGAGCTGTACAACAGCCAGTTCGCGCCCTGACCGTTTTATCCGCTCAGTTTATCAGGAGGTGCCGCCATGAAGACCGTCAATGTCACGCTCATTCTGTCCCTGATCGCGGCGGGGGTGCTGCTCGTGCTGGCCGCCGTGGCGTTCGCCGGGATGCTGGCGATGTCCGCGCTGCAGGGCAGCGTCGATCTCTCGCGGCCCGCCGGTGAGATCGGCGACGTCGAGGGCTACGCCCTCATCCTCGGCGGTCTCGGCTGGGCCATCGCCGGGTTCGGGGCGCTGCTGTTCGGCGTGTTTGCCATTCTGCTCGCGCTGTGCGGCTTTCTGCTCATCCTGTTCGCGGTCATCGCGCGCGCGGTCTACGCCCCGCAGGGCGGACGTCTGACGGCGCACCGCGTGCTGATGGCCATTGTCTGCCTCGGCATGGCCGCGGGGGGATTCACGGTGCTGTCGTCCGGCATCGACGCCGGCTCTTTCTCGCAGATTTTATTCGGCCTCGCGTACCTCGCGGACGCGGCTGTGTGCGCGTTTCTCACGTTCACGCCGCGCGTCAACGGCGTGCTCTTTCGCCGTGCGCCGCAGCCGGAGGATTCGTTCCCGCCCGCCGTGTAAACCCGGAAACGAAAAGCGCCCCGCGCTCTCAACAGAGAGCGCGGGGCGCTTTGCTTTGTCTTTAGCCGAGTTTTTTGCAGCCGAGCTTCTCCATGAAGCGGTCGAACGCGGCAAAGCCGTCGGGCGTCTGCTTGAACACGCCCGCGTGCTCGAGGCACGTCTCGAACTTCGCGCCGATCTCCTGCTTCACGACCTCCAGCGCCTTGGCTTCGCTGAACTCCGCGCCGGCGTATTTGTCCGTGAGCCAGTCGATCCACGCGGCGTGCTCGGGCGCGGCGGCCTTCACGGTCTCGGGGTCGGCCTTGCCGGCCAGCACTTTCGCGATCATCGCGCTCTGCTTCTCGAGGCGGCCGGGCAGGATGGCCAGGCCCATGACCTCGATCAGGCCGATGTTCTCCTTCTTGATGTGGTGGATCTCGCGGTGCGGGTGGAAGATGCCCTCCGGGTACTCCTCCGTCGTGCGGTTGTTGCGCGGCACGAGGTCGAACACGAACTGCTTTTCGTCCGCGTTGTAGTGCAGGATCGGCGTGATCGTGTTGTGCGGCGTGGTCTCGCCGCCGTCCGTCGTGTACGCGAGGATGTCGGCGGCCTCGTCGCTGTAGCCGCGCCACGTGCCCAGCACGAGCGACGCGAACGCCAGCAGCTGCGCCTTGTCCGTGCCCTTGACGCGGATGGTGCTCACCGGCCAGCGGATGTTCTCGATCGTCAGATCGGGGAACTCGGGGTGTTTGTACGTGAACAGAGCCTCGGCGCGCTGCATCGGGAACTCGTAGTTGCCGCCCTGGAAGTGCGTGTGGCTCAGGATGCTGCCGCCCACGATGGGCAGGTCGGCGTTCGAGCCGCAGGTGTAGTGCGGGAACTGGCTCACGAAATCAAAGATCTGCGCGAACGCGCGCGGCGTGATGCTCATGGGCTCGTGGCGGTCGCTGAACACGATGCAGTGCTCGTTGTAGTACACATACGGGCTGTACTGCAGATACCACTTCTCGCCGCACAGCGAGATGGGCACGACGCGGTGGTTCTGGCGCGCGGGGAAGTTCACGCGGCCCGCGTAGCCGATGTTCTCGATGCACAGCATGCACTTCGGATAGCTCGCGGCGGGCTGCAGACGCTCGAGCGCGATCGTCTTCGGGTCCTTCTCGGGCTTCGTGAGGTTGATGGTGATCTCGAGATCGCCGTACTTGCACGGATACGTCCACTTGATGTTCTTCGCGATCTGCGCGGTTCGGATGTAGTTCGACTTGATGCACAGGCCATAGAAATAGTCCGTCGCGGCGCGCACGCCCTCGGTTTTCCACAGCGTGTCGAATTTCGCCGAGACCTCGCTCTCGCGCGGCATCACGGCGCCCATGATGCGCGCCTCAAAGTTCACGCGCAGCGCGGGAATCTCCTTGTCGTACAGCCCCTTCTCGGCGGCGTCGTCCAGAAGCGCCTCCAGAAGCTGCGTGGGGCGGTCGAGCGATTCGTGCGGCACTTCGCCGCTGTACGGCTCGGCCAGGCCGAACAGGTCGAGCAGCGTGTTGCGCGCGACATACGTGTCGAGCGGTCCGATCAGTCCCTGCTGCTGCGAAAACTGAAGCAGACGTTCAATGTCAAGTGCGGTGCGGTCCATAGAAAAACCTCCATCCAAGCAAGATACCGGAAAAATTGTGCTTACTCATTCGTTCTAAGTTCCATTATAGAACGCCTTGTCCGTTTCATTCCATGTAAAATTGTTGCCGAGCGAAAGGAAGTTCGCTCATTTTTCAGTGACTTTGACGAAAATCCGCCGTCTTGACAAGCGCGCGCGCCGGTGATAGGATAATAGGACAAAGGCCATGACGGAGAAAAGTACGGCGGCAAGGCATCCCAAGCGAGCGGGGGACGGTGTGAGCCCCGCGGAGCGTCCCGCCCGAAGAACACTCCCGAGCCGCGAACCCAAAGCGGGCGCGCCCGCCGGTAGGGGAGACGTGAGCCGCGCGTGAGACGGCAAGCGCTTCGGAACGCAGAGCGTTCCCGCGCGCGAAAAGGAGACCGTTTTGCAAAACGGTAATTTAGGTGGCACCGCGGATCCGGCAGCGATTCGTCCTAAAGGCACGGGGCTTGTTTCCCCGTGCGGTACAGGACGATGCTGCCGGATTTTTTTCATTCAGGGAGGAAACCAACATGAAACGCACCGAGATCAAAACGCTGCTGCGCACGCCGCCCGAGGACGGCGCCGTCGTCACCGTCTGCGGCTGGGCCAAGACCGTGCGCGACTCCAAGAACATCGGCTTCATCGAGCTGTCGGACGGCTCCGGCTTCAAGCCGCTGCAGATCGTCTTTGAGTCGTCGAAGCTCGAGAACTACAAGGACATCGCGAAGTGCGGCGTCGGCACGAGCCTGTGCGTCACGGGCCGCGTCGTGCTCACGCCGGGCGCGAAGCAGCCGCTCGAGGTCAACGCCGACTCCATCGACGTGCTGGGCGCGTGCGGGCCGGAGTATCCGCTTCAGAAAAAACGCCACACCGTGGAATTTTTGCGCACGATGCCGCATCTGCGCGCGCGCACGAACACGTTCTCGGCGGCGTTCCGCGTGCGCAGCGTCGCGGCGTACGCCATCCACAAGTTCCTGCAGGAGAACGGCTTTGTCTACGTGCACACGCCGCTCATCACGGGGTCGGACTGCGAGGGCGCGGGCGAGATGTTCCGCGTGACGACGCTCGATCCGAAGAACCCGCCGCTCACGGAGTCCGGCGAGGTGGATTTCTCGCAGGATTTCTTCGGACGTCCGACGAACCTCACCGTCTCCGGCCAGCTCGAGGGCGAGGCCATGGCGACGGCGTTCGGCAAGATCTACACGTTCGGCCCGACGTTCCGCGCCGAGAACTCGAACACCCCGCGCCACGCGGCCGAGTTCTGGATGATCGAGCCGGAGATCGCGTTCGCGGATCTCGCGGACGAGATGGATCTCTCGGAGGCGATGGTCAAGAGCGTCATCTCCTACGTGCTCGAGCAGTGCCCGGACGAGATCGAGTTCTTCACGCGCTTCTTTGACAAGACGCTCGCCCAGCGCCTGCGCTTCGTGGCGGAGAGCGATTTCGCGCGCGTGACGTACACGGAGGCTGTCTCCATCCTTGAGAAGCACAACGACGAGTTCCAGTACAAAGTCTCCTGGGGCACCGATCTCCAGACCGAGCACGAGCGCTATCTGACCGAGCAGGTCTACAAGAAGCCCGTGTTCGTGACGGATTATCCGAAGGACATCAAGTCGTTCTACATGCGTCTGAACGAGGACGGCAAGACCGTCGCGGCGGCCGACATGCTCGTGCCGGGCGTGGGCGAGCTGTGCGGCGGCAGCCAGCGCGAGGAGCGCATGGACGTGCTGCTCGCGATGATGGACGAGAAGGGGCTCAAGCGCGACGATTACGAGTGGTATCTTGACCTGCGCCGCTTCGGCACGGTCGAGCACGCGGGCTTCGGCCTCGGGTTCGAGCGCCTCGTGATGTACCTCACGGGCATCCCCAACATCCGCGACGTCCTGCCCTTCCCCCGCACCGCCACCGGATTTTAATATGGCGTTGCGTGCCCTTTATTGCCGTCCCCGGCGGGAGGGAACAGTTCCGGCTCCCCTTGCAGGGGAGCTGTCACGGCGCACGCCGTGACTGAGGGGTGCTCCGCGGCTTGCCTTCCCTGTGAGGGGAGGTGGGTGAGCAGAGCGGACCCGGAGGGGTGCCCCCCCAAAAAACACACAAACCCCACAGCCCCCGCGGCGCAAGGCCGGCGGGGGCTGATGTCCGGAAAAAGATGTATACAACATGAGAGAAAGAGGGCGTTTCCCATGGCGCTGATGCGCATGACGAGCGGGAACATCCCGCGGCAGCTCGCGGCGTATGCCGTCCCGCTCGTGCTGGGCAACCTGTTCCAGCTTACTTACAATGTAGTGGACTCCGCCATCGTGGGGCGGTTCATCGGCAAGGAGGCGCTCGCGGCCGTCGGCACGGCGAGCCCCGTGATGAACCTGCTCATCCTGGGCGTGTCGGGCCTGTGCATCGGCGCGTCGGTCATCATGAGCGAGGCGTTCGGCGCGCGCGACGACGGCAAAGTCCGCCGCGAGATGGCCACGGTGTCGGTGTTCGGGTTCTGGTTCTCGGCGGTGTGCGCGGCGCTGGGCACGCTGTTGGCCGTGCCGCTGCTGCGGCTGCTGCAGACGCCGGACGAAGTGCTCGGGCTCACCGCGTCGTACCTGCGCGTCGTGTTCTGGGGCACGCCGTTCACGTTCTTCTACAACGCCGTGGCCTCGGCGCTCAAGAGCGTGGGCGACTCCAAGACCCCGCTCAAGTTCCTCGCGTTCGCGTCCGTGCTCAACGCCTGTCTCGACCTCGTCTTCATCGGCCTGCTCGGCTTCGGCGTCATCTGCTCGGCGGCCACCACGGTCATCGCCGAGGCGGTCTCGGCCATCCTGTGCATCGTCTACGTGTACAAGAACATCCCGGTGCTGGCGCTCGAGCCGCGCGAATTCCGCATGGACCGCCCGCTGCTCGGCCTGACGCTGCGCTACGGCGGCGTCACCGCCTTGCAGCAGGCGTGCCAGCCGGTCGGCAAGCTCTTCATCCAGGGCGCGATCAACTCCCTCGGCGTTGACGCGATGGCCGCGTTCAACGCCGTCACGCGCGTGGACGACTACGCGTTCACGCCCGAGCAGAGCATCGCGTCGGCCATCACCACGTTCACCGCGCAGAACCGCGGGGCGGGGGAGACCAAGCGCATGTTCCGCGGCTTCCGCGTGGGGCTCGCGCTCGAAACGGGGTACTGGGTGTGCGTGTGCGCGGCCACGCTCGCGCTGCGCGAGCCGCTGATGCACCTGTTCATCGGCGCGTCCGAACCGGAGGTCACGGCCGCCGGGTGCGAGTACCTCGGCGTCATGGCGTTCCTCTACCTGATGCCCGCGTTCACGAACGGCATTCAGGGCTTCTTCCGCGGCGCGGGCGACATGGGCGTCACGCTCTGGAACACCTTTTTGCAGATCAGCCTGCGCGCCGTGTTCGTCTGGGTGCTCACGCCGCGCGTCGGGCTCGTGGGCGCCGCGTGGGCGTGCGCCGTCGGCTGGGGCGCGATGCTCGCGTTCCAGATCCCGTACTACTTTGTCCGCCGCCGCGTCTATGCGGCGCGCGCGCAGAGCAAAGAACACGCATGAGGCAAAAAACGGACGCTCTCCCTCGCCGGGAGAGCGTCCGTTTGTTTCTCTGCAGGAAATGCTGCGTCAGAATTCGCCGCGCTCGCGCAGCGTGTGCAGCATCAGGATGGCGTTGATCGTCTTGCCGT
>NHCFI02800__coassemble_1677_pt1 | contig 12168 bp, 11 predicted proteins | sample NHCFI02800__metabat2_high_PE_010 | metagenome-assembled genome bin NHCFI02800
TATGCCGCTGACCGTCGTTCTCGACGCGCACGGCGGAAACCTCTACCGGGAGGGTCCCGCGGCGTATCTTGTGTCCAGAAACGCGTGAGGGCACCGTTTTTCCCCAAAAGCACTTGACAAATCCGGATGGATATTGTTTAATAAGGTCAATCACTTCAAACCGTTGAAGCGGAAGTAAAACCGTCGGCGCACGCACAGAGATCCCCGGAAGCTGGAAAGGGGACGGAAGCGGGGCGGATCAATGGACCGCTGAGGGCGGGGGGAAAGGCCGCACGGCCGAGTATCTTCCGACGCGTTGCCCGCGTTACCGGGCAGGGGATGTGCTGGCATCCCGCAGAGAGGCCGCTTGTACGGGCGGCAATCAAGGTGGTACCGCAGGCTGATTCACGCGCCTGTCCTTGCATGAGCATGGACAGGCGCGTTTTGTTTTTTGAAGAGGGGAGGCGGATGGTTTGAAACAGACCGGAAGACGATGGCGATGGCGGATGATGACTGTCCGCGCCGCCGGGAGAGCGGCATCTGATGAAAACCGACTGTTAAAGGAGAGAATCTTATGAAAAAGCTGTTTGCTCTGGCGCTCTGCGCTGTGTTCGCCCTCATGATGTTCGCCGGGTGCTCCGGCTCGGCCGGCGCGTCCGACGGCGCCGTCAAGATCGGCATCATCAAGTACATGGATCACACATCTCTCGATGAGATCACCGCCGCCGTGGAGAACACGCTTTCCTCCGAACTCGACGAGCAGGGTGTGGAATATTCCATCGACACGAAGAGTGCCAACGGCGACCCGTCCACCATCAACGCCATCTGCACGCAGTTCGTCGCCGACGGTGTCGACCTTGTGGTTGCGATCGCCACGCCCGCCGCGCAGGGCGCGGCCACCGTGCTGGAAGGCACGGGCATCCCGCTCGTGTTCAGCGCCGTGACCGATCCCGTGGATGCGGGTCTTGTGGATTCGCTGGACGCCCCCGGCGGCAGCATCACCGGCACGTCGGACGCCATCCCTGTCAGCCAGATCATGGATCTTGCGGCAGAGCTCACCCCCGACGCAAAGAACTTCGGCATCCTGTACTGCACCAGCGAGCCCGGCAGCGTTCCCGTTGTGACCGAGGCGAAAGAATTCTTTGAAGCGAACGGATACACCTACGAAGAGGGCGCCGTGGCGGACGAGACGGACGTCCAGACGGTCGTCCAGAATCTGCTGAAGGACTGCGACGCCATCTTCATCCCCATTGACAACACGGTCGCCAATGCGATGGCCATCGTGTCCGAGGAGTGCATCGCGGCCAAGAAACCCGTCTATGTCGCGGCGGACTCGATGGTGCGCGACGGCGGCCTCGCCAGCGTGGGCGTCAACTACACGAACCTCGGCAATCTGACGGCTGAGATGGCTGTGGATATTCTGAACGGTTCCGATCCCGCCACGATGGCGGTGCAGGTCCTGACGGACAACAACATCGTCGTCAATGAAGAGACGGCCGCCGCCATCGGCGTGGACGTTTCGCAATACGCATAATTCACAACGAAAGGACTCCTTCGTATGCTGCTTGTTTTGAGAAGCGCCGCCGAGCAGGGCTTCATCTATTCGCTCGTGGCACTGGCGCTGTATCTGTCGTACCGCACGCTGGACATTGCCGATCTGACGACGGACGGCACGTTCACGCTCGGGTGTGCCATCAGCGCCACCATGACGCTGGCGGGGCATCCGCTGCTCGGCCTTGTGCTTGCCATCGCGGCGGGCGCCGCGGCCGGCGGCGTCACGGCCGTGCTTCAGACGAAGCTCGGCGTGCCGTCCATTCTGGCGGGCATCATCACCATGACGGGATTGTATTCCGTCAACCTTGCGGCGATGGGCAGCAAGTCCAATCTGCCGATGCTGAAGGAAGAAAACGTGTTCAGTATGGCGCAGGCTCTGTTCGGCAGCGCGTACAAACTGGTCGTCGCGGGTGTGTTCGCGGCGGTGTGCGCGGTGCTTCTCGGACTGTTCCTGCGCACGCGTCTCGGCCTTTCCATCCGGGCGACGGGCGACAACCGCGACATGGTCTCCGCGTCGAGTATCAACCCCGCGCTGATGACCACGGTCGGCCTGTGCGTTGCCAATGCGCTCACGGGCCTGTCCGGAGCGCTTCTGGCGCAGTATCAGAAATTTTCCGACATCGGCCTCGGGACCGGTATGGTCGTCATCGGCCTTGCCAGTCTCATCATCGGTGAGGTCGTCGTCGGCCGCGGCGGCATCCTCCGCGGCGTTCTGGCGGCGGTCATCGGCGCGGTCGTGTACCGCATTATCATCGCGCTGGCGCTCTCGTCCAGCGTGGATGCAAACTGGATCAAATTTTTCTCCGCCGTCATCGTGGCAATCGCCATCGCGTACCCCACGGTGAAGGAGAAGGTGCTGTTCTATCAGAAACGTCGCAGGGAGGCGAAGAAATATGCTCAGCATTGAACACGTCTCCAAGACGTTCAACCCGGGCACGGTCAATGAGAAAAAGGCGCTCGAGGATGTGTCGCTGCATCTCGAGCGCGGGGATTTCGTCACGCTGATCGGCTCGAACGGCGCGGGAAAATCCACGCTGTTCACCGCCATCGCCGGAGGGTTCGTGCCGGATTCCGGCCGTATCGTTCTGGATGGCAGGGACATCACGTTCCTTCCGGACTACCGCCGTTCGCGCGAGATCGGCCGCCTGTTTCAGGACCCGCTCAAGGGCACGGCTCCGCGCATGACGATCGAGGAAAATCTCGCGCTGGCGTATCTCAGAGCCTCGAAAGGCGGCGGTGGGATCTTCTCCACCATCAAGGCGAAAGACCGTGATTTCTTCCGCGAAAAACTCGCGACGCTCGGCCTCGGCCTTGAGGACCGGCTGACACAGCCGGTCGGCCTTCTGTCCGGCGGACAGCGTCAGGCGCTGACGCTCTTGATGGCAACGCTCGTCACGCCGAAGCTGCTTTTACTCGACGAGCACACCGCGGCCCTCGATCCGGCGACGGCGGAGAAAGTTCTGGAGCTGACGAAGAAGATCGTGGCGCAGCAGAACATCACCTGCATGATGGTCACGCACAACATCTCGTCTGCGCTGGAACTCGGCAACCGGACCATCATGATGGACGGCGGCCGCATCGTGTTTGAGCTCTCGGGCGAAGAGCGCCGGAACATGACGGTGGAAGAGCTTCTGCGCCGCTTCAAGCAGCAGACAAACCGCCAGCTCGACAACGACCGCATGCTTCTGACAAGAGAATAAAAAGAGCGCCCGCCGCGGGATTCCGCGGCGGGCGCTTTTGCGTTCAGGATAACGCTCAGTCGGAACGGCGGCCGAGCAGACGCAGGATATACAGGAACAGGTTGATGAAATCGAGGTACAGCTGCAGCGCGCACAGGATGCTCGCCTTGCCGGCCAGCTCCGGGTTGCCGCCGTACATCTGATGGAACTGCTTGATCTTCTGCGTGTCATACGCCGTGTAGCCCATGAAGATGGCCACGCCGATGAAGCACACCAGTTTTTCAAATCCGCTCAGCGGCAGGAAAATGGAGAGGACCCAGAAAATGACGAGGAAGATCAGGCCGGAGGTGAGGATCGGAGCGAGGTTCGAAAGATCGCGTTTGGTCACATATCCGTACGCGGCCAGAACGCCGAAGTACAGCGCCGTCATGCCGAAGGCGATGATCAGAGAGGCCACGTCGTACAGAACGAAGAAGCTGGAGAACGTCAGACCGTTGAGAACGGCATACAGGAAGAACATGCCGCGCGCCGTGCCGATGCTCATGCTCTTGATCCGTGCGCTGAGGAAAAACACGACGGCGATTTCGGCGATCGCCAGCAGGAAGGGAATCATCGGCATCTGGACGAGGACGGTCAGCCAGAGCCCGCTGGCCCACGTCGCAAAGGCGACGGCGAAGGTCGCAAGCAGGCCCAGTGCCATCCAGCCGAACGTTTTTGCGGTGTAGACACCGATGGGTTCCACGGAGCGGTCGTCGCTCCAGTAAAGGCCGTTATCCACTTGAGGCTCGTAATTGTTGTAAGTCATGATGAGTTCCTTTCTTCCGGGAAAATAAGCCGGATTGTTCAGGTTGTGGAACAGTATATCACATGCGCGATTCGTTTTCAAGGAAGATCGCGCACAGATCGGACAAAATATCCTGCGGCAGCATCCCCTGCATGGAGAGCCTTCCGGCGCACCGGTCGGCCGCGCTTCCGTGCAGCCACACGCCGCACGCAGCAGCGTCGGCAGGCGCGAGCCCCTGTGCCAGCAGGGAGGCGATCATGCCCGCGAGCAGATCGCCCGACCCGCCGCGCGCAAGCCCCGCGTTTCCCGTGCGGTTCTCGTACAGCGCGCCGTCCGCGGAGGCGATCACCGTGCGGTGCCCTTTCAGAACGACGACCGCGCCGGTCCGCCGTGCGAACGCCAGCGCTGTCTCGGCGGGATGCGCTGTGATCTGTGCGATCTCCTCGCCGCACAGCCGGGACATCTCGCCGGGATGCGGAGTGAGAACGACAGGGCACGATGCGCGTTCCAGAAGAACCGGGTCGTGAGACAGCGCGGACAGCGCACCTGCGTCGAGCACGAGGGCTTTCGCGTGCGTCATCCCGTCGCGGACGATGCGCGCGGTGTCTTCGCTGTCGGGAAGGCCGCAGCCGATCAGGCAGGCCGTCTGTTTTGCCATCTCCTGCGGCAGCCCCGCGTCGGGGAGAGGAAGGTACATGGCCTCCGCGGCATGAGCGGCGACGGCCGGGATGACGCATTCCGGAGCGGCCAGCGTGTACAGGCCGACGCCCGTCCGCAGCGCGCCGAGCGTGGACAGGACCGCCGCGCCGCGGTAGCGCGGAGAACCGCACACGGCCAGCAGCTTTCCGTAGTTCCCCTTGTGGCTTTCCGGGGCACGGCGGGGCAGGCGGGAAAAGACATATTCGCGATTCAGAACCATCTGCAGCACCTCCTCTCTGATTTTACCGTATAGTATATCACGCATTTGTGAATTTTCTTCGTTTTTCGGCAAAGAAAATGAAGAGAACCAGCAGACATTCTGCCGTCCCCAGAGCAGCCCACACGCCGTCCAGCTGCCAGAAAACGGGGAGCAGGAACAGAAGGGCGGGCGTCAGAACCAGCGGTTCGCCGTAAATGAGAAGATTTGCCAGCCTCACTTCCGTGACGGCATAATAATAGGAGGCATAGAGATGAACGATCCCCCACGGGATCAGCGACAATGCGGACAGAAACAGAGCGCTCCGGCACAGGTCGGCCACGTGTTCCGACGCGCCGAAAGCGGCGGGAAGTATGCCGCGCGCCGCCGTCATTCCCGCAAACAGAACCACGCTGACGATGAGGACGGTGCGGCGCGCCATGCGAAGCAGTTTCTGCTCCGCGCCGCGGTCGCCCGAACCGCGGAAAAAGCTCATCAGGGGCTGAACCCCCTCCGCAACACCGGTCAGAAGCGGCTGGGCCGCGCCCAGCGCGTAGCTGACGACGGCGTACGCCGCAACGCCGGATGCGCCGCCCCACGCCATGGACTGCCAGTTGTGGAACATGATGAGGATGCTGGCGGACATCGAGAGCCCGAACGGAGAGACACCGATGCGAAGAATCTGGATAAATGTGCGTCGGGATAGATGAGACCGGCCGCTCCGGAACGGGAGAACGCGCTGGCGGAACAGAAAGAACGCCGCCATGGCCGCGGAGAGAAACTGTGCTGCAACGGTTGCTCCCGCCGCGCCCGCCATGCCCCAGTCAAGCCGCATGATGAACAGCCAGTCGAGAAAAATGTTGCAAAACAGCCCGGCGACCGTGGCCGCCATGGCCTGGACCGTGCACCCGTGTGCGCGGAGAAGGGGATTCAGCCCGCCGTTGAAGATCTGCATACCGCACAGGGAGATCGCGATGCGGCAGTACGCGGCAGCGGGCTCATAGAGTTCACCGGTCGCGCCGAATGCACGCAGCAGAAACGGGTACGCGGCCCAGAGCGTGCAGGCCAAAACGACGGTCGCCGCCGCGAGAAGCACAAGCGCCGCTGTGCGGGCAGTGCGGGCGCGCGCTTCATCCTGAGCGCCGTGCGCGGCGGAAAACAGGACGCTTCCGCCTGTTCCGATCCCGAGCCCGGTCGCAAGGATCACGGCGGAGATCGGCCAGAGCAGGTTGATGGCCGCAAGTCCGGTGTCGCCGAGACAGCGGCCGATGAAAAAGCCGTCGACAATGATAAAAAAGCCCATCAGAAGCTGCGATGCCATCGCGGGCAGCACATACCGGAAAAAGGTTCCGGTATCCGCACGGTGATGCATGGTGGAATCCCTCTCTTTCTGTGGCTATGATACCACGGCGCCGGCTTTTGTGACAAGACGAGCGGGCCGACAGAATTGAAACATTTTCAACACATGCCTCGTTTATAATAAATGAAACTCGTTTTAGGGTCAGTGCGCCTGTGCGCGGGACTGGAAAGGATTTGTGACAATGCACGAAAAATCAGGGGTGGCAAATGTGAAACTTGATGAGGCAGCGGTTGTCAATCCGGGTAAAACAGAGTATAATACTTTTATATTGGCTAACTGTCGGCTGATGCCGGCAGGCGGCTGTTAAGAGGAAGGGAGGAGCTTGCAGATGCAGGGAAAGCACACAAAAGACGGCGCGCAGCAGCGCCCGCAGCCATCTTCGGGCGCTCCCCGGCGCCCCCGAACCCCGGCAGAAGCACGGGCCATGCGCCTGGCGCGTCAGAAGGCGCGCCGCCGTGCGCAGATGATCTTTTTCAGCGCTTCCTTTGCGTTCATCCTTCTGGTCTCATGGCCGATTTCCGCGGCGATCGATCACTTCTCCGGAAAGACGTCCGGCGATTCTTCCTCGCCCGCGCAGTCCGCATCGGAACCTGCCTCGCAGGCGGATTCCGCAGCTGCTTCCGGCGCGGACTCGGGCGCGCAGAGCACCGCTCAGGAGCCGTCTGTGCCGGACGGCCCACAGACGTCGGCCGTCTATGGGCCGGTGAAGAGCGATGAGATGACGTATACCGTCCCCACGGCCGCGATGCTGGCGCTGCCGGAGAACGGGCGTGTGGATATGGCATATTTTGACGATGCGCTGTTTATCGGCGATTCGCTGACGCAGGGCATCCTCACGTATCAGGCCGCGACGTTCGAGAATGCATCGTACGCAGCGTATATCGGCGTCGGCCCGAAAGAACTCATCAGCGGAACCGTGACGAATGTCAAGGGGGAAAGCGTGACGGCGATGGACGAGATCCGCGCGGCCAACGCATCGAAAGTCTATGTTCTTCTCGGCATGAACTCGCTTTCTTCTTATGACGACGAGACGCTCATCCATTATTACGACGAATTCATGAAGCTGCTGGAGACGGAGCTCCCCGCGGGGACGACGTATTACATCCAGGCGATCCCGCCGCTCTCCGCGGAGAAAGCGGCCACAGACGAAAGCTATTCAAAAACGCGCATTCAGAATCTGAACGAGCAGTTGGCGCAGCTTGCCTATTCGCACGGATGGTATTATCTGGACCTGTACAGTGCGCTCGCGGATGAAAACGGGGATCTGCGCGCGGATTACAACGCCGGCGACGGAATCCATCTCAATGAGACGGGTTATACCGCGTGGCGTGAATTTCTGATTACGCATACCGCTTACGATAAAGACAGCCCGTACATTGCAGGCTCGCCGTATCTCTTGTCTTAAGCGGATCCGGAAGGTGATTTTTTGGCAGGATACAAAGATTTCAAGCAGCGGGCCCGCAGGCGCCGCAAGCGGCAGGCAGTCGCGACGGTAGCGCTTTCGGCGCTGATCGTTGTGCAGTGCGCCGGGCTCGTTTATATCACGGGGCGCATGATCGGCGGAAAACCACTCTTTGATGTGCGCCCCGAAACAACGCAGGCGCAGTCAGAGCCGTCCGGGGAAACGGATGCGGAGCAGGAAACAGGTTATGACAACAGTGCGTGGAATACGCTCACGCCGGTTGCCAAGACTGTGAACTACGATACGACCACAGACGACACAAGAATGTACGCGCTGCCGGAAAACGGCCGTGTGAATCTGGAATATTTCCGGGGTGCGCTGTTCATCGGCGATTCGCTGACGCAGGGCTTCGGCATCTATGAACCGCTCAAGAGTATCGCGACCGTGTGCGCGTACATCGGAATCACCCCCAAACAGATTCTGGAGAACAGCGCGGGCTACCGGCAGGATATGAACCGGAGTAGGGACCAGCCTGTTCCGATGCTGGACGACATCCTTTCGCACACAGCGCCGACGAGCATTTACATCGGAATGGGCACGAACGCGTTGAACTCATCTCAGGACGATGAAGCCATCATTTATTACTACGGCCAGCTTCTGGATGTGCTGAAAGCGGCCTATCCCAACATCCCCATCTATGTGCAGGGCATTACGCCCGTCACGGCAGAGAAAGCCGCGTCCGATCCGCGTTTTTCCAACGACCGCATCCGTTCACTGAACGATTCGCTGGCTCGCATGGCGGTGGAAAAGGGAATGTATTATATCAACACGCATGAGGCTCTGGCGGATAATGCCGGAAACCTCCGGGAAGACCTCGCGGGCGGTGACGGTTACCACCTGCGCGGCGCGGCGGAGTATCAGGTGTGGGTCGACTACCTCTGCACCCACACGGCGTACAATCCGATGAACCTGCCGTACTGGACAGCAACATAAAAAATCCCGCATCCGTGAGGATGCGGGATTTTTTTATTCTCAGTCGTGCAGAAGATTCAGCGTGATCTCGTATTTGGAGTCCACAGCGTTCTTCGAAGGAGCAGCCGCTTTGTATTTGTTGATCGCGGCGGCCGACTTGACGGGGTTGGCGAGCGTTCCGGCGCCGGCAACGCAGCCGCCCGGACAGGCCATGCCCTCGAGCAGATAGCCGTTGAGCTTGCCGGCTTTGGCGAGCATCAGCATCTTCTTGCATTCCGCCAGACCCTGTGCAGCCATGACTTTGACTTCGCGGTCGGGGTCCATGCGCTTGATGGCCTCAACGACGGCGTTGGCCACGCCGCCCGAAACGGCGAATCCGCGTCCGGCAGCCGTCGCCTCGGCGGGTTCCTCACCCTCGGCAACTTCCGCAAACTTGATCGCCTTGGCTTCGAACATGCCCATGACTTCTTCGAACGTCAGAACAAAGTCCACGTCGCTGCGAATGGTGCGGCGGCTGGCCTCGAGCTTCTTTGCGGCGCACGGGCCGATGAACACAACTTTGCAGTTCTTGTGCTCTTTCTTGAGCAGGCGGGCCGTCAGGACCATCGGAGTCATGGCCATCGAGATATACGGCGCGAAATCCGGGAACAGCTTCTTGGCCATGACGCTCCACGCAGGGCAGCAGGACGTCGCCATGAACGGCTGTTCGGCGGGCACTTCGCGCATAAAGTCCTTTGCTTCCTCGATGGTGCACAGGTCGGCGCCGATGGCGACTTCGACAACGTCGTCAAAGCCGAGCAGCTTCATGCTGTTCTTCAGCTTGGCGGTCGTCATCTCCGGGCCGAACTGGCCGACGAATGCGGGCGCAACGGCAGCGATGACGCGGTCGCCCTTCTTGATGGACTGAATGACCTGGAAGATCTGGCCCTTGTCAGCGATTGCGCCGAACGGGCAGTTGACAAGGCACATACCGCAGGAGACGCACTTGTCATAGTCGATTTTGGCGCGGCCCAGTTCGTCCGAACCGATGGCGTCCATGCCGCAGGCCTTGGCGCAGGGGCGCTCCATCTTGTTGATCGCGCCGTACGGGCAGGCGTTGGCGCACATGCCGCACTTGACGCACTTGGACTGGTCGATCACGCTGCGGCCGTGCACGATCGAAATGGCGCCCTTCGGGCAGACCTCCGTGCAGGGATGGGCCAGACAGCCCTGGCACATGTCGGTGACATGATAGGACTTCTCCGGGCAGGCGTTGCAGGCGAACGAAATGACGTTGATCAGGGGAGGATCGTAGTACTTTTCGGCAATCGCGCTTTCCTCGATGCCGTTGGAGAGCGGCGCATGCTCGTCAACGGGGCGCAGGGGAAGACCGATGGACAGGCGCAGGCGCTCGCCGACGATAGCGCGCTCCAGAAAGATACTGTCGCGGTACTTACCCACTTCTCCGGGGAGGATCTTGTAGGGCAGTTCCTCGATGCGGTGATAGTCGCCGCCTTCATATGCCATGCGGGCCACTTCCGTGAAGACCTTCCGGCGGATGTCGGTGACGGACGAATAGATTCCTCTCATTGTGTACCAAGCTCCTTGTTCCTCAAAATGACAGATACAGACGAAAAATCGCCGGAGACAGGCATGCCGCTCCGTGAGGTTCGTGATTTTTTCATCAATATCATACCATATGAAAACGCTGTTTGTAAACAGATGCAATGGGTGGTATAATAAGAAATATTCGAAAAAAATATGGGAGAATTTTATGCAGGAATTATTATTGCACGCCTCAAAACACGCTGCGGAGGACAGTGTCCGGATGCTGCCGTTTCTGTTTGCGGCGTACTGGTTTATTGAATACATTGAACACCGTCATTCGGCGGGGCTTGAGCGCGTGCTCGCGGGAGGCGGCCGGTTCGGATTTGTTCCCGCCGCGGCGCTCGGGCTTGTGCCCCAGTGCGGTTTTTCGGCGATGGCCGCAAACCTGTACGGCTCCAAGGTCATCACGCTGGGAACTCTGCTGGCGGTGTTCATCGCAACGTCCGATGAGGCGATCCCGATTCTGATCGCCATGCCGGACAAGTGGGACTCCATGTTCCTTCTGATCGGCTGGAAGCTCATTGTGGCGCTCGCTGCGGGCGTTTGCATCGACGTGCTGTTCAAGCGCTTCATCCCGGCTTCGGTCCGCGGCGGTTACGCGGGCAGCATGAATGAAGTGGATTGCCACGACCACGAAGAACAGGACAGCATTCTGGTCGCGGCCGTCAAGCACACGCTCCACATTTTCCTTTACATCCTGATCTTCAACTTTGTGATGGGGCTTGCGGTCGAGTGGATCGGTGAAGACGCCATTTCCGCGCTGCTTGCGCAGGCCGGAATGTTCCAGCCGGTGGCGGCGGGTCTGCTCGGTCTCGTGCCGAACTGTGCGGCGAGCGTTCTCATCACGCAGCTCTATGCGGCCGGTTCGCTGTCTCTCGGCGGTGCGGTGGCAGGCCTGTCCACTTCGGCGGGCGTGGGCCTTGCCGTTCTGTTCCGCACCAACCGCAGCGCAAAGCAGAATGTGTTCATCACGGCTTTGCTGTACATGATCGGAACGGTGGCCGGGCTCTTCATCCAGCTGCTCGGATTCTGAGCGGCGGGGATTGACAGTTTTGCGCGTAGGGATTATAGTGAGGCAAAATAGGAACGCCTGAGCGTTCCGCAAGGAGGCGTTGTTATGTCTGCGGTATCTCTTGTTTCCTCTTCTACGATCGGGGCCATTGCGGGAGGTCTGTTCTTCCTCGGGGTCATTCCCATTTTGCTTCTGATCGTGCTCGGCATCCGCAGAAAGATCAGCGGTGCGGCGCTCGCCGTCGGTTTTGCGTCGTTCTTCTTCAGCCAGATCGTGCTGAGAATTCCCCTTCTCAGCGCTTTGTCCGCCGTTCCCGCGTTTGCGTCGTTTGCATCCGGGCATCCGTATCTGTACGCACTTGTGGTGGGCGGACTTTCGGCGGGCCTGTTCGAAGAGACGGCGCGGGTCATCGGCGCTCTGTGCCTGAAAAAACACCGCTCGTACCGGGATGTGGTCAGCTTTGGGCTCGGCCACGGAATCTGTGAAGTGCTCTCGGTCGCGGGGCTCAGCTATATCAGCCTTCTCAGTGTGGCGCTGGCGCTCAATACCGATCCGGCGGTCCTCTCTTCCGCTCTCGGAGAAGAGCAGATGACGCTCATTCTTCAGCAGGTGCAGTCCATTACGCCGGTCATCGTCTTCTGGGCGGTGATCGAGCGCGTCAGCGCCGTGCTGCTGCACATGTTCAATACGGCGCTGGTCTTCCGTGCGGTCACGCAGAAGAAAACGCTGTTTTATGTGCTCGCCGTCGCGCTGCACACGGTCTTCAACTTTGCGGCGGTTTTGCTGCTTCCGCTCGGTGTTGCCGTGTGCGAACTCGTGCTTCTGGCCGGAGGCCTTGCGTGCGGTTGGGGTCTGCTCCGCGCACGTTCGTGGTTTGAACCGAAAGAAGTGCCCGCTGCCGCAGAATAACAGAATAAAAAAACACCCGGGAGATCTGAAGTGAC
>NHCFI02800__coassemble_1746_pt1 | contig 11552 bp, 9 predicted proteins | sample NHCFI02800__metabat2_high_PE_010 | metagenome-assembled genome bin NHCFI02800
GCAGCGCGTCGTTTGCAAACAGCGCATACAGCTTTTCGTACGGGCGCGCCTTTGCCGCCGCAGTCAGCAGCGCGGCCTGCTCGGCGCGCGCAAAATACAGGACAGCCGTCACGCCTTTTTCGGACGGCTGCGCGCCCGACACATCGTAATACGGCACAAACGCCTGCGTCACCTCGGCGAGCGACGCGGTGCGCGTGATGTTCTGCGCGATGAAGCGCACCGGATACGATGTTTTGTCGCGCAGATAGTCCCACACGGCCTGCGCCGCACCGCCCTGCGGGATGCTCGTGTAGAGCGTGCGGTCCATCAGAAAGACCTTGCGCTTCACGAACGGACAGCCCTGCTCGAGCATCTCTTTGGGCTTGCCCATCAGCGGGTAGTCGTTGCAGATCTCGTCGGCCTCGGTGTGGAGGAACACGTCCCATGCAAAGCCGAGATCGGCGAAGTGTTTTGTAAAGCGCACCTCGTGCTTGCGCACAGCGTCCCAGTACGTCTCGATGACAGGCAGGTTCTTCCAGTAATCGAGGAATCGCTCATCCGTCAGCATGGGCTTGCGCACGGCGAACCAGTAGCTCTGCACGTGCGGCGGAAAGGCCTCGTTCTCATCCCAGGAGGCGTGCTTTGCACCCTTGTGGCGCGACAGGCCCCAGAAATCGACGTCCCGCGCATTCATTGTGCAGAACATCGCATCGAGCGGGCACACCGGCCCGAAAATCGTCTGATTGTAGAACAGCACCTCGTCAATGTCCGAGAGGTCCTGAGCCAGAAACGCATCGCGGTACGCTGTGATGTCGAAGCCGCGGTTTTCACGGAACATGACCTCACCGCCCGCCGAGCGCAGCCTGGCTTCGCTCTCCGGCGTCAGCGTGCCGTTGATGACAAACACCTGCCGCGCACAATGTTTTCCCACCTCGGAGACGAGATACGCCACGTAGTCGTCCACGATGCCGTCCGCGTCAAAGTACGCGAAAATGCCGAGACGTTTCGGCGTACCGTTCAGAATCATTGTCTCTTTCCTCCTGCCAGAAAACTGTTGTTATTCCTTATTATAGTGTATCGCACGGAGAAGTGCAATCGAAGCGGCGCGGCCATTTTTCAAGCTCCCGGCCGGCGCCGCTTTGCGCAAAAAAGGCCGCCGTACGGCAGCCTTTGGGGAAGTCCGGCAGAACTGCGGGAACGCCCTTCTTCCGGGCAGACCGGCACTTTCTGCTTTTATGTTACTTTGCGGCGGCTTCCCGTTTTGGGAAGCATGTTTTGCAGATCGCTTTGCTGAGTTTCCCTGCCGGACGCTCGACCAGAAATTCCGACAGGAGGCCGAGCGGGATGAGCACGACAAGCGACGCCAGCGTTACAAGGTTCGGGCTTGTCACCGCAATTCCGTTTTGAATCGCAAAATAGACGATGGCCTGCTGGACGGGGAACCCGTAAAGATACACTCCGTAAGAGATGTCCAGAGCGCGCGGAACGCGGATGACAGGCGCCGCGAACGCAAAGGAAAAGACCAGATACGCCAGCACGACCATCCGGACGACTTCGAACAGAAGATTGCCGCTCAGGAAACAGTTTGCCAGCAGGAAAACCAGTACAGCCGCCGGAAGATGGTATGCGCTGCGCGGCACCCAGATTGCACAGATGCTTCCCAGCAGATAATACGGGATCAGGCACATCGCCTGCTGAATCGACATTCCGTAAATGATATGGTCTGTCCATCCGGAACCCGGATACATCATATAAAGCATCAAAAAGACGGAAACACACCAGAGAGCCGTCATCCCGACCGCTTTGGTTTTCTCCCCCGTCAGCCGCCCCAGCTTTGCGAACACAAACAGGAAGAACGCCACGGCAACGTACATCAGCACCTCGACCGGCAGTGACCAGAGAGAGCCGTTCACCGCGACGGGATAGGGATTCGAATTGAACACGCCCGGCAGCGGATACACGATATACAGGCGCAGCACGCGGAGATAGTCCCAAAATGCCGCAGAGGAAAAATATTCCGACAGCGGCAGCTCCGTGCAGATTGCTCCGATGACAAACATCGAAAACAACGTGTTCACCGCCAACGGCGGCCAGATCCGAAGCACGCGCTTCACGGCGTAGCGTCCGGCATGCGGATCGGAGAGCCAGCTCTTTGTGATCAGATATCCGCCGATCAGAAACAGGATCTTAACGCCAACACTCTCGACTCCGCCGCCGAAAAAGACCGCCGCTCCGTTTCCCGTCAGATGCTGCATATGGCCGCGCAGCACCATCAAAGCAGCGAGCAGGCGCAGCGGCCCGAAATTGTTTTCACGTTCATTTGCCATTGACGAATTCCTCCTGTCATCGCCGTCCGCTTTCTGTTCCGGCCCGTCCGGCACGGTTTCCGCTCGGCCAGCCCGGGGTCACACGTGTTCTTATCATATCGCAATTGGACGTCGAACTCAAGCCAGGTGATCAAAATTCGGCCAAAAAGGCGGTTTTTCAGCACATAATCTTTCCGGAATCCTCCGTGCGGCTGAAAAAGGCGGGCCGCATGGCCGGATTTTCATTCCGTCCCGTCTTGACAAAAACGTTTCAATTTGTAAGATGGAATCAGGCGTTCCAAAAGGATGGTGATTTTATGCTGAACAGACTTTCCGCGCTCGCCGTCTGCGCGGCGTTTCTTCTTCTGACCGGATGCGGCTCTCCGGCGGCTTCCGGTTCCCGGGATGTTCCGCCGGAGAGCGTCTCCGCTTCTTCTGCTTCGCAGAGCATACCGGCGGGGAGCGTCTCATCCGCCGCTTCCCGCAGCGTCTCCGAGAGCGTCTCTTCCTCTTCCGCCCCGGCTTCCTCCGACGTCCCGGTGCAGACGGATTCCTTTGACGCCATGATGGACGCCATCGCCGGCTACGAATCCGGCACGGCCGGAAGCAGCCTGAAGCTGTACGCCGCTGCCTGCGAAGTACTGAACTATTCCGCCGAATGCAAGGGAGACACGACAGAGCTCCGCTCGCGGCTCGCAGACTATCTCGCCGGAGTCGGGACCGGGCAAAAGAAACTGCTTGCCTCGCATTTTTCTGACATTGATTCCGCGGCACAGGCAATCCTCTCGCAGGGAATCGACGCCTTCTCCGGCCTTCTCGCCGATGCGGGAAGCCCCAACCGCTTTGAATCTTACGACCCGGACGCCTATGGCGCCGTTGCGGACGAGCTCCGCACTGCGCTGGAAGCATCCTGACGCAGACAGAAAAGAGCCGCACCCCTCCGGGTGCGGCTCTTTGTGAATCACTTCTGCTTGTCCGTTTCGCCGTTCTGTGAAGCTTCGTGCATCGCCGCTTCTTTCAGCGCGATGTACTGTGTCAGCTCCGTCATCTGCTGGTTGAGCTTGGAGATCTTCAGCGTCGTTGTAAACAGCTTCAGGATCAGGGCAAACACAATCACCAGAAACACCAGATTGGCAGGAGATGCAATCCGGAACAGCCCGGCGGCGATCGTTGCCGCGCCGGGGAAAATGCTCAGAAGAACAAGGGCGGCACTGAACAGCGCCCAGAAGATGGCGTAGTCGATCTGCATCCGGTTTTTCCGGATGTTGTGGATGAAGTACACCAACGTGAAAACTGCTCCGAAAAACAGGCAGAACCGCACTTCCGCACTCATTTCTCTGCCTCCTTCTCTTCTTCAAACGGTTCGCGGCCGCGGAACCACTGCATCAGCAGGATCGAGATCCCCATCCGCAGCATATAACCGATGCTGCGCGTCAGGTTGAGGTAACTCGCCCCTGCGATGCGCTCGTCCATCGTGACCTGGATCTCCTTCACGTGCGCGCCGCGAAGGATAAAATAGCTGATGGTATCCGGCTCCGGGGCGCAGTTGATCTGCGTCGCCAGCTCCCGGATCATGCGCCGGTTGTACAGGCGCATCCCGCTGGTCGGGTCTTTGATTTTTGCGCCGGTCGTCAGACGGATGGCGGCGGAGATGAGATTGCTGCCCGCCATGCGAAGCGTGCGGGGCTTTTTCTCTGTCACGAAGCGGCTGCCGATCACAATGTCCGCCCCTTCGTTCATTCCGTCGAGCATCGGCTGAATGTACTCCGGCCGGTGCTGCCCGTCGGCGTCAAACTGGAGCGCCGCATCGTACCCGTGCTCCATCGCATACTTCATGCCGGCCTGCACCGCGCCCGCAAGGCCGAGGTTAACAGGCAGGCTGACCAACGGATATCCGTGCTCCCGGCAGAGCCTTCCCGTTGCATCGCGGCTCCCGTCGTTGACGATGACATAGTCAAACTGCGGAACACTTGCCCGCAGATGCTCCACGACGCGCACAATGTTTTTCTCTTCATTGTACGCCGGAATGATGATGAGTAATTTCACTGTACAAACACCCTCACGCTTTCAGATCCCGTGCCATAGCCTCCAGAAGGCGCGCGTTGTCCTCCTCGCTGCGCACAGCAATCCGGACGTACTGTCCGCCGGTGCGGATCTTCCCGGTCAGATCCTTGATGAGGATCTGCTCGCGCACCAAAAGCCGCTGTGTCAGTTCCGGAGCGCTGACGTCTCCTGTCAGCTCACACATGACATAGTTGGCTTCGCTGGGCAGCACACGGACGTTTGGCAGTGCGCTCAGACCTTCGACGAGGCCCGCCCGCGCCGCGCGGAAGCGCTCCAGCGCCGCCGCGTAATCCTTTTCGTACTTGCCGGCGATCTGCATGTAATATTCGGCAAAGGAATTGATGTTCCAGATGGCGACGTCGCTCTTGACGGTCGCGATCAGCTCCTCACATCCGCTGACCAGAACGCCCAGACGGAGCCCCGGGACGCCGTACGATTTCGAAATGCTCTTGACGATAATCAGCTCCGGATACTGTTCCAGCACCTCTTCACAGATCAGCGTCTGGCCGGGCTCCTGCGCAAAATCCACAAACGATTCGTCTACCAGCAGACGGATTGCTCTCTCCTTCGCCCAGCTTGCCAGACGCAAAACGTCGTTCCGCGGGATAAAATTGCCCGACGGGTTGTCGGGATTGATGAGCACCAGCATTCCGACCGGCCGGTCCGCAAAGAACTCCATCAGGTCGTCTGCCGTATAGCGGAAATCCGCCTCCGCGCTTGCCTCATATACGACGCACTGCTCTTTCCTGCACCGGTTCGGGTATTCCTCAAAGGTGGGGCGGATGCAGCCGATCTTCCCGTCAAAGTGTTCCATCAGCGACTTGATGAGTTCCGCCGCGCCGTTGCCCACCACGATGTTTTTCTGCGGCACACCGAAGTTCTTTGCCGCCAGAAGAGAGTTGACGCGCATCCCGGACGGATACTGCGTCAGCAGCGTCTCAAAATTGGCCTTAAGCTCATCCGTGAGGTGTTTCGGCGGATAATACGGGTTGACCAGATAGCAGAAGTCGAGCAGCTTCGGATAGCGCCAGTAGCCGCCGTACCGCTGCTGCATCATTTTGACCTTCATGGTGTCGTCCGGATGGAACAGCGACTCGGCGATGTCCAGATCCTGAATGTCGTCGATCTCATACCACTTCTGCCCCTCCAGACGCTTGGCCCAGATGGCCGGCTCATCCAGCAGCGTGATCACGCGGAGGACCTGCTCGTAATATTCGTTTTCTCCCAGCGCTTTTTCATACGCCTCAAGGAAGGGAACGTAGTGGCTGCGGGAAAAATCGCGGCTGAACTTATAAAGGTTGACCGTCTTATAGTAGCGGGGAATGTCCTCAAACACAAACTTCTTGCCGGGAACAAACGCCTCGATCGTATCGTCCGCACCGAGCTTGACAACCGTGCCGTCCATCCAGCTCTCGTACTTGTCCACCAGTGCGAGTGTCTCGCGCGGGTCATCGAGCAGAGCGTCCAGAACGCTGTCCTCAAAAATCAGGTCCGATTCCAGCAGCAGCGTGTCCTCTTCCAGCAGATAGTTTTTCGCAAGCGCCAGCGAATAAATGTTGTTCGTTTTGTTGTAGATCGGGTTGTTGACATATTCGATCGGCGTTTTGACGCCAAGCGTGGCGATGTAATCCATCAGTTTCCGGCCTTCATAGCCGACGACGATCACGATTTTTGTCAGCCGGTGCTCATCCAGCTGCCGGAGCATGCGCTGGATCAGCGTCACTCCGTTCACTTTGACCATGCACTTGGTGTTGTTTGCCGTCAGCGCCTTCAGGCGCTTTCCCATTCCTGCCGCCAAAATGATTGCTTGCATACCGTGTCATCCTCTCACTGTTCCATGTCGATTTCCTGCAAACCGCCGCAGCGGTCATAAAGATTCTGCGCGAAATACATGTCGTGCGCCGCGATCCCGATGTTGTAAGACAGGATGCGCTCCTCATCGCTTTCACGCCCGGGCGCAATGCCGTTCAGCACGTCCCCCAGCTCGGCGAAGGAACGGAAGCGGTCGAAATACCGGAAGCCCTCCACGTGGCCGCGGTCGTCGGCAAACACCTTGTCAAAGAAAAGATCGCAGTTCTGAAAACCGCGCGTGTGCACCGGTACGACAAGGCAGCCCGGCCGGAATGCATCGTCCGGCGCGATCGGGCCGTCCGCATACGTCACGCACGACACCACGACGTCGCTTTCGCGGATCATGGAAACGGGCGAATCGAAGAACCGGAACTCGACGTTCTCACCGGCAAACTCCTGCGCGATCTTTTCAGCGTGATCCTTATAGCGGTAGAGGTTCAGCATCAGCACCGGAGCGTGTCTGCGCGCGCGCTGCGCCAGAAGAACGCGCAGCGTGTGCCGGGCCATGAGGCCGAGCCCCATCATGCCGAGCGTGCAGTAATCCTTCCGGGCCAGCGTTTCCACGGCCAGCGCCGCCACAGCGCCCGTGCGGACGGCTGTGATCAGGTTCCCGTCCATCAGAGCCTTGCAGCGGCCGGTTCCGAGGTCGTACAACAGGATCTTGCTGTCCAGCGAAGGCGTCCTTCCCGGATAGCGGTTCACTTCTTTTACACCGAATACATTCCGGAACGGGAGCTCGCACGGCATCGTGTTGTAAAACCGGTGCTCCTCGTTCTTCATACTGATTTTCGGCGGCAGAATGCATTCCCGCTTATGCCGGAACACATCTTCCACCCAGTCGTATGCGTCCAGCGGAGAAATTCCGATCCGCTCGATCTCCGATGCAGAGATCACCTTCATGGTTCTGTAACTCCTTTCACGATTCGGTTCCGGGCGCTTTGCCCGCGCCCCTGTAAAACAGCACCGTCATGCTGAGAAGAAGCAGCGCGCGCACCGTCATGCTCACGACATACGCCCACGCGGCTCCCGTCAGCGCCCCGTGTTTCACCAGAAACGGCACGGTGCAGAGCGTCACAACGAATGTGATCCCGTCCGCCAGAATCAGATAGCGCTGTCTGCGCATGACGGTGATGACATACCACAGGAATGTGGCCATCGCATTCAGACCTCCGCCGACCAGCACGATCAGCAGCACCGCGCGGTATTCCGACAGTTTCAGACCATACAGCATTCCCAGCACGGGGATTCCCAGGAAATATGCCCCGATCAGAGCCAGACACGTCATTGCAGCGATCCAGAACAGCAGCGTCACAATATACCGGGTCAGGCGGGACAGTTTCCGCTCGTTCCATGCCGCGGCCATTGACGTCAGCAGCGGACGGAACGCGAAGAGACTCAGCAGATTGATCACCGAAGCCGGCATGAACAGCGCCGTCCAGTACCCCTGAAGCTCCGGCCACGAGACGTCGATCTGGAGCTTTTCCGCGTTCAGGATGTACATGTTCATAAACGAACTGGCAGCGAGCGGCAAGCATTCCGTCAGGATTCGCACGGACGCCGCGGGATGGAAAACGATTCCCATTCCGATGTCCAGCGCGCGCGCCTTGCGCACGTCGTACAGCACGATGCCGGCTGCAGACGCACACGGCATCGCCCAGGCCGAAAGGACCGGGTTCCCCGTGGCCAGCATGACCGCGATGTAGGCCGCGCAGGCCGCGCTCACTTTGTAAAACACGGACTTGCCCGCGTATTCCATCCAGTCCCGCTGCTGGAACGCGCCCTGAAACACATCCGAGACGGTCTCCAGGATCTTGTACAGGCAGACCGCGAAAATAACGGACGCCTTGTCCGCACGATACCGGAAACCGAACACATAGACCGCGCAGATCAGCGTCACGACCGCCACCGTCGAAAGGCGCGTCGTGAAATACTCCGCAAAGGAATGCTCCTGTCGGAGATCCGTCGACTGGAACGCGCGGACTTCAAAGCCGGACAGCGTGCCGAAGATCTGGCACAAGCCGAACGCGAGCCCCAGAATCCCGCCGTGCTCCACGCCGGCCAGCCGGGTCGCCACGACGGTCAGAACCATCGTGGAGGCCGCGTTCATCCCGCTGCCCATCATGTTCCAGAAGAACGCGCGGTTCATCGACGAGTGTTTTGCATGATCAGACATTCTCTTCGTCTCCAAAACTGAGCCGGTACGGAATGATGATGGACCGGCGTCCCTCGGGCGGCGGCGTCATATAGCTGTCGCCGTAAGCCTGGCGCATCATGGCATGCGGGTCATGCGGCATCGAGATCATCATATCCTCGAACGGCATCCGCTGCAGCGGATAGATCATGCTCTTGGGATAGATGTTCCGCAGCGGCTTCAACCCGTACGGATACGCGAGGCTTCCCGTCTCGCAGCCGCGGTAGCGCTGTGCCGCGCGCTCCCGCCAGCTGTGCAGCGTTTTGGCCGGAAACACCTTCATGACCACCGAGGCCACTGCACAGATCGTGTAAACAACCGCCCGCTTCACGCCGCGGTAAGGCAGATTGGGGAACGGCGTGCTGCGCAGGATGCACATCTTTTCCAGAATCCCGCAGGGCAGCACGTAGCGTTTGCGCTCCTCAGGGGAGTCCGGTGCATTGTCAAAGCAGAAGATATCCAGAAAAATGCCAAGCTCGCACGGGAGATTCTTCATGGAGAGCATCCGGAATTCCGTGCCTTTTTTCATGATCCGGCTCGTGGAAAAAGGATAACGGGGGTCGATCTGCGCATTGAGCAGCGAATACCCCTCTCCGAACTCCTGCGGCACAAGTTCCGCCAGTCGCTCATAGTCCTTTCGCGGCATTCCGATGTCGATGTCGTCGTCCCAGGGAATGATGCCCTGATGGCGCACTGCTCCCAGAGCAGCCCCGTATACCGCAAAATACTCCAGGCCGTGCTTCGCGCACATCGCGTCAAATTTTTTCAGGATGTCGAGCTCAATGAGCTGCAGCCGGCGAAGCGTTGCGGCGTCATATACCTGATCTATCGTCTTTCTCATATATTTCTCTCTCCTGTTGCGCCTTCCGCGCGGAAATCGTCAGCCGATCTGATAAATAGTGCCGGCATCGTTTTCAAAGACAACGATGCCGCGGTTCCCGAGTTCGGATGCGATCTCCGCTCCGCGCGCCTCGGCAGCCTGCTCGTCTTCCCCGCAGTAATCCTCAAAATTGTTCATCAGGACAACCAGAGTTCCGGGGGAAAGCTCTCCGATCACCCATTTGAAATACTGCACCTCATCTTCACCGGTCAAATAGACGCTGCCGTCGTTGCGGGTATCGGCAATCGCCTGGAACCAGAAGTTATCCAGCCAGTCGCCCGCAAAGAGCAGTTCTTCTTCCGCCTCGGCGGCATATGGAATCGCCGCCTGATACAGCTCAACTTTCTCTTCGCTGTACGGCTCGTGCGTATCCTGAACCTGCCGGTTGAAGTTGTAATTCCGGAACCATGCTTCCGATTCTGCATACTCTCCCGGAGACACCTGAATACCGGACTGGTACAGCGCCCACTCCGCCTTCCCCAAAAACATGGCCGCAAGGAAACAGGCGCTCACTGCGATGCTGACCGCGAGCGCTTTCATCTGTTCATCCAGATACAGGACCGCTGCCGCGGCGCAAAGCCACAAAACGGTCCAGAGCAGGAAATTCACTTTGTAGTAATAATAGGTGGAAACCTTTTCCGTAAGCATCGCAACCAGCAGCACCGCCGCCGTCAGGAACGCAATCGGGGTCAGGCTGGCGAGAAGGGTTTCCTTTTCGTGCTTCCACAGAAGGTACAACCCGAACAGCGCCAGCGGCAGGAGCAGCACGAAATCCGAGTAGAGATTCCGGTAGATATACCCCTCTGCCGTCAGCGAAGACATCGAATTCGATTCCTTGTAGCGCTTCACGAGCACAAAGTAATACAGAAGCGTCATGAAGGTCGGGAACACAAACACCGACAGCTGCATCCGGAAATAGCGCCACCGGAACAGCGCGTGATTCTGCTTCCAGTACCAGAGCGTCAGGGACAGTGCCACGGCAATGTATGCGGACGGGGCAAACAGAATATAGCCCAGCGAGATGGCAAGGCAGTTCACGCTGAGCGCCGGATAACGCAGCGGGCCGCACAGCTCTTCGCTCCGGACCCGGTCGAGAAGAAACAGGATCAGCATGCACGAAGCCATGCACTGCTGCAGATACACGAATCCGAAGATCAGATCCGTCAGCGGATAACCGCAGAAATAGCCGACCGAACACAGAATTGCGAGCAGGCGCCCGAATCGGCTCTTTGCCCGGTGCGCGATGCAGGCATAGAACACAAGGCCGGAAGCCGCCCAGTTGCAGATCAGCTTGACAATAAACACCTTGTACAGGTCTTCACCGGGGACAAACGGGCGGAACGCCTGCAGAAAAAGCGAATTTGTGAACTGCCCGATGTACATGAATCCCCGGTAGGACAATGTGGAGTGCAGGTTCATCGAATCCATTGCCATCTGCAGATGGATGGACGGGTCGCTTGTCTCGAAATTGATCACGAGCTCCGGTGTAAAGCGGAGCCATGCAATTCCTCCGGCCACCGTCAGGAGCACCGCCGCCGCAAGAAGGTCGCCCCATCTCAGCTGCCACGCCTGCACCTTCCGGCACCTCACCGTATATGCGATCAGAACCGCGGCAAGAACAAAATTGGCCCCCGAAATCGTCAGAATGTCCGCCGGCAGATTGAGTGCTGTCAGAACGCCGCCCACCGCACATGCGAAACATTCGATCAGAAGCAGCAGAGGGACAGCCCAGATGATGACGGACAACCTTTTTTGTGATTTCGGCACGCAGAGCAATGCGCCGAACAGCACAAAAATCGACACCAGATAACCAATTGAAACCGCCATGACTTCTTCCGTTTCCTCCTCAAAACAGTCTGAACCAAAACAAGAATCCTGTCAAGCGTACATGAATATTATCATATCGTATTTGTAAACCGAACTCAAGCAAATTGTAAATTTTGTCACTTTTTATAGAAAAACCGCCGGAACAGCCCAAATACGGGTCATCCCGGCGGTTCCTCCGCTCAACAAAATATTCTGTTTCGTCACTGAGTGAATTGATAGACCAGTACGGACGGGCCGGCTGAGTCGACCTGCTCATCTGCAATTCACCGGCCGTACACCAAAAGGTGCGGCAATTTCTCTGTCATCATCAGAAACCACTTCGGCGTATTGAAACTCGACCGATTGTCCATAACAGCCATCACGCACAATATTGAAATTCTACAGCAAGAAAACATCCAGACTTATCAAGCAAGCCCATCTGCAATGCGCTTCCAGATTTTCAAAGTAATGCCGC
>NHCFI02800__coassemble_1753_pt1 | contig 11516 bp, 11 predicted proteins | sample NHCFI02800__metabat2_high_PE_010 | metagenome-assembled genome bin NHCFI02800
GCGCGCCAAGGTATATGACGTCGTTCTCGCGACGGCTGCGTTCTCCGAGTCGAGCTTTGCAAAAACGCAGAGCGGTTTCGAGGGCAACATGACGCATCCGAGTGAAGAGCTCAATGAAAAGCTCCGCGCAAGCGCCGCGAAACTGGGCATGCCGCTCATCGAGGGCGTGATCCACTCGAGCGACGTGTTCTACCGCGAGGACAAAACGCCGTACTGGCAGCGCCTGCGCGATGAATACGGCTGTCTCGCCGTCGAAATGGAGAGCTTTGCGCTCTTCCACAACGCTGCTGTGACGGGCCGCCGCGCCGCGTGCCTGCTCACCATTTCCGATTCTTTCGTGTCGCACGAGGAGACGACGGCAGAACAGCGCCAGACGACCTTCACCAACATGATGGAGATCGCGCTGGGCAGCGTGCTGGAGTGAGACGATGGATTTTGACCGGAGAGAACTGATCCGCGCGGCGTTCCGGGCGCGTGAATACGCGTACGCGCCGTATTCGCATTTTGCCGTGGGCGCTGCACTTCTGTCGCAAAGCGGAAAAATCTACACGGGCTGCAACATTGAGTGTGCCTCGTATTCGGTGACCAACTGCGCCGAGCGCACGGCCCTGTTCAAGGCGGTCAGCGAGGGTGAGTGCAACTTTACCGCCATCGCCGTCGTCGGCGCACGGACAGACAGGTCTGACGATTCGCTCATCACGTCCCCGTGCGGAGTCTGCCGTCAGGCGCTGTACGAGTTCGGCGGTGCGGAACTGCTGGTCATCATGGCGAAGAGCGAAGATGATTTTACGGAAATGCCGCTCGGAAAATTGCTCCCGCTGGGCTTCGGACCGGAAAAAGTGGTCTGATTGTGAAGAATTGTCCGAAAAACTTGAAAGAAATCTCAAAAAATTGTATACTAAAGAGACTTATCGGACATTTTTCCTTTACAGGAGCGAAGGAGCGAAGGAGATGAAGAAATTTCTGGCAGTTGCTGCGGCCGCGCTTTTTGCGGCAGCGGTATTTGCCGGGTGCAGATCCGGCAAGGCCGAACTCGCGCTGGTGACTGACGGGGGGACGGTCGACGACGGCTCGGTCAATCAGGGGGCGTGGTCCGGGCTTGTGCAGTATGCGGAGGAAAACGGGATCTCCAGTAAGGCATACGAGCCCGGAGAGCAGAGCACGGAGGCATATCTGGCCAGCATTGACCTCGCGGTCAAAAACGGGGCAGAGGTGATCGCCTGTCCCGGAGCAACGTTTGCACAGGCGGTTGTTTCCGCGCAGGAATCGTACCCGGAAGTGAAGTTTATTGCTGTTGATTGCGCGCTGGAAGCCCCCGCGCAGAACGCGCTGGGAATCACGTATGCGGAGGATCAGATCGGGTTCCTCGCCGGATATGCGGCGGTGAAAGAGGGGTACCGCAATCTCGGTTTCCTCGGCGGTCCGCTGGACGATGCGGCGCAGAAATACGGATACGGATTCATTCAGGGCGCCGAATACGCCGCGCGGGAACTCAGCCTTGAGTCCGGCAGCGTTTCGGTCTGCTATCAGTATGACGGCGGAGGGGAGACGGCTTCGGCCTGGTACGCTGACGGTGTTGAGTGCATTTTCGCCGCGGATACCGCGTCTGAAAGTGCAGTGATGCAGGCGGCCGAAACGGTCGGAAGCGCTGTGATCGGCGTGGATGCGGACAGGTCTTCCGAGTCCGAGACAGTGCTCACATCTGCCGTCAAAGGATTCAGCACGTCGGTCTACGACACGTTGGCCGATATTGATTCGGGAGAGTTTGAAGGCGGACGAAACGTAATGTTTGACGCGGCTTCGAACGGCGTTGGTCTGACAATCGATACGGCGCACTTCAAACATTTTACACAGGGCGATTATGACGCTGTCTTTACCAGGCTCCAGACGGACGCAGACGGCATCTGCTCGTCTCTTGTCAATACTGCGACGGAGACCGGACGCGTTTCGGATTCCAGCATTGTGACAACGGCCGTCGTGGTGGAAGAAGCGGAATGACTGTGCTCCGGCAGCTGCGGTAAACAGGAAAAGCCGCGCGGATCTCACGGTTCCGCGCGGCTTTTTGCTTGTGCTCCTGCGCTTGAAAATGGTACAATACAGAAAAGAGACACGGAGGAAACACTATGACGAAACAGGAAATTCTGGCGCATGTGGATCATACGCTGCTCAAAGCGGACGCGGACTGGGAATCCATCCGCCGTCTCTGTGACGAAGCGGCCGAGAATCACACGGCGTCGATCTGCATCAATCCCGGCTGGGTCCGTCAGGCGGTGCAGTATCTCGACGGACGCGTTCCCGTATGCACCGTGATCGGATTCCCCCTCGGGGCGACCTCGACGCAGGCAAAGCTTGCTGAGATCCGTCAGGCGCTGGAAGACGGCTGCGAAGAGTTCGACATGGTCATCAACATCGGACGGCTCAAGTCCGGGGATGTCGAGTACGTCCGCGAGGAGATCCGCGCGCTGAAGCAGGCCGTCGGAGACCATGTGCTGAAGGTCATCATCGAGACCTGTTTGCTGACGCAGCAGGAAAAAGAGACGATGTGCGACGTCGTGTGCGAGGCCGGTGCAGATTACATCAAGACCTCGACCGGTTTTTCCACCGCGGGTGCGACGTTCGAGGACATTGAGCTCTTCGCCCGCTGCTGCCGCGGGCGCTGCCGCATCAAGGCGGCCGGCGGCATCCGCTCGGTAGCCGATATGGAGCGTTTCCTGGAGCTGGGAGCCGACCGTCTCGGAACGTCCAGCGCCATCCGCATTTTTGCAAATGAAGATACGCACGGCGCGTATTGAAGAAAGAGGAACGGATATGAGCATTACAAGCACATTTTTCGGACGCACGCAGAGCGGCAGAGATGTGTATCTCTACACGCTGGAAAACAAAAACGGGATGCGCGTGGAGGTGATCGAGTACGGTTGTGCCGTCAAGAGCATCATCGTGCCGGACCGTACGCGCGGCGCGCGTGACGTTGTTCTGGGGTATGCGACGCTCGAGGACTATGAGCTCGCCACGGCTTCCGTGGGCGCGTTTGTCGGACGCGTGGCCAACCGGATCGAGAACGCGGTGTTCACGGTGGAGGGAAAGACGTATCATCTGGCGCAGAACAACGGGAAAAACCACCTTCACGGCGTGCTGAACAAGACGGTTTTCCATGCGTCCGTTGAAGACGACCGCCTTGCGCTGCGCTACACCAGTCCGGATGGGGAAGAAGGGTTCCCCGGCACGGTGGAAATCTGCGTGACGTACACCCTGACGGACGAAAACGCTCTCGTCATGGATTACACGGCCACGACCGATGAGACGACGATCCTCAACTTCACGAACCACAGCTACTTCAATCTCGAGGGTGCAGAGAGCGGATCGATTGAGGAACAGACGCTGATGATCCGCGCCAAAGAATTCTGCGAGGGCAACGAAGAGACCTGCCCGACGGGACGCATCCTGCCGGTGGCGGGTACGCCGTTCGACTTCACCAAGGAAAAGCCGATCGGCCGGGATCTCTTCTCCGACGATCCCCAGCTTCGCATGGCGCACGGGTACGATCACAACTTTGTGCTCGACAAGGATTACGGCGAGCTGGCCCTCGTGGCGACCGCTTATTCCGCGCGCACGGGCATCGTGATGGATACCTATACCACGCAGCCGGGCATGCAGCTGTATACGGCGAACTTCCTCGGCAACGACACGCAGCCCGGCAAGACGGGCGCGATGCATGCGAATTATCAGGCGTTCTGTCTGGAGACGCAGCACTATCCGTGCACGCCGTCGCACCCGGAATTCCCGTCGATTGAAGTACATCCCGATGAAGAATATCACGAGACGACGATTTACAAATTTTCTGTGCGCTGAATAAGAGAATCCGCAAGCCCGCGGCGGCCTGCGGATTTTTTTGAATCCCCCTTGAACGAACGAGTCAATCGTGTATGATGATAAAAGGGGGGGAGGAAGATGACGGATTCATTCCGGGCGCTGCCGGAGGAAAAGAAAGAGCGCGTTTTCGCTGCGGCCATTCAGGTGTTCGCCGCGAGGGACTACAAACACGCCTCAACGGATGACATTGCGGCAAAGGCGGGCGTGTCGAAGGGAATCTTGTTTTACTGGTTCCGAAACAAGCGGGAACTGTATCTTGACTGCATGGCGTATCTGAGCGATGCGACCCGCCGTGCATTTGAACAGGTGCGGTTTGAAGATGTGACAGACTTTTTCGAGCTGATGGAGCTGGGCGGGCGCGTCAAGACGGAACTTGCCTGCCGCGCGCCGCATTACACGGAATTTGCAATGCGCGCGTATTTCAGTGAGGAAGAATGGATCGCGCGTGCCGCGTATGATCTGACCGGGCAGACGCAGACCGAAGAGTATTTCCGGAACATCGACTGGAGCAAATTCCGCGAGGGTGTCGACGGAAAACACGTGCTGCAGATGCTTGTCTGGATGATGACGGGCTATCTTCAGGAAAAACAGCGCGGAGACGCACCGCTGGATTTCGAAGAGGCCATGGAGGAGTACCGGCGCTGGGCCGGGATCTTCCGGCGGTACGCGTATAAGGAGGAATATCAATGAATGTGATGGAGCTGCGCGGCGTGACGAAGGATTACGGCCGCGGTCGCGGCGTGTTTGACCTGTCTCTGACGATTGCACAGGGAGACTCTCTGGGATATCTCGGCCCGAACGGAGCAGGAAAAACAACGACCATCCGCCAGATGATGGGATTCACCCGTCCGGGAAAGGGCACGGTGCGCGTGTTCGGAAAAGACCCGTTCGGATGTGCCGAGGTGCAGAAACGCATCGGGTATCTGCCCGGAGAGACGGCGTTTCCGGGCGATATGACCGGCGATGCATTTCTGCGCTTTGTCGCGGGTTTGAAAGGCGTCAGGGACATGAAGCGGGCGAACGAGCTGCGCGAGCGCTTTGAGCTGGACGGCCGGACGCGCCTGAAGAAAATGTCCAAGGGAACGCGGCAGAAAGTAGCCCTGATCTGCGCTTTTCTGCACGATCCCGAACTGTATCTTCTCGATGAGCCCACCAGTGGGCTCGATCCTCTGATGCAGCACCGGTTTGCCGAACTCGTCGCCGAAGAGCGGGGCAGGGGAAAGACGATCCTGCTGTCGTCGCATCTCTTCGAGGAGATCGAGCGGCTGTGCGGCCGCGCGGCCATTCTGCGCGCGGGGCGCATCGTTGCCTGCGAACAGATGGAGAAGATGCAGAAATCGCGCAGCCGCATTTTCCACATCGTATTCCACGCAGAAGATGCGGCAGAGGCGTTTCTCCGCGTATTTCCGGCGGCACAGCGGCAGGAAAAGGAGATCTTCCTCACCGTGCCGCAGACGGATGCGGAGCGTGTGCTCCGCCTTGCGGTCACGTATGGGGTGGAGGACCTGACAGTGCGTGCCCAGACGCTGGAAGAGCTGTTTCTGCATTATTACGACGGGGGGCAGGCGTGATGGTAAAACATTTGTTGGCGCGCAGCGTCCGGTCCAATCTCGGGCTGCTCGGTATTATTCTTGCGGTATTGGCGATGTACGGCGGAATCATCGTCACGATGTACGATCCGGAACTCGGCGATACGCTCAACAGCATGGCCGCAGCGATGCCGGAACTGTTTGCGGCGTTCGGCATGGCGGGAACTCCCGCAACGCTCACGGAATTCCTTGTCAACTATCTCTACGGATTCCTGCTTCTTGTGTTTCCGCTCGTGATGTCCATTCTGCTGGCAAACCGGCTTGTGGCTTCGTATGTGGACAGCGGCGCGGTGGCGTATCTGCTGGCGTCTCCGCACAGCCGCGCCGCGATCATCGCAACGCAGGCGGTCGTCCACATCGTCTCAAACTGGATTTGTCTGGCGATTTTTTACGGCGGATGCTCGGCGTTCTGCGAGATGATGTTCCCCGGAGAACTGGACTGGACGGCGCTTGCGCGCGTGACGCTCGGCCTTGCGGCCATGCACTTTTTCTTCGGCGGGCTTCTGTTTGCCAGCGTCTGCATCTTCAATGATGCAAAGCCGGCCGTGGGCGTCGGAACTTCGCTGACGGTTCTGTTCCTCCTCATCCAGATGGCAGGACAGGTCAGCGACAAATTCGACTGGCTGCAATACCTGACGCCCGTGACGCTGTACCGCACAACGGAGCTGATGGAGGGCACAGGCGGCGTCTGGCAGGCGTGTGTCCTCGCGGGCGCGGGGTTTGTGATGTATCTCGCGGGCGGGATCATTTTCTGCCGTAAGGACATCAGTGCCTGAATCAATCAAAAAACGCGGCGTTCCGATCACTCGGAACGCCGCGTTTTTGTATGCGGTAAACTTATTCGATGATGCTCTTGCCGGTCATTTCCGCGGGCTGCGGGAGCTCGAGGATCTTCAGCATCGTCGGCGCGATGTCGGCCAGAACGCCGCCCTTGCGCAACGTCACGTCGCCCAGACCCGCCACCAGGAAGGGAACGGGATTGGTCGTGTGCGCGGTGAAGGGGTGCTCGGGATCTTCGTCGTACATCTTGTCGGCGTTGCCGTGGTCGGCCGTCAGCAGGACAGCGCCGCCCTTGGCCAGAACCGCGTCAATCACCTTGCCGGCGCACGCATCCACGGCCTCGACAGCCTTCACGGCGGCGTCAAAGACGCCCGTGTGGCCGACCATGTCGCAGTTGGCGAAGTTCAGGATGATGACGTCATACTTGTCGGACTCGATGCGCTTGACGCACTCGTCTGCAACGAGGTAGGCGCTCATCTCCGGCTGCAGGTCGTACGTGGCAACCTTCGGGCTGTTGATCAGCGCGCGGTCCTCACCCTCGAACGGAGCTTCGACGCCGCCGTTGAAGAAGAACGTGACGTGCGCGTATTTCTCCGTCTCGGCGATGCGCAGCTGGGTCTTGCCGTTCTTGGCGAGGTACTCACCCAGAACGTTCGTCAGCGCTTCCGGCTTGAAGGCCACGTCCACATTGGGCATCGTGGCGTCATACTGCGTGAAGCAGACATAGTGGACGGGGAAGCGGCCGTTGCGGCGCTCAAACCCGGTGAATGCGTCGTCCACAAACGTACGGGTGATCTCACGCGCACGGTCGGGGCGGAAGTTGAAGAACACAACGCTGTCGCCCTCGCTCACGCGGCCGCCCTCGCAGGTCACGGCAGGCACGACGAACTCGTCCGTCACGCCGTCGGCGTAGCTCTTCTCCATCACTTCCACGGGCGCGCCGTGCACGCCTTCGCCGTACACGAATGCGGCATAGGCTTTCTCCACGCGGTCCCAGCGGTTGTCGCGGTCCATCGCGTAGTAGCGGCCGGTGACGGACGCGATTTTGCCCACGCCGATCTCGGCCATCTTGGCTTCGAGCTCCTCGATGAAGCCCTTGCCGGAGTCAGGCGGAACGTCACGGCCGTCCATGATGGCATGGACGTACACGTTCTCCAGACCCATGCGCTTGGCCATCTCAAGAAGACCGTACAGGTGGGTGTTGTGGCTGTGCACGCCGCCGTTCGACAGAAGGCCGATCAGATGCAGCGCCTTGCCGTTTGCCTTCGCACTCTCCATCGCAGCGGTGAGCGCTTCGTTCTTGAAGAAGTCACCGTCCTGAATGGATTTCGTGATGCGGGTCAGCTCCTGATACACGATGCGGCCCGCGCCGATGTTGGTGTGACCGACTTCGCTGTTGCCCATCTGGCCCTCAGGCAGGCCGACGTCCATGCCGGACGCACCGATGGTAGTGTAGGGGCACTCGGCAAACAGTTTGTCGAGATTCGGGGTCTTGGCGGCGACGATGGCGTTGCCGTACGTCTCGTTCGGCACCCAGCCAAAGCCGTCCAGAATGCAAAGAAGCAGAGGTCTTTTTGCCATAAAAGGTTCTCCTTTATTGTAGAGATTATTTGCTCGCGGCAGCGACGATCGTGCCGAACGCGTCTGCCTTCAGGGAAGCGCCGCCGATCAGGCCGCCGTCCACATCGGGCTTCGACAGCAGCTCGTCGGCGTTGCCGGCGTTCATGCTGCCGCCGTACTGGACAGTCACGCCCTCGGCGACCGTCTCGCCGTACAGCTCGCCCAGAACCTTGCGGATGGAAGCGCACACTTCCTGCGCCTGATCGGACGTAGCGGTGCGGCCCGTTCCGATGGCCCAGACCGGCTCGTACGCGATGACGACGTTCTTCATCTCTTCGGCCGTCACGCCCAGCAGAGCGATCTTCGTCTGCATACGGACGAGCTCTTCCGTCACGCCCTGCTCGCGCTGCTCAAGGCTCTCGCCGACGCACACGATGACTTTCAGGCCGGCGGCCAGAGCGGCGCGCGCGCGCTTGTTCACGGTGACGTCCGTCTCGGCGAAGTACTGGCGGCGCTCGGAGTGGCCGACGATGACGTACTCAACACCCAGATCGACCAGCATGTCCGCGCTGATCTCGCCGGTGTACGCGCCGGATTTCTCAAAGTGCACGTTCTCGGCGCCGACGTGGATGTTCGTGCCCTTGCACTTCTCCACAGCCGTCACGAGGCTCGTGAACGGGGTGCAGATGACGACTTCGCAGTCCGCATCCTTCACGGCGGGAATCAGCGCGTCGATCAGTTCAGCGGCCTCCGTGGCCGTTTTGTTCATTTTCCAGTTGCCGGCGATAATGGCTTTGCGCTTTGCTTTGTCCATTTCAATACCCTCGCTTTTTCTTTGTGTATGATTTGAAAAAGGGCGCTGCGCCGGCGCGCCGCAGCGCGGGTCACGGCCCGCGTGCGGCACGTGCTGCCGCAGCACCCTATCATTGGCTTATGCGTTGGCGATGCAGTCGATGCCCGGCAGGACCTTGCCCTCAAGATACTCCAGCGAAGCGCCGCCGCCCGTGGAGATGTGGGTCATCTTGTCGGCATAGCCCAGCTGCATGACGGCAGCCGCGGAGTCGCCGCCGCCGATCACGGTCGTGGCGTCGGCTTCCGCCATCGCCTTGGCGACAGCCAGCGTGCCGGCAGCGAGGACCGGATTCTCGAACACGCCCATGGGGCCGTTCCACACGACGGTCTTGGCAGTCTTGACAGCCTCGGCAAACAGTTCCTGCGTCTTGGGTCCGATGTCAAGGCCCATCATGTCGGCCGGGATCGCGTTGGACGCAACATACTCGACGTCGATCTTCGCGTCGATGGGATCGGGGAAGGAGGCAGCCACGGCGGTGTCAACCGGCAGCAGCAGCTTCACGCCTTTTTCCTCGGCCTTCTTCAGCATCTCTTTGCAGTACTCGAGCTTCTCGTCGTCCACGAGGCTCTTGCCGACTTCGTTGCCCTGCGCCTTCAGGAAGGTGTAGGCCATGCCGCCGCCGATGATGAGCGTGTCGACTTTATTCAGCAGGTTCTCGATGACGTTCAGCTTGTCCGCGACCTTCGCGCCGCCCAGAATGGCGACGAACGGACGGACGGGATCGTTCACGGCGTTGCCGAGGTAACGGATCTCTTTCTCCATCAGATAACCGACAGCGGTGTCCTTGATGTAATCGGTGACGCCGGCGGTGGAGCAGTGGGCGCGGTGAGCGGAACCGAACGCGTCGTTCACATAGGCGCTGTTCTCGCCGACGAGGTCGGCCAGGTCCTTGGAGAACTCAGGCAGGTTCTTGGTCTCCTCTTTGCGGAAACGGGTGTTCTGCAGCAGGACGACATCGCCGTCGTTCATGGCCGCAACAGCTTTCTTGGCGTTCTCACCGGTGACGTTGTCGTCGTCGGCAAACACGACTTCCTTGCCCAGCAGCTCGCTCAGACGCACGGCGACAGGCGCGAGGCTGAATTTGGCCTCCGGGCCGTTCTTGGGCTTGCCCAGGTGACTGCACAGCACCAGACGGCCGCCGTTTTCGATCAGCTTTTTGATCGTGGGCAGAGCCGCGACAATGCGGTTGTCGTTCGTGATGACGCCGTCCTTCATCGGAACGTTGAAGTCACAGCGGACCAGCACGTTTTTGCCTTTGACATTGAGATCTTCTACCGTTTTCTTACCAAGAGAACTCATTTTTATACTCCCTTTCTCAATCAGCGCTAAACGCAATATCGAAATTGCATTCCTAACCAATATTATACTGTCTCGACGGTATTTTATCAAGGGATTGCTGATATTTATTTAACGAAAAACGCCCCGTTCCGCAGGGAACGGGGCGCAAAAGCCGCAATCAGGCAACCAGGGTGATGATGCGCAGAACGAACAGGGCAAAGATGATCCACATGATGGGGTGAATGTCCTTGATGCGGCCGCGCAGGATCTTGAGGGCCATCCAGGTCAGGACGCCGAACATGATGCCGTTCGCGATGGAATAGGTGAAGGGCATCATGACGATGGCGACAAACGCGCCGAGCGCGTCGGCCATGTCGCCGTCGAACTTGACTTTCAGCACGCTCGTCATCATGAACATACCGACGATGATGAGGGCCGGAGCCGTCGCAAAGGAGGGAATGGCGCCGAAGATCGGCCACAGGAACAGGGAAGCGAGGAACAGAACGGCCGTGACAAGGCTCGTCAGACCGGTGCGGCCGCCCTCGGCCACGCCCGCGGAGCTCTCAACATAGCTCGTAACGGTAGAGGTGCCGAGGCAGGCGCCGGCAACCGTACCGATGGCGTCGGACAGCAGCGCGCGGCCGACGCGGGGCAGTTTGCCTTCCTCGTCCAGCAGGTTGCCCTTCGCGGCAACGCCGATCAGAGTGCCGACGGTGTCGAACAGGTCAACGAACAGGAACGCGAACACGATGACCGCAAAATCAACCGTGTTCTGCAGCATGTAGCTGAAGTCAAACTTGAACGCCGTGTCCGCCAGGGCGCTGAAGTTCGGCAGGAAATCGGCGGCACTGGTGATCTGGGGAATCACGGAGTAGACACCGGCCTCAACGTCAACGACGTACCAGCCGGCCAGCTCGGCGATGATGCCCAGCACCCACGTGACAAGGATGCCCCACAGGATGGCGCCCTTGATGTTGTAATAGAGCATGACGCCCGTGAACACAACGCCGATCAGGGCGAGCGCAACAGCGGGGCTGCCGACGTCGCCGAGCGTGACCTTCGTGGAGGACTCAGCAATCGTGATGCCGGCGTTCTGCAGGCCGATGAACGTGATGAACAGGCCGATACCGGTGGTGATGCCGTACTTCAGGTTCTCGGGGATGCAGTTGACGAGCGTTTCGCGGAAACGGAAGATCGACAGGATGATGAAGATGATGCCTTCCACGAGGATGGCCGTCAGAGCGATCTGCCATGCGTTGGGGTTGTCCGCCATTTCACCGAGGCAGATGGTGTAGGCGAAGTAGGCATTCAGGCCCATGCCGGAAGCCAGCGCGATAGGATAGTTGGCCAGAAGCGCCATGATGACCGTGGCAATCGCCGCGGAAAGCGCAGTGGCAAGGAAAACGCCCTGCGAGTTCATGCCTGCCGCGCCCAGCATCGGGGGGTTGACGGCGAGGATGTACGCCATCGCAAGGAAGGTGGTGATACCGGCCATGACTTCCGTCTTGACATTGGTACCGTTTTCTTTCAGATGAAAGAATTTTTCCATGATGTCTCCTCCAATAAAATATGTCCATAAAAATTCA
>NHCFI02800__coassemble_1763_pt1 | contig 11445 bp, 9 predicted proteins | sample NHCFI02800__metabat2_high_PE_010 | metagenome-assembled genome bin NHCFI02800
ACGCGGTATCCCTCTTTTTGCAGGACTTCCTGAAGCATGTCCCCAATCACCGGGTCGTCTTCAATCACTGCGATGGTATTCATCAGATATACCTCTTTCCCATTCAGCTCAGTATTATATTACCTGTTACTATATCGACACACATCGGTGTTTTGCTTCAAACAGTATATCACTTTCCCATTTCTACACACAAGAAAAACGAAAGAACGCCCTTTCCCGCCGGAGCGCGTTCTTCCGTTTTTTCATTTTGATTATAGGGCTGCGCCGAAGGAATCCTCAAGATACGCGCAGCAGCACCACCACACCGCGGCACAGAGCACCGGCAGCACGAGCGCGAGGAGCGCGCCCCCCGTTTGGGCGACGAGGGCGCACACATGCACCTGCAGATACATACCGCACCACTTTGCCTTCTCCAGACCCGCGAGAGCAAGCGCCGGGGACAGCGCGAATACCATGAGCGACGCAAACAGCGCGCCGAATGCATTGCCAATGCGCTGCGAGAGTGCGAGCGTGGCAAGCGCCATGCACAGCACCGCAAGATAGCGCGACAAAATCAGCAAGGCCGCCATCAGAAACATCGGGATTTCCGGTGCAGAGGCATACTCGGAAATACTGTACACCGGCGCAAGCCATGCTCCGAGGCCGTAGTCGCGGATGACGATCCAGAACCGCGGCAAAAGACTCAAAGCTGTGATGACGGCGCAGACGGTAGCGGCGAGCCGCAGCTTGCACCGCACCGTAGCGACCCGGCCGAGCGGCGTCGGCGCGATAACGCGCACCATACCCGTCTGCCGTTCCATTGCGAATAACCCCGAAAAGCACAGTGCGCACACGAGCGCCGCCGCAAGCGCATCGGAGAGATCCTGCCTGTCCGCTGTGTCGAACAATTTCAGCCAGCCCGTCTCGTAAACCATCTGGGAGCGCGGTGTTTCGCCAAGGCGCTGCGCCATGGCGACAACGCGCTGAAACACGTTCATCTTCTGCATCAGAGACGCGTAAGCGGACATCGCCGCCTGACCCTCCTGTGCGGAAACGCGCCCGGCGCTCATCGCAGACTGGAGCTTGTAGATCGGCTCAAACTCTTCGTTCTGCTTCGTGAGCCAGTCGATGCTCTTCTGCGTCAGCGGCCCCTCCACGTGCTGCATGTAATACCGGTAATAAATCTCATCCGCATCAAGATAGCTCTCCGTCGTGACAGCCGTGTACCCCTGCACGAGTGCAAACAGTACGAGGATCAGCCCCGCACCCTGCATCACGAGCAGTTTGTACGCCTCCTGCCGCGGCAGCGTTGTGAACACCGCTGTACGGCGGCGGACACGCAGCCCGGCCCGCGGACGTGCGGTGCGGAAGATATGACGGCTGAATACGGCGAGAAATGCCGCGAGAAATGCGAACGCAAACACCGTCGCTGCGATGCATTCGACCAGCAAAAGCGGAACGGGATGCCCGAACCAGTACAGATTCCGGTAAGCGCCGATCAGCTCATTCGTGCGCAGCAGGCTGACGAGGTTTGCGTACTTGATGACGTTCCAACGGCTTGTCGCTGGGATGACGGCACGGATGGCGAGATTCGCGCCAATCAGTGCCAGCGCGCCGACTGCGCCCGTCAGCATCCGGCGGGAAATCAGCATCGCCAGCATCACCCACGCGCCGCAGATGAGCGCCGCCGCCCACTTCGTCAGGAAAAAGCAGCCGATGTACTCTCCAGCCGTCAGCTTCCATGTGCTGCGCATCAGCTGCGGCACGCTCTGGATGGTGCGTGTCAGCGGCCCGATGCCGTACAGCGCGCCGCAGTACGCAAAGTTCACTCCGTAGAGAAGTGCCAGCACGGCGAACAGGCTCACGGCAAGCGCGATGAGTTTGGCTCCGGCTGTTTTGAGACGGCCGCCGGGCGTCGAGCGGATGAGAGCCAGAAGTCCGTTGTCGCGCTCGGCACGCACGAGCACCGTAGCAATGAGCACCATTGCGAACACGGCCACAACGTCCGTCAGCGCGAAGTCGAGCGCTGTCATCAGACCTTTCTGCGGATAATACGTAATGGGTGTGCCGCGCATTCCTTCGAACGTCTCGGCCGTGACTGCAATGTTCTCCGTATCGTAGCCGCTGTTTGCAAAGATGGAAATGGCCGAGAGCTGCCGCGCCTTTTCGTCGATGGAGTCGAGAAAGCCCTCATAGTCCGCGACCGTATCGTACTCGTAGACGATGGACTTGAGAAATGCGTATTCGCGCATAAGCGTCGGAGCATACGTCAGATAGCCGCCCGTGCGGTAGAGCTCTTCATACGCAGCGAAGTCGTCGGCATAGCGCTCCCGCAGCGCTTCGTCGCGGCGGCCGCCGCTGTACGCCTCGCTGCGGAGCACTCCGTCCACATGGACAATGCCCTCCACGCGCGCGAGCTCGCCGTGCAGGAATTTGCCCATCTCGTCCATGCTCATCCCGGCGATGCTCTCTTCGATGCGGTGATACGCGCTGTACGGCGCGCCGCCCTGCGCGCGGGATGTGCCGAACCACAAAAGAAACAGGTTCGCACACAAAAGAACCACAAGCGACAAAAGAAAGAACCGGCTGCCCCACACCTTGCGCAACTCGGCACGGCACAGGCGGATCATGTTTCATCCTCCCCGAAAATGGCGAGGTAAACATCCTCCAGCGTACCGCCCGGCGCGTATTTTCCGATCAGCTCAGCGGGCGGCGCATGGTCGACGAGCCTGCCCTCTTTCAAGAGCAAAATCTCATTTGCCACATGCTCCACGTCGCTGACGACGTGTGTCGCCACCAGAATGATCCGGTCGTGCGCGAGTTCGGCGAGAGCCGTGCGCAGACGCACGCGCTCTTTCGGGTCGAGACCCGCGGTCGGCTCGTCCATAATGAGAAGCTGCGGGTCGCCCAAAAGCGCCGCAGCGGCCAGGAGCCGCTGCTTCATGCCGCCGGAGTACGCCGCGAGGCGCTTGTCGAGCTCCGTTTCCAGATGCACGAGCGCGGCCGTGCGCTCCACTTCCTTCGCCGTGTCCGCGCGGGGCAGCTCTTTCAGCGCCGCGAGGTAGAGCAGAAAGCGGCGTCCGGTAAAGCTGTCGTAGAGATTCTGCTGCTGCGGCATGTAGCCGAGCACGCGGCGGAAGCGCGCGCCGAGGTGCACGATGTTCTCGCCGTTCCAGAGCACTTTTCCGCCTGTTGCGTCGAGATTTCCGGTGATGATGTTCATCATCGTGCTCTTGCCCGCCCCGTTCGGCCCGAGCAGGCCGTACAGCCCCGGCCCGAGCGTGAAGCTGACGCCGTCGAGCGCTTTTTTAGATTCTTTTCCTGAACGATAGATTTTCGTCAGCCTGCGCAGTTCCATACATTGTTCCGGTGCGGACATCGCTGTTCTCCTCTTTTCAATCGTTCCATTCGATATCCCGGAAGTCGGGAACGCTGTTCCAATAATCTTCTTTGGAAATCAGAGCCAGAACCGGCTGCAGCACTTCCTGTTCCTCAGACCCTCCGCCGGTTGTTCCCAACCGGCGAACCACATATTCTTTGTCGCGGCAGACCAGAAACTCCGTTTCTGTCTCGGCGTAGACTTCCACGGGCCGGGTTTCCTTCTTTTCCGGGTCCTGATACGTGAGCGTCACTGCCGTCCATTTTCCGGTCTCTGTGTCCATGCCCCAAAGCTGCTCCTGAAGATAATTCCAAAACACGAACTTTCCGTCGATGCAGTCCAGAAACCACAGGCTCGTTCCGTCCGCCGGAGCCCGCTGCTCCATGGAGAACGTATTCAACAGCTCTCCGGACGCAAGATCCTGCACCGCGACCGTCTTTTCCGTGACATCTGCCGTGACCAGCTTGTCTCCGCACACCTTGGCAAACGCAGTGCGGTCCGCCGCCCACGATTGAACCACGGACAGTTTCTGCGAATCAAACCGGTACGTCAAAATCTCGTGCACCATAGCTGGCGCACCGGATTCACCGGTGCCGTCCTCATGGATGCTGTGGAAGACAAGCGCATCGCCCACCGCACCGATCATCCATGAGCTGCCCGTCAGATCGCACAGCGTACTTTTCGCCCCGGTTTCTCTGCTGATCCGAATCAGACGCCTTCTTTCTTCCGGAACGCCGCTTTTCGCCGTCACCTCGTCCTGGATGAGGTACAGATTCTCATCGTCCGCGGCAATGGTGGAAAGGAGTTTCTCTTCCGCGCCGCCCGTGTACAGCATCCTGCGGCCGGAACCGTCGGGAGCCATCACAAAAACGGCTGCGAGCGCATCCTGCCCATACTTCTCCGTATAGCCGGGCGCACCGGTCCGCACCAGATACAAGGTGCCGCCGTCCGGGAATACCGTTCCGTATCCGGCGACGGAAGAAAGGAAGCTGTCGTCCTCCGGGCTGAACCGGTCTCCCTCGGGGCGCGATGACAGAAAGACGTCCTGCGCGGAAGCGTAGTCGATGTAGCGCAGATTGGCGGCAATATCGCCGCCCCGGTCCACATAGTAATATCCGTCCGAATTTCCGACGTATCTTCCGGTGAATAAATCGTCGTCCGTCACAAAGCGCAACGTCCCGGCCGGGAGCTGCGGCACAGCTGTCTCCGCGGATGCCGCGCCGCTTTCCGTCTCTTGCACGGCGGACGGCGAGGACGCCGGGGCGCATGCGGACAGCATCAGTAACAAGGCAATGCAAAGGGATAGCAGTCTGTCCGGAATCGTTCTCATCGTGTTTCTCCTGTCATGCACCCGGCAGCACCGGGGATACAATATCCTGATAGGCCGGATGATTCGCAAAGTAATCGGCTCTGGAAATCATCGCGTAAACGGGCGTTTCCACTGTGCTTTCGTAGGCCGTTCCGTCCGTACCTGTCAGCATCACCGGAACGTATTCTACGCCGCGCTGCACCAAAAAACTGTCTTCGTACTCCGCAAGCACCGCGACAAACTGCGTGATTTCCCCCAGCGGATACTCCAGTGTATTCTCTGTCAGCTCGCCCGTCTCGCAGTCGATCCAATAACAGTAATGTTCGATGAGTGCGGGATCATTGGCGCGGGTATCCGCAAGCGTGACTTTGATTTTCCCGTCGAGTAACCCGCTCACAAAGATGGAGTCGGGGCCGAAATACGGCAGACCGGTACACAGTGTCTGAACGCTTCCGGTGCGTATGCCGAGTTTGCGGACCTCCGCCTGCCATTCGCCGGACTGCGCAAAGATGTACAGATATGCGCCGTCCGGATAGGCCCCTACCCCCTGCTCAGGCGCCTTGCCTTCCGCCGGGTAGGAATACACCTCGCTCCATTCGCCCGAAGAAAGAGAATAGAGCGAATACTCCATCATCGCATTGTACTCATTCTTTTCCCAGAAAACGAGCCGGTCGTCAAAAGCACTCATCAGCGCTTTCAGACTGCTGAAAGAAAACAATTCCACAGCTTCGCCGGTCTCAGGATCGATCCGCATCAGTTTTTGTCCCGATTCGGAATTTCCGACATTCAACGTCGACAATGTGATGTAAATGTCTTTCCCGTCCGAGGCCACGGCATCCGAAAATCTTTCTCCGGATTTGCACTCGTACAGCAATGTTCTTCCGGAGCCGTCGGGATTCATCCGCCAGAGCTGATCGCCGGATTCCGGGGAACCGGCAGAACCGACAAGGAACAAAACGGTCCGGTCCGCATTCAAAAACAGTTTGCCGCCGCGGAACGGAAACCACGAGGTACAGCTCTCGTCGGAATGCCTGCAATCGGGCCTGCTGCACAGCGCGATCTCCGTCGCCGAGGCGAAATCCGTATACAGGATGTTTCCGCTGCCGGACTCGGATGCGTCCGAGATGCTGGCGGAATAGCGGTAAAATCCCTGCTGCGAAGCAATTTGCATGTCCATCCCGTATGCCCCTGTCACCATCTGAAGCTCAATCTCTTCGCGTTCGGCGGAGTCCGCGTTTTCCTGTATCATCACAGAGGGCGAAGAGGATTCTGTCCGCGGAGCTTCCTGCGGTTTTCCGCAGGACATCAAAAGCATTGCACTCAAAATGCAGAACAGCACCGTCGCATGTTTCATATGCAGCATCCTTTCCATCTCAAAAAACATTACCGGCACGGCAGTACCTTTTTCCGGACCGCTTATCTGCTTCAAGCTGCTGTAACTTTCTTTCAAGCACAGTATGTCAAAGCGTTGTTTCCGTTTTGTATCTTTGAGATGCCCGAAATCCGGGATCAGGGCGCTGTGATTTCACGGTAATCGGGAATGCCCGCCAAGAAGTTCTGCCACGAAATCATCCCGTACCGGTTTGTGATTTCAACTGTTTTTGAGGGGTAGCCGTCTTCCTGCACCTGCGTTGCGAAAGAGTCCTGCTGCGCAAAATGCACGAGCAACTCTCCGTCCGTTTCGGCCAGAATTACAATGGGGCGCTCGCTCGCGTTGCTGACAAAGCGGAGAGGGATTTCAGCCGCAGCGGTACTGTCCCCCGAGAGATCAACCACATACCGTTTGAGGAGATCCGTCCCCCATGGGCCCCAGACTGTGACAAGCGCTTGCCCGTCTACGATGCGCTCCAATGTGAACGTCGTCTCCGCCGCCGCTGTGACCTCCTCCGGCCACGTGACCTCCGTCTGCCCTGCGCCGCCTTCCGTGTCCATCCAGTGAATCGCATCCGCGGCGTCGCTCGCCGTCCAGTAGAGTCTGCCGTCATGCCAGCACACGGTGCGGCCACTGCTGCCCGGCTCGCTGTGCCATGTATCCAGCATCGTCTCCTCGCCGGTCACCATATTCCAGAGGAGTACGCTGTGCTCGCCTCCGTTTGCCTCGGTCTCTTCCGGAGTGTCTCCCCATTTGTACTGATACAGCACGAAATCGTTTCCGGACACGCCTTTCAGCTCCGGCGCAGGGTCCGGATATGCCGACAACACCTCCGCTTCGCCGCCGTTCAGCGGAATGCGGCCGACCTTCATTTCCAAGGCATTTTCCGACGCATCTTCCCAGATGCAGTACAGTGCCTCGTCATCCGCACACGCGATCGTCTGCAGAAACTGCCCCTCTTCCGCTGTATACAGTGTTCGTCGGTTCGCCCCGGTGGCGTCGGCCGCCTCGATGGTTTGCGCTCCGTCGGACGGGTTGCGGATAAAAGCGATCGTGTTCTCATTCACTGAGACAAGAGAGCTGATGAACTGATCTCCCGGAATCCACGCGGTGCAGGTTTCGCTGTCATGCGCACAGGACGGCGACGTGCACAGGGGAACTTCAACCGCCTGCTCGTAATCAATGTAACACAGAAGCTGATCGTCGTCTCTGTTTCCCGTCAGATAGTATCCCTCTTCGTTTCCGGCGCTCAGGGCCCGCATTTCTCCGGTGCGTATTACCTCGGCAGCCGGGGGCACAGAGGTTGCCGTGGCGGACGATTGCCCGGAGGCCGGTGCATGCCGGGCGGCACACGCGCAAAGCAGCGCCATCGCTGCCGTCAGGCAAAGAATCTGTTTTTTCATGAGGAATCCCTCCCTTTCACCGGCAGTTTACCGCACCGCTATTTCCGAAACGTTTCCGGCTTCAGGAACCGTACAGCGAATCCTGTGTGACACTGACGGCACCGAGCGCAAAATTGCCCTCCTGCACACTGCAGTACAGATAGATCTGCCCGTCTGCCGACCACTCCGCCGCCGTATCCGGGTTCGAATCAGCTGCATCAAAAGGCTGCCAGTCTGTCAGCTCATCGAGGCCGAGATAGGAACGGTAGGCGTCCAATGCCGCCGCTGCATCCGCACCGGATTCCGAAAGCGTCACGGAATACTCCGTCACAAGCCCGCAGGAGTCCAGCCACTGCGCTTCGCACCGCCATCCGCTCTGCACTGCATCGTCATAGCTCCACTCCTGACATACGGCCGCCGAGACACCGTCCTGGCCGCGCTGAAGCGCCTCCCGCGTTCCCGGGAGCATGGACGCGACCCGCTCTGCCAGCGCGTCCGGAAGGACGCCCGCATCGGCCAATGCCTGTGTTTTTTGCATCAGTGTTCCGGCGGTTTCAGACGGATCGGCGGATGTATCCGGCACACTGATTTCCGTCCCGGACAAGAGCCGCTTGCGGAACAGTTCGTATGCAGCGGGGATCTTCCGTCCGCTGCCGCTCATCGTACCGGATACGGCAGGACGCGCGACGGGCTCCGCGCACAGCCTGGAATCCTCCCACGCCGCCATCGCACAGGGAAGTGCGAGACCCGCCGCGCACGCAAGTGCGGCAAGAGCTGTCATCATGGGTGCGTATTTCACGTGTCTGATTCACCGCCTTTTTCCATTGTGCAGGGCTCCAGCGTCATCCAGACGCAAGTTCCTTCGTTCACACGGCTCTCAATGTGCAGCTCGCTTTTGTGCGCCGCCGCGATCATTCTGCACAGGGCAAGTCCGAGGCCGTTGCCGCCCTCACTGCGCGAACGCCCTCGGTCGACACGGAAAAACGGTTCCGCCACACGCTCCAGCAGATCGGGCGGAATGCCGCGGCCTTTGTCTGAGACCCGCAGCACCCAGACGTCGCCCTGCCGCACGCATTGGATACGGACCACTCCGTCCTTCGGGTGGGCTGACGCCGCATTGAGAACGAGATTGCGGATCAGGTCCGTCAGCAGAGAAACATTGATGCGTCCGGACGCCTCCTGCGGGCACTCGGTCTCCAGCCGGACCGGAAGTTCCGGCAAGTCCGCGGCTACCTGTTTCAGGACGGGAGCCAGGAGTGCGGGCGCAAGTTCCACTCCGCCCTCCTGCAGTTGCATCAGCTGCATCAGCTGACGGCTGAGCGTTTCAAGCCGTGCAGATTCGCGGAAAATGTATCCGGCCGCCTTGCTCTGCTGTGCCGGAGGCAGCTGTCCTTTTTCGAGCATGGACGCATATCCCAGCATCGCCGTCATCGGTGTTTTGAGTTCGTGCGAAAACGCCGCAACAAAGCGCTTCTGGCGTTCGCTCTCCTCGCGCAACTCGTCCATCTGACTGCCGATCGCATCTGCCATGCGGTTGAATCCCTCACCGATGCGCTGAATCTCGTCGCTTGTGGCAAGGTTGACCCGTACGCCCAGATTTCCCGCCTCCAGCTCCCGGCTCGCCTGTTCCAGACGGCGCAGCGGCCCGGTCAACCGGCGAGATCCCGCCACGGCCACGATCGCCGCCGCCGCAATGACTGCAGCACTCAGCACAAAATGCTGACGCACCTGGCGGTCGCGCTCTCTGAACAGAGCCGTGGCATCCCACGTTTCCGCAAGCCACAGCGGACGGCCCACGCCCTGCAAAGGCGTTGCCATCATGACCCAGTCACGGCCGCCCGCACGCAGGAACAACGCGCGTTCTTCTCCCGCATCGACCGCAGCGAGCACGTCTGCGTACAGAATCTCCCCCGGCAGATTGGAATAAAGGACTGTTCCCTCCGGCGACAGGAGCGCCATGCGCGGCGGCTGCCCCACGCTGCCGCCGATCAGTGTTTCCGATGCGTTGAGGATGTCCGAAACAGCCGGAGCACGCGTGCCGCCGAGCTTCGTTTCCATCGAAAAACAGGTTCTCTGATGGCTCGCGGTATATCCTGTCAGAGCCGTCTGCCGGGCTGCGGTAAAATTCCGGCTGATATTCAGCGCACCGCCGATACTCAAAGTCACGCACAGAAGCGCCACCGTCGAAAGCGCCAGCTTCGCTGAGAACTTCATGGAATCCCCTCCAGTCGGTAACCTATCCCCGGAACGCTGATGAGACAGTGTTTCCATCCGAGTTTTCTGCGCAAACGGCTGATGTGGATATCAAGTGTGCGGGTGCTCTCAGGGCATTCGTCTCCCCAGACTTCTTCCAGCAATACGTCACGGTACAGGGCGATTCCGCGGTTGCGCACGAGCATCATCATCAGATCGAACTCACGCGGCGTCAGACGGACCGGTTCGCCGTTTCTCGCGACCGTGCGGCGCGCCCGGTCGATTTCGACGCCCCAGACGGACAGTCCCGGCCCGAGACGGCCTGTGTGCCGCATCAGCCCGTCCACCCGCGCCAGAAGCTCTTCCGGCGCAAACGGTTTGGAAATGTAATCGTATGCGCCCGCTCGCAGCCCGCGCACCCGGTCGGTGACATCGGTGCGGGCCGTGACGAATATGACCGGTGTTTCGGTTTCACCCATGTAATCCATCAGGGCAAAACCGTCTGCTCCCGGAAGCATGACGTCCAGAAGCACAAGGCTGAACCGGTTTTCATCAAGCCAATCGGCGGCCTCTTCCGCGCTCTGCACCTTTCTGCACGGATACCCGTGCGGAGACAGCGTCATCTCAATGAGATCGGCGATCGCGGGCTCGTCCTCTACAATCAAAACAGGTTCCATCACACAAACCTCCTCCATGATAAAATAGCACCGCAATATTTCCAAAAAGTTTCCGGGCATTCTGCCGCGCAATAAAACAAACGGCGGCCCTCAGCAGGCCGCCATGTGCTCTTTACTCCGCCCAGCGGTTCACGGCATCGCACAAAAAACGCGCACAGCCGGAAACCGCTCTGTCGTAATAAGCCGTGAAACGCTCGTCCAGCACATACAGCCGGGCAATGCCTTTGTGTTTGGCCGGGTTGAGTTTTCTGTCCGTCACCTTCAGCCAGCGCCGGTGCAGGTCACAGATCGCCCTGCCCTCTTCACTGTCCGGTGCGAGCCCGTTCGCAACAGCCTCTTCGAGCCGTGCGCGCAGTTCGGCGTCGAGCCCTGTCCAATGATCATACTGCTCCCGCGTCAGGCCCATCAGATTGGCATTCGCTGCATCCACTGCCTTATCGCCGTATTTTCCCCGGGCTTCTTTCCCGTATGCTGCCTCATTGTCCGAAACGAGTTTTTCCTTGAATGCGGCAAATTTACGTTCGTCCTGCATGATTTCCTTCCTTTCCTCGCAGCCGATGGTCTCCTTCACCGACCGGATCAAGCCTTCCAGTTTTTCCTTCCGGTCCCGCAGGGCGGCAAGATGTTCCCGCAGTGCGGCCAGACGGTCGAAGGAGGGAGCGTCGAGACATTCCCGGATGCGGGCAAGCTCCACCCCGAGTGCCCGGTAAAACAGGATATGCTGCAGACGGTCCACCTCCGCCGGGCCGTAATAACGGTAGCCGCTTTCAGCGACGCGCCCCGGTTTCAGCAGGCCGATCTCGTCGTACCAGCGCAGAGTGCGGGTGGACACTCCGGACAGGCGCGACAGTTCCCGAATGGAATATTCCGTACGTCTTCCCTCCTTTCTGTTTCCAGTGTACCAGTTGACGCTGCGGCAGAGTCAAGAGTATGATGAAAATTACAGAAAAATATTTTTCATGCTGACTGATAAGGAGAACTGCATGCCCACTGTTTTGATTGATGCAGACGGATGCCCTGTGGTGGATCTCACCATCCGTACATGCCGACGCCGCGGTGTACCCGTGCTGATTCTGTGCGACACCGCCCACCGGATCGAGCGCGACGGCGCCGAGACGCTGGTATTCGACAAAGGCGCCGACAGCGTCGATTTT
>NHCFI02800__coassemble_1817_pt1 | contig 11130 bp, 11 predicted proteins | sample NHCFI02800__metabat2_high_PE_010 | metagenome-assembled genome bin NHCFI02800
ATGCGACCACAGGGTACAGCCCCTGCGCGCGCATCTCGTCAAACATCTCCTGAAGTGCCGGATAGATGCGCGCGTCCACCTCTTCTCCGTTTGAGAGCTGAACGGTTTCCACTGTGAGGTCATCGGGCAGCGGATGGTCGCGGTTGACGAGAACCAGCTGCCATGCGTCGTCCTGTGCCGCGGATTCCGGTGTCCCGGCAGTTTCCGGCAGCGTGCTTTCCGTCGCCGGCTGTTTTGCTCCGGCCAGAACCAGCCACAACGCCGCAGCAGCGGCAAAGCACATCAGCGTCAGGCCGAGCAGCCGCCTTCTTCTCCGCTTTTTTCTCCGTGCGGAACGCAGATGTGCCGCACGGCGCGTCGATACCGTGCGCCGGACATTTCGCCCTCCGTTCTCCATGCCGTTCTCCCCTTTTCCGTGTTCTGACTCTCAGTGTATCAGACGAATCTTGAAAAATCCTGCACGCACGGAAAAGGCGCCGCCGGACCCGGCAGCGCCTTGTTTCAAACGCGGATTTACTTTTTGATCCTGTCCCAATATGCCTTGGCAGCCTGCTCCGTTTTGTTCGGGCCGTACTCGTAGTACTTGCGCCCCGCCAGTTCGTCGGGCAGATACTGCTGGCGCACCCAGTGGTTCTCGTAGTCATGCGGGTAGAGGTAATGCTGCCCCTTCACCCGCGCGTCCGCTCCGTCGTAGTGCTTGTTCTGCAGCTGGCGCGGAACGGGATACGCCTTTCCCGCCCCGATGTCCGCCATGGCGGCGGCGATCGCCTCGTGGCCGGAATTGCTCTTCGGAGCGGTGGCAAGCAGGATGGCCGCGTCGGCCAGCGGCAGACGCGCTTCGGGCATGCCGAGCTGGAGCGCACTGTCCACGCACGCCTTTGTCACGGCGATGGCCTGCGGGTACGCAAGCCCGACGTCCTCGGCGGCAATGACGAGCAGCCGCCGGCAGGCCGAGAGCATGTCCCCGCCCTCGAGGATGCGCGCGAGATAGTACACGGCGGCATCCGGGTCGGAACCGCGGATGCTCTTCTGGAGCGCGGAGATGCAGTCGTAGTGCATGTCGTCGCTCTTGTCGTAGCGCGCAGCCGTGTGGACGGTGAGCTGCGAGACGAGCTCCTTCGTGATGTGTCCGTCCGGCGCACCGGATGCGGCAAAATCCAGCATTCCGAGCGCCTTGCGCATATCGCCGCCCGCCGCGAGTGCCACGGCGTTGAGAGCGTCGGGATCGGCTGTCAGCTCCGTGCCGTCCAGTTCCCGGATCTTCTCCACCGCGCGCTCAAGGCCCTCGCGCACGTCGGCTGTTGTGAGCGCCTTGAACTCGAATACAGTCACACGCGAGAGCAGCGCGCCGTAGACGTAGAACGCCGGGTTCTCCGTCGTGGAGGCGATGAGCGTGATATCACCGGACTCGACCCATTCGAGCAGGCTCTGCTGCTGCTTTTTGTTGAGATACTGGATCTCATCGAGGTAGAGCAGAACGCCGTTCTGCGCGCCGAGCGTGCCCACGCTGTTCACGGCGCTTTTGATGTCCGCCGTGCCCGCCGAGGTACCGTTGAGCGCATGGAGGTACATATTGCTCTTTTCCGCGATGATGCGCGCCACCGTCGTCTTGCCGACGCCCGGCGGCCCGTAAAAGATCATGTTCGGGACCCTGCCCGACTCCAGCGTGCGCCGGAACAGGCAGTTTTCGCCGAGCAGGTGCTTCTGTCCGCACACCTCACCGAGCGTGCGCGGGCGAAGCCGCTGTGCCAGAGGCTCTTTCATACGTTCTTCCCTTCGCCGTCAAACACCGTCGGCTCCGAGCGCCAATCGGCCAGTTTGCGCGCGGCATAACCGTTTTCAAGGAAATAGTCGATGGCATACACAAGGCTGCGGTCCCAGAAGTTCCACTCATGCACACCCGTCCACTCCATGCGGCGGTAGTGCGCCAGAGGAAGCTCCTTCACCACGCTGTGCAGGCGGTCGTTCTGGCGGCGGATCTCATACACGGGCGTGTCCTCGAGCCCGTTCGAGAGATAGATCTTCGGCTGCCGATTCGCGGGCAGTTTGGACACTTTCTCAAACAGCGTGTACAAATCGCTCGACTCCGGCAGCTTCAGCTCCTCGCCGAACACCGGACCGAACACCGGCAAAAGCGCCTCGCGCGGGCCGTACTGGAGCATCATGCCGAGGTCGACCGCGCCGGAGAACGAGGCACACCCGGCGTAGAGATCGGGGTGCGAAAGGCCGAGGTACAGCGCGCCGTACCCGCCCATCGACAGACCCGCAATGAAATTCTTCTCCCGCTCGCGCGGCAGACGGAAGATGCGCGAGAGCTGATCGGGCAGCTCCTGTGTGACAAACGTATGGTACGCGCCGCCGTACTTCATATCCTGATAGAAGGAATTGTCGCAGTCCGGCGCAATGAGCACAAGGCCGTTGTCGGCGGCATAGCGCTGTGCGGCGGTCATCTGCATCCAGCTGTCGCCGCAGTTGGTGAAGCCGTGCAGCAGCGTGATGACGCCCTTGACGTCATTGCCCACTTCCGCGGGCAGATCGGTGGGAAAATACAGCTGTACTTCGACGGTCGTCTGCATCACGTCGGAGCGCAGTTTGCAGGTTACACTGGCCATAGTTCTGAGTTCTCTTTCCTTATTATTCGTACAGCGGGAACCGCTTTGTCAGCTCATCCACCGCTGCGATTGTCTCTTCTTTCGTCTCCTCGAAGCGGAAGATGCAGTTCGCGATGCACTTTGCGATCACTTTCATCTCTTCTTCACCGAAGCCGCGCGTCGTGACGGCGGGCGTGCCGATGCGCACGCCGGAGGTGACGAACGGAGAATTCGGATCGTTCGGGACCGTGTTCTTGTTCGCGGTGATGCGCACCTCATCGAGACGATGCTCGAGCTCCTTGCCCGTGACGTCCGTGCCGCGCAGGTCCACCGTCATGAGGTGGTTGTCCGTGCCGCCGGACACGAGCTTCACGCCCTCGCTGAGCAGCGCATCGGCCAGAGCCTTCGCATTCTTCACGATGTTCTCCTGATACGTCTTGAATTCGGGGCGCAGCGCCTCGCCGAAGCACACGGCTTTCGCGGCGATGATGTGCTCGAGCGGGCCGCCCTGCGTGCCGGGGAAGATGGCCTTGTCGATGGCCTTGGCATACTGTTCACGGCACAGGATGAGACCGCCGCGCGGGCCGCGCAGCGTCTTGTGCGTCGTCGTCGTGACAACGTCGGCATACGGCACGGGGCTCGGATGCACGCCCGCGGCCACAAGGCCGGCAATGTGCGCCATATCGACCATGAAGATGGCTCCGACGTCGGCCGCAATTTTCGAGATGCGCTCGAAGTCGATGACGCGCGCATAAGCGGACGCGCCCGCGACGATCATCTTCGGATGATGCTCGTGCGCCTTTTTCTCAAGGTCCGCATAGTCGAGATAGCCGTTCTCATCCACGCCGTAGGCAATGAAGTTGTAGTTCTTGCCCGACATGTTGACGGGGCTGCCGTGCGTGAGGTGGCCGCCGTTCGACAGATCCATGCCGAGGACCGTGTCGCCGAGGTTCAGAAGCGCAAAGTACACGGCGAGGTTCGCCTGTGCGCCGGAGTGGGGCTGCACGTTGGCGTGTTCTGCGCCGAACAGCTTGCAGGCACGGTCGCGCGCGATGTTTTCCACCACGTCCACACACTGACAGCCGCCGTAGTAGCGGTGCGCGGGATACCCCTCCGCGTACTTGTTGGTGAGCACGCTGCCCATCGCAGCCATCACGGCCGGAGAAACGATGTTCTCGGATGCGATCAGCTCGATGTTGGCGCGCTGCCGGTCGAGTTCCGCCTTCATGGCCGCAGCCACTTCCGGGTCCTGCGAGGCCACAAAGCCGATGGTGTCCATCAAATCGCTGTACATTGGTGAAAACCCCTCTCTTGAATTGGAAATTACTTTATATTATAATGCAAACCGCAGTTGTGCACAAGCGGCGTTTGTGCTATGATATGGGACGAATGAAAGAGAGGGATGGGCGATGCGCACAAAAAAGGATACTCTGGAAATCGTGGAGCGTCTGAAGCAGGAATACCCCGTCAGCGAATGCACGCTGACCTATGAGGATGCTTGGCAGCTTCTTGTGGGCGTCCGCCTTGCCGCCCAGTGCACCGACGCTCGTGTCAACATTGTGACGGAGGAGCTGTTTGCGAAATATCCGTCTCTCGAGGCTCTGGCCGACGCGGGAGCGGACGCGATCGAGGAGATCGTCCGTCCGTGCGGGCTCGGGCGCAGCAAAGCGCGCGACATCGCGGCCATGGCGCGGATGGTGCTGGACGAATATGACGGCCACGTGCCCCGCGAGATGAAGGACCTGCTGCGTCTGCCGGGCGTGGGGCGCAAGAGCGCAAACCTCGTGCGCGGCGATATTTTCGGTGAACCCGCGGTGGTGACGGACACGCACTGCATCCGCCTTGCCAACCGCATCGGGTTCGTGACGGATGAAAAAGATCCCGTGAAGGTGGAAAAGGCGCTGTGGAAGGTGCTGCCGCCGGAGGAGTCAAACGATTTCTGCCACCGCTGCGTGATGCACGGGCGCGCGGTCTGCACGGCGCGCAAGGCGATGTGCGAGATCTGCTGCCTGCGGGACATCTGCCGCACCGGGCGCAAGACATTATAATTGGTACGGGCCGTTCCAGCGGCCCGTTTTCTGTGGGGGGAAACGTGCATATGGAAGAGACAAAGCAGATGCCCGCCTGCCGCAATTCGCTGGCAGCGGGTCTGCGGGACGGCGTGCCCATCGGGCTCGGCTATTTTTCCGTGTCCATCACATTCGGAATGATGGCTGTCGCGGGCGGGCTCCCGGTGTGGGCGGCCGTCGCCATCAGCATGACGAACGTCACGAGCGCCGGACAGTTCGCGGGGCTCAGCATCATTCTCGCGAACGGCACGCTGTTTGAGACGGCGCTGACGCAGCTCATCATCAACGCGCGGTACGCGCTGATGAGCCTTTCCCTGTCGCAGAAACTCGACCGGGGCGTGACGCTGCTCGACCGCTTTCTGATGAGCTTCATGATCACGGACGAAGTGTACGCCGTGGCCGCAGGCGGCGAGGACAATGTGGGGCGGCGCTATTTCTACGGTCTGATGCTGGCGCCGTATCTCGGCTGGGCGCTCGGCACGCTGACGGGCGCGGTGGCGAGCAGCCTCCTCCCCGCCTCGGTGCAAAGTGCCCTCGGGCTCGCCATCTACGGTATGTTCATCGCCATCGTCGTGCCCGTGGCAAAGAAAGTGAAGCCGGTGCTGAAAGTCGTTGCGCTGAGCATCGTTCTGAGCTGTGCGGTGCATTATCTGCCCGTTCTGAACCGGATCTCGAGCGGGTTCGCGATCATTCTGTGCACGGTCATTGCCGCCGCTGCGGGCGCGGTTCTTTTCCCGGTCGAGGAGGTGGAGGAATGACGTACGGCATCTGGGCTTACATCGCGGTCATGGCGGGTGTGACATATCTTGTGCGCATGCTGCCGCTGACGCTCTTCCGCAAGAAGCTGAACAACCGATTCCTGCGCAGTTTTCTGTTCTATGTTCCCTATGCGGTCCTGACGGTGATGACCGTCCCGGCCGTGTTCGAGAGTACCGGGAGCGTATTCTCCGCCTGCGTGGGATTTGCGGTCGCGCTTATGCTCGCTTACCGCGGCGCGCAGCTGCTGCCGGTGGCCATCGCCGCCTGCGTTGCGGCTTTCGCGGCGGACTGGCTCCTCGCCTTGTTCTGATTTTTTCTTGACAGCGGCATGCGATGTGCCTATAATAAAGGACGGACATAAAAACAGGGGGGCCGAAAGGCTTAGATTTGACAGCCGTGCGCGGCGTCATAGACCCTTCTTACCTGATCCGGGTAATGCCGGCGTAGGGAGTTTTTGCCGGTCTTGTACAAAGAAAGCAAAGCTCAGTGCGCTCGCGGTTTTTATGCCGCGGGCGCACTTTTGTTTTTATGTTACATTATCATTTGGAGGGGTCATGTCATGACCAAAACGTATAACCGCACGCGCACTTTGGTGGAGTGCGCACTGATGATCGCCGTCGGCACGGTGCTCGGCAAAATCAGCATCTTCTCGATGCCGTACGGCGGCAGCGTGACGCTGCTGTCGATGCTGCCGTTCGTGCTCGTCTCGTTCCGCCACGGTGTCAAGTGGGGCCTGATGACGGGCTTTGTGGACGCGCTGCTGCAGATGCTGCTGGGCTTCTACGCACCTCCCGCCGGCACGGTGATCGCGTTCATCGGCGTTGTGATGCTGGACTACGTCCTCGCGTTTACGCTGCTGGGTTCGGCCGACTGGTTCGCCCGCTTCTTCCGCAACCGCGCCGTCGGCGTGGCCGTCGGAACCGCGGCTGTGTGCGTCATCCGCTTCTTGTGCAGCTTCCTGTCCGGCGCTCTTCTGTGGGGCAGCTATCAGGAGTACTACGAGTGGGCCAAGGGCATGAGCGTGTGGCTCTACAGCTTCATCTACAACGCCACGTACATGCTGCCGGAACTCGTTCTCACCACGATTGCGGCGGTGCTGCTCTACAAGGCGGCTCCGAAATTTTTCACGGCAGAATGACGAAAACAAGGGGTGCAAAGTTGTGAACTTTGCACCCCGTTTTTGTGCTATAATAAAGGCGGGAACCGACGGTTTCCAACTCGTTCGCGAAAAGGAGTTGTTATTATGAGCGATCATCTCGTCATCTGCATCGGCCGGCAGTTCGGCAGCGGCGGCCACGAAATCGGCGTGGGGCTGGCGAAAGAGCTGGGCATTCCCTGTTACGACAAGGAGATCTTGAAGAAAGCGGCGCAGGAGAGCGGCATTGTCGAAGAGCTGTTCGAAAAGGCGGATGAAAAGCCCACGAACAGCTTCCTGTATTCCCTTTCCATGGGCGGCGCGGGCCAGGCAATGGGCTTCACCAATTACAACGATTACCTGACCAACGACAAACTGTTCCTCTTCCAGAGCCAGACCATCAAGAAAATGGCGGAAAAGGAATCGTGCGTCATCATCGGCCGCTGCGCGGACTATATCCTGCGCGGCCACCGCAACATGATCTCGGTCTTCATCCATGCGCCGATGGAACTGCGCATCCAGCGCATCTGCCGTCTGCGCAATCTCGAGGAGGACGCGGCGCGCGCCCTCATCAAAAAGACGGACAAGAGCCGCTCCAACTACTACGGCTTCTATGCCGACAGCGACTGGGGTGCGGCGGAGACGTACGACATGTCGCTCAACTCCGGCAAGCTCGGCATTGAGCGCTCCATCGAGATCCTCCACGGCGCTGCACAGTATTTTGTCCACACCAAATAACCGATAAAAAGAGCACTGCGGAAAGCCGCCGCCGGATTTGATCCGGCGGCGGCTTTTGCCTTTTGTATTTCAGTGTGCGGCCGCTGTGTCCCGGCCTGCGGCCTGCTCCGAAGCCGTTCTTCCCTTTTTCACGCCCGTCTGACAGCGGACCGGAATGGCGGCGGGCGCGCCGTGTTTCTCGCAGAGAAGGAACGCGCGCGCATCCGGTGCGCGCAGTGCCGCATCCGCGATAAGGCCGGCTGCATCCGTCACAGCGCGGCGCACTTCGCGCGCGCCGTAGGCGCTGTGCCCTCCGCGCTCTGCCAGCACACGGAGAGCGCCGCGCGTATACGTGACGGTCAGTCCGGACTGCTTCGCACGGACGGTCAGCTCATCGAGCATCCGCGCCGCGACCTGTTCCAGCGCCTGTGCTTCAAGCGGGCGGAACACAACGACCTCGTCCAGGCGGCCCAGAAGCTCCGGCCGCAGGACGCGCCGTGCCGCACCGAGAGCGTCGCTTTTGGAAAACGGACGCTTCCCCGCTTCGCCGAACCCGAGCGCGCTCGTGCGCGACAGCTCAGCCGCGCCGAGGTTGGAGGTCAGGAGCACCAGTGCATTCGTGAAATCCGCCCGCGCGCCCTGCGAATCGGTGAGACAGCCCTCCTCGAGGATCTGGAGCAGTAAGTCCATCATCGACGGGTGTGCTTTTTCTATTTCATCGAACAGCACGACCGAATACGGCCGCGCGCGGACGGCTTTCGTCAGCTGTCCGCCCTCGGCGTGGCCCTCGTATCCCGGCGGCGCGCCGACGAGGCGCGATACGGCGTGCTGCTCCATATACTCGGACATGTCGAACCGGAGCAGTGCTTTCTGCGTGCCGAAACACTCCTCCGCCAGCGCACGCGCAAGTTCCGTCTTTCCGGTTCCCGTCGGGCCGAGCAGCAGAAACGCGCCCATCGGGCGGCGGCCGTCCGCGAGGCCGAGCGACGCGCGCCGGAGTGCCGCGGCGACCGTCTGTACAGCGTCCGGCTGGCCGACGACGCGGCGTGCGAGCGCCGGTTCCAGTGCGGCGAGGGACGGCAGGCGGTCGGCCGTGATCTTTTCTTTCGGCACGCCGCTCTGCAGCGCGCACGCCGCTGCCACATCGTCGCCGGTCACGCTCTTTCTTCCCGTCAGGCGCACCGCCGCACACGACTCGTCCAGAAGGTCGATGGCTTTGTCCGGCAGGCAGCGGTCGGGCAGATACCGCGCGGAGAGCGCCACGGCAGCGTCGAGCGCGGCGGGCTCGACCGTGACCTCGTGGTATGCGGCATACCGAGGAGCGAGCCCTTCCAGAATGGCGCGCGCCTGCGCGCGCGTGGGTTCTTCCACCGCAACGCGTGCAAACCGGCGCGCCAGCGCGCCGTCTTTTTCGATGCGCCGCCGGTATTCCTCCCGCGTCGTCGCCCCGATGACCTGCACGCCGCCGCGCGCGAGCAGCGGCTTGAGTACGTCGCACGCGTCGATGCCGCCCTCGGCGGCCCCGGCTCCCACAAGCGCATGCATCTCATCCACGAACAAGATCGTGTTTCCCCTGCGCGCGGCTTCCGTCAGCACCGAGCGGAACCGCTCCTCGAAATCGCCCCGGTACTTCGTGCCCGCGATGAGCGACGTCAGATCGAGGGAGAGGATCGTGCGGCCCCGCAGCGCTTCGGGGGCTTCGCCCGACGAGATGCGCCGCGCCAGCTCTTCCACGAGCGCGCTTTTTCCGACACCCGGCTCCCCCACGAGGCAGGGATTGTTTTTCTGCCGGCGCAGAAGGATCTCCTCGATGCGGCGCAGTTCCTCGTCGCGGCCGAGCACAGGGTCGAACCGGCCCTCGGCCGCCATGCGGGTGAAGTCCTGCGTGAACTGTGCTGACGTGTGCGGTGCGTTTCGCGGTGCGGAAATGCCTTTCGGCGGTGCGGACAGCGCAGCCAGAGAAGAATCTCTGCATTCCGCGACGACAGCCGCCGGTTCCGCACCCATGCGCCGCAGAAGTCTTGCCGCCCCCGACTGATGCTGTTCGAGCACCGCGGCAAGCAGATGTTCCGGCGACGCGCCGCGCGCGCGGGACGCCGCCGCGTCCACGGCGGCAAGCTCCACGCTTCTGGCAAGTTCCGGCGTGAAATCATCCGGCGTGAGCTGCGTCGGCTCGCCTGTCGGCAGTTCTCCGAGCAGAGCGCGCTCGGCTTCATACGGCCAGATCCTCCTGCGCATCAGCGCCGCCTTTGCACGGCCGGAACCCCACCGCAGCACCGCAAGAATCAGATGCTCCGTTCCCACATAGGTGTGCCCGTGCTCCTGCGCCAGCTGCACGGCGCCCGTCAGCACGGCACAGGTCTGGCGCGTGCAATCGCTGAACACAAACAAAAAAGTCCGCCTCCCCGTGATGGTTCTGCGGACAGTATGGGCGGCGGCGCGCCGTTTATTCCCTTTTGTTTTTCAGGATACACGCTGCGCCGCAGCGGACGGAAAGAGCATCTGTTCCAACGGTGCAAACAGCTGCTTGAACACGCGGGCGATCAGCCCGACGACCACGGCGGCAACGACCGTTCCCTCCCGCACACCGCTGAGCACGCTGATCAGCACCACGGACAGAATCCCCGCCGTGGCCGTCATACCGACGTCAAAACACACTTTCGTCAGGCCGAAATCGGTGTGGAACACCTGGGTGACGGCGCGCACGAACGACTCGCCCGGAAGCATGGCAACGTCGGCGATCATCTCCAGATACACGCCGACCGCCAGAAGCGCGCACCCCGCCAGCAGGAATCCCACTTTCACCGGATACGACGGCATGGGAATGTGCGCGACGAAGAGCATCGTGAGGTCGATAAAGTATCCGAACGCAACCGAGATGGGGATCTGCAGCAGATGTTCCGGGCGGAACCGTTTGCGCAGCATCAGGATCTGAAGAAGAATCAGCACAAGGCTGAATGCGATGGTGAACTGCCCGAGCGTGAACGGGAACGCAAGGCTCAGCACATACGGGATGGCCGAGATCGGCGACGTGCCGAGGTCGGCGCGCGTGATGACGCTGACCGCCAGCGAACTGATGAATAACCCGACCAAAAAGACTGCGTATCGTTTTGCTTTCAATGAACTTCCTCCCTCTTGATTTCCGCCGTCAAAGCGTCTGTTTCAGGTTCCGGTTGATCTTCTCGAGCAGACGCAGCAGCGTCTGTGTCTCGTCCCCGCTCAAGCCGCCGAGCGCGGACTCTTCCTCTTCCCGGAACGTCTCCAGCGTCCGCTGCGCCAGTTCTTTTCCCTTTGCTGTGAGCGTGACGTACTGCGAGCGGCGGTCTCCCTCGCGCGCACCGCGCTGAATGAGACCGTCCTTCTCCATGCGCGACATAACCGACGTGACGGACGGCGGTTCGATCATGCAGGCGTGCGCAATGTCCTTCTGCACCGCCCCGTCGTGGCGCGCAAGATATTCCAGCACCCGGGGCTGCCCGCTCGACAGCGCATACGGAGCAAGGCGGTGAAACACATGTTTTGTGAACAGCGTATGGTTTTCCAGCATGAGCTGATGATAGTCCATTGTGACACTCCCTTTCCTGCGCAATAGTTAGAATTCTAATAGTTTTAATTCGAATTGTCAAGCCTTTTTGAAAAGCAAGGGAAACGCAAGAGACGGCAGCGTCAAAATATGATATGATAAAAGACACGGCCAAGCGCCGAATCCGACTTCAAGGGAGGGACCGTCATGCACCACCCTCACACAGCCCGCAGCCGCACCGCTGAAGCCGTCCGCACGGGCGCAGACGCTTTTCTTGCGTCTCTCGGCGTACCGCCGGAAGGCTATGACGGCAAGCGCGCTCAGGCCAGCCGCGAC
>NHCFI02800__coassemble_1843_pt1 | contig 10941 bp, 10 predicted proteins | sample NHCFI02800__metabat2_high_PE_010 | metagenome-assembled genome bin NHCFI02800
GGCACGTTCTTCGCGCGCATCTTCGCGCCGGGCAGCTTTTTCGCGGATGTGTCGGCCGCCGTGCAGAACGGCTTCTACGCCAAACCCGTGATGGTGGCCGCGTATTTTGCATATCTACTCATTGTATTGTTTATCGTATTTTATACGGATTGGCTTCGCTGCTTCCGCGACAAGGACAGGCATATCGCGCTGCGCGCGGCGAAGTGGAAGACGCCCGCACGCTGGGCGGCGTACTATCTGCTCATCTGCCTGACGCTCGCGGGCTACATCATGCAGAGCGGCGGCTTCGGCACGGTGAGCTTTGCGTACGCGAACTTTTAAGGGGGTGCGCCGGACATGAAATTTTTCGGAAAACTGGCGCTGGCGCTCCTGCCCGTGGCGGCGTGGCTGTGTTTCTTCATCGCGTTCGAGCCGAACGACTACTTCGGCCTGCGCGGCGAGGGCTCGCTGAACGCGCCCGTGTCGCGCATCCGCGCCTATGAGAACGACATGACAGACAACGTCATCCTCGGCGACAGCCGCATGGCGCACTTCGACATGGAGCTCGTGGAAGAGGTGTCGGGCAAGGCGTGGTCGAACGTGTCGTACGGCGGCGCGAGCCTCGACGAGAGCATCGACGAATTCTACTATTTGTATGAACTGAACCCAGACATACAAAATGTTGTATTCGGCGTGTCGTTCTACACGCTCAACAACAATTACCGTACCGTCAACCGCATGGCGACGGTGAAGACGCAGCTGGAGAACCCGGCGGCGTACCTGTTCAACCTCGAGTACAACATCAATGCGCTGACGGTGTTCAAGGACGAGGTGCTCCTCGGCCTGCCGGACGTCGAAGAGACGGCCGAGCACACGCCGGACGAATACGTGGACGAAAACGGCGGGGCGCTGCCTTTCCGCAGCGACCTGATCGACTACGCGGAGAATTCCCTCGCGCCCGTGTGCGAAAACTACGCGGTGAACGAGGCGGCGCTTGAGCGTCTTCTGGAGCTGGCGGCGTTCTGCGAAGAACACGGCGTGAACTTCACGGTGGTGTTCCCGCCGATGGACGAGAGCGTGCGCGTGCTCGTGGCCCAGCCGAACGGCATCGACGCCACGATGGCGGACGTTCTCGCGCGCCTTGCGGACGCGGGCGTGCGCGTGCTCGACTACGAATGGGAAAACGACCCCGGTTACCCCGACACGGCGTATTACGACGGATTCCATCTCGACACCGTCCACGGCCTGCCGGAGTGGACGAAAACACTCTTCACGGAGGTGTACGATGGGACTTGATTTTCTGATCCTGTACGAGCACGTCGTGCGCGAGTACGAGAGCCTGCTCCTTTTGAAAGCAGAGCTCGAGCGGCGGGGATACTCCGTCGCCATCCACCAGCTGCTCGACCGCAAGAAACTGAAATACCGCCTGTGGGACAAGCCCGAGGTGCTCGTCTCGAGCTGCATGTACGACGACGAGGCCATCAACAGCCACGTGTACAACAACGTGGGCGTGTGCCGCAAGGTGGTGAACCTGCACTGGGAACAGATGCTCTCCGACACGCAGGAGGAGGGCGCGTGGTTCAATTTTAACGGCAACGCGAAGAAATGCGTGCAGACGTGCTGGGGAAAACTGACGCAGCAGCGTCTCATCGCGCACGGCATGGAGGAGAAGAACTGCCCCGTGACGGGCGCGGTGATGATGGACTTCCTGCGGCCGGAGTTCGCGGGATACTTCAAAAGCCGCGAGGAGCTGTGCGCCGAGCACGGGCTCGACCCGGACAAAAAGCTGTTTCTCTACATCTCCTCGTTCGGCTACGCGAGCATGTCCGACGACGAGGTGCGTGAGCTGAGCGCGATGGCGGGCGAGGACTTCACGGGCTTTGCGCTCACGAACCGCGTGAGCATGGAAAAGACTCTTCGCTGGTTCGACGAATACCTCGGCGCGCATCCGGACGTGCAGCTCGTGTACCGCCGCCACCCGTCGGAGTGGAACAGCCCGGCGCTGGCGGCGCTGGCGGAAAAGCGGCCGAATTTCCGCGTCATCTTCTCGGACAGCGTGAAGCAGTGGATCACGGCGTCGGACAAAATTTTCATCTGGATGAGCACGGCCATCGCGGAGGTGTACTTCGCGGGCAAGGGCTGCCGCATCCTGCGCCCGGTGCCCATCGAGCACGAGTACGACCCCGTCATCTACAAGGACGCGCGCTACATTGAGGATTACGACGCGTTCTGCGCGGCGGCGGACGGCGACGCCGACGGATTCCCCATCGAGAAGGACATCATCGAGGGATATTTCGACAAGAGCGACACACCCGCCTACATCCGCATGGCGGACCTGCTGGAAGAGGTTTACAAGAATCCTGCGCGCGACGACCCGTTCGCGCCGCCGTTCAAACCGCATTTCAACTGGCTGAAATATTTTGCGCTCGTCGGCGTGCACGCGCTGTACGCGGTGCATCTGCCGCCGGAAAAGGCATTCTTCTTCTGCCCGCCGCTCGCGCGCTTTGCACAGCGCATCTACGGCTATGTGGACAAGGCGCACATCTCAGAGGAAGAAGTGCGCCGCATGGACGAGAAGATCCGCCGCTTTGTGCGCTGAACGCGCCTTGTAAGCGCGCGGCGGATGGGATATAATAAGGAAAACGATGCGAAAATCCAGGGAGGGAAACTCTATGAAATATTGTACCAAGTGCACGATGCCCGACACGCGCCCCGGCATCACGTTCGACGAACACGGCGTTTGCAGCGCGTGCCGCCACTACGAGAGCCGCAAAAACGTGGACTGGGACGCCCGCTGGAAGGAATTTGAAGCGATGTGCGACAAATACCGCGGGATGAACGGCCCGGGCGGGTACGACTGCGCGGTGGCCGTCTCCGGCGGCAAGGACAGCCATTTTCAGGTGTACATCCTGAAAGAGGTCATGCACATGAACCCGATCCTGTTCTCGGTGGAGGACAACTTCCCGATGACGGAGGCGGGCAAGCACAATCTGAAGAACATCTCCGAGGCGTTCGGCTGCACCATCATCTCGTGCAAGCCCAACATCCGCGCCCAGAAGACGCTGATGCGCGCGTTCTTTGAAAAGTACGGCAAGCCGACGTGGTACGTCGACCGCCTGATCTACACCTTCCCGCTGCACATGGCGGCGAAGTTCAACACGCCGTTTTTGTGCTACGGCGAGAACGTGAGCTTCGAGTACGGCGGCAGCGCCGACGAGGAGACGTATTCCGCGAAGGGCCAGATCGAGAACGGCGTGGCCGTGGGCTTCCCGAAAGAGGAGCTGCTCTCGTACGGCGTGACGGAGAACGACCTCATCCTCACCGAGGCCCCCACCGCCGAGGAGCTCGCGAAGCTCGACCCGTTCTATATGAGCTATTTCCTGCCGTGGAACAGCTACAAGAACTATCAGATCGCGAAGAGCCGCGGCTTCCACGACCTCACCCACGAGTGGGACCGCACGCACCACGCCGAGAACTTCGACCAGATCGACTCCCGCGCGTACCTCGTGCACTCGTGGCTCAAGTATCCGAAGTTCGGCCACGCGGCCGCGACGGACTACACCGCGCGCTACATCCGCTACGGCATGATGACGCGCGAGGAGGCCATCCCCGTCATCAAGGAGCGCGACGGCGCGCTCGACCCGCTCTGCGTGCGCGATTTCTGCGAGTTCTGCGGCTATTCCGAGAGCGAGTTCTGGGCCATCATGGACAAGTTCTACAACCGCGACCTCTTCTACAAGGACGAGTGCGGCAAGTGGCAGCTCAAAGACCCCATCTGGGCGCAGAAATAAATTTAAACAGGCGTTTGTTGTCCTTTGTGACCGTCCCCTGCGTGAGGGTATAAAGGTGCGTCCCCGTCCGACGGTCTCCCCTGTCAGGGGAGGTGGGTGAGCAGCGCGAACCCGGAGGGGTGAATGCGCGCACTTACCCTCCACCCTTCCGCCCCTTCGGGGCACCTCCCCTGCAAGGGGAGACAAAACCGGCCCTGACCGCTGCGCGGTGTCACCCTTCAGTCTCCTGCAAGGGGAGCCGGATGACATCAACCAAAAACCGGCGGCTGCCTGATGGCAGCCGCCGGTTCTTTTTTCACTCTCCGCACAGGGCGGCAAGGCGTTTTTCATCCGTGAGTTCCACCGTGCCGCGCGACAGCGCCACGAGACCCTCGCTCTGGAAATAGCGCAGCATCCGCGTGACGACCTCGCGCGCCGTGCCGAGGTGCGCGGCGATGCGGTCGTGCGTGAGGTGCAGCTCCTTGGAGCCCTCGAGCGCGCTCTCCTCGAGCAGGAACGACGCGACGCGCTTGTCCATGCTCTTCCACAAAATCTGCTCCACGCGCCACATCACCTCGGAGAAGCGGCTGCTCATCACGTCATTCACGAAATTCGACACCGCCAGCGACTGCGCGCGCAGGTCGCGGAAGACGGCGGGCGGGATGATCCAGATCTCGCTGTTCTTCTCGGCCTCGACGGTCGTCTCGAACTGGATGTTCGGCATCGCGCACGACGCGCTCAACAGGCACAGGTCGCGCTCAAACAGGCGGTAGAGCGTCACCTCCCTGCCCTCGTCGGACGAGATGTACACGCGCAGCTGGCCCGAGCGCACGAGCAGCACGCCGAGGCAGTCGTCCTCGCCGCGGTGCAGCACCGTGCCCGCCGGCACGCTGCGGCGCGTCACCGAGCGCGTGAGCGTCTCGCGCTGCGCCTGTGTCAGTTCGCCCCACACGGGGAAATACTCCGAAAAACCCATGCCGTGCCCCTCTCCGCTCTGCGTTTGATCTCACTACGGCGAGTATACCGCCCCGCGGCGCACTTTGTCAAATCCGCCGAAAAAGAGAGACGGCGGAGAACTTCTCCGCCGCCCGGAATTTGTATTTTGTCACGCCGTTGCCGCGGGGGCAAACGCGCTGGGCATCAGCGCCTGCGCGATGTTCAGCGCGTGGTCGCCGATGCGCTCGAAGTCCGTGAGCATCTCGGAATACAGCACGCTCATCTCGTCGGGGTGATCGGATTCCTTCATGCGCTCGAGCTGATTCTGACGGAACTGCGCCGTCATGTCGTCGATCTTCTGCTCCAGCGCCGCCACCTTGACCAGACGGTCCTCGGGCGCGCACTTGTCGTCGGCCAGAAGGTTCATGGCCTCCATGCTGACGCCGCGCATCTGCCGGATCTCGTCGAGCTCGCCCTGCGTCAGGCGGATGTGGCGCTCCTCCATGCGGTCGGTGTAGCCGCCGATGTTCATGGCGTGGTCGCCGATGCGCTCGAGGTCGGACGAAATTTTGAAGTAGGCGCTGATGATGGCGGAGTCGCGCTCGTTGGTCTCACGCGCAATGCCGCGCGAGATGTGCGCCGCCAGCTCCTTGTTCAGATAGTCGATATACTCCTCGCAGTCCTCGAGTTCGGCCATGTTGCGGCGGCGCGGGTCGAGCACCGCGTCGTAGCTGCGGGCGACGTTCTCCGTCACCATGCCCATCATGCGGCGCAGCTCCTTGCCCATGCCGTTGAGCAGGATGGCCGAGGAACCGATGCGCGTCTCGCGCGTGGTCTGCGGCAGGTACTCGAGGTGGTGCTCCTTCTCGTTCTCGGTGGGCAGCTCGGGCAGGATCTTCTTGGTCAGCGCCGCGAGATACGTGCCGAACGGCAGCAAAATCAGCGTCGTGGCGATGTTGAACAGCGTGTGCATGTTCGCGATCTGCGCGGCCGGACGGCTCGGCGTGAGCGATTCGATGAACGCCGTGAGCGGCGTCGCCATGCAGATGACGGTGAACAGCACCGTGCCGATGATGTTGAACATCAGGTGGATGATCGTGGCGCGCTTGGCGCTGCGGTTCGTGCCGATGGACGCGAGCACCGCCGTGATGCACGTGCCGATGTTCTGGCCGAACAGCACGTACACTGCGCCCGACAGGCCGATCAGGCCGTTATCGGCCAGCGTCTGCAGAATGCCGACGGACGCGGAGGACGACTGGATGACAGCCGTGAACGCAGCGCCCGCGAGGATGCCGAGAAGCGGGTTCGAGAAGCGCGTCATCAGCGAGATGAACGCCTCGGATTCGCGCAGCGGCATCATGGACGAGCTCATCATGTCCATGCCGATGAACAAAACGCCCAGACCCGCGATGATCTGGCCGAAGTGGTGCACGCGCGGCGATTTGAGGAACACCACCATCACCACGCCCAGGAACGCGAACGCGGGCGCGAGAGCGCCGATGTCGAGCGCGATGAGCTGGCCCGTGACCGTGGTGCCGATGTTGGCGCCCATGATGATCCACACCGCCTGCTGCAGCGTCATCATACCCGAGTTGATGAAGCCGACCACCATCACCGTGGTGGCGCTGGAAGACTGAATGAGCATCGTGATGATGGTGCCGACCGCAACGCCCAGAAAACGGTTTGCCGTCAGTTTTTCGAGGATCTGTTTCATGCGGTTGCCCGCCGCGGCCTCAAGGCCGCCGCTCATCATCTGCATGCCGTACAGGAACAGCGCGAGGCCGCCCAGCAGACTGAGCACGTCTGTAAATTTCAAGTAAAATTCCTCCCCGGATTTTGTCAGTTTTTCGTACGGTAACAGTGTACCACGCGCACGCGGGAGACGGTCAGGGGTTTTGTGTAAACTGTATGTAAAGTCTCTGTAAAGTTGTGCAGTTTCGCCTTTTGCATCCCTTTTTTCCGGGAAAATTGCGTTTTTTTGAAAAAAATTCAAATACCCTCTTCACAAAATCACTTTAGTGTGATAATATGGTGAAGCAATCTTGATTTGAAGATTCAGAGGGGGATTTGAATATGAACAAGATCTGGAAACGCTGTGCGGCACTGGCCGCGGCGGGCGCGATGAGCCTGAGCCTTGCGGCGTGCGGCGGTGCGCCGTCCTCGTCGGCGGCGGGCAGCGCGAGCGGCTCGGCGGCCGCGGAGAGCGACGTCGCGTACATCCAGGACAAGGGCAAGCTCGTCGTGGGCATCACGGACTTCGCTCCGATGGACTACAAGGACGAGTCCGGCGAGTGGATCGGCTTTGACGCGGACCTCGCGAAGAAAGTGGCCGAATCGCTCGGCGTGGACGTCGAGTTCATCGAGATCGAGTGGGGCAACAAGATCCTCGAGCTCGAGAACAAGAGCGTGGACGTGGTGTGGAACGGCATGACGCTGAACGACGAGACGCGCAACGGCATGGAGGTCACCGAACCGTACTGCCACAACTCGCAGGTCGTTGTTGTGAACGCCGACGTGGCCGACCAGTATCAGGACGTCGAGAGCCTTGCCGATCTGCTGTTCGTGGTGGAAGCGGGCAGCGCGGGCGAGGACATGGCCGAGGAAAACGGCTTTGACTTCAACAGCGTTGAGACGCAGGCCGCGGCTCTGATGGAAGTGGCCGCCGGCACGTCCGACGCGTGCATCATCGACCTGCTGATGGCGGGCGCGATGATCGGCGAGGGCACGGACTATCCCGAGCTGACGAACACGGTGTCGCTGAGCGACGAGGAGTACGGCATCGGCTGCCGCAAGGGTTCCGACCTCGCGGCGTACATCGACGGCGTGCTGGATGAGCTGTACGCCGACGGCACGATGGAGGAGATCGCCACGACGTACGGCGTGCAGATGGCGCTGGCGGAGCGGTAATTTCCGGAAAATCCGAAAAAAGGCAGAGGGCGGCGAGCCCTCTGCCTTCTTGTCTGCCCGGGCGGGCAAATTCTCACATGAGGTGGATGAACGATGTTTTGGACGGTGACGCTGTCCCTGCTGGAGGGCACGGCCGCGGCGGCGGAGCTCTTTTTTCTGACGCTGATCTTTGCCTTGCCGCTGGGGCTGGTGGTGTCCTTCGGGTCGATGAGCAAGTGGGCTCCCTTTGCGCGCGTAAAGGCGAATATCCCCGCATGGCTGCGCACGTTCCGGCCTGTGAGCCTTGTGGTGCGCACGGTCGTGTGGGTCTTCCGCGGCACGCCGCTGATGCTGCAGCTGCTCATCATCTACTACGGGCCCGGCCTTCTGTGGAACAACAACGTCTGGGGCTCGGGCACGGGCGGGCGCATGTTCGCCGCGGTCGTGGCGTTTATCCTGAACTACGCGTGCTATTTCTCTGAAATTTACCGCGGCGGCATCGAGAGCGTGCCGCGCGGCCAGTATGAGGCGGGGCTCGTGCTCGGCATGACGCGCCGCCAGATCTTCTTCCGCGTGACGCTGCTGCAGATGATCAAGCGCATCGTCCCCCCGATGTCGAACGAGATCATCACGCTCGTCAAGGACACGTCCCTCGCGCGCATCATCGCCGTGACGGAGATCATCAAGGTGGGCGAGAACTTCATGCGCAAGGGCATGATCTGGCCGCTGTTCTACACAGGCGTATTCTATCTGGTGTTCGTGGGTGTGCTGACGCTCCTGTTCGGCTGGATCGAGAAAAAGCTCGACTATTTCAAATGAGGTGACCCGCATGGCGGTTTTGGAAGTACAGCATCTGGAAAAACGGTTCGGCGCGACGCGCGTTCTCGAGGACATCGGCTTCTCGCTCGAAAAGGGGCGGGCGCTGGCCATCCTCGGCTCGTCCGGCAGCGGCAAGACGACGCTGCTGCGCTGTTTGAACTTTCTTGAGACGCCGAACGGCGGACGCATCCTCGTAAACGGCAACTGCATCTTCGACGCGGCCGACCCCGCGACGCAGCGCGAAAACGAAGTGCGCAAAAAGCGTCTGCACTTCGGCATGGTGTTTCAGGCGTTCCACCTGTTCCCGCAGTACACGGCGCTCGAAAACGTGACGCTCGCGGCCACGCTGCTCGCGCAGGAGCGCGGCGCGGCGCGCGACGAGCTCGCGGCCATCCGCGACGAGGGGCTCGAGCTTCTGCGCACGATGGGCCTTGCCGACCGCGCGCAGCACTATCCGCACCAGCTGTCCGGCGGGCAGCAGCAGCGCGTCGCCATTGCGCGGGCGCTGTCGCTCAAGCCCGACATCCTGTGTTTCGACGAGCCGACGAGCGCGCTCGACCCGGAGCTCACGGGCGAGGTGCTGCGCGTCATCCGCAGCCTTGCCGAGCGCGAGACGACCATGATCATCGTCACGCACGAGATGGCCTTTGCGCGCGACGTGGCGGACGAGGCCATCTTCATGGACGGCGGGCGCATCGTGGAACAGGGCGCGGCGCGGCAGGTCATTGAGGACCCGCAGAACGAGCGCACCAGACGCTTCCTCGCGCGCTATGCCGCCGGCGGCTCGGACTGACGCACTTGTATCCATGCCCGCCGCGTGGTATGATGGAACCAAGAACAACCAACGCACGGGAGGGTCTGCAAATGGAAAATTATCGTGACATGTTCAGCCTGAAGGGCAAGACGGCGCTCGTTGTGGGCGGCGCGGGCGGCCTTGGGATGCCCATTGCCGAAGCGTACCTGCAGAACGGCGCAAACCTGATCGTCGCGGCGCGCAGCCCGGAGAAGGCCGCGCGGCTCGAGGCCGAAGCCGCCGAGCTCGGCCAGGGCTATCTGGGCGTGAAGGTCGACATTCTGGACACGAAAGCCATCGATGCGATGGTGGAAGCCGCCGTGGAGAAGTTCGGCCGCATCGACATCCTGATGAACGCCGCGGGCCTGAACGTGCTGAAAAAAGCCGAGGACTACGATGAGGAGACGTGGGACAAGGTCATGGATGCGAACGTCAAGGGCGTGCACCTCGTGACAAAGGCCGTCGGCCGCGTGATGATCGAGCAGAAGTACGGCCGCATCGTGTCGATCTCGTCGGTGCGCAGCATCCTCGGCATGCCGCAGGACTACATCGCCTACTGCACCAGCAAGGGCGCGCTGAACATGTATACCAAACAGATCGCCTGCGAGTGGGCGAAGTACAACATCACGTGCAATGCCATCGCGCCCACGTTCACGCGCACGGCCATCAACGCGTTCCAGCTCGACGACCCCGTGTTCTACAACAAGCTGATCGCGCGCATCCCGCTCGGCCGCATCTGCACGACGCGCGACCTCGCGGCCGCGGCCGTCTATCTCTCGAGCGACGCGGCGGCGTTCGTCACCGGCCAGATCCTCGGTGTGGACGGCGGCATCACCATCATTCAGTAAATCAATAAAACCTCCCGCCCGGAGAGTCCGGGCGGGAGGTTTTCTGTTCGTCACTTCTGTTTGAAATAGTCGGGATAGTGCGCGCGCATCGCCGCGGCCTCCACCTTGTAGCGCGCGAGGTGCTCGGCCATGCACGCGCGGGCGGCATCCGCGTCATGCGCCTCCAGCGCGGCGAGAATGGCGCGGTGGTCGGACACCACTTTCAGATCGCGCACGCTCGTCAGCTCCATGCTGCGCACGCGGTCAAAGTGCACCGAGAACCCGCGCACGATCTCAAAGCACCGCTCCTTGCCCACCGCCGCGAACAGCATGCGGTGGAATTCGTTGTCCAGCTCCAGCAGCCGCGTTCCGGCCTGCCCGCTCTCCAGGCAGTACTCCTGCGCCCGCAGGCTCTCATGCAGCCGCGCGAGCAGCTCCGGCTTTGCCTCGGCGCACGCCTCTGCCACGACGGCGCACTCCAGCGTGCTGCGCAGAAAGCGCGCCTCCTCGACGAGGTCGAAGTCCACCAGCGCCACGACGCTGCCGCTCTGTGGGTACACCTCCACGATGCCCACCTTGGCGAGGTCCAGCAGCGCCTCGCGCACCGGCGTGCGCGAGAGCCCCATCTGCGCGGCCACGTCGTTGAGGTGGATGACTTCCCCCGGCGCGAGGTTCAGACTGACGATGTTCGCCTCCAGCATGCGGTGCGCATACTCGCGCCCCGATTCGCCCGCGGCACGCTCCGTCACCTCCAGCACGGCAGACTCCCCCTTCCCAAGTGATATATTAGTTTAAGAATACCGTATTTTCCGCCCTGCGTCAAGAAAACCGCGCCCGCCCCGGGCGGGGACAGGCGCGGTTCTTTCAATTCTTTCCGATCACAGCAGGCTGCGGTACAGAGCGGCGATCTCCTCGACGCTCGTGTCGCGCG
>NHCFI02800__coassemble_1852_pt1 | contig 10909 bp, 7 predicted proteins | sample NHCFI02800__metabat2_high_PE_010 | metagenome-assembled genome bin NHCFI02800
GTGACGGAAATGGTGTTCACCTGAAAAATCACACGGAACGAAGCAAAGAGGCCGACGGCCAGCACCGCCGTTATGACCGCGCCCGCAAGGATTTTGTTCCTTCGTCTTCGGCGCAGCGCCTCACCGTAACTGATCGTCCGCGCGCGGCGCCGGCCGGCGGACGGGCGAGGCTGCTCCCGCCCGGTGTTTCCGGCCGCCTTTCGTGCGGGCGGCGCCGGGGCCTTTTTCGGCGGCGTCCGGCCGTCTCCCGCCTTTGTTCTCGCTTTTGTCTTTCCCTTCGCCTGTGTGCGCCCGGCCCCCGGGCCGGACTTTCCGGGCTTCGGAGCATTTGCCGCGCCCCGGTTCCGGGGTGCGGCGGGTTCCGAAGGCTGTGCGATCGGGATCAGCGGTGTCTCCGGCGCGCGCGCCGCAGGCTTCTCCGTCCCGTTTTGTTTGCGCGGCGCTGCGCCGCGTTTTTGTGCCATACACAGCCTCCTTTGTACTTCTTTGCCTCAAACGGTGCACGGGCATCCGCAGCCGGTCTCGATCTGCGCCCCCAAGGGTGCAAAAAGCTCGGCAATGTCCTCATAACCGCGGTCGATATACTGCGCGTCTTCCACAACGGACTCGCCCTCGGACATCATCGCGGCGATGACCAGCGCCGCGCCGCCGCGCAGATCCGGCGAGGAGACGCAGGCCGCGCGCAGCGCGCAGGCGCCCCCGACGATCAGGCTCTCGCCCGATGCGGCGGCATTCGCCCCCAGCTCGGCAAACCCGGCCGCACAGGCGAACCGATTTGAAAAGATGGTGTCGCGGATCACAGTCATCCCGTCCGCGCGCAAAAGCGCAGCGCCGAGCAGCGGCGCCATGTCTGTCGGGAATCCGGGATACACTCCGGTCTGCACAAGCCCGAGCCCATGCAGGACGCCGTCGGACGACAGAGCCGCCGTGCGCGGGCCGAGTGTCGTGGCAGAGCATCCCGCCCGCCGCAGAAGCGTGAGCAGCGGCTCGAGCTGCGCTGCCGGGCATCCGTCGACGATCACCTCGCCTCCGCACCCGGCTGCAGCGCACAGAACGGTCGCCGCAACGATCCGGTCCGGACAGACGGTGTACTCCGTTCCGAACAGCGGCCGGCCGCCGCGCACCGTGATGCGGCTCGTTCCCTCGCCCGCAATGTCCGCTCCCGCCGCGCGCAGAAAACGCGCGAGGTCGACGACTTCCGGCTCCTCCGCCACGCCGCGCAGGACCGTCGTCCCGCGGGCGGCACACGCCGCAGTGAGCAGCGTCTCCGTCGCCCCGACGCTCGGAAAGCGGAGCGTGTAATCCGTTCCGTGCAGTCCGTCGGGCGCGACGAGCGCGCTCGCTCCCCCGCCCTCCTGTACGACCTGCGCGCCCATCGCGCACAGGCCGTCCACGTGAATGTCGATGGGACGGGGCCCGAGATTGCATCCTCCGGGCGCGGAGAGCGCCGCGCGCCCCGTGCGGATCAGCAGCGGAGCAAGATAAAAGACCGACGAGCGCATTTTTGCGGAGAGGGTGTGCGGGATATCACAAGCCGTCATGCCGTCCGCGCAGAGCACGGCGGCGTGTCCCGCCAGAACGGCCGTACAGCCCAGCGCCGCATGGATCTCCGCCGCCGCGGACACGTCCGAGAGGCGGGGTACATTGTGGAGCGTGACCGTTCCCGCACAGAGCAGGGAGGCCGCAAAAATGGGGAGGACACTGTTCTTCGCGCCCGGCACGCAAACGCTGCCGGACAGACGGCTCGGACCGCTGACGATGATGGACCGCATAACCCGCACCTCGCTTTGAATTGCTTTTGCGCCATTCTATGCGAAAGTGCGTTTTTCTGTGAAAATGAAGAGTTCAGACGCCTTCCATCAGCTTTTCCAGCTCATGATAGATCATTTCAAGCGAATCGGGCTGCGCGAGTTCGCGCGCCTTTGCGCCCATCACCATGAGTTGCGCCGGATCGCTCGTGAGTTCGTCCACAATGCGGATCAGGCCCTCGCCGGTGAGGTTCTTCTCCTCAGCCACAACGGCCGCGCCCAGCTTCTGGAGCTGCATGGCGTTGTGATACTGATGGTTTTCGGCGACGTTCGGCGACGGAATGAGCACGGACGCCCGTCCGACCGCCGCGATCTCCGCCAGCGTGAGAGCGCCGGCGCGGCTGATGACAAGATCCGCCGCGGCCAGAAGCTGCGGCATGTCGTCGATGTATTCGCGGATCTCGAACCGGGGATCACAGTCGATTCCCTTCTCGTGCGCCAGTGCAGCGAAATCCGCCTTTTCGATGCTGCCTGTGGCATGGATGTGGCGGAAATCGCGGTTCGCAAGTTCCCACACCGCAAGATCGGCCACGCGCTGGTTGAGAACCATTGCACCCAGCGAGCCGCCGAACGACACGATGACGACCTGGCTGTCGCGGACACCGAGCGCACGGCGCGCCGAAACGCGATCGGTGCGGAACATCTCCTCGCGCACCGGATTGCCGACAACGACCGTTTTCTCCGGCGCACCGAGGCGCTCCACGGCGTCGGGCATCGCGGCGAACACCACGCTCGCGCCGGGGGCGAGCAGCTTGTTCGTCACGCCCGGGAATGCGTTCTGTTCATGGATGGCCGTTTTGATGCCGCGCTTCTGCGCTGCGCGCACAACGGGGCCGCTGACGTAGCCGCCCGCGCCGATGACAAGATCAGGGCGCACGTCGCGCAGGATGGCGGCGGCGCGCGGCGCGGCGAGTGCCAGATGATACACAGCCTCCACGTTGCGCACGATATTCTTCGGCGTGAGACGGCGCTGGATGCCGTTTACCTCGATCGGACAGAACGGATAGCCCGCCTTGGTGACAAGGCCGTATTCCATTCCCTTCTCGCGTCCCGCAAAGAAGATCTCCGCGTCGGGACGCTTGCGGCGGATATAGCCCGCGATCGCAAGCGCAGGATTGACATGTCCCGCCGTTCCTCCGGCGGCAATGAGCACGCGCATGGTGCTTCCTCCTCGTTTCAGTTATGTCTTGTCAACGCCGCTTCTCCGCGCCACGGAGAGCACGACGCCGATCTCACAGAGCAGCATGAACAGCGACGTTCCTCCGTACGAGAAGAACGGCAGGCTGATGCCGGTGTTCGGGATGGTGTTCGTCACGACGGCGATATTCAGAATCGCCTGCACGGTGATCTGCGTAACGACGCCGATGACGATCAGCGAACCGAAGCGGTCGGCCGCCTTGAAGGCGATCTGAAGCCCGCGCACCAGCAGCGCGATGAACAGGAAAATGACGATCAGTGCTCCGGCAAAGCCGAGTTCTTCGCACAGGATGGCAAAGATGAAGTCGTTCTGCGGCTCGGGAAGATACAGATACTTCTGCGCCGAATTGCCGATGCCGACCCCGAACAGGCCTCCGGAGCTGATGGCGTACATGCTCTGGATGGTCTGGTGCCCTTTTCCGAGTGCGTCGGAAAACGGGTCGATCCAGTATTGCAGACGGCTCTCTGCGTACCAGACGAGGTCCGGGAACATCACGATGACGCCGACGATCGCCGCGGCAAGCCCGCCGACGGCAACACCGAACCAGATGAGACTCGTTCCGCCGACGAACATCATCGTCAGACCGATGGTCAGAATGAGCACCGTGCCGGACAGGTGCGGCTCCAGCAGCATCAGCGTCACGACGACGGCAAAAATCGTCAGAAACGGAAGCACGCCGTACCGGAACTCTTTCATCCGGTTGGCATTGGCCGTCATCAGACGTGCGAACAGGACGATGATCGCAAACTTCGCGATCTCGGAGGGTTGGAAGGTGCCGCCCACGGGAAGAATGATCCAGCGCCGGGCATTGCTGATCGGCCGCATGAAGAGAACGATGACGAGCAGCAGAACCGTGACGACCATGATCCCAAAGGCCCACTTGTACAGACGGCGATAGTCGATATGTGCGATGATGAACATCGCTATAATGCCCAGAACTGCGAAAAGCACCTGTTTCCGGATGTAGGTCATGCTGTCGCCGAAGCGATAGTACGCGGATGCATAGCTCGCGCTGAACACCATGACGAGCCCGAACGCCACCATGACAAGCACAATGGTGACAAACGGCACGTCGATTCCCGAAAGCGGCTTCACCTGCGCCAGCAGGCCGCGCAGCGTTTTCGGCCGTCTTCCGAGAGACGGCGCAGCGCTCTTCATTTTATACCGTTTCTTCGCCATATCCGCCATGGGCAGGACCTCCGTTTCCGTACTCAGCCGACGTAAACGTACATACACCCGAGCAGTACGAACATCAGCGTAATGAAGCTGAACACGGAGACGATCTTCACCTCGCTCCACCCGCACATCTCAAAATGATGGTGGATGGGGCTCATCTTGAAGATTCGTTTGCCGTGCGTCAGCTTGAAGTAAGAGACTTGCAGCATCACGCTGCCCGCCTCGCACAGATAAATAATTCCGTTGAACAGCAGCAGCTCGGGCCGTCCCATGCAGAACGCCGCCGCGACGACCGCGCCGCCCAGATACATGCTGCCGGTATCGCCCATGAACGTCTTGGCGGGATAGAAATTCCACACGAGGAATCCCGCACATCCGCCGGCGATGGCCGCAGAATACAGTGCAATCGTAGTCTGGCCCAAAAGGCTGGCGATAAACATGAAGCCCAGCATGGCCAGGAATGTGACGCTCGACGCGAGGCCGTCGATGCCGTCCGTCAGGTTCACCGCGTTGACCATGCCCACGATGAGCAGGAACGCGATGGGATAATACGTCCAGCCGAAGTCGACCGTGCCGAAGAACGGCAGGTTGACAAACGTGCTCAGCGCCCCGCACAGGTGAAGCGAAGCGAGAAATGCCGTTGTGATCAGCACCTGCGCGATGATCTTGTAGCGCGCCATCAGGCCGAGATTGCGCTTTTTGACGTCCTTGATGTAGTCGTCCAGAAATCCGACCGCACCGAACGCAAACGCCGTGACCACCGCGATGTACAGGCGCGTCACCTGCGACGCACCCGCACCGGAGAACAGCTCCGGCACGCCGAGCACGAGCGTTGCATAGCCCACGCAGACGCCTGCGAGGCTGCCGAGGTAAAACGTCAGGCCGCCCATGTTGGGCGTGCCGTTTTTGCCCGCGTGCCACGTCGGGCCGATCTCCTTGATCGTCTGGCCGAATTTCAGCTTCTTGAGCCACGGAATGATCCAGCAACCGGAGATCGCCGTCACGGCGAGGGCCGTAAAAGCCGCAAAAAAGAATGCATATTTCGTCATCAGGTCACACGCTCCCGTCTTTTCTCACATCCAGCGCCGCATACAGATCGTCCAGGATCGTCTCGAACGCCATGCCGTGGCTGGCCTTGACGAGCACCACGTCGTCGGGCTCGCAATAGCTGATCAGCAGCGCGGCCGCGTCCTTTTTATCGGCACAGTGCACTGCGGGCACGCCGAGCGCCACGGCGCGGCGGTGCGTCAGGCGCGCCGCCTCTCCCACCGTGATGAGGAACGCAACGCTCGACTGCGCCGCATCCTCTCCGAGCTGCGTGTGCGCGGCGTCGCTGATGGCGCCGAGCTCGAACATATCGCCGAGCACGGCGATGCGGCGTCCCTGCGTCGGATATGCTTCGAGCGTGCGCAGCGCCGCCTTCATGCTGTCGGGATTGGCGTTGTAGCAGTCTTCGATGACGGTCACGCCTGCGTGGTGCGTGATGTTCTGACGGTGGCCGGTGGTGCGGTACTGCGACAGAGCGCGCGCCGCAGCGGCCGGGTCAAGGCCCAGGCGGGTGGCGAGAGCGTACGCTGACAGCGCGTTGCGCACGTTGTGTTCGCCCATGGCGGGGATCGTCACATCGTAGCTGCCGAACTCCTTGTCGCGCAGGCGGAATCTCGTGCCGGAGGCCGACACGAACACACCGGACGCCGTCACATCCGCATTGTGATCGGACAGAGAGAAATACACGGGGCGCAGACGGCCCGGCACGCGCGCCGAGGGCAGATAGTCGTCGTCGCCGTTGAGCACGAGCGGCGCGCCCGCGGGCATGCCGTCGCAGATCTCCATCTTGGCTTTCAGGATATTCTCCCGCGTTCCGAGCTGCTCGAGATGCGCACGGCCGATGCAGGAGATGATCGCGCCCGCCGGACGGGCCGCGAGCGTCAGCTTCTGGATCTCACCCAGGCCCTGCATTCCCATCTCGACGACGGCGTAATCCGTATCGTCGCCGATGGAGAACAGCGTGTTGGGCACGCCGAGCTCATTGTTCTGATTTCCCTGCGTTTTGATGGTACTTCCGAACGCAGAAAAGACGGCGGCGCAGAATTCCTTCGTCGTCGTCTTTCCCACGCTTCCCGTCACTCCCAGCACAGTGCAGCGGGAGAACCGGTCGCGGTAATTCCTGCCCATAGCGATCATCGCATCGAGCGGATCGCTCACGAGGACAGTCTTTTCCGGCGCGAGTCCCTCGACCGGGTGCTGGACGAGCACCGCACCCGCCCCGTTCTCCGCGGCGGAAACGGCAAAATCGTGTCCGTCGGCGCGCTCGCCGCGGATGCAGACGAACACGCTGCCCGGACAGACGGCGCGGCTGTCGGTCACGACCGCAGTGACGTCAAAATCGCGTGCTACCTCACCCAGCCCCTTCAGGAGCGTATTTGCGCTGATTGGCTTCAATGGAAGAGCCCCCTTACTCTGTAATCAGACCTTTTTCCCGGAGCCAGTCGTTCACAATCCGGTGTTCGTCGAGATACAGCGTCATCCCGTCGATCACCTGATAATCCTCGTGTCCCTTTCCGCACAGCACGAGAACGTCGCCGCTGCGCAGGCGCGACAAGGCGCGCTGGAGCGCCGTGCGCCGTTCCACCTCGACGAGGTACGGCTTTTTGGACGCTTTCAGCCCCGGTTCAACGTCCTTTATTATATCATACGGATCTTCCTTGCGGGGATTGTCCGAAGTCAAAACGATAAAATCGGCATACTTGACAACTGCGGCTGCCATCAGCGGACGTTTTTCGGCATCGCGTTCACCGGCGCACCCGAACAGCACAATAAGCTTGCCCTTGACGAACGGGGCGATTCCGGAGAGCACTTTCTCGATGGCGTCGCCCGTGTGCGCGAAGTCGCACAGGACGGTGAAATCGCCGCTGTACAGCACCTCGCAGCGACCGCGCACGCCCCGCGTCGCCGCGAGAGCGCGGGACGCATCCGCGGAGGATATTCCCAGCGCGATCGAAGCCGCGGCGGCAGCCAGCGCATTGTGCACGGAATATGTGCCCGGCATCGGAAACCGGATGCGCTGGATAAATCCCTTGCCCACCATCTCGAAGCGCACGCCCGCGGCGTCCAGTTCGACGTTGTGGGCCGTGTAGTCCGCCGTGTCGTCCTGCGTTGAGAACGTCAGGATCTCCGGACCGCCTGCGCACTCCTGCACGAGACGGCGGCCGTAGCTGTCGTCGATGTTCACGATCATCGTGCGCACCTGACGGAACAGGCTCTTCTTCGCCTGATAGTATTCTTCGAACGTGCCGTGGTAGTCGAGATGGTCCTGCGTCAGGTTCGTGAACACGCCGACATCAAACGTCAGCCCCCACAGCCGGAGCTGGTCGAGCGCCTGGCTGCTGGCCTCCATGACGGCCGTGTCGCAGCCCGCCATGACCATGCGCGCCAGCAGCGCGGCCAGATCCCACGCCTCAGGCGTCGTGTATTTCGCGGGGACCTCCATCGTGTCGATCTCCGTGTGGATGGTGCCGATCAGTCCCGCTTTGTGCCCCGTCTGCTCCAGAACCTGCTTGATGAGCGTCGTCACCGTCGTCTTTCCGTTCGTTCCCGTGACAGCGACGAGCCGCAGCTTTTCCGCGGGGTTGCCGAAGAAACGGTGGCACAAAAGCGCATACGCCTTGCGGCCGCTGTCCACGGTCACTTCGCGCTCCAGTCCCAGAGGGTGCTCGGTGACGATGCACGCGGCTCCCGCTTCGAGCGCCGCTTTGGCATAGCGGTGTCCGTCCGTGGTGCGGCCCTTGGCGCACACAAACACGGCGCCCGGGGCGGCGCGGCGGGAGTCCTGCGTCACCAGTGTGGCTTCCGCATCGGGAAGGACCCCCTCGTAGGCAATGCCCTCAAACAGTTCTGTCAGCTTCATAACGGTCCCCCTTTAGTCCGTGACGGATGTGTCGTGGAACGTGACGGTGATGACGGTTCCGAGCGCCACTTCCGTGCCCTCGGCGATGTCCTGCGTGGCAGCCACAACGCTGCTGCCCGTGGAATCCGTGCCCTCGATCCGGAGATTGAGGTGCTTCGATTCCAGCGTGTTCTGCACCTGCGACAGCGTCAGCCCCACCAGATTCGGCACGGCTGTCATCGTCTGCTCCGTGCTCCCCGTGTAGAGAATGATGGTGGAATCGCGGGATACCTTTGTGCCCGCTTCCGGGAACTGCGCCACAACATTGGCGCCCTCTTCGCCCACCACATAGAACGACAGGCCCAGATCGTTGAGCTTGCGCTGCGCTTTCGAGAACTCGTTCTCGCCCTCCGTGGTCAGCGTCGGGACGGTCACGTCGCGGTTGGCAAGCTCCTCTTCCGTATACTGCGGCTCAAAGCCGAGGTACGGCAGCGCCTCGCCCAGGATTGAGCTGACGACAGGACCCGCCAGCGAACCGCCGTACTCGGACCAGCTGTGCGGCTCGTCGAGAACGACGAGAACGGCGATCTCGGGATCGTCCGCCGGAGCAAACCCGCAGAACGACGCGATGCGCAGCGAGTCGTCCTCGTTGCCTTCCTTGACGCTCTGCTTCTGGCTCGTACCGGACTTGCCGCCCACACGATAGCCGTCGACCTTGGCCGCGGTGTTGTGGGACGTGTAGCCCAGCGACGCTCCGAGCTCCTTGTCGACCGTACCCTCCAGCAGATAGCGGATCGTCTCGCTCACTTCCTCGGAAATGACCTGACGCTTGACGACCGTCTCATGCTCGCTCACGACGTTGCCCTCCGAGTCGAGCACCGTCTGGACGACGTAGGGCTGCACCAGCTTTCCGCCGTTGACGGCGGCGGAAAACGCCGTGATCATTTCGATGGGCGTCACGGTGCTGGTCTGGCCGAATGCCGAGGACGCCAGCGAGACGCTGCCCATATTCTCCTCCGACACAACGACGCTCTTTACTTCAGACGCGGCGTCAATGCCGGTTTTTTCATAGAAGCCGAACGACTGCAGATAGCTGCAGAACGTGTGCGCCCCCATCGTGAGGCCGAGGTTGATGTAATACGGGTTGCAGGAGTAGTTGATGGCAGCGGCAAAGTTCAGCGTTCCGTGGCCCGCAGTCTCGGCGCAGCGGAACGTCGTGTCGAGCACCTTTTCCGAACCGACGCAGGTGTGCGTGGTGTCCAGCGTGGCCGAACCTGAATCGAGCGCGGCGGACGCCGTCACGACCTTGAAAACGGAACCCGGCTCGTACACCTCGCTGACGGCTTTGTTGCGCCACATCTCATTCTGCGCTTTCACGCGCGCTTCGGAGCGCTCCGTCTCGTCGACGATGGCATTGATCTCGTTGGCGAGCGCCTCATCGTTGAGTGTATACGGGTCCATCAGATCATAGTCCGGCATCGTCGCCATCGCGAGGATCGCGCCGGTGTTGACGTTCATCGCGATCGCAACGCCGCGGTTTGCCACATTGTGTTCCTTGACGGCGGCGCGCAGATATTTCTCTGTCAGGCTCTGGATGTTCTGGTCGATCGTCAGCACAAGGCTGTTTCCGTCCTGCGCGGGATACTCAACGGAATATTCCTCTTCCAGAAGGTCGCCCTGCGCGGTCTGCGCCGTGATGACGCGGCCGGCCGTCCCTTCGAGCGTATCATTGTAATAGAGTTCAAGGCCGGTCAGGCCGTAGCCGTCGCTGCTGGTAAATCCGATGAGGTGCGATGCGAAGCTCCCGTACGGATAATACCGCTTGGAATCCTCTTCGAGCGTGATGCCGACGATGGGCGAGGTCTCCGCCGCCTCCGTGGCGTTGTAGTCGCTCATCCACTGGCGGATCTCGTTCGCAACCGGCATCTCCACCTTTTTCTTGATGATCTGGTAGGAGCTGTCCGTCTTCATCAGCTTCTCCATGATCTCTTCGCTGGTGATGTCGAGGATCTCCGCGAGCTGGATCGCCACCTGATTGATGTTGGTTCCCGCCTCTTCCATTGCCTTGGGCGAGACAACGACGTTCCACACGGTGACGCTGCGCGCGATCTCATTCATATTTGCGTCGTAGATCGTGCCGCGCTTGGGTGTGATCTCCGTGTCGGCCAGCTGCTGTGCCGCGGCGTTGGCGCGGTATTCCTCGCCCTTGACGAACTGCAGATAGGCGATGCGTCCGATCACAACGCCGAATCCCACCAGGATCAGCGCTCCGGCCAGGAACGCCGCGCGCATGCGGATGCTCTGTGACACGGCATGACGGCTCACGCCGTCCGCATTTCCGCTCTTTTCCCGTCTGTCTTTCAATGGTGTTCTCCTTTTCGCGAAAATCAGTTTTCCGGGGCACGGCGCGCCATGCCCGGATAAAAGAATATCACCGCGGCTTCCGCCGGAATGCGGAAAGGGCGGTGATAATTCTTATGGAGTTACGGCTTGAGGTATTCCATGATGCTCAGCGCGCCCGTCGTTACCTGTTCCAGCGTACGCTCCAGATTGTTCTTGGGCAGGACGATCGTGTCGTCCTCGTCCCGTTCCACATAGGTGATCTGCGACTGCTCGGGCTCGTACAGACCGAGGCCCTGCGCGGCGTTCTCGATGTCGGAGCTGTTCAGCTTCATTTCCGCCTCATTGGTGAGGTATGCGTATTCGCTCTGAAGCGCGGACAGCTGATCCTTCGCGGTGTTGATCTGATCGGTCAGTTCCATCGAAGTGATGCGTGCCTCCAGCGCGCTGGCGATCAGCGCGAGCACAACCGCACCGACGACAATATACTTCACCCAGGAC
>NHCFI02800__coassemble_1856_pt1 | contig 10877 bp, 8 predicted proteins | sample NHCFI02800__metabat2_high_PE_010 | metagenome-assembled genome bin NHCFI02800
TCATCTCGGTGGCGATGCTCGACGTGGCGATGGCCGCGCCGCAGCCGAACGTGCGGAACTTGACGTCCTCGATCACGCCGTTCTGAATGCGCAGCGACATGCGCATGATGTCGCCGCACTGGGGATTTCCCACCTCGCCGACGCCGTCGGCATTTTCGATCTCACCCACGTTGCGGGGGTTCGCAAAGTGATCCATGACTTTCTCGCTGTACATAATTTCAACTTCCTTTCAAAAGGGGGATGTCATTCATTCCACAGGGGGCTGCGTTCGCGCACCTTCGGCACGACCTCGTCGAGCGCCGCGCACACCGCGCGCGCTTCCTCGACCGTGTTCTGCACGCCGAAGCTGATGCGCAGGCTGCAGTGCGCGATCTCATGCGGCAGGCCGATGGCCAGCAGCACATGGCTCGGGTCAAGGCTGCCCGACGCGCACGCCGAGCCGGACGAAGCGCAGATGCCCTTCATGTCGAGCATCAGCAGAAGGCTCTCGCCCTCGGCGGCCTCGAAGCTGGCATTCACGTTGTTGGGAAGGCGCTTCGAGCGGTCGAGCGGGCCGTTGATCTTCACCTTCGGCATCGCGGCCACGTGGTCGAGCACGATGTCGCGCAGTTCCGACAGCCGCTTCGATTTCTCCGCAAGACCGTTCACTGCGATCTCGAGCGCCGTCGACAGGCCGACGATGCCGGCGAGGTTTTCCGTGCCCGCGCGGCGGCGTTTTTCCTGCGCGCCGCCGTCCATGAAGTTCACCGGGTTGGCGCCGCGGCGGATGTACAGCACGCCAACGCCCTTCGGGCCGTTGAATTTGTGCGCCGACAGGCTGAGCATATCCACGCCGAGCGCCTTGACGTCCACGGGGATCGCGCCGACGGCCTGCACGGCGTCGGTGTGGAACAGCACACCGCGGCGGCGGCACACCTCCGCGATCTCCGCGATGGGCTCGATCGTTCCGATCTCGTTGTTCGCCATCATGATGGAGACGAGCGCGGTGTCGGGCCGGATGGCCGCGTCCACGTCCTCCGGACGGACGAAGCCCTCCGCGTCCACGGGAAGATATGTCACTTTAAACCCCTCGCGCTCGAGCGCGGCCATCGAATGCAGGATGGCGTGGTGCTCGATGGAGCTTGTGATCAGATGTTTTTTGCCCTGCGCAGCCATGCGCCGCGCCGTGCCCTTGACGGCCCAGTTGTCGGCTTCCGTGCCGCAGCTGGTGAAATAGATCTCGCCGGGTTCCGCGTTCAGCACGCGCGCCGTGCGCTCACGTGCCGCGTCGAGCGCCTGACGCGCCTGTTCGCCCACCGAGTAAAAAATGCTGGACGGATTGCCGTATACTTCGCTGAAATACGGCGTCATGGCCTCGAGCACCTCGCGCGAAACGGGGGTCGTGGCCGCGTTGTCCACATAGATCGTCGCCATAAGATTCACCGTTCTTTCTTTGATTTCAGGCGGTGAAAGGCCGCCTTTGATTTTAATATATACCAAATTGGTATAGTTTGCAAGAGAAAATGCCGCTTTTATTTGAATTTCGCGGCCTCGGCCACGGCCATCGCGTCGCACCGCTCGTTCTCCGGGTGGCCGGCGTGCCCCTTGATCCACTGGCAGTGCACGGTGTGCCGCTCGCACAGCTCGAGCAGAACGGCCCACAGATCGCTGTTCAGCGCGGGCTTCTTGTCGGATTTCACCCATCCGCGGGCGCGCCACGAGCGGGCCCAACCCTTGGTGAGGGCGTCGATGACGTATTTCGAATCGCTCACGAGCGTCACGTCGCACGGCTCCTTGAGCGCGCGCAGAGCCTCGATCACGCCGGTCAGCTCCATGCGGTTGTTGGTGGTCTCGCGCTCGCCGCCGGACATCTCGCGGCGCTGTCCGTTGTACTCGAGCACGGCGCCCCATCCGCCGGGGCCGGGATTGCCCGAACACGCACCGTCGGTGTATACATTTACATGTTTCATACTTTTCTCCGAACATCCATAGAATTCAATGAGTATTATAACCGCTGCGGGCATATTTCACAAGCGCTTTGTCCAATACTGCTAACGACGGGCGCGGCAAGTTGACAAGAATCACCAAAAACGGTATCATGATACTATCATTAGTTGGAACGGCCTTGGGGTTCGTCCATAGACGTCCCCCCGCACACAGGCAGGCCGCGGGCGAATCAGCGCGCCGTGCGCCGCGATGCGAAAACGAATGAAATGCAATCACACCCGGAGAAAAACCGGAAAACCTGCATGCGAACAGCGACAGGTTCCGTTTCGGTGCAAAATGCCGGGAAACACACAACGGAGGTAATATGGAACAACAACTGAATAAGACGATCGAACAGCCGGCGGAAAAGGCGGCGAAGCAGAGCCGCGGCCGCCGTCCGCAGCAGCGCAAACCCGCTGCGGCGCAGAGCGCCAAGAAGGCAGGACAGCCCCGGCAGTCCCGCGCTCCGAAGTCCGAGAAGACGCAGAACACGGAAAAAACTGCCCAGAAGGCGCCGGCAAAGTCCGCGCCCAAGCAGGTCGAGAAGGCTGCCGACGCCGTGCGCCGCACCTTCCAGCGCCGTCCGCGCCAGAGTGCGAAACAGGGCGGAGCGGCCGTGCCGGTCCACCTGTATCCGCTGGGCGGCCTCGGCGAAGTGGGCAAGAACATCACGCTCTACGAGTGCGGCCAGGACATGATCATGGTCGACTGCGGGCTCGTGTTCCCGGACAGCGACATGTTCGGCATCGACCTCGTCATCCCCGACTTCACGTTCGCCGTGCAGAACAAGGACCGCATCCGCGGCGTCATCATCACGCACGGCCATGAGGACCACATCGGCAGCCTGCCGTATCTGCTCAAGGAATTCAACGTCCCCGTCTACGCCACGCGCCTGACGATCGGACTCATCAAGAACAAGCTCGAGGAGCACGGTCTGCTCGGCTCGACCAAGCTCGTGGAGATCACGCCGCGCCGCAAGTTCAAGCTCGGCTGCTTCACCATCGAGCCCATCCATGTGAACCACTCGATCCCCGACGCGGTCGCGTTTGCCATCGAGTGCCCGGCGGGCGTCATCCTGCACACGGGCGACTTCAAAGTGGACTACACGCCGATCTCCGGCGGGCCGACCGATCTTGCCACGATCGCGGAGTACGGCCAGCGCGGCGTTCTGGCGCTGCTCGCGGATTCGACCAACGCCGAGCGCCCGGGCTTCACCGCCACGGAGCACAAGGTCGGCGAGGCATTTGCCACGCTGTTCCGCCGCGCGGAGAAAAAGAGAATCATCATTGCCACGTTCGCGTCGAACGTATACCGCATCCAGCAGATCATCGACCTTGCCGTCGCCGCGGGCCGGCGCGTCGCCGTCTCGGGCCGCAGCATGGTGAACAATACGGAGATGGCGATGGAACTCGGCTACCTCCATGTTCCCGAGGGTGTGCTGATCGACATTGACGAGATCGACCGTTTTCCGCCGGAGAAGGTCGTGCTCATCACCACCGGCAGTCAGGGTGAGCCGCTCTCCGCGCTGTCGCGCATGGCGTCCGGCAGCCACCGTCAGGTGCACGTGGGCGAGGGGGATTTCATCATCATCTCCGCCACGCCCATCCCCGGCAACGAAAAGATGGTCACGAAAGTGGTCAACGGCCTGCTGCTCCTCGGTGCGGAGGTCATTTACGAGCGCATGTACGACGTGCACGTCTCCGGCCACGCCTGCCAGGAGGAGCAGAAGCTGATGCTCACGCTGGCGAAGCCTCAGTATTTCCTGCCGGTGCACGGCGAGTACAAGCATCTGAAGAAGCACGCCCAGACGGCGGAGGCCGTGGGCATCGACCCGAAGAATATCTACATCGGCGCGAACGGCGAGCACATCATCCTCTCGAAGGATGCGATGAAGATCGGCGAACCCGTGCCCGCTGGTGCGGTGATGGTGGACGGTCTCGGCGTCGGCGACGTGGGCAACGTCGTCATGCGCGACCGCCGTCATCTGTCGGAGGACGGCCTCGTGATCGTCGTGGCCGCTGTGCAGAGCACCACGGGCAAGCTCGTCTCCGGCCCGGACATCGTCTCGCGCGGATTTGTATATGTGCGCGAGAGCGAGCATCTCATCGACGGTGCGCGCGAGCAGGTCAAGGATCTGTTCACCCGCCTCGAAGCAGAACATGTGCGCGACTGGAGCAGCGTGAAAACGCGCATCCGTGAGACGGTCTCGTCATACCTGTACCGCCGCACCAAGCGCAGCCCGATGATCCTGCCCATTCTGATGGAAGTATGACCCCGTGATCCCGCGGGCCTGAAAGAAGGTATCGCATGAAGCGCAACTTCACCCGTTTCGAGTTTTTTGTCCCCGTGCTGTGCGCGGCCTGTCTCGCTCTCGGCGTGGCGCTGTGTCTGGCAAAACCGGTGTATCTGATTCCGGTCGCGGCCATCATCCTGGCCGCCGCCGTAGCGGCCGCAGTGTGCGCTGCACACACGCGGCGTCTGGTGCGCCATATCCTGTACGGAGAGAAAAGCGCGGAGGGCGGCAGTTTTGCGGCACTCGGCATGCCGGTGCTCATTCTGTCCGGGGACGTTATCATCTGGTACAACGAAGCGTTCCGGAAGGAGATCCTCGGCGGCGACGAGGCTTGCCTCGAAGCTATCCGGAAGAGAGTCCCCGCGTTCGACCGCGCTCTGACGAGCGAGCCGACGGGACAGAATCTGGAAAACGGCGGGCGGCGCTATACCGTGTACGGGAGCGCCGCGGAGGGTGAGAGCGACCTGTACATCGCCTACTTTGTGGACAACACCGCTCTCAAGCGGCAGGCGGGCGAGTATATCGCCACGCGTCCGAGCGTGATGCTCATCGCCGTCGACACGTACGATGAGATCCTCAAGGAACTCAAGGAGAGCGAGCGCGCCCGGATCGCGGGCGAGATCGACCTTGCCCTCGAGCAGTTCATCGGCGCGACGAGCGGTTTCCTGCGCCGCACGGGCACGTCCCGCTATCTTGCCGTGGTGGAAGAGCGCCACATGCAGGAGATCGTCAAGAATCGTTTCTCCATCCTTGACACCGTCCGTGCGATCGGTCAGGAGGACATCACGGTGACGCTCTCCATCGGCGTCGGCCGTCTGGGCGATACGTTCCGCGAATGCGAGGAAATGGCCGTGCAGGCGCTCGACATGGCGCTCGGCCGCGGCGGTGACCAGGCCGCCGTCAAGAGCAAGAACGGCTTTGAGTTCTACGGCGGCGTATCGCGCAGCGTGGAAAAGCGCTCCAAAGTCAAGAGCCGTATCATCGCGACGGCGCTCCACGATCTGATCGTGCAGAGCGACGACGTTATCATCATGGGCCACAAGATGTCCGATCTCGACAGCGTCGGCAGCGCGGTCGGCGTGTGGCGCATCTGTCAGATGTGTCATAAGCCCGCGTGCATCGTTGTGGACGAAAAGCGCACGCTGAGCGAAAAACTGCTGGCGCAGTTTAAGGATGCCGACCACGAGGGATGTCTGCGCACACCCGACGAGATGGAAAATCAGGTCTCGCCGCGTACGCTCGTCATCATTGTGGATACGCACATGGCGCGAATGGTTGAGAGCGAGACCATTTATAAGCGCGCCAAGAATGTCGTTGTGATCGACCATCACCGCAAGTGCGTCGGCCACATTGACAACGCCGTGATCTTCTATCACGAGACGAGCGCGTCGAGCGCTTCGGAACTCGTGACGGAATTGATCCAGTATATGCCGTCCGACAAGGAAACGCGACTGACCGCCGTGGAAGCGCAGGCGCTGCTGGCCGGCATCACACTGGACACGCGCAATTTCGCGCTGCACACGGGTGTGCGGACGTTTGAAGCGGCTGCGTATCTGCGCCGTATGGGCGCCCAGACGCAGGCCGTCAAAAAACTGTTCAACTCGTCGCTGGAGAGCTACGCATACCGCGCGCAGCTCGTCACCGACGCGGAGCTGTACATGGGCTGCGCGGTGGTCGTGGCCGATGAACTGCCCGAGCACATGGACGTCGTGATTCCGCAGGCGGCGAACGACCTGCTGACCATCGACGGCGTGGAGGCGAGCTTTGTGGCCGTCAATACCGGCAGCCAGATCAGCATTTCCGCGCGCAGCATGGGTGATCTCAACGTTCAGGTCGTCATGGAGACGCTCGGCGGCGGAGGCCATCTCACGATGGCGGGCGCGCAGCTGCGCGGCGTGACGGTCGACGAGGCGCGCAAACGGCTGTTTGACGCGATCACGCAGTACCGCGAGACGCAGCATGCGACGCGCGGTGCAAAGGAAAACAGATGACATGAATTCTCCGCGCCGAAGCCCGGCGCGGATTTCCGCAAAAGGAGTGGACAATATGAAAGTAGTACTGAAACAGGATGTCAAAGGCATCGGCAAAAAGGATGAGCTGCGCGAAGTCTCGGACGGCTATGCGCGCAACTTCCTGTTCCCGCGCAAGCTGGCCGTTGCGGCCGACGCCGCGGCGATCAATGAAGTGAAGACGAAAGCCGCCGCCACCGAGCACCACGCCGCCGAGGCGCTTGCCGCCGCCAAGGCGCTGGCCGCGAAACTTGACGGCTCCACGGTCACCGTGACCGCGAAGGCCGGTTCCAACGGCCGTCTGTTCGGTTCCGTCACCGCGAAGGATATCGCTGCGGCGCTCACCAAAGCGGCGGGCGAGACGGTGGACAAGCGCAAGGTCGTTCTGGACGCCGACATCAAGCAGTTCGGCATCTTTGACGTGGAAGTCAAAGTGTATCCGCAGGTCACGGCCAAGGTGCATGTGGACGTAAAAGAGCAGTGACCCGCATGACGCGGGAGAAGGGGGGCGCCGCATATGGCGGCCAATGACGTTAAGCTGTCGCTGGAATCTCTCGGCGTCAACCTGCCGTACAGCATGGAGGCGGAGCAGGCGGTCCTGGGTGCGGCGCTTCTGGACGCGGAAGTCGTTCCGCGCCTTGTGGAGCAGCTGCGCCCGGAGATGTTTTACGCGCGCCAGAACGGCGAGATTTTCAACGAGCTCGTTGCGCTGTTCACGGCCGGCAAGCCTGTCGACTTTGTCACCATCCTGCGCAGCGTGCAGGACGCGGGCGTGTTCGACACCGAGGAAGAGGCGAAAGTCTACCTCACCACAGTGTGCGAGACCGTCCCGGCACTTTCGCATGTGGATTCCTACATGGAGATCATCCAGCAGAAATACCGCATGCGCCAGCTGCTCAACACGGCCAAGACGATCCTCGAGCGCGCGGGCGACGAGCCCGACACCGACCTGCTGCTCGAGAGCGCGGAACAGAAAATCTATGAGATTCGCTCGGGGCGCGACACCAGCGCCCTCACGCCCATCTCGAGCGTCATTCTGGACACGTACGCGCATCTGCAGGAAATTTCCGGCCCGAACCGCGCACAGTACCTCGGAATCCCGACGGGCTTCCGGCTTCTTGACAAAATGCTCACCGGCCTCGGCCGCTCGGACCTCATCATCCTGGCGGCCCGCCCCGGTATGGGCAAGACGTCGTTTGCCCTGAACATCGCCACCAACATCGCCAAGCGCGGTGAGATGGGTGTGGCGGTGTTCAGCCTTGAGATGACGAAGGATCAGCTGGTCAACCGCGTGCTGTCCGGCGAGGCGGCCATCGACAGTCAGGCGTTCCGCACCGGCGAGCTGAACTCGGGCGACTGGGACAGCCTTGCGCGCGCCTCCGAAGTGCTCGCGCGCACGCATATGTATCTGGACGATACGTCCAACATTACCATTCCGGAGATGAAGGCGAAGATCCGCCGCATCAATCAGGACCCTTCGCGCAAGGACATCGGCGTCGTCATCATCGACTACCTGCAGCTCATGAGCACCGGCAAACGCTCGGAATCGCGCGTGCAGGAGATCAGTGAGATCACGCGAAATCTGAAGATCATGGCAAAGGAACTGTATGTTCCGGTCATTGCGCTGTCACAGCTGTCCCGCAGCGCGGAGAAGAGCACGGGGCGTACCGATCACCGGCCGGTGCTGTCCGACCTGCGCGACTCCGGCTCGATCGAACAGGACGCCGACTCGGTGCTGTTCTTGTACCGCGACGCATACTATGACAAGAGCGAGGAGGCGGACACCACGGTCGCCGAGTGCATCGTGGCAAAGAACCGTCACGGCGAGGTCGGCACGGTGCCGCTCGCATGGGACGGCAATCATACGCGCTTTACGGATGTGGACTTTAACCATGCCTGAATTGGAAACGCGCGTGCTCGGCACGCTCTCGGAACATCAAATGCTGAAATCTGGGGATACTGTCATCGTGGCTCTCTCGGGAGGGGGAGACTCGATGGCATTATTCCATTTTTTGTTTTTGCACGCAGAAACACTCGGAATCCGTCTGCGCGCGGCGCATGTCAACCACGGCATCCGTGGCGTGTCTTCCGATGCGGATGAGACGTTCGTGCGCCGCGCCTGCGCAGAGTGCGGCGTCCCTCTGGATGTGCGCAGGCTCGCGCTGGGAGCGGGTGCCTCGGAGGACGAGGCACGCCGCGCACGGTACGAATTTCTTGACGGGCTGAGCCGGGAATACGGTGCAAAGGTCGCCACGGCGCACACTGCATCCGATCAGGCCGAGACGGTTCTGTTCAGTCTGGCGCGCGGCACATCGGTGCGCGGCGCGGGCGGAATCCCCTATGTGCGGGGGGCTTACATCCGCCCGATGCTCGACGTGTGGCCGGAGGAGAGAAACCGCTATCTCGAACGGGAGCGCATCCCGTTTTGCACCGACGAGTCGAATGCCGGCGACGCGTATGCGCGCAACCGCGTGCGGTCGCAGGTATTGCCCGCGCTGGAACACGTGCACGAGGGAGCTGCGCGCCACATCGCAGAATTTGCCCGCGACGCCGCCGAGACAGCCGCGTTCGTGGAAGAGCAGGCGGCAGAGCTTCTGGAGCGCGCGCGCCGGATGCATCCGGCCGAAGTGCTCGATGTGTATGAGAGCAGCGTGCTGCGCGAAGCCCCCCGCGTCGTTCTGCGTGCGGCGCTGCGCAGCCTGATCGCACCATATGCGGACCCGGACCGGGAATGCATTGAACACTGTGTGCGGCTTCTGGAGACGGGCGGCATGCGCAGCCTCAGCGGCCGTGCGTCGTTCTGCGTCCGGCAGGGGCTTGCACGTGTGGAACCGGCGCAGACCGCGGATTCTGCATGGCAGATCCCGTTCGCACCGGGAGTGTACGTTCTTCCGGACGGACGTGAGGCGGAGATTTCCTGCATTTCGTTCGAAAATTATGAAAAAATGGGAAAAGAAGCGCAAAATCCTTTGTGTTCCTGCCTCGATTATGATAAAATAAAAACTGGTACTTTGCTGCGCCCGCGCCGCGCGGGAGACCGATTTTCCGGGCCCGGACGCAGTCAATCGGCCGCATTGAAAAAAGTATTGAACGAGCAGCGCCTTTCGCACGCCGCGCGCGCCGGGCTCATCCTTGCCGCAGCAGGCAATGAGGTGCTCTGGGCCTCCGGGCTCGGAGCAGCCCGAGGGATGCTTCCCGGGCCGGGGACGGTGAAAGTTGCTGTGATCACGATACGGAAAAGAGGAACGATATGAAAGACAATATGCGCGAAGACGTTCTGAAGGTGCTTGTGAGCGAAGAAGAGATCCGCGAAAAGGTCAAGGAAATGGGCCGCCGCATCACGGAGGACTACAAGGGGAAGAATCTTCTTCTTGTGACCGTGCTCAAGGGCGCCGTCGTGTTCCTTGCCGACCTGATGCGCGAGATCGACGTGCCCGCGGAGATCGACTTCATGGTCGTCTCCAGTTACGGCTCCGGCGTGAAATCGTCGGGCGTCGTGAAGATCGTCAAAGACCTCGACACCCCGCTGGAGGGCAAGGACATCCTCATCGTGGAGGACATCCTCGACTCCGGCCTGACCCTGAGCTACCTCAAGGAGATCCTCGAGGGCCGCGGCCCCCGTTCGATCCAGATCGCGGCGCTGCTCGACAAACCCACGCGCCGCAAGGTCGACCTCAAGGCGGATTACATCGGATTCTCCGTCCCGGATGAATTCGTGATCGGCTACGGGCTGGATTACGACGAGAAATACCGCAACCTGCCGTACATCGGCATTCTGAAGCCCGAGGTCTATTCCAACTGAACAGGGAGCTGAATCTGTTTTGAACAAAAAGCCCAAAACCATCAACGGCCTGCTGGTCATCGCGGCGCTGGGAATCATCATTCTTTTCCTCGTTGCGGCGAGCGGCGGCCAGAGGCAACAAACCATGAAGTACTCGGAGTTCATCGGGTACTTCGAAAACGCTCAGGTCAGTGAGTTTTCGATCGACCTCAACAACGGCAACGCACAGCTGAAGGTGGACGGTCAGGACGAGCCGGTTCTGTACACCATCCCGTATCTGACGCTGTTTTTGAGCAACGTCGACGACTATATCGCACTGCGCGACGAGACGCATCCGGATTCCCCGATGGTCTATGACTACGACCCGCCCACGGATACGCCGGTCTGGATCACGATGCTGCCGATGCTGCTTGTGTCGGTGCTGCTGATGGGCGGCCTGTACTATTTTATGTATATGCAGTCCGGCGGGGGCAAGCCGATGAGCGTCGGCCGCGCCCGCGTAAAAGATCAGGCCGACACCGGCCGCAAGGCGACGTTCAAGGACGTTGCGGGCGCGGACGAGGAGAAGGCCGAGCTGGAGGAGATCGTTGAATTCCTGAAAAACCAGCAGAAGTTCAATTCTCTGGGAGCCCGCATCCCGCACGGCGTTCTGTTCGTCGGCCCTCCGGGCACCGGTAAGACGCTGCTCGCCCGCGCGTGCGCCGGCGAGGCGGGCGTGCCGTTCTATTCGATCTCCGGTTCTGATTTCGTTGAAATGTATGTCGGCGTCGGCGCGTCGCGTGTCCGCGACCTGTTCGACAAGGCCAAGAAGACCGCTCCGTGCATCGTG
>NHCFI02800__coassemble_1863_pt1 | contig 10862 bp, 15 predicted proteins | sample NHCFI02800__metabat2_high_PE_010 | metagenome-assembled genome bin NHCFI02800
GGAGCACTACATCCGCAGCCATTTTCGGGACATTCTGACGCATGCCTCTGCTGTGGAGAAACGCATCGACGATTCCGGCTGCACGCCGGACGAAGTGATCCGTGACAACGCCCTTGCGCCGGAAGAGTGCCGTGCGCAAAATCTTCCGTACATCTTTAATCTTTATCGATGAAGATTACCATGTGGAACTCTGAGCGCATTTTAACAAGGAGGTGGCTGCTGTGCCCCTGCACATCGTGCGAAACGATATCACCGTTATGAAGGCAGACGCCATCGTGAACGCCGCCAACGAGAGCCTGCTCGGGGGCGGCGGCGTGGACGGCGCCATCCACCGCGCCGCCGGGCCGGAGTTGTTGAAGGAATGCCGCACGCTCGGCGGCTGCAAGACGGGGCAGGCGAAACTCACGAAGGGCTACCGCCTGCCCGCAAAGTATGTCATCCACACCGTGGGCCCCGTCTGGCGGGGCGGCGGCTGCGGGGAAAAGGAGCTTCTCATCTCCGCGTACCGCTCGTCGCTGGAACTGGCGCTCGCACACGGATGCGAGACGGTGGCATTCCCGCTCATCTCCTCCGGGGTGTACGGTTACCCGAAGGATCAGGCTCTCAAAGTCGCGGTGGACACCATCGGCGACTTCCTGCTCACTCACGACATGACCGTCTGGCTCGTCATCTTCGACCGGGACGCCTACACCATCGGCGGAAAGCTTTTTGCCGACATCGCGGCTTACATCGACGACCGCTATGTCGACGAGCGCGCCGACAGCCGCGAGCAGCAGTACCGCCGGATGATGGCGGCTGCGCCGTCGTTCTGCGCGGTGGAAGCGCCCGGAAGTCTCGACGAAGCGCTGAGCCGTTTGGACGAGAGCTTCTCGCAGATGCTGCTGCGCAAGATCGACGAGCGCGGCATGACCGACGCCCAGTGCTACAAAAAGGCCAACATCGACCGCAAACTCTTCTCCAAAATTCGCTCGGACGTGCACTATAAACCGTCCAAGCCCACTGCCATGGCCTTTGCCGTCGCGCTGGAATTGCCGCTGGACGAGGCGCGCGACCTGCTGCAAAAGGCGGGTTTTGCGTTTTCTCGCGCCAGCAAATTCGACATCATTGTGGAATACTTTATCGCGCGCCGCAACTACAATATTTTTGAAATCAACGAGGCTCTCTTCGCGTTCGACCAGAGCCTGCTGGGAGGTTGACGCTTATGCCCCGCGCCGATGTGACGCAGATGCCCTTTGCAAAACTCTATCCGCTCCTCGTGGCCAAGGCCGTAAAAAAGGGGCGCGCCCGGCAGGAGGTGGACGAGGTGACCGCATGGCTCACCGGATACACGCCGGAGGACATCGCCCGCATGATGCAGTCGGAACTCAGCTACGGCGACTTTTTCCGGAACGCTCCCGCCATGAACCCGAACCGGGCCCTGATCACCGGAACAGTGTGCGGCGTGCGCGTCGAGACCATCGAAGACCCGCTGATGCGCGATATCCGCTACCTCGACAAGTTCGTGGACGAGCTCGCAAAGGGCAGACCCATGGAGAAAATTCTGAGAACGTAATTGTCGCCTGCAAGGCGACCGCTGCAATGTCAAATCCCCCTATACTGTGATTGTAACAACAACACAGCACAGGGGGATTTGAATATGAAAAAGAATCTGACGGAACTGGTTTTCATTCTCGACCGGAGCGGCTCCATGCAGGGGCTTGAGCGCGACACCATCGGCGGCTTCAACGCCATGCTGGAAAAGCAGAAGAGAGAGCCCGGCGAGGCGTTCGTCTCCACCGTTCTCTTTGACGACTGCGCCGAGGTGCTGCACGACCGCGTGAAACTCGGCGAAGTGCACCCCATCACGGAGAGAGAATATTTTGTCCGGGGCTGCACGGCACTTCTGGACGCCGTCGGCGGAGCCATTCGCCACATCGGAAACATCCACAAGTACGCCCGCCCGGAGGACGTGCCCGAGCACACGCTCTTCGTCATCACCACCGACGGCATGGAGAACGCCAGCCGCCGCTATTCGGCGGAGAAAGTAAGGGAGATGATCCGGCATCAGAAAGAACGGTACGGCTGGGAATTTCTCTTCCTCGGAGCGAACATCGACGCGGTGGAGACGGCGGGCGCGCTCGGCATTGACGCAGACCGCGCGGTGAACTACCACTGCGACAGCGCGGGGACGCGACTGAACTACGAGGTCGTGGGGCAGGCTGTGGCCGCCGTCCGCAGCAGCGCCCCGCTCGACGCGCACTGGAAAGACGCCATTGAAAAAGACTTCCGGAGCCGCAGAAAACGATAATAAAAACACCCGCCAGGGATTGAACTGACCCAGATTGTGCAGACAGTACAAAAAGAACCCCTGGTGCAGGAATATTCGGTTTTAGCAGGAGTGGCGCAGCATGATGAGGGAAGGCAGCGACAGCGTGGTGACGGCCATCATGAACGCCAGCACCGTCCCGAGCTGCGCGCCTTTCCACAGCAGCGCCTCCGCCACGGGAATGGTGCCGAAGATGTCCGCGTACATCGGAACGCCGACGGCGGTGGCAAACAGAACGCCCAGCGGGTTGCCGCCGCCGAGGATCCGCTCGATCCACGTCTCCGGAATCCGGTTGTGGATGACCGCGCCGATGCCCACGCCGATCAGGCTGTTCAGCCACTTCATGCCGGGAACCTGATCCTGAATGAAATTCCACACACCCATCGAAAGACCTCGCTTTGCTTGACATATCAAAAAATCTTGATGTGTCCGGCCGAAGAAAACGCCACCGGGAGCGATGGCGTTTATCGGTCATGACAGGAGCAGCCGGTTTCCGCTTCGGCGTCGGGCGTCGTCAACTCTTGCAGGAGGCGTACGGCGGCCTCCCGGCCGTCGGGGTTCAGGCGGTAGTGCGTCCATTTTCCCTCCGGACGGCTGGAGACAAGGCCCGACTCACAGAGAACCTTCATGTGATACGACAGGCCCGACTGTGTCAGCTCCAGCGAATCGAGCAGCACGCAGGCGCACTTCTCACCGCTGCGCAGCAGTTGCAGAATGGCGATGCGCTTGGGGTCGCACAGCGCTTTGAATACCTTTGCCTGTTCCTGATAGGAAAGAGCCATGCGCTCACCTCACATCAACAAATTTTGATATGACTAGTATACACGCCCGGGCGCAGGCTGTCAAGCGGCGACGCAAAAAGATTGATCTCAGTCCGCGTCCTCGTCCAGCGCTTCCACCAGAAAGCTCACCGGACGGAACCCGTCGTTGCACGACAGCATCGCGGAGCGGGGATTTTTCATCCAGCCGTCGTAAAAATTCTCCGCGCCGTGGCTCAGCGCGAGCATAAAGGGCGAGAGCGTGTCCCACGCGCTCTGACAGAATCCCTCCGGCTTTTCCCAACCGTTGGCGATGAAGACCTGCCCCTCTGTCATATCGCAGGCGTGGGAGATGGGGTTTTCGTACTGTGCCATCAGGTCGTCGTACCGGGTGATGCGCATGACGGTGATCCTGCATTTTTTCATAAGATGTTTCCTTTCCGTGCCGGGCGGCCTTTTGAGCGGCGAGGTCACCGGTTCAGTTCCCGCTCGATTAGTTCATTTGCAATGGTAAATGCCCGGATGCGCCGCTTGGCCAGTGTGATCTGGGATTTGTAGCGTGCGGGCTGTTCCTTTTCTTCCAGCGTCCGGACGACCTCCCGCAGCTTGTGAAGCGTGGAGTCGATCTGGCGTTTGGCTTCCGACAATTCTTCCTGCGTGTATTCCATAAGCAGCACCTTTCCGCCGGATGTGCCGGCTTCGAAAACCGCCCGCCTCTTTTCAGGACGGACGGTGCACTTATCCCTTTTTCAGTTTCAGACTGACGCCGCGTCGGTCGGCCGCGTCCTGCAAAAGTCTTGCGGCGGCGAGTGCCTTTTCCTTGACGGGAGCGTCCGGCATGGCTTTCAGCTCCGCGGCTGCGGTGCGCAGATCTTCCAAAGGCAGCAGGCAGGCCGCGGACGTGAAGAGCGTTTTGCGGCGGCCGTCGTTGTATTCCGCCAGAAGCAGGTCGAGGATCTCGCGCTTTTCGCTCAATTGGGCGAGGTAAGCGTCCGCGCCGAGCGCACGGAACGCTTCCGCGTCCCGCGCGCGGCTGCGGTGGGGAATGAAAGAATCCGCGTCGTCAAATCCCTCATAGCGGGCGCACGGGTACTCCGGGCACTCCCAGCAGAATGCGACGCCGCCGTGCTCCAGCGAGCACCGGGCGATGGCGCAGCTCTGATTGCCCGTGCCGCCCCCGCAGCCGGGGCAGTATCCGCCGAGATGCATGGAGCACAGAGCACAGTTCAGGCCGCACAGTGAAAACCGGAGCTCGGTGCGGATAAATCCTTTCATCGTGTCCTCCTGACCGGATGGCGGATCACGGTTTTCAGCCGCTCGGGGCTGCACAGACGCACATCGCTGAGATAAATTTCATGGTGGAACCGGTGTTCGCCGAAATCCGGTTCAAGCCCTTGTGATTTCATATAGTCGCCCATTGCCGCCACGGTGGCGGGCTCGTCGTCGTACGGGCCGATGTGCATGCACTGGACGCACAGCCCCTCCTCCCACGGGAAGAACTCGACGGGGGAGAGGTCCAGCCCCTTCTTTTCCGAGGCATCGCGCACCGCCCGGTCAAAGACGTCGCGGGTCACAAATTCCGGCAGGCGGATGAGAGAGATCCACCGGAAATCCTGTTTGCGGGCGTAGTCCACGCCATGCACACCCTCCTGCCACCAGAGCCCTTCGAGCGGCGGAACGACGTAGTCAAAATAGCCGTCCGGCGTGTGTGCGCCGCGCTTGCTCATCTTGATCGTGTACGCCACGGCGTACAGCATTTCGATGGCCCGTTTGTATGCGCCGCCCTCCTCATTGGGGTCGCCCTCGCCGCGCACCGCCAGAAAATTCATGGCGGGGACGGTGACGACGCCCGGCGTTTTGGGCGGCAGATAGAATTCCTTGTATTCCTTTTTGTAGTCGAAGGGCATATTTATTTCCTCCCGTTCTTTGCAGGTCTGCGTTTCAGCGCGCCGCAGGTGACGCGCACAAGTTCCGTCATGAGCGCCCGGTCCTCCACGTCTTCGATGAGAAAGGAATCCCTCGCTCCGTCGTAGGCGGGGGCTTTCGGCAGGCCGGGAAACGCCGCTTCGCCCTCCGGCGTGATCTTCACGAAAAACTGGTCGTCGCAGATGACGGCGAAAAACACGCCGTCACAGTAAAGACCGTATTCTCCGAACATTTTGCGGGCGCGGATGCTTCCCGCCTCCCGCAGCTGCCCGGCCACATAGGCGACAAAATCGGGATGAGACGCCATATCACTTCCTCCTCTGGTAGCGCGCGGCCAACGTTCCGGCAAGCTCACCCAGCTGGCGGCGCAGTTCTTCCGGTTCCACAAGTTCCGCCTTGTCTCCGAACGTCAGCACCCAGCTGAGGGCGCTGTCCGCATCGGGAAATCCGTGCGAAAAGCACAGGGTGCCGTCCGGTTCTTCGGTGAAGCTGTCCGCGCCGTATTCCTCTACCAGCCGCCAGCGGCAGGAGGGATGGAAGAGCACACGCACGTCACATTTCGGCGGAAAGACGCGCTGTTCATCGAGATCGGGCAGCGGGGCGGGGCGTGAACGGCTCACCGGCGGTGAGATCCGTCATGCGGTTGAGCTTGAACAGACGAAAATCTCCGCGCGTGCGGCACCAGCCCCACACGTACCACGACGACCAGTGGAACACGAGATAATACGGCTCAATGATCCGGACGGATTCCTCCCTCGGCGAGAAATAGGCAAAGCGGATCGTGCGATGCTGTTCCATGGCTCCCTGAATGAGCTCGATTTTCGGCGGCAGGCTTGTCCTGTACCACGAGGAGAGGTCGATGAGCATGTGCGCACCGCCGGGCACAAGGCCGCCCGTCCCGGCCGAGAGCTTTTCCATCAGCTGCGCATACCGCCGCGTGCCGCTCACGCTGTCGAGACTGCGCAGCCCCGCCAGAATGGCCTGCATCTCCGGCGCGGTGAGCACGGTGCGGTCCACGCGGTAGCCCTCCATGATGGAGATGCCGCCTCCCGCGCCCTGCGCCGTGAAGACGGGGATGCCCGCCCGGCACAGAGACTCAATGTCCCGCTGAATGGTGCGGCGGGACACTTCAAACTGCGCCGCCAGTTCCGGCGCGGTGACGCGCTCTTTCTGGAGCAGAATGGACAGGATGCCGATGAGCCGTTCCGTCTTCATGTGCCGCCGCCTCCGTTCCGGTGTCGTGCCGCCGCAAGGCGGTTTTTCTACGATGATTATAGCACGCAGACCGGACAGCTGTCTGTCATGTTCGGCGCATCTTTCCGGAAAAATATGCGGCGATCTCCTCGGCGGGAACCGGGTTTTCGTCGGACAGCCACATGACCGCCGTGTTGAAGAGCGCGCCGATGTACATGTACATCGAATATTTCTCCGTGGAGGAGAAGTGCATCGTTCCCTCCACGCTCTCGTGAAAGCGGTTCAGCTCATCCAGAATGACCAGCGCAAACCCCGAGCGGCACAGATCAAGAACGTAGCTCCGGTATTTTCGGAAAAAACGGAAACTCAGAAGAACGTTGTCGGCTGCATACAGCCCCTCCGGCCCTTCGCTCATGTTCCGCCGGAACAACTCCAGAACGTCCCGGATCAGCGTGACGAGCACGTCCTCCTTGGAATCATAATTCCGGTAAAAGGATGCGCGGGCCACGCCGGCGTCTTTTACAAGTTCAGTGACCGTGATTTCGGAAAGGCTTTTGGTCTGCATCAGCCGGAACAGGGATTGTGTGATGCACACTTTTACGCGGATGTTCTCTTCTTTGCGCTTGTCCAAATGTGTTCGCTCCTTTTGGATTACCTGAAACACAACCGCCCTCTTTGTCTCAGGATGGGGAATTGATGAAGAAAACGTCAATGTGATACACTTGTCTCGTATTGTATCATGAATCTTCCGCGTGTCAATGCGGACAGGCGCATATCAGAGAGGGAATTTGTATGAAAGTGGCGATCGCGACCGATACGAACAGCGGCATGACGCACCGGCAGGCGCAGGAGTCCGGGATTTATCTTCTGCCCATGCCGGTGATTGTGGACGGAAAAGAGTATTTTGAGGGCATCGGCATCACGCACGGGCAGCTGTACGAGGCCATGAAGCAGCACAAGGAGCTGTCGTCTTCGCAGCCGTCTCCGGGGCAGCTGATGGAATTCTGGGACCGCATTCTCGCGGACGGATGCGATGAGGTCATTTACATTCCCATGTCGAGCGGGTTGAGCAATTCGTGCAGCAACGCCATCCAGCTCGCGAAGGATTACAAGGGGAAAATCCAGGTGGTGGACAACCACCGCATCTCCGTGACGCAGGAGGCGTCTGTGCACAGCGCATGCGAGCTGGCGCGGCGGGGAATGCGCGCCGCCGGGATCAAGGAATATCTCGAAGCGCGCGCGTACGACGCGAGCATCTACATCACCGTGGAGTCGATGGAATATCTGAAAAAGGGAGGACGCGTCACCCCGGCGGCTGCTGCGTTTGCGTCGGTGCTGAACCTGAAACCCGTCCTGACGATCCAGGGCGACAAGCTGGACACCTTCGCCAAGGCGCGCGGCATGAAGCAGGCGAAGATAAGGATGATCGAGGCCGTCCGGGAGGACCGGAACACGCGCTTTGCGAACATCCCGGACGAGGAACTGCGCATCGAGACGGCGGGAACGTTCGAGAGTGAAGAAGAGGCGCAGCAGTGGCAGGCTCTCGTGCAGGCGGAATTCCCTGCGATGCACGTGTCCTGCGTTCATCTTCCGTGCAGCATCGCGTGCCACGTCGGCATCAACGCCGCCGGGACCGGCATCGTGAAAAAAGAAGTGCTCTGAGCCGCGGGCGGCTGCGGCAGACCGTCTTGCCGAAAGCGCTCATCTTTTTTATAATGATAGAAAATGAGACGGAGAGTGGAAGCAGATGGTAGAAGTAGTGGCGGCGCTGATCTGGGACAAGGACAGATTCATGATCTGCCAGCGCCCGGCGCACAAGGCGCGTGGGCTTTTATGGGAGTTTGTCGGCGGCAAGGTGGAGCCGGGCGAGACGAAGGAGCAGGCGCTCGTCCGGGAGTGCCGGGAAGAACTTGCCGTCACGCTGGACGTGGGCGATGTGTTCATGGACGTGACGCACGAATACCCCGACCTGACGGTGCACCTGACGCTGTTCCACGCGGCGATTCGCGAAGGTGTGCCGCAGAAGCTGGAGCACAACGACATCCGGTGGATCACAGTGAGCGAGATCGGGCAGTACGAGTTTTGCCCGGCGGACGAAGTGATCCTCGAACGGCTGAAACAAATGCGGAAGGACGGGTGACTGCCTGTTCCGGTACGGATACGAAGAGAGCCCCACGGCGTTGCCGCGGGGCTCTCTCAGTGTTTCAGGGGCTTCAACGGGTGTTTTTCCGGTTTCTGCGCCGGATCAGCACGCCGAGGAACACCATTGCCAGCGCGGCGATGCCGGCAAGACCGGCCCAGACCGCGAGAGGCGCGTTGTCGCCCGTCTGCGGCAATGTGCCGCCGGCCGGGTCGCGGTGCGGCGTGTGGCTGTTGGTGATGACAAATCCCTCGGAGGAACTGCCGCTGACAGCCGTCTCATAGCCGTCCACCTTCACTTCCTGCACGGTGTAGACAACGGCTTCTCCGTCGTCGTATACGTTCAGGCCGCTGAACTGACCCTTCCAGCCGTTCTCGGCGTTCAGCACGAGCGTCTTTCCCGTGTCCGCGCCGTCGGCCAGAAGCCGGACCGTGACGGATGCGGGGCGGATGCCGTCCCAGTTGTTTTCGTCCTGCCACTGCTTCGTGACAGGGATGGAGATCTGGCTGAGGTCGTTGGTAAAGACGGCCTGCGCCGTATCTCCGGCGGGAATGGTGCCGGTCTCTCCGCGGCTCTCGGTGATGTAGCCGCCCTGATTGGCCTCCTGTTCCGTGACGGTGTAGGCAAGACCGCCCGGCAGACCCTCGGCGGTGAGGCTCTGCCCGCCGCTGAGGATGATTTCCGCCGTCCCCTCCCGGAACTCCATGTCTCCGTATGTGCCGGTGACGGTGTTGTCGCTCAGCGTGACGGTGAAGTGGAACTCCTCATCGGGGCTGACATTGCCTGTCACGTTTTTCGTGACGGTCAGCGCGCCCATGGCCGTGTTGGTCACGAGCAGTGTGCCGTCCTCGTCCCGGCCGTAGCTCTCGATGTAGCCGCCCGGCACGGGAACTTCTGCGACAGTGTACTCGTACAGTGCGCCGTCCTCGTCGTACTTGGGCAGATCCTTGAAGGCGCCGCTCCAGCCGGAGGCGGAGCCGGTCAGGCCGTTCCAGAAGTTCTGCCACGCATTGGGTTTGAGTGTGAGCTTTGTTCCGGTGGCGATACCGTTCCGGTAGAGCTCCACCGTGATCTCGGCGGGGCGCAGGCCCTGCTTGTCGTTGCTGTCGACCCAGACTTTCCGCACCGGCACATCGACCGTTCCCGACAGCGTGTTCTTGAAGTGGAACGTGCCGTCCGCGCTGACGAGAATGGTCTGTGCGTAGCCCTCCGGGACGGTCTCCAGTACCCGGTAGGTGTACGGCTGCTGTGTTTCCACGTCATATTGCGGCAGGCCGGCAAAGCTGGTCGTCCACTCATCGCCGTTTTGGGTCCATGTGTACGTCACATCGCTGACCGTGACCCAGTCCGATTCCTCGGGTGCGGTCTCGGTGGTGCGCTGCAGGGTGAGCTGCAGATCCTCCGGGCGTTTGGCGGGGTCGGCCGCGTCGGCCCAGTCCTTGATGACATAGACTGTGCCGAGGCTGTGGTTGTAGACGTGGAAGCCGGACTCGGCGCTGCCGCCGTACGAGATGGCGAAGCCGCCCTGTGCGGCCGTGTCTGCCGCAGATGCGCCGCCGATCAGCGTCTCCTCCACCCAGTAGGTGTAGGCGTTTCCGGCGGAGTCGTATTTCGGCTGCGCCGCAAAGGTGTGCGTCCAGTTGCCGCTCTCCGTCAGCACTGCGGTCGCGACTGTTTCGCCCGCCTGAGCCTGCGCTGTTTTGCGCATCAGCACGACGGTGACGTCGGCCGCGGGGGTCACGCCGAGCCAGTGTTTCGTGACGCTCGGGGTGACGGTGGGCGTGTTGGTGATGGTGGTCGTTGTGCCGGACGTCACGCTCTCCGTGATGTAATTTCCGGTCACCGATTCAAAGATTTTGTAAATCGTGTTCCCGTGGCCGTCAGTTTCGCTGCCGAGCATCTGTTTCGGCACGTTCTTCCAGACGGCGGTCCAGTCTTCGGCTGCGTAATAGAGCCGTTCACCCGGATCGGTCACGGCCGCACCCTCATCCAGACGGACCTCTGCGGCCGGCTCAAAGGGGAGATAAGCGGACGGATCGTCCGCGTCGCCGCCCTTGCTGAGGTATTTGAGCTCCAGCGTGACGGCCGGGTGCGCCGTCTCCTCGTCATTCCAGACTTTTTCCGCCGTGAACTCCGTGGTGTTGAGCGTGTTCGTGGCGGTCAGGCCGTCATACGTCACGGTGTAGCTGCCGTGGAACGAAGCGTTGTTGTCCAGCGGCGCGCGGTCGGGATCCACTGCTGCACTCTGCAGCTCGCGGATGCGGTACCGGTAAGGAGTCGGGGTTCCGCTTTCCGGGAACGCCCACGCGGACAGACCCGAAATGGTCTGGCTGACGGAGTTGTCATCCTCATCGTTTGTGCCGTAAAGGGTGACATAGGGGTCTCCGGGGATGGATTCCCAGCTGACGCCGTCGGTGCTGCGCTCAACGAGGAAGGTGACCTCCCAGTTGTAGCGGGTTGCGGTGGTGGACGGACGGGTGACGTACACGTCGTTGTTGTCGCCTGCCCACACCTTGGTCACCGTGATGGAGGTTGTGTC
>NHCFI02800__coassemble_1887_pt1 | contig 10756 bp, 9 predicted proteins | sample NHCFI02800__metabat2_high_PE_010 | metagenome-assembled genome bin NHCFI02800
GGCCCCTATGGGGCCGTTTTGCAAACCCCACGTTCAACGTGGGGTTATGATTTGTGTGAATGTTTCGGATGAAGAGGGGAATCCTGAATGGAAATGCTGGAGAACAGCGCGGTCTATCTTTTTGTGCTCTTCGGCGGCTATGTGCTCAAACGCCTCGGTGTGTTTGACGCAGACGACGCACGCACGCTTTCGAAAATTATCATGAAGATCACGCTGCCCGCCGCGATCCTGAAAGGCTTTGCGGGTGTGGATCTCACGGTGTATCTTGTGCGTATCGCGGTGATGACCGTCGTGCTGAACGCCGCGCTGCTGGGAGCCGGTGTGATCTTCTCCCGACGCCGCTCCTCCGGGGAGCGCGGGTTGTGCGTGTTGAATTCCAACACGTTCAACTGCGGCAATTTCGCGATGCCGTTCCTGTCCAATGTCGTCAGCGCCGAGAGCTTTGCGGGCGTGTGCATGTTTGATATGGCAAATGCTGTGTTCACGTTCGGACCGAACATGGCGCTGGCGCAGAAGGTGATGGGGTCCGCAGACGGGAAAATCACCGTGAAAAGCGTGCTGCGCCGGATGTTCCGGGAGCCGACCTGGGTGGTCTACTGTGTGCTGATCGTCACGATGCTTCTCAACATTTCCATGCCGGATTTCGTCTTGCAGGTGGCGAATCTCGCGGGAAACGCCAACTCCTTTCTCGGGATGCTCTGCATCGGCATTCTGTTTGAGATCCATCTTCCGAAGAATGACGTGGGGCTGATCGCGGGGATTCTGGCTCGCCGCTACCTCATCTGCGGGCTGTTTGCCTGCTACGCATATTTCTTTCTGCCCGTGCCCGCGGAGATGGCCCGCACGACTGCCATTGTGCTCATGGCTCCGATCGCCAACTGCGCGGCCATCATCTCCGTCGAGAACGGATGTGACGGAACGGCGGCCGCTGTCGTCAACTCCATGAGCATGGTCATCAGCATCGTCTGCATGGTCCTGATGCTGGTTTTGCTGCCCATGCCGATTCGATGATCGCAAATGGAATGTTGACAAACCGCACCGCGGCGCGTAATCTTGAAATAGACAGGACGGCGGCCGGGTGCCGGAAGGACGCGGCCGCGCAATGCAAAAGGAGGTCTCTGATATGAAAAAACGTGTCGGTATTCTGACATCAGGCGGCGACTGCCCGGGTCTGAACGCGACCATCCGCGGCGCGGCAAAGGCGCTGTACCAGCGCTTCGGCGACGATGTGGAGATCGTCGGCATTCTCAACGGATATTCCGGCCTGATCAACGGCGAATGGCGTGAGATGCAGCAGTTTGAGTTCTCCGGCATCCTGACGCGCGGAGGTACGATCCTCGGCACCAAGCGCACACCGTTCAAGATGATGAAGGTCGTCGAGGACGACAAGGTCGACAAAGTGGCGGCGATGAAGAAAACGTATAAGGACGCGCGTCTCGACTGCCTGCTCTGCCTCGGCGGCAACGGCACGCACAAGACGGCGAACCTTCTGTCCGAAGAGGGGCTCAACATCATCGGCCTGCCCAAGACCATCGACAACGACATTTACGGCACGGACGTCACGTTCGGTTTCCACACGGCCGTGGACATCGCCACAGAAGTCATCGACCGCATCCACACCACGGCTTCGAGCCACCGGCGCTGCCTTGTCATCGAGATCATGGGCAACAAGGCCGGCTGGCTGACGCTGTACTCCGGCATCGCGGGCGGCGCGGACATCATTCTCATCCCCGAGCTGCCGTACAACATCGAGACCGTCGCGGCGGCGATCCAGAAGCGCGCCAGTGAGGGCAAGACGTTCTCCATTCTTGCGGTGGCGGAAGGTGCGTTCGACGTGGCGGAATCCGCCATGAAGAAAAAAGAGCGTGCGGCGGCCCGCGCTGCACGCGGTGAGACGACGGCCACGAACCGCATTGCGCGCCAGGTCGAAGAGATGACCGGCTTTGAGACGCGCGTCTGCGTTCCGGGCCACATGCTGCGCGGCGGCAGCCCGTCGGCGTACGACCGCGTGCTTGCCACGCAGTTCGGCGTTCATGCGGCGAAACTGGTCGAGGCGGATCACTACGGTGTCGCTGTGGCCATGCGCAACAACATTGTCACCACGAATCCGCTCAAGGACGTGGCGGGCAAGACGAAGTTCGTCCCCGAGACGTGCGATATGCTCACGGTCGCGCGCCGGATGGGAATTTCTCTCGGCTGATTTGATACGGAAGAACAGGCGGCGGATGCGGAATCCGCCGCCTGTTTTCTTGCAGCTGCGGAACGCGCCGGTTCTCGCTCCGGGGCTTTCCCGGCGCGGCGGAATGTGGTATACTGATTCCAGTCTGCAAAGAAAGATGGTGTACCATGCTTTTCAGTTCGCTTGTGTTCGTCTGGCTGTTCTTGCCAGCCGTATTCCTTTTATATAAGATCGTGCCCGGCATCGGTGCGAAAAACGCGCTGCTGCTCCTTGCAAGCCTTTTGTTCTACGGGTGGGGCGAGCCGACTTACATTATACTGATGCTGGCGTCCGTCACGATCAACTGGCTGTCCGGCCTTGCCGTGAACGGGCTGAAAAAGGGCCGCGGCGCGGCGCTGGCGGTATCCGTTGCGGTCAACCTCGGGCTGCTCGGCTATTTCAAATACTTCGATTTTCTCGCGTCGGCCGTCAACGCGCTGACGGGCGGCGGGACGATCGCACTGCGCGACATCGCGCTGCCGCTCGGCATCAGCTTCTATACGTTCCAGGCGCTGAGCTATGTGATTGACCTGTACCGCGGCGAGATCAAAGCGCAGAAGAACTGGTTTACGCTCGCGCTGTACGTCAGCTTTTTCCCGCAGCTTATCGCGGGACCGATCGTGCGCTACGCCGACGTGGAGACAGCGCTGCGGAGCCGCACGCAGACGGTCGATGAGATCACCTACGGCATCCGGCGCTTTCTGTACGGGCTTGCCAAAAAGGTGATCCTTGCGAACGCGTTCGCCGCCGGGGCGGACGAGATCTTCGGCCTCTCGGTGCAGGACGTTTCCACGCCGCTCGCGTGGATGGGCGCGCTGCTCTACGCCATGCAGATCTATTACGATTTCTCCGGCTATTCCGATATGGCCATCGGCCTCGGTTCGATGTTCGGGTTCCATTTCCCGGAGAACTTCAACTATCCCTATCTGTCCGCAAGCGTGCGGGAGTTCTGGCGGCGCTGGCACATCTCGCTCTCCACGTGGTTCCGCAATTACCTGTACATCCCGCTCGGCGGCAACCGGAAGGGCAAGGTGCGCACGCTTGTCAACCTGATGATCGTATTCCTGTGCACGGGTCTGTGGCACGGCGCAAATTGGCAGTTCGTCGCGTGGGGCGTGTACTACGGTGCGTTCCTGATTGTGGAGCGCCTGTTCCTAGGCCGCTGGCTTGAGAAGCTGCCGGTCATCAACCGTGTGTACACGCTGCTCGTCGTGCTGATGGGCTGGGTCATCTTCCGCGCGCCGGGGCTGCGCGCCGGGGTCGTCTGGATCCGCACGATGTTCCTGCCCACAGCCGGGAATTTTGCCTATCCCGTGCTGCGCTTTGTGGACGCGCGTCTCTGGTTCCTGCTGGCGGTCGGCGTTCTTCTGTGCGGCCCGGTGCAGGCGCTCTTCCCGAAATGGCGCGCGCGCCTGTATGACCTGACGCACTTCTCCGCGGCAGAGGCCGTCTGGCAGTTTGCGCTGCTGTTCGTGTGCGTGATGAGCCTTGTGAGCAGCACGTACAATCCGTTCATTTATTTCCGCTTTTAAGGAGGGACGCCGGTGAAAAAGAAATTGTTTATCGCGGCGTTCGTTCTGGCGCTGTGCCTGCCGTTCCCGCTGTATGCGCTGTGCTATTCGTCGCTCGATACGGAGAACTACGAGAACCGCACCCTCACTTCCTGGCAGGACGTCGCGGACGCATCGTTCGAGCAGAAGCCGGGAGTGTTCGAAGATTTCCTCAACGACCACGCGGCGTTCCGCAACCAGTTCATGACGCTCAACGCGTCCATCAATTATCATGTGTTCGGAACCGTGCAGAGCAGCGACGTGCTCCTCGGCAAGAACGAGTGGCTCTTCTATAAGAACGTGTCGGACTCGAAGAGCCTTGACGACTATCAGGGCCTGAACCTGTACACGGATGAGCAGCTCGCGCAGATCGCGGAGAATCTCACGGCGCTCGAGAGCGCGCTCGCGGAAAAGGGCATTGAATTTGCCGTCCTCATTGCGCCGAACAAGGAGGGCGTGTACAGCGAAAACATGCCCTCTGACATTCCCGCAGCGCAGGGAGCGACAAAAGCCGAGGCGCTGGTGCAGTATCTGAAAGCCAACACGGATGTGACGGTCGTATACCCGAAACAGGTTCTGATCGAGGGGAAAGCGCTCGCGCCTGCTTATTATAAACAGGACACGCACTGGAACTCCTACGGTGCGTTCCTCGCAACGCAGGAGCTGGCTCTGGCGCTCGACTGGGACACGGCCCTCTTTGAGGGGTGCGAACCCGTTATCTCGGACGAGGAACCGATGCGCGACCTTGCGAACATCTCTGCGACGTATCACGTGCTGCAGCCCGATGTCTCCTATCGGATGGAAGGGTTTGCGCAGGGGCTTTCCGTTGAGACATGGGAGTCCGATCTTGTTCAGACGGAGTTCACCTCGACTTCGGAGTCCGGCGGGCCGAGCCTTCTGATGCTGCGGGACAGTTTCGGCGGTGCGATGCTGGAATATCTGGCAGCCGTCACGGGTGAGAGCCGCATCGTGCATCTCAATGCGTTCACGCAGCAGGAGTTTTCCGACTGGCAGCCGGATGTGTTCGTCTTTGAGATCGCCGAGCGCAGCACGGACCGTTTCCTCGATTATCTGCCCCGCCTGATCGAATGGGCGCAAGGTTGACAAAGCGGGAAAAACGCGGTAAACTCAGTTCATAATTCGAAATGCAGGGATGGAGAGCGGTTCGCACAGAGCGGCGCATTCAGCGAGAAGGGGACGGTGAAAGCCCTTCGCGGCGCGTGTGAGCCCGGTCGCTCCGGAGCAGAGACGGTGAAGTGAGAAGCCAAGCCGTCTTCGTGCCGTCCGCGTTAAGGACGCAAGAGGGGCTGCGCTGTGCGCGGCAATGTGGGTGGTACCGCGGCAATTCGCCGTCCCACGGGAATAGTCCCGTGGGACGGCTTTTCTTTTTCCGTCCTGCGGAAAGCAAAATACGGCGCCGCGCAGACGGCGCAGATTCGGAGGAGACAGATGAAAGAACTTGCAAAGATCTATGATCCCGCGCAGGTGGAAGACACCACCTACCGGAGATGGGTCGACGCCGGGTATTTCCACACCGAGCGCGATCCCGAGAAAAAACCGTACACGATCGTGATGCCGCCGCCCAACATCACCGGCCAGCTCCACATGGGCCATGCGATGGACGAGACGTGGCAGGATATCCTCATCCGCTACAAGCGCATGCAGGGCTATGCCGCGCTGTGGGTTCCCGGCACCGACCATGCATCCATCGCCACCGAGGCGAAGATCGTTGCCAAAATGAAGGAAGAGGGTCTGACGAAAGCCGACCTCGGCCGTGAGAAGTTCCTCGAGCGCGCATGGGACTGGAAGAAACAGTACGGCGGCCGCATCGTCGAGCAGCTCAAAAAGCTGGGCTGCTCGTGCGACTGGAAGCGCGAGCGCTTCACAATGGACGAGGGCTGCTCCCGCGCCGTTCTGAAGGTGTTCAAGAAACTGTACGACGAGGGCCTGATCTACCGCGGCGCGCGCATGATCAACTGGTGCCCGCACTGCAAGACGTCCATCTCCGACGCGGAGGTGGAGTACCGCCAGCAGGAGGGCAACTTCTGGCACCTGCTGTACACCGTCAAAGAGACGGGCGAGAAGCTGGAACTTGCCACCACGCGTCCCGAGACAATGCTGGGCGATACGGCTGTGGCCATCAATCCCGATGACCCGCGCTACGCGCATCTGCACGGCTGCCACGTCATCCTGCCGCTGCTGGACAAGGAGATCCCCATCGTCTGCGACGAGCACGCCGACATGGAAAAGGGCACGGGCGTCGTGAAGATCACGCCCGCCCATGACCCCAACGACTACGAAGTGGGCAAGCGCCATGATCTGCCGATGGTGCGCGTGTTCACCTATGACGGCCGCATGACGGGCGCCGCCGACAAGGCGGAGGCAGACGAGCTGATCGCCAGCGGCCGCGCCGCGGCGGACGAGCCCGAAGTGCTCGACTGCGGCAAGTACGCGGGCATGACGACGGCGGAGGCCCGCAAGGCCATCGTTGAGGATCTGAAAGAGGGCGGCTACCTCAAGGAAGTGGAGCCGCTGAACCACGACGTCGGAACCTGCTACCGCTGCGGAACGACCGTCGAGCCGATGGTCTCGAAGCAGTGGTTCGTGCGGATGCTCCCGCTCGCGGGCCCGGCCATCGAGGCGGTGCGCGACGGCCGCATCAAGTTTGTGCCCGAGCGCTTTGACAAGAACTATTACTTCTGGATGGAGAACACCCGCGACTGGTGTATCTCCCGTCAACTGTGGTGGGGCCACCGCATCCCGGCGTATTACTGCGATGCGTGCGGTGAGATCACCGTCTCCGCCGAACACATTGATACCTGCCCGAAGTGCGGCGCGCCCGTGCGCCAGGATGAGGACACGCTCGACACGTGGTTCTCGTCCGCGCTGTGGCCGTTCTCCACGCTCGGCTGGCCCGAAGAGACGGAAGACCTCAAGTATTTTTATCCGACGAATACGCTCGTCACCGGCTATGACATCATCACGTTCTGGGTGTCCCGCATGATCTTCTCCGGCCTGACGTATACCGATCAGGTCCCGTTCGACACCGTGCTCATCCACGGCCTTGTGCGCGACGCGCAGGGACGCAAAATGTCGAAGTCTCTCGGCAACGGCATCGACCCGTTGGAGATCATCGACCAGTACGGCGCCGACGCGCTGCGCCTGACGCTCGTGCTCGGCTCTACGCCCGGCAACGACATGCGCTTCTCGGACGAGAAGGTCAAGGCGAGCCGCAACTTTGCCAACAAGCTCTGGAACGCCGCGCGCTTCGTGATGATGAACCTGCCCGAGGGCTTTGTTCCCTCCGAGCCGGAATCGCTCACGATGGCCGACAAGTGGATTCTCTCGCGCTTCAACACGCTCGTGAAGAACGCTACGGAGAACCTCGACAAGTTCGAGCTCGGCCTCGCTGCCCAGAAGGTGCAGGACTTCATCTGGGACGATTACTGCGACTGGTATATCGAGATCGCCAAGCTGCGCCTGAACTCGGGCGATGAAGCGGAGGCGAACAGCGCGCGCAGCGTGCTCGTCAACGTACTCAAGGGCGCGCTCAAGCTGCTGCACCCGTATATGCCGTTCATCACTGAGGAGATCTACACGGCTCTGCCCGGCTCGGAAGAGAGCATCATGATCCAGTCCTGGCCGGTCTACGACGAGGCGCTGAACTTCGCCGCTGAGGAGACTGCGTTCGAAAAGGTGATGGATCTCGTCAAAGCGGTGCGCGCCATCCGCAACGACATGGGCGTGCATCCTGCCAAGAAGACGTCGATGATCCTCGAGACGGCCGACGCCGCGCCGTTCCGCGCGGGTGAGAGCTATCTCGCCAAGTTCGCGTTTGCGAGCGAGGTGTCGTTCACGGAGAAATATGAGGGTGAGACGTCCGGCATGGTGCAGGTCGTCACGCACGCCGCGCGCGCGTTCATCCCGATGATGGAACTGATCGACCGCGACAAGGAGCTCGAGCGCCTCGGCCGCGAAAAGGCGAAGTGTGAAAAGGAGATCGCCTCCGCCGCCGCGAAGCTGGCGAACGAGGGCTTTGTGAGCAAGGCTCCGGCCGCTGTGGTGCAGAAGATCCGCGACACGCACGACGCCGCCGTGGAGAAGCTGGCGAAGGTGGAGGAATCCATCCGCGCGCTCGGCTGATTGGCGCGGGGAAGGAGACTGCATATGGAATACAGTCAGGCACTGGAATGGGTGCATTCGCTGCCGCGTCTCGCACCGCATCCCGGCGTGGAGAACACGCGCCGCCTGCTGGCTCTGCTGGGCAATCCGCAGGACCGGCTGCAATTCGTGCACATCGCCGGGACGAACGGAAAGGGCAGCACGGCCGTGATGCTCTCGTCCGTTCTGCACGAAGCGGGGTACAAAACGGGGCTGACCGTCAGCCCCTACGTCCTCGATTTCCGCGAGAGGTTCCAGATCGACGGCGAGATGATCGGCGAGGAGACGCTCGCGCAGATTCTCACCGAAGTTCGCGAAGCGGCCGAACGCCTGCGCGAAAGCGGCTGGGACAGTCTGGTGGAGTTTGACGCGGTCACTGCGGCGGCTCTGCTGTGGTTTGCCCGGGAAGAGTGCGACATCGTCTGTCTGGAGACGGGCCTCGGAGGCCGTCTGGACGCGACCAACGCCGTCGAAAACACGCTGGTGGCGTGCATTACCGCCATCGGATTCGACCACACGGAGCTGCTCGGCGATACGCTCGACAAGATCGCACGGGAGAAGTGCGGCATTTTCAAACAGGAGTGCACGGTCGTCTGCTACCCGGATCAGCCGCGCGAAGCGCTGGATTCCATTACGCTGGCCGCGATGGAGTCCGGCTGCGAACTGCGCGTGCCGGAAAAGGAGGACCTGCGCGTGTTCCGCGCGCGTCCGTTCGAGAACCGCATCGACTACGGCGGGTACGAGCTGATCGTGCCGTTCCCCGGCCGCCATCAGGCGTACAACGCCAGTGTGGTGGTGGAGGCGGCGCTTGCCCTGTGCGACCGCGGCTACGACATACCGGACGAGGCGATTCTGCGCGGCATCGCCAAAGCGACGTTCCCGGCACGCATTGAAGTTCTCTCGCGCTCGCCGCTCGTTCTGCTGGACGGTGCGCACAATCCCGACGGCGCGCGTGCCCTGGCGGACACGCTGCACGCGGCCGGATTGTCCGGTATGACGGCGGTCATCGGTGTCCTGCACGGCAAAAACGCCGAGGAGATGCTGGAGATTCTCTCTCCGTATTTTACGGGCGTCTATGCGGTCTGCCCGGACAGCCCGCGCGCGATGAGCTCCGAAGAGCTCGCCGCGCTGGCGAGAAAGCACTTCTGTGCAGTTACGCCGTGCGAAAGCGTCGAGGAAGCGCTGAACGAAGCGCTCGAAGACAACGAGGACGGGCTGTGCATCTGCGGCAGCCTGTATCTTGCGGCGCAGGCGAGACACATCTGGGAGAGCCGACGAAACTCAACAAAATAAACCGGACATGCGGTGTATGATACTTTCATACACCGCATGTTTTTATTTTGGGCAAAGAAAGGAAGTTGAAACCATGCAGGTTACCATGCGCGAGGAAGGAGATGCGGCTGTCGCGATGATCTCGGGTGAGATCGACCACCACACGGCGCAGAAGATTCGTACAGAGATCGACGACTCCGTTCTGGAAGGCGGCAAAACGCGCCTGATCCTCGACTTTTCCGGCGTGACGTTCATGGATTCGTCAGGCGTGGGGCTGATTCTGGGCCGCCGCCGTCTGATGGAGGGGCTGGGCGGCTCGCTTGTCGTTCGGAGCGTCCCGCAGTCCATGCGCCGTCTGATGGCCGTGGCCGGGATCAGGATCAAATAAAAAGGAGCATCATCATGAAACCGCAGAATTCTGTCAAATTCATTTTTCCGTCCAAGAGCGTCAACGAAGCATTCGCCCGCAGCGCCGTGGCATCCTTTGCCGCACAGGCCGATCCGTCCGTGGCGGAACTGGCCGATCTGAAGACCGCCGTTTCGGAGGCGGTGACAAACTGCATCGTTCATGCGTACCGCGACGAAGTGGGGCAGATCACCATGACCGCCTCTCTGTATGCGGACGGCCGCCTGACGGTCGTGATTGCCGACCGCGGCTGCGGCATTGAGGACGTGGAACAGGCCATGCAGCCGATGTATACCACGGGCGGCGAGGACCGTGCCGGGCTCGGCTTCGCCGTGATGGAGAGCTTTATGGATAAGGTGCGCGTTCATTCCCGCGTCGGAAAGGGAACGCGCGTGACGCTCACGAAATGGCTCGGAGGCCGGGAACCATTCGCTACATAATAAAAAGAAGGATGTGGATGGTATGCCGGTCTCCAGTGCCGAGCGGAGCGAATTCATAGAGAGCAATCTGGGGCTTGTGCACGCCTGCGCCGGCCGGTTCAAGGGGCGGGGAATCGAATACGAAGAACTGTATGCCTCCGGCTGCGTCGGACTCATCAAGGCGTATGACGGGTTCGACGAAAGCCGTGGCTTGTGCTTCTCTACGTATGCGGTTCCGGTGATCCTCGGCGAGATCAAAAAGCTCTTCCGGGACGGCGGCTCCGTGAAAGTGAGCCGGAGCATCAAGGAGCTGAGCCTGAAAGTTACGGCCGCGCGCGAAGCGTATTGGAAGAAAACAGGAACGGAACCGACTGTCTCACAGCTCGCGGAAACACTGGGAGTGACCGCGGAGCAGGTGGCGGATGCAGTAGCCGCGGCACAGCCGGCGCTTTCTCTGACGCCGTCGTCCGAAGAGGACGGAACAAAGGAGCTGGATATCCGTGAGGAGAGCTGCGAGGAACTGATCACCGATCTTGTCAGCCTTCGCGATACGCTGATGAAACTTGCGCCGGAAGAACGCAAGCTGATTTACTGCCGTTTCTTCAAAAATAAAACGCAGAGCCAGACGGCAAAATTGCTCGGCGTGACGCAGGTGCAGGTGTCCCGGCGCGAGAGAAAGATTCTGAACAAGCTCCGGAGCGAATTGCTCGAATTATAAATAGTTCGATTC